>BNJU01001307.1_pt1 | contig 382944 bp, 362 predicted proteins | sample 8539281 | NCBI WGS metagenome assembly BNJU01 (sample SAMD00202456, study PRJDB9452) | human saliva metagenome | isolation source: human saliva | place: Japan | reverse complement strand
CTTGTCAACTCTTCCTTGTAGTTTGGCTGCACATAAGACCTCACCGATCTCACAGTAGGCATCCCATGACTAGGTTTAGAATCAGAGCAGGGTTCCAGCCGTAAGAGGAAGGTTTGCTCAGAGGCGAGCTTCTGAGCCTCCTTGAAGACAAGGTTACCAGCGTCGTCGATAGACAGGAGGATGCTTTCCTGCGTACCATTGATGGCTGTCTCGTGCTCCTTACTAAAGTCGTCAGCCACGATGACAGAGATAAAGTATTCGTAAACACCTGTCTGCACCTCGTTCTGCAACGACCTTACGTGGTCATCTTGAGCCCATTACCAGGATGAGTCTACTGCCCACGTGTATTTGTTATCAACGATGAAGTTCGCTGTATTGGTACCATCGCCTCGATACGGACGTCAGAGGTTCTCTCAGACAGAGTACGGTCAGCATTACGCATCTTTGCCGTCTGCTCGTATTCGCCAACGAAGTCAGCCAATGAAGCCTGCACCACCTTCAGCGAGTCAACTAAGCCAGCAGCCTTAGCGATAACCCATCCCACACGAGCCTTACCCGTAGTATTCTCCGTTGCCTTTACGGTCAGTTCACTACCTTGCTCAGCAACAGAAAGCCAGTCGCCAGTCGTTGTATAGGTGACAGGAACGTTAGCCGTAGCAATCATTGTCTTCTGCACCGCCTTATCGTCAGTGAAGATATCCTGCCCAGCAGGGAGTCCGAAGGTGATACCCTCTTGTTGAACATTCAGGTGATAGAGTCGCCCTGTGCGTCTTGATAACCAAAGAGCGTGTTACGCGTTTAGTGGACTGGTATTGGTGCAGCTGTCAACAAGAGTCGTCTTCTTCGTAACCGTCAGCCACGCATCCTGCGCATAAGCTTGAGCAGGTTCAGAAGCCATCTTCACCTCATTCGCACCACCAATCACGTTGAACGCAGTCTGCGCCTTTACGACCTTCAATCCCGCAGCATACTCAGGCAGTTCGTTATTATCGTTGCTGCATGCCGTCCCAAGAACGGCAGCTGCAACGAGTAGGAATATAGAAATACTTCTTCATAATTAATTAATTTTCGTCATGTACTGGATATTTGGCAATGTGAAGCGCAAATACGTAGTTGCCTGAGCATCGGTGACAGGCTGGAGGTCTTCACCATAAAGCCACACCGAAGAAGAGTCTAGCATGTCCTGTAATCTGACCACTGTCTTTCAGCCTTTGCACGCTGCATATCTTCATCCCATGAGAAGAACAAGCTACCCTTTCCTTCACCGAAGAGTTTACCCTCCTTCTGCGATGCTGGAATCATTACGATACCCGCTGGATGCTCGTAAGCAGGGTCGGTCACTGGCGTCCAGGAAGCTCGAGGTGGCCCGTGCAGGGGTCATAGTCAAGAGAATCATCAGTTGATATGTGTTATTCAACTTACCGCTTCAGCGTGTTTGCACACAGACCCATCTCAGGTAAGCTTGATACGCTTAGCAGGTTCGTCTTGAGCTGCCATTCACCAATCCAGAAGTCGATATTCTTGTGACTCTTAGGCAAGAACTGAATGATTTTAAGGTCGTCTCTGTCAGCGAGTGGTCGGCATCATTCCAGCCGAAGCGCTGATACTACTGTTACCGATGACGATAGGCTCACGGAGTACGATACCTGTATTGGTCGTACAATGACGCATCTCCACTTCTTACATCGCCCAAGGTAACAGTAAGACGTCTAACCTCCTGCGTAGAGTGTTCCTGTCTAGAGTGTCATACCCCAAGACAAAGTCGTAGGTCTCGACATTCATACCCTCCATTACAGTAACAAGACTGAGCATATACTCCTCCCTAACTGGTACCCTTTGGCAGACGAGTAGCACCATCTCGTTTGTGCCGCACGTCCTTTAAGGAGGATACTATCGTTGGTTGCACGGAGGATAGAGAACTCATAGTCGCCCTGCGCACCATCAGGACACCCAACAAGTCTCCAGCCAATGGGTGAATCACTCGTATACTCATTTGAAAGACAAGGTAGGACCAAGTCTTTCACTACATCGTAGCCCGAAGTAGCCTGTGCCTCAACGTCCTTCCACGTCACCCATAGCGGTAACATGGCCGTTCTTGAACTTCAGCAACAGCGTGTAACCACCGTAGCTATAGTTCTTTCCTGTATAATGCGCATTACCCAACCATCCTCTGACGACTCTAAAAGTGCCTTATAATCAGCAACCTTCTTCTCAATTCGCTCAGCCGCAGGGAGGTCGAGAAAGTGGTCTTATCGTCGATGTAGACACGATTGCACGAGAAAGTGTAGTACGATAGCCATGAATAGTAAATATACCTTTTTCATTTGCGTATTCATTACTTTATCAGGTTCTGAACTTAGTTCTTTAGTTCTCACATCTCACTTGGCAGGAGTTTCAGCCCTAAGTCAGAAGCCCTTGTTTATTTATTTGTTGATAATGTACACTGCACGGTCTCTTATTCCAGTGTGTGTTCAGGTCGAGTGTACCAATCTTTCCACCTCTTCTGAGGATCGCATTGCGCAGCAGTTCGATGTCAACGATTCCATGAATTGCTCATGTACTCGCGAATAATCTTCAGCTTTTTGTTGATAATCGTACCGCCCTTGTTACCCGATTCTTCATGATTGTAGCCCAATCCTCTGGCGTACTGGTCACGTAGATAGAGTAAAGTTCAGCAATATCCTCAGCAGGATTCTCCATAGAGTAAGCCGATACGAATCCCATGCTCTGCGCCTTCTTGTCAGGGATAGAAGTCCAGTTACCACTTACGTAGTCTGAGCGTGAGATATTATCATACGACTCATCGTAAGGCTTCTTCTGATTAAGAATGTGCATGAACTCATGGTGCATCGTGTGAAATAGTAGTTATTCATACTACCATAGTCCTTCAGCTGGTCATCGGTAGGGCATTTACCTTACCTAATCTTACTTTATAGCCACCCTCAGCACTACCGATGACCTCCGTACGATAACGTGTGTAACCCGGAGTACCTGTCACTAAGATGATACGTGGGGCATTCTCCTTGATGAAGTCAAGTCCGACGGTCTCTGCATAAGCATCAAACCACATATACTTTGTGAGGATCCTTAACTTCACCGTCTTTGCAGAGTCGGCAGGAACGAAGTTGTAAGCCTGCTCGGTCTCCTCTGTCTTCAGACGATATTGGAAGTCTATATTATAAGGCATGGTGTAGTTCTTATACAACCACTGGTCGAAGGCATTGCGCTCCACAGCCTTCGTTGAGAAGATAGAGTCACCGTTTATCTTGTCATCACTACACGAAGACAAGACTGCCCCACAGCTGACAAGAGCGATTGCAACCAAATATAAATACTTTTTCATAACCTATCGTTTTAATTATTACGTGGATTAGGTTTCACACCTGCTGTGATGACGTCCTGTGGCAACTGAATAGCCAAACGTGGGTCGCCAACCTTCATCGAGTCGGTTACGGCAGTAACGTTTGACTGCACATCAACCTTTCTACGATACATTGTGATACCATAACGCTTAACATCCTGCAGACGGAAACCCTCGTGAATAGTTACCAGTCGCTTTAACTGTAAGAGACACTGCAAAAGAGGTTCCTGTGTGGTAGCCTCAACAGTGAACAATGGATTGAGTTTCTTCTTTGGTGTTGGCTTTGTTGGTGTGTAATAAGCCATTGAACCATAGAAGTCTTGAATGTCTGCAAGTGTGAGTTGCTTTCTATTCTTTGAGAAGACTGTCAACTCGGTGTTGATGTCCTTCAATGCCTTGTCATACTGACCTAAGAGGGCATAAGCCTCAGCACGCTCAAGCAAGGTGATGTCTGTGCTGAATACTGCATACTCTCCGTAAGGTACTCCAATCTCTGCTGTTGCGTCAATCACCTTTGGTACGTATGGAAGCTTGCGCAAGCAATACTTTGACACACCATTATTATATAGAACGGTATAGTTAAGCGTTGAACCGCTGTCACCCCATGGACCTGGAGCCTGCAAGGTTTCGTTCTTACTAATCAATTCGCCATGTGCATACTTGCTACCAGCCTGAATAGGAATACTGATAACACCCCACTGTGAAGGAACTGGCAACAACATGATGTTCGCATTGTTGCTTGCATTCACAAAGGCGTTTGGCTGTACGTTACCACTTGGACCCAAGCGGTTCCATTCTGCCCAGTTGCGGAGGATATCGGCTGGCTGATCGCCCAATACCATGTTAGCATACTTCACCGCCTTGTCATACTGTTGTGCATAGAGATAGAAGCGAGTTGCGAAAGCGTAAGCCGCCTGCTTGGTGAAGTGGAACTTAGGCTTCGCATACTTTGTACCGACAAGAGAAATACCCTTCAGCATGTCTGCCTCAATCTTCTGATAGAGTTCAGCTAATGTACCACGCTCTATCAATCGACCAACAACCTTCTCTGGCTCTGTTGGATAAGGCAAACCCAACTCTTTGGTAGCCGTAGTCTTGTCGTAAGCCTGACAGAAGACAGTTGACAACTGGAACATTGAGAACGCTCTGCAAAGCAAAGCCTCGCCCAACTGCTCCTGATATTCATCTTGATTTGACACACTATTGATAAAAGCAATCGCCTCATTACAAGAAGAGATAGCAGCATAATGTGCCGACCACAACTGGTAAGGAGTCTCCGTATTGCTCACATCGTCAATATCTTTCCACTGATAAGCCTGCTCTTGGAAACGGTCGAACGCACTCCAAGTACTATGCAACTGCTCGTCAGTATTGTCCGAATACATCTCAGTGAGGTAAGCTGGGTGCGCTTGTGGATAAGCACTCACCAACAACTGGCTCACTTCCGTAGGATTCTTAAGGTCCATACGGCTGTCTGGATACTTGTCAAGAAAGTCGTTACACGACGTTAGTGCTAACGCTAATGCAGCCACTGGCAAGTATAGAATATAATTTTTTGACCTTCATCTTCATAAAGTTTTAAAGTCCAAGTTTTACTGTTAACGTAAATTGTTTTGGCATAGGCGATGCTACACCACCCACATTATAGAACTCTGGGTCCTGACCATTGAGTCGCTTGTCAGCATAGAGCAGGAAGAGGTTGGTAGCTTGAAGCTTCAACGATACGTTCTTGATCATACTGTTCTGGAACATCTGTGCAGGGAAGTCATAGCCTAAAGAAATCTCCTTGAGGCGGATGAAGTCGCCCTTTGCAGTACGTGCATCGCTGTAGTTGTAAGCGTTGTAACCCAAGCGAACATTGGTGTTTGCCATATACTGGCTCTTTGAAAGGATACCCGGAACGTCGGTTTCTTTCTCCTCACCTGCTGCCATCCAACGGTTCTTGAACGCATTGGTCATGGAAACGAGGTCGTTGTAACGTGCACGGAACTTAGGATCAAGGCGTACGACATTACCGAAGGCATAAGTGAAGAACACGTTCAGACGGAAACCACGATAGGTAAACATATTGCCAAGCGAACCTGTATGTGGTGGGTCGGTAGGACCTTCATACTTCAAGAAGTCGGTCTTTGTACGCTCTTGGAAGTTGATGTCGTCGGTTGTCACCTGTCCCTTCTCGTTGAGTACCATTGGCATACCATCGCTATTCAAGCCCATGAATGGGATTGAGAACAGTGCACGAGCAGGATAACCCTTCTTCGCAAAACCATTGCCACTCACAAGACTCATCACGTTACCTTGATTGAAGAGCTTTGTAATCTCGGTCGTTGCATAAGAATAGATGAAGCTCGTTGTCCAAGAGAAGTTCTTCTTCTTAATATTTACAGAAGAGATACTCAGCTCAAGACCATTAGAATTCATCTCGGCAACGTTAGCAGCACGGATAATCTCACCACCCAAACCAGCTGTTACCATCGGACCAATCTCGTCGAAGTTTCTACGTGTGTAGTAGTCGAAGGTGATACCCAAGCGGTTGTTCCACAGTGAAGCATCGAAGCCAAGGTTCAACTCGTTCTTCTTCTCATAGGTAAGGGTTGAGTTAGCCAACTCGCTCAGTTCAAGCTGTGGTTCCTGATCTTCTGCAAAGAGACGGAAAGGAGTTGAAGCGGTGATGATAGCGGTTGAGTTGCTATAAGAAGCATCTGGAGGTGTACCTGTAAGACTGTAAGAGGCACGCAGGGTAAGTTTGTTCAATGGAGAGAGAGCTTGTTAAACCAGTTCTCCTCATGTACGTTCCATGCACCAGACACGTTCCATGTTGGCATCCAGCGTGCGCTTGAGTTACGACCCATCTGGTTTGAACCCTCATAACGAAGTGTACCATTGAAGACGTAACGGCCCTGATAGCTGTAAGTAGTGTTACCATAGAAGGCTACACTGCGTGAGTTGGTTGGGTTAATAGTATAATAGGTATTGCCCGACTCAATGCACGCTTTGAAATACTGATAGATATAGAATGGCACCATACCGGCATCATAACGCAGACCAGCACCCTCGAAAGCATTGCGCTGACGTTCGATGCTCTTCAACTCCATACCACCAAAGAGGTTCATGATATGCTTCTCGGCAAAGGTGTGACTATAGTTTGCCGTTGCTCGAATGTCATAATCGCTCATGCGGTTATCGCCCTTATGATACAAACCACCGTATGGCAACACGGTCATTGGCAACACGTAAGGGTTATTAGGGTCCTTATAAAGATACTTGTTGGCATCGCGGATAATTCCGTTTGACATCGCACGATAAGCCAATGCCTGATTGGATTCATCCTTCACAAAAATGCTCCTGTGTGAAGCCATATACTTTGAAATGCACCCAAGACTGACAGTTCCAGACCCTGACAGGCTTGTACTTCAATTCCAATTGGAAACGAGCATCGAGCGTGTTGAGGTCGATATAGTTGTTATTCAACTCGTTGAAGATGTTGAATGGTGCATAATTCGCTACATAGGTTGCTGATGGGTCAAGTACACGTGAGGTGTTGCTTGCGTAGGAGTAAGGGTTGATATCGAAGTCACGCTTCACCTCACCACCTACTACGTCAACATCCTGACCAAGTGTTCCCGGTGCACGCTGCTTACGATAAGCGGCACCACCAATGAGGTTCAACGACAGCTTGTCTGACAAATGCTGTGTGAGATTCACGTTGAGCGTATAACGGTTTACGTTGCTCTGCTTATACCATCCTGGGTCTAACAATGCACTGAACGATGCATAGTAGTTTGACTTTCTGTGTACCACCGCTCAAAGCTGATAGAGTGGCTCTGCATAATATTAGATGAGAACAACTCCTTAAACCAGTTGGTATTGCGGAACTCTGCACGCTGTAGATAGCGGTTGCGAGCCTCTGTGGTATTCTCCAAAGCAAAACTGACCAGTGTTCGCATTGTACTTGTTAATCAGCTCGTACATCTTTCCATATACACCATACTCGCTACCATTGAGTACTTCTGAGAAGTTCAACCAACCCTTTGTCTGCCAACTCTCTAGATACCCATCTGCTCCTTTGAGTCGAGGATATCGAAAGTTGCTATAAGAGGGAACGAGGCGAGAGGTGAAACTCACCGGTATAACTGATGTGTGCCTGTCCTGCTTACCTTTCTTGTAGTAACGACAATCACACCTGCCATCGCACGCGCACCATAGATAGAAGTTGCCGAACCGTCCTTCAGAATCTGGAAACTCTCGATGTCATCAGCATTAAGACCTGCTATCGCTGAAGAGATAAGCGTCTCTGGATTACCTGATGCCAAGTCGTCTGCACCGACATTGGCTGCATCTTCCATGATGACACCATCGACAACCCAAAGTGGCTTACTGCTACCGTAGATAGAGGTGGCACCACGGATACGGATCTTTGGTGACGTACCGAAGGTTCCGCTGACGTTCTGAACAGACACACCCGCTGCCTGACCTTCAAGCGAACGGCTGATATCTGCCACACCACTCAGGCGTGCCTTCTCAGCATCAACCTTGTCCGTAGCACCCGTAAAGAGACGGCGGTCGGTGCGAGTAAGACCCGTCACAACAACCTCGTTCAGTGTCTGAGTGCTTGACTTTAGCACCACCTTCATGTCGGTAGTACCCTTCAGTGTCTGTGATGCCATACCGATGTAGCCCACAGTGATCTGAGGATTAGCAACGTCAGTGGTAAGCGAAAACTTACCATCAACATCGGTTACTGCACCCGACTTGGTGCCTACGACCATAATGGTAGCACCGATAACGGGTTCGTTATCTTCGGCAGCCACTACAGTACCCGAAATTTTAGTTTGTGCCAATGCTGCGCTTACGTACACTAAACAGCATGGCAAAACACATAGTAACTTTTTACTCATAAACTTTTGTTATATTTAGTCTGATCACATTATCGAATTTGTGAGCTCTTTCTCCTATCATATAAAAGGATAAGCAAAACTCTTCTTGAGCCTTTCCATAAGCAGTCGGCCACAGCTTTCACTCGCAGTGTAGAATATCCTATAATCTCCAACAAACATGGTATTATATGTATTAAACAATTTTGATATAGCATTAGTGAACGCTGCTAAAGATAAAGTAGTTTTTGTTGACGGTGAACAGGTTGCTTGTCCACTCATAAACCTTGTTTACTCGAAAGACTTTTTGTTCCCTATTACTTTGTCCTGTTGACCCTGTCTACAAGCAACTGATTAACGTCACTGTACAATATCAACTATAAAACGGGACCTCTCTAGGAGAGTTACCTGACAGGTAACGATTTGAAGAATAAAACTATAACTGTTTGATTGAGTTTTAGATTTAACTCTCACCCCGTTAGCTCTCCCCCTCCTTTGGAGGGGTTGGGGAGATCTTCTACCTCATCTTCTTGAGTTGGGTAAAAGATTGCATCAGCGGCATCATCTTTTCTGCAACACTTTTCTGTCAATGGCAGGGGTGCATCTCGTCGCCTATGAGTTGAAATAATGGGTTATACGAAAGGATGTATACCTGCGTTTATAAAATATGGAGACAGCATGAGGGTACCTTGCATTCTTCTATCATAGAAGACTCACCCCCTTCTCTACAGGTCTAAAATGACCGTCGTTATCATATCTTTCACGCAAAGCTATCTTTCATGCTCTCACATCCTTTGTTGTAATCGAGGATGTGAGCCATTCGAAATCAAACCTTTCACTGCATGATAAAGCCTGTATTTGCTTTGTCTTTATGGACACCTGCAAAAACCTTACCGTCATCATGGTTTATAGTGTTCTCTACAGGCATAATGCTGTAAGTTGGTGTAACTCACTGCCCTTTGGTGTTTTATTTGCAGTTGCTTATTCCGATTTTTGCTAGTGTATTATCTTTTTGCCGACGATGATACTGTTTGCGCTGTACAATTGCAGAGTATACAAACCGGACCTACGAAAAACAATGCTAATCTCTTCATATTACTGTTATATTTTAAACCTAAACCGATTTGACATTGGAGTAATAGAAGGTTTTGGGCTACTCAATCTCTCTCATATATATAACTTTCCAGCCTTTATCAATCTATGAATAATTTAAGCGTAAAAATATTTTTCCCCCTTATACAACATGCTTTTATGCATTATTTGTTCTTAGTGTCTGCTTTCTTGAGGATTTTGAAAAACAGATTCCTAAACGTCTAATTTACTTTTTCGATTAGCACAGTTTTTCTAAAAATATTGCAGAATTAAAATAAAAGAACTACCTTTGCAGCAATAGTTTCTACCACAACTCTTTAGAATACGTACTAGGGGGACCTGTGTTTTTCGAGACTTATAAGTTAAGACATAAATATTGAATTATCCTCATACACTCCAAAAACACGGTAGAGATGAAGGCTGATTATCAGAAACCAACATAATGTCACCTATCGAAGTGACGACTTTAAACAGTGATTAAGTAATATTATTTCCCATATCAATGCGCTACCATGAAAAATCTCTTTCTGGATGAAATAATAAGTTCTCATGGAAGTAAGATTAACAGGGCTCCTCACCCACAATAATTAAATTAGAAACCAAATGTGAGTATACACGAAACTATAAAGAATCAAATAGCGTTGTGAAACAAACTGTAATATGTTCATTTTGCCAGAAAAAAATAAATACAGAAGTAGAAAAGAAATGACTTACCCAATGAAGGAGCACATCTTGTTCACAAAGAATATAAAAATCTATCTTACTAATGGAGATTGGTTTCATATAGATTATCCTCTAAAGATAAATGCCATTCATTTCAAATCAATCCAGATCGTAGCACTATTTCTGTAAAAGTTCGGTATCAGACTTAGATTTTTCAATATCTTGGATGAAAACAACTAATATTCAATTATTATGAGTTATTATAGAGAAATAAAGTGTCAACAATGTCAGACATTAGTAAGTCAAGGAGGTCGACATTATAATGCCATATAAAACAGAAGAAACTGCAGAATGTCCTATCTGCGGCATAACTATCTTTAAGCATAATAGTCGAGGAGAGTTTAAGACTGAAGTTATATCAATTGAAAATACAATAGAACCTATAAAGCAAAAATATTGAAATATGTACGTGAGATAGATTCAACCGAGATCATTGCTTTCTCATAAATAAAAGTAATTGCTCTCATAAGTTTGAGATTCCTTTTCTAAGATTCAAAATAGCAAAAGTAATAGAATCAGAAAATCAGGATATTCTTGCATTTTGACAGCATATCTATAGATGCATTTGGGTGTGCTTTACATCCAATGTTATAGTAGAAAGATTCCACTATAATAATTGAAGACATACAAATAATACGCTCAAACATTGAAAGACTACTTCCCTCACAAAGAATAATAGAATTGCTTTGAAAAATCAACAAAGAATAAAGTATGAAAAGAATACTGATACTGTTCATGGCTATATAATGGTTGGAGATGAGATTCATTACTCACATTATTGATACACCGCTTTTTCAGCGATTACGAGAATTGAACAAACTTCAATACGTTCTGTTTATCCTGAGTGCAAGAACGATGACCGATTTATACATTCACTCGGCGTATATCATATTGGTTCTTTAATTGTCGATCACTTAAAAAGAAGCAGAGCAAAGCAAACGATTACTGAGGAGAAACAGAAACAACAATGATGGTTTTGCATAATTCTTATCTTGCAGCTTGCCTCTTGCATGATATTGGACATGCCCCATTCTCACTTCTTTTTGAACATTATTATGGCAGAAGTCAGATTTGGCATTGTTATTGAAAAATAAGATTAGCAACAAAAATTTCACAGCTGGACCTTAATGATGCCATAAGACAAGACGAACCAAACTTTCATGAATATATGAGTGCGTATATTGCATTTCTAAATTTCATCATGGGCTAGAGTCAACGAATGAATCTTTAACCCTGAGTTTGTTGCCCGTATGATAACTGGTGTATATTATAATAAACAAAAGCATCTACACAAGGTTCATAATTGTTTCATTTCTCTTTACTACATGGTAAAGTCATTGATGCAGGATCGATTAGATTATGCATGTAGATATATGGGCTTTCAGGATATAGCACTTCAAGTATTGATTTAGAAGACTTATATCTGCTCTTCATATTATGCGTAATGCCGATGAAGATTTTTGTAGTATGTTTTGAAAAGCAACTCTTAATGAAATAGAAGGCGTACTCAATGTGAAGGATTTTCAAGTAAAATATGTGATTAATCACCATGTGGTATGTTACGAACAATGGTTTGCTAAAGATGGCTGCAGAGACAATAGCATTAAATTATTATCCAGAAGATAGTAATGGTGCGCTTGCTTTAGGTAAGATTTTAAATGATAAAGCTATAACTGATAGTATCACAATTCCATCTTCAATTTAGTTATAAGAAATATTTCAGATGACGATTTAATTTTCTTATTAAAGCAAAATGATAATAATAATTATTATAGGCAGTGGTATAGTAGACAATACTCTCATTCTGCACTTTGGAAATCTAAAGATGAATTCTATCATTTTTGAGAAGTAGAAAAACAAGTCGCTCAAACATAATAAGTTTTGAAGAACGTGTTAAAGGGAATCTTAACAAAACAATTTAAAATAGAAGAATTCTATTATCATATTACCAACGGTTTTTAAACCACGCGTACAAATGAACAGTCTCTATTTGGTTGTTGCAAATGATATCATTAGATATACAGACATCTATCCTGAAATGAATGATATTAATGAAGATATTTATTTCTATTATGTTTTTATTCCAAAAGGATTCATCTGTAAAAGGGCAGAATGGATTAAATATCGAACAAAAATAGTAGAAGCATTAAGACCTATAATGAAGGAATTATATACTAATAAACAAAAACACAGACACATCTGCTTTACTTGATACCAAAAATAAAAAGAAATACATAAACCAGTTGATTGTAAACTGAAACATATAACAGACAAACTGGCATCAATAACACACACTATCTTTGTCACGGAAATAGTATTAGTTTATGCAGACATCAAGGCAGTTATGGTTGTCTGGCAGAAACAACTACCCACCACATCTTAAGGAGAAAAAGATTAAAAGGAATATTGGTTGGAGACATCACTACAAAAAGAAAAAGATGACCTTTCTTATCATCTTCTAAACGGACTTTAGAGGTAAATGAGTCCTTGATATGTTTCTGCTCTTGACCGTCGATAATGGGACCAGTCATAGAATGCAAAACGCTCTCATCTATTTCTCGTGCTCTTCTTATCTCAAGGTCAGTCAATTAAGGCTAATGCTTTTTCTATTAGTATAGACATTTAGTTATTTCTCTTGATTTGAGGTAATATCTCATCAAAATAGAATCTATGCATTTTTATACGTTCTGCATCATTTCTAATATCATCAAGATTCATTGGAACATCGCAACGGTCATCTGCTCCATAACCTTCACGAGCATTCTGCAAGAACTTTTCTCCATGTGCAAGAATACTCAAAGACCATGAATCTTTAGACGCATAATTCTGAAAACAAAATTAAGCTACCTCGTGGTAAGGTGCCAACTCTGCTTCTGTTGGCATTTCATTGAGTGCCTTAGCTTTATACTTATCACGAACCTTTACAATGACAGGTCCATACTTCCATGCCTCAAACTGTTCTTTGAACATCAGCTGACCTGTATGAATAATAGATTTCGCGCTGAGAAAAATACAAAAAGTTTATGAAGTTTTCATTTCATCTATCTCAGTATTCGTCTCATCTTTATATCTTTTTGTAGATATAAGAAGCTACTTTTTATTACGTCAATCATAAGAATCTGTTATTGGATATACCTCTTTATATTTTCTAATCTGCGTATTAAGATTTTTAAGTGATTCCCACCACAAAAGTACTAAGACAAAACTATAAAAGCAAGACTTTAGATTAAAACCTTCTTCTTGCGAACATCTTTTTCTCTCCTTTTGTAATATAAAAGGGACACAAGTCAACGAGTAGACAAGTAAACAAGTTGCTTGTAGACAGGGTAAATAAAAGACAAAGTAACATAGTTAAAAGTTAGACAAGTCAACGAGTAGACAAGTGTGACGCTATAAAGAAAAACTTGTTCTTATGTTACTCTGTCTCCCTCAACAAGCAACTTGTTTACTCGTCTCAACTCGTCAACCATGTTACTGTCTCCCTTTGCAAAGCAACTTGTTTACTCGTCCACTCGTCAACCATGTTACTTTTTGTCTCTTCGCAAGTAACTTGTTTACTCGTTCTAACTCGTCAACTATCGTAAAGATATTTCACAGCACTGAAAATCAGAAGGGCGTTAATTCCATTCGAATTAACGCCCTTTTGGCTTGCAAAAGATGCCCTTTAAGACCCTTACTAACGCCCTTTTGAACCCTTAACAAGCACCTTTAAGAACAATCCTTCACAACTCGTTGATAATAAAACACATACAAAGACCCCGAAATAACACGTTTTTAACCCCACCCCTACCCTTTCATCAATTAAAATGTAAAGGAAATTCTAAAATAGGAACTACGAATTTTTATTCTTTGAACATTGAGGTTTGAACTGAACTTTATGATTTGAATTCACGCAATTACGCTAATTACGCTACGCTTACGTAATGTAATTCGTGTCATTCGCGTAATTCGTAGTCGCTTATTAGTGGTTGACTGTCGTCTGTAGCAATAAGCCACAGTCAACAGTGGTAATCATAATTATGAATTGTGAATTATGAATTCTGAATTTTATTCACTATCTTTGCACCGCTTAAATTTATTTTCAGATGAATAAACAGTTTTTATTAGCTGCCTTATTGCTCAGCCCTTTGGGATTGTATGCACATAAGGCTAATGGGGATTGGTGCGGTAGGTTGAAAAACGAAGCGCCAAAAGAAAAAGAATGATTCGGGGCATTGATGAGGACAAGACGCACCAGCGTTTTACGCTCAGTGGATATGTGAAAGACCGTAACGGAGAACCACTTATCAATGCAACTATCTACGACCTCACCACACGACAAGGCACGATGACGAATGTCTACGGACATTTCTCGCTCACGTTGGGCGAAGGACGACACGAAATAAGTTGTAGCTACGTAGGATATAAAACCCTTATTGAGACCGATTGACCTATCTGCAAACCAAAACCATGACATCATCTTGCAAAACGAAGCACAGTTGGATGATGGTTGTGACGACAGACCTGAACTCACCTTTGTTGAAAAACGCAGACGGACAAACTCTCTCTCACAGAAAGATGTTAAAACGGGAGTACGCACCGATGAGTAGCCGGATGTTATCAGAGACCTTTACAGCGTACGAGCGGTGTAGCTGACGGTATGGAACTTGCCAGCGGTCTCTACGTTCATGGTGGTAATGGCGACGAAAACCTCTTCTTACTCGACGGTACTCCTCTCTATCATACCAACCATGCATTAGGTCTTTTCTCCTCGTTCAATGCCGATGTAGTGAAGAATGTCGACTTCTATAAGAGCGGTTTCCCAGCACGTTATGGCGGTCGTCTGTCGAGTGTTATCGACGTTCGCACGGCTGATGGCGACCTTTATAACACCCACGGCAGCTATCGTATCGGCTTACTCGATGGTGCCTTCCATATCGAGGGACCTATTAGAAAGGGAAAGACATCCTATAACTTCGGTTTGCGTCGTAGCTGGATGGACCTCCTCACGCGTCCTGCCTTTGCGATAATGAACCACAAGAGCGACAATGAGGATAAGTTGAGTAGTCGTATTTCTTCCATGACTTAAACTTCAAATCGACCAATATCTTCAATGAACGTTCGCGAATGTCGCTGAGTGTCTACTCTGGTGAGGACCGATTGGACTCAAAAGACGAGTGGCACAGTAACAATAGCAGTGGTTATAATGACGTAGACATCTATGTGAATCGCTTCCACTGGGGTAACTTCAATGCTGCCTTAGACTGGAAACTACCAATTCTCACCGAAGCTCTTTGCTAACTTCACAGCCGTCTATACGCACAATCGCTCAACGGTTAGCAGCTCAGACGAGTGGAGATTTACACGCCCTGGAGAGAAAGAACAACTAACATTGACCTCTCATGGCTATCGTTCATCTATTGATGACATCGGCTATCGAGCAGCTTTCGCTTCCGTCCAAAGCCTCGTCACCACATTCGCTTTGGTCAGGACTATACCTATCATCGCTTCCAGCCACAGACTTACAACCGTTTTGATAACTATCAAAACCAATAGTGAGGCAAAGGCTGACACGATTGAGACCCACAGTTATAATAAGAATGTGGCACATCAGCTGACCTTCTATGCCGAAGACGAGATGATGCTCAACGAGAAATGGAGCTCAGCACGGGGTGTGAATGCCGATGTCTTCCATATTAGCGGTAAGACCTTCGCAACGCTGAGTCCACGTCTTTCGATGAAGTTCCAGCCAACGGAGCGCCTGTCTCTTAAGGCAAGCTACACGCTGATGAGCCAGTTTGTGCATAAGATTGCCAACTCCTTCCTCGATCTTCCAACCGACTACTGGGGTGCCAACGACGGCTCGTCTACATCCGATGCGCTCTTGGCAGGTGGCTGCAGAGGCCATATGAAACCCAACAAGCACTGGTTGCTCTCGATGGAGGCTTATTACAAGCATTCAAGTCATATCCTGCAGTATTCAAGTTAGGGCAGGATTAGAGCCACCAGCAGCCAACTGGGACTATATGGTTATGGAGGTGATGGTCGCTCTTATGGTGTTGAATTGATGCTGATTACAGTTTCTAACCTCACACTACATGGTTCTTACACCCTCTCATGGACGGAGAAGAAGTTTGATGAGCTTCTACGATGGTTGGCATACTATGATAAGTTTGACAACCGTCATAAGCTCACCCTCACTGGAAGATGGAACATCACAAAGAAGATTGCAGTCTTTCGCAGCATGGACCTTCCGCACGGGTAACCGCATGACAATCCCTACTCAGTATATCGGATTGCCTGACGTTCCAGCGCAGGAGCAGGGAGGATTGACCTTTAATTCATCTGATGACAACACATTGAACTTTGCTTACGAAAAAGCCTAATAACGTTATCTTGCCAGCTTATCACCGTCTTGACATCGGCTTCGACTTCCACCATACGACCAAGAAGGGGCATGAGCGCATCTGGAACCTCAGTTTCTACAATGCCTGTGCCACCTGAATTCTATGTGGGTGCATGTGCAAGATTGACAGCAATAACCAGATGAAGATAAAGAACATAGCGTTCATCCCTGTGATTCCATCGTTCAATACATTTAAAATTCTAAGTTTCCGAACATGAAAAGATATTTTTCCTCCTCTTCCTTGCTCTATCGGTGATGAGTTGCAAGGATGATTTCGAATGTCAGCAATCTGCCTGATGCAAAGCCAAAGTTGGTTGTCTGTGTGTATGCCTTCTACTTCCGACACCACTTATATCACGGTGTCACGTAGCATACCTTTGAAACAATATAACACAACAGAGAAGAATGTGATGATTGATGATGCAGTGATCAGCTATCAGTTGAACGGACAGACGAGGACAGTGACAGCCTTGGGCAATGGTCGCTATCGTGTTTGTGGGACAACAGAAGGCGGGCGATAAGGTGCAGTTGCGTGTTGGAAGCGCAGGCTTTAGAGGCTGTCGAGTCGTCTACGGAGATTCCACAACCGATTGGTATCAGCAATATTGCCACACGTATGGTACGTATGAAGAAAGACCATTCGGCAAATGTAGAGGACTTCATGCATGCGGTACCTATCACTCGACCCTGCCCAGACACACGATTATTATGCTGTGCGTGTCAAGAGTAAGAAGTTGCGCTACCTTTATGTTACCTGTTTTAAGAATATGGGTGGCTATATGCAGGAGGTGATGAACTACTATTCTTACGCTGACTATATGGAAGGACGTAAGAGCAACAGCTATGACAGTGTGGCTGTAAGATACGTCTTGGTAACCTGAGTATATCACTATCTCAACGGCAAGATGAACCGCTTCTGAACCCATTGTCAGACATTGACGATGATTTCGACTTCAGTAGTGACTTCTATAAGCAGTTCTATGTCTTCGATGATGCGACAATCAATGGCAGAGACTTACACATCATCTGAACGTTGAACCTTACACTGGAATAAAAAGATGAGACCAAGAGTCTTTGGCAGAGCTAAAGACAAAGTATGGTATAGAGGAAGGATTGCAGTTAGAGTTCTATCACATCGCCCCAGCCTACCAGTTTCCTACAGGCTTTGAACGATGTTTCTAATAATTCCCTTGCTCAAGCGGGCCTCTCTACTATCCGTACCACCCTACAGCAATATGCTGAATGGTATGGGAATCTGTGCTGGGTTTAATATGAGTCTCAAAAAGCATTAACGAGCCAGAGCCTCAACCGGCACAGCCAGCCCTCCCCTTACTCCCTCCCCAGAGGAGGGGCGTAAACTACCGTGATACCTTACGGCATGGAAAACGTTTAAGTTAATAGCTATAAAAACATAACAAGACGCTCTACTGTTTATTCTTTATCATCCCTCACAGACAGCACTTCTTTTTGAAAGACTTGACCACAGATGAGGATTTGAAAAAACATTACATGCTCAGATAAAACACCTATAAATCACGGCAAAAACACAGATAAAAAGTAGGGTTTGTAACTAAAGGAAATCAGTTAGTTATAAAGCAGCATAAGAAAAGGTGCTTAATTGGACTTCAAAGGGCGTTAGTAAGGCTTCAAAAGGGCACCTATTGCAGCCAATTAGGCGTTTATAGGAAAGGATATAGAAAAAGCCTCACTTCAACCCCTCTCCGAGATGGAGGGAATAAATACGTGATACCCTATTGATTTGGAAGGTCTTTAGGGTCATCTCACAGCGAATTGTTTCCTGCACTCCCCCTCTCTGTAGGGAGAGGGATTGAAGTGAGGCTCAGTAGGTATCTCGTTCCTACTCCCTCTCCATTCGGAGAGGGGCTGGGGGGTGAGGCTCTTCTTTTTAAAACTCCACCGTCACCCTACCATTTATCTGTCGTCCAGTGAGGTAGTTTGGAACGGCATATTGCTGTCCGGCGATGTCTGTCACCCAGTAATACGAGTTGACATTGTTGATACCAAAGAGGTTCAGACAGTCCAGACCGAGCCAGATATTCTTAAAGGTGTGTGTTGCGATGACCGTCGTTATTGTCTAATAGGCGGTAGCTCATACCGATGTCGGCACGCTTGTAAGCTGGTGCTCGGAAGGTGTTATTCTCCAATTCCTTGTGTGGAGCAGAGAATGGAAGACCGTCTGCATAAGCCAATTTCAGCGACATACGCCAACGCGTCGTACCTGGGAAGAAATCCGTGAAATAAAGGTTGAGCGCATAACGCTGGTCGGTTGGGAGTGGAATACTTTTTACCATTCAACTTCATACTCGTGTTCATCACACTCAGCGTCAGCCATGAGTCAGCACCCGGAACAAACTCACCAAAGAGTTTAAGGTCGAGACCTGTTGCGTGTCCTGTGGCTGTATTCTCACCGTAATACGTCACCTTCACATTGTCAACAGAGTAAGGAACGAGGCGTGAGAGTGCCTTATAATAAAGCCTCCGCAGTGAACTTAAAACGGACGACCCAACATCTCGAAGCGATAGGTCATACCTGCCAATGCGTGGATAGACTGCTGTGCGCGAATCTTCTGATTGAGCGTTGCGTAGGTGACACCATTGACGATTGACGTGTCGCGAAGCTCCTTATAGAATGGTGCCTGATAGTAGATACCACCTGCGATGCGGAAACTAAGGTTGCGGTTTCTGCCCGGTGTGATCGTCAGCGATGCACGTGGAGAGAAAAGACTCTCACCGTTGAAGTCCCAATGCGCAAAGCGAACGCCATAATTCAGTGTGAAAAAGCGTTGGAACAGAGTCACGAGTCTGAAGTTCCATGTGTCCTGCAAGTAGCTTTCAAAGCGTTTTCGCCTGAGTTCGTTACGAGCGCGAAGCGAGTAAATCATCTTCAAGTCACGCCCGTATGCGGAACATTATAACCCGCTGAATCACGGTATTCGTATTCAGCAGAGTTCTCCTTGATACGCTCAAGTTTATAGGTCACTGCGCCCTCAATCTTATGTTTGCCAGCCCGATGCTGCATCATCAGCTTCAAACTCTTCACGTCAGCATTGAGATAGTCGCGAGAATGCTGCATATACGTATCCCACACCGAGGTTTTCCGACGTCTCCGTCTGTGTCAGCCAGTACTGTCGCTTGAATGTCATAACGCTCCTGCTCCTTCGTTGTGAAAAGCCGATGCGAGGAGGGAGAGGTCGGTGCGTGAACTCAAATGGCGTGTAATAGCCAACGAACCAAAGAAGGTGCGGAAGAGGTCTTTCTCCCGTCCATCGAAGTAAACACGGAACTTCTTCACGTTCTGCAGCGTTCCGAAGTTTGTCTCACGGTCTTCTGGCTCGAAGTTATAACGGTTGTCAGAGATATTTACCGATGAAGTCTACCTGCCAACGTTTGTTGGGTTGCCATGAGAGATAAGTCTGATAATCAAGGAATGACGGACGATATTCGCCCTTTGTCTGAAGTGATCCAAGGAGGTAACGATTGGTTTTATAACGCACACCATTGGTCCACGTCAACTTCTTCGTAGCCAATCCGAGGTAGGCACTGGCACCTAAAAGTGAGGCAGAGATAGATGCTTCCGTCTTCTTTGGACGTTTATAGGTGATGTCCAAAGCCGAACTCATCTTGTCACCATATTTCGCTTCGAATCCACCGGTTGAGAAACCAACGCTCTCTACCATGTCGGGATTGATAATAGAGAGTCCTTCTTGCTGTCCACTTCGCACAAGGAAGGGGCGGAACACTTCTATGTTATTGATATAGACAGAGTTCTCATCGAAGGTACCACCACGCACGTTATATTGTGATGATAGCTCCGAGTGGGTCGAAACACCCGCCTGTGTCTGTACCATTTCTTCGACAGCATTGCCAGAAGTAGAGGGTCCTTGTTTAGTTTTTTGAATATCCAATTCTTCCGTTGTCCCGTGCTGTTTGGCTTTTGCCCTGACCACAACTTCCTCCAATGCATTGTCGTCAGCAAGCTGTACAAGTAGTGTCTGCTTTCCCTTTGGGCGCAAGAGAATCCTTGTCTTGGTCTTGTAGCCAATCATTGAGAAGCGCACCTTCACGGAGTCTTCACTCTGCAACTGCATATTGAACTCACCTTTTAGGTTGGTCATCGACAGTTTTCCTTGCGTAACTACCATGACAGAAGCCAACTCAATAGGGTTACCGTCCTTGTCGGAAACCTTCCCTTGCAGTGTGAACGATTGCGCAAATGCTAACTGGGCTGTCAGCATGAACAATAGTAGTAATATGTATTTCTGAATATCCTTACGTTTCATACATTATATAACGTTGCTGATTTTGTTTTATTGTCTTTCTCAGTTGCTTAGAAGTGAAAGACTTGTTGCAAAAGCTATTCTTGCGCTTTACGGTTCCTCATCAGCGGATATAAAAAGTGGATGCGCCTCATTTGACACATCCACCTCTATAATTGAAATCTATCTTTTGTTTTTTTATCCCAAGTACTTCATGAGTACGCGTGCATTTCCGCTCTCACGAATCTTCTCGATAGCCTTCTCACGAATCTGGCGAACACGCTCACGGGTAAGACCCATCTCTGTTCCAATCTCCTCCAAACCCTTCTCTTGGCAACCGATACCGAAACACTCAGTGACAATCTTTATCTCACGATCCTTCAAAGTGTTCTGAAGAACAGCACGAGGTCGTCTGACGTGATTCGAAATCAACGCCACGGTCGGTACGAGAGTCATCACCTGAAGACAGCATATCACTCATTGAGTTATCATCGTCATCGCTAAATGGAGCGTCGATACTCATGTGATGGTTGTCTGCACTTTGGCTCTGACGGATGCGAGCCTCGTCAATACCTGTCAACTCTGCCAACTCATGGATAGAAGGACGACGGTTGTGTTGCTGCACAAACTCATTCGTTACCTGATTAATCTTTGAGATAGCACCCACCTGATTCAGCGGAAGACGCACGATACGACTCTGCTCAGCGATAGCCTGCAGAATACTCTGACGAATCCACCAAACAGCGTATGAGATAAACTTAAAACCACGAGTCTCATCGAATTTCTCTGCTGCCTTTACCAAACCAATGTTTCCCTCGTCGATTAGGTCGGTGAGAGAGTCGCTGGTGCTGATACTGTTTAGCTACGAAAACGACGAAACGGAGGTTAGCTTTAATCAGTTTCTCCTTCGCACGCTCGCCCTTGCGACCGCCTTTGTGGATTTCCTGTGCCAGCTCAATCTCTTCGTCAACGGTAATCATCGGTTCACGACCAATCTCAACGAGATACTTATCCAGTGCCTCACTTGATCGGTTGGTGATACTTTTTGAAATCTTAAGTTGTCTCATGAATTGTTTACTATTTCCTCCTAAAAATATAGCTAATTTCCGTTATCCAAAATTGATACGGCGTGCAAAGGTACATATAATTATGTGACTAACCAAATCCACACACCTTTGGTTGTATATTTTTATGTTTTTATACGATTTCGCGTCGCAATCGGCTATTCTTGTAGACAAAATCAATGTGTATTGCGCTAAAACCGTCCTTTTATAGGTAAATAAGTAGTGCCTTGTAATGATTTCTGATGTAAGAGAAAGAGCGTTTTTGCCCCCCTCTAACATATGTGCGGACGCCCCGTACATATAGTGTTTATACTTCGCACAATTGGTGCTAAAGCATGAATAGGAAATAAATATAGGTGCAGGATCTGTTTTGTCAATTCTTGTCAGTAGGATTCATAAGCATATAAACGGAAAAGAGGCGACTTTTTAGCGTGAGAGGAAGAAAGAAAAGGTGGTGATAGGATTGCCTACACCACCTTTATACCTTATAAATATGCTAAGATTACTTCCAATTCTTCTGCACTAACTTCGTCACAGAGTTGATGGTTATACGCACGCCCATCCTATTCGCTTTTATCTTCGAGCTATATTCGGTAGGCCAACCACTTTTGAGAAGTTGAAAGTTAGTTGTTCCGTTGATATCCATTGTAGCCATACCAATTTCCTTCATTCTGTCCCAGTGGGCCTCAAGCTGTGCTACCATATGCTCAAGGTTTTCGTCAGCACCGACTCCCTTCATCTTGTCAATGATGAAAGCTTTCACATCGGCTTCGGTCATATTACTGCTAATCTCCCCAGCGATGTTCATTGTATTCCCCTTTTTAGAAAGCGTGTAGGTAACGGTGGACTTGATATCCCTTATCTCCTTATTCTCTTTGTAGCCATTCTTCAGCGACTTACCGAAGAGATAGAAGAAGGTGTTATTATTGATATTCGCGATAAGAACGTCTTTGGCAACCTCTTTTGTTATACTCATCATAGCCTTCATCTTCGGCATACTCTTCTCTACGTTCGGATTGTTATTGTAGAGAGAGTCGAGTTCTCATGAGTGCAAACTTCCAAGCCTTGCGCTGCACCTCGTCATAGTTTAAGATGTCAGTAATCTTTCCGTTTGCATCTGTCCTTAAAAGCATTGGGACATTGTTCAGACTTTGGATGATCATATCTCCCGTCTGTGTTAGGAACGACTGATCTCCATCTACCGCTATGTCTTTGGTCAGTATTTCGATAATATACCCATCCCGGAGAATCTCTTGTACGGTTATCTTCATCTGTCTGGTTACCTTTACCGATTCAGAACCAGCCGCAGCAGACTGTCCTTCAATCTCTGTCACGGTTTCATAAATTGCCCTTTCCCCTTTCTGAAACTTTGCTTTGATTAAGGTCTGAGCGTTCAACGCTGTTACCGCAGGGCGAAGGCAAGGGTAAAAAGTAGTTTCTTCATATCGAAATATCGATTATTTCCAACTCTTTTCTACCAATTTCGTAACAGAGGTGATGAACATTTCATTCCCATCATCTTTGTTTTTACGTCCGTACTGTATTCAGTAGCTCAACCCGTGTTGAGGAGTTTTGTAATAGAGGTACCGTTGACATCCATGTTTGCCATACCCATCTGCTTCATCTGTCCCCAGTTAGCATCGAGTTGCGAAACCATACCTTCGTCAGCACCCATCTGCTTCATCTTGTTAATAAGGAAAGCTTTCACATCGTCTTCAGTCATATTGCCGTTAATCTTACCAACGATATTGAGTGCGTTTGGCTCCTTGTTAAGCTCTGTAGGTAACAGTAGTCTTTATGCCCTGCATGTCCTTATTCTCTTTGTCACCCGTCTTGAGGGTCTTACCAAATAATTGAAAGAAAGTGTTGTATTCGACAGACTCGATAAACGCTTCTTTTAGTGAACTGGCTGTTCATAGACATAGCCATCTTGTACTTAGGCAGTGCCTTCTCCATTTCTGGATTGGCGTTGTAGAGAGTCAATAAATGTCATTGCAAACTTGCTTTGCCTTTTGTTTGGACCTCAGTATAATTCAAGAGGTCCTTCACCTTTCCATTGGCATCCGTCTTTAGGAGCATTGGAACATTGCTGAGGTATTGGTTCAGCATGTTTCCTGTCTGCTGTGCAATTTCCTTACTGCCTTCCATCTTCATATTGGTTGTCAATACTTCGATAATATAACCGTCAGCAGTAGCATCTTGTACGGTAATCTTTGTTTTGCTGTTAGTCTTTATGCTTTCAGAACCACCACTCATAGGAGTGTTGACTTTAACATCAGCTACGGTTTCATAGGTAGCTTGGTCACCTTTTTGGAAATTCGCTTTGATTAAGGTCTGAGCGTTCAACGCTGTTACAGCGAGAAGTAACGCAAAAAGTGATAAGTGATTTTTTTCATAAGACAATAGTTGTTTAATTAGGATTTAGAATTTAGAATAAAAAGATTAACGGCTCCAGAATTTATAAGCATTCCGTGTTGAGTCCTGCCTTTATAAATATCCTGAAGCCGTTAAATCTATGCGTATTATTGACGATTAGTATGACCTTGCGATGATGACACGATACTTAGCAGGCTTACCGCTAACCATGTCGACGCCCGGTGTCTGCTCAAACATATAAGGGACACAACGGATGGTTGCCTGCGTGTCTTCCTTAATCTTCGCCTCAGTCTCCTCAGTACCATCCCAGTGGCAGAGGAAGAAACCGCCGTCCTTCACCTTCTCCTTGAACTCCTCATAGTTCTCACACTCGTAGATATGAGCATCACGGAAGTCCTTAGCCTTCTTGAAGATGTTGTCCTGAATCTCGTCGAGGAGGTTCTTGATACGCTCAACAATGCCGTCAAAGCTTACGCTCTCCTTCTCTAATGTGTCACGACGCATCACCTCAATCGTGTTGTTCTCCAAGTCACGACCACCCATAGCGAGACGTACAGGCACACCCTTCAACTCGTAGTCAGCGAATTTAAAGCCCGGACGCTTGTTGTCGGCATCGTCATACTTAACGGTGATTCCCAACGCACGGAGCTGATCAATAACTGGTTGCAACTTGTCTGTGAGCTCCTTCAACTGCTCCTCACCCTTGAAGATTGGTACGATAACCACCTGAATAGGAGCAATCTTTGGAGGAAGAACGAGACCGTTATCGTCAGAGTGGGTCATGATGAGCGCACCGATAAGACGAGTACTAACACCCCAAGAGGTAGCCCATACATACTCTGGCTTGTTCTCCTTGTTAAGGAAGGTAACGTCGAATGACTTTGCGAAGTTCTGACCTAAGAAGTGAGAAGTACCACTCTGGAGAGCCTTACCGTCTTGCATCATTGCCTCAATCGTATAGGTATCCAATGCACCAGCGAAACGTTCAGTCTCACTCTTCACACCCTGTACGACAGGAACAGCGAGCCACTTCTCAGCGAAGTCAGCATAGACACGCAACATGGTCTGTGCCTCCTTCTCAGCCTCCTCACGTGTAGCGTGAGCCGTGTGACCCTCCTGCCAGAGGAACTCAGACGTACGAAGGAAAGGACGCGTACGCATCTCCCAACGCATAACATTACACCACTGGTTGCACATCAATGGCAGATCGCGCCAAGAGTGAATCCAGTTTTTATAGGTATTCCAGATGATGGTCTCACTGGTAGGACGGATAATCAGCTCTTCCTCCAACTTTGCGTTAGGGTCAACCTGCACAGCATTGCCGTCCTCTGTAGCCTTCAGACGATAGTGAGTAACCACAGCACACTCCTTGGCGAATCCCTTTACGTGCTCAGCCTCACGAGAGAGGAAGCTCTTAGGAATCAGCATTGGGAAGTAAGCATTCTGCACACCTGTCTCCTTAAACATCTTGTCAAGCTGTGCCTGAATCTTCTCCCAGATAGCATAGCCGTATGGCTTGATAACCATACAACCACGTACGGCAGACTGCTCAATCAAGTCTGCCTTTATTACCAAGTCATTGTACCATTGAGAGTAGTTGTCTGCTCTCTTGGTCATCTCTTTTAGTTCTTTTGCCATAAATATATTATTCTATTTCTTATTTTGCATCTTTAGGGATTTCCCATGCTATTATAGGCATTTCCCTTTTTGCGAGTATGCCTGAAACACTAACTTTTGCACACAGATACGGCTGAGAAAGTCAAGAACAAAGGGACCCCGTTCCACTTGCTAATACCAGCCTATCCTTTTGCAAAAATAATGCAAATGAGTGCAAACGAAACTTGCTTCACTTTTGCCGAGTTAGCTTTATTTTTGCAAAAATACAAAAATGTTGGCAATGCGTGCCCAATGGCATATATTTGTTTAACTTTGCACGAATTAAAAATGAATTAAGGTGCGGCTGAAAAAGCAGCCAAAAGGTAAAAGATATTAATCAATAAATACGTTTGATTATGAAGAATATGAAAATGATGGCAGCAGGAATGTGTCTCCTCACTGTCGTAAGTTGTCAAACAAAGCAAGGTACAGGTACATTAATCGGTGGCGGTGCTGGTGCAGCATTAGGCGGTATCGTCGGTCAGATTATAGGTCGTAATGGTAAGAGCACAGCTATTGGTGCTGCTATCGGTGGTGCTGTAGGTGCTGGTGCAGGTGCCCTCATCGGTCGTCACATGGACAAGGTAGCACGCGAGGCAGCACAGCAGTTGCCAAACGCACGTGTCGACAAGGTGACAGATGCTAATGGTTTAGACTGTGTGAAGGTTGCCTTTGACTCTGGTATCCTCTTCCATTGAACGGTTCAAACCTCAGCGCAGCTGCTAAGAACGACCTCACAAAGTTCGCTTCTTTGATGCAGCGCAACTCTAACTGTGACGTTGCTATCCAGGGTTACACTGATGCTTCTGGTAACGACAACATCAACCTCCCATTGTCACAGCGTCGTGCTGAAGCGGTATCATCTTACCTCAAGGGTCGTGGTGTAAGCAGCCGTCAGATTCGTTCAGTACAGGGCTTCGGTAGTGCCAACCCTATCGAGAACAAGACTGTTAGTCAGGCTAACCGCCGTGTAGAGGTTTACCTCTATGCATCATCTGAGATGGTTCGTCAGGCAAACAACGGTTCACTCTAATTCCATTTAATTATACTTTGAGGTTTGAACTTATGATATGAACCATTAATGACTACGAATTTCTCTAATTTCGCGAATACTTATTTGACTAAATAATTCGTGTCATTCGAGAAATTCGTAGTCTCAAATCATAAAGTTCAAAGTTCAAAACTCAAAGTTCAAAGGTAAAAGTTCAGACTTTGGAAGGGTCTTATACTTTTCATTTTTTCTTAGGAATAATATTGAAGTGATAGACGGCATGGAACATCACGTAGCGAGGGATAACATTACTGTAAGTTTCTGTGATTCCTTGTGCATTCATCATCCGTGTAACATTATTCAGTTGACCAAGAATGTCGAAGCCATCAAGCAATAAGGTAAGTTGTCCTTTGAAGAATGAGCGTGACAGACGGGCGTTCCACACCAAATCATCACTATTCATCGACTTATCTAAATAACCTCAGCGACTATACATTGTCAGGTCAGTCCCAAGTCGGAAATCCCATGGCAACTGTAATTGTGCTGTTAAGCCGTAATTGAAATCACTCACATTAAAAGCCTCAAAGTCTTCACGAGTACCATCGACATGTGCCCAGTTTCCTTTACTAATGAAACCAATGGAAGATTGCCCAAGCCTATAGTTCAGCTGTAAATCACCAATGTAGTTTAACGATTCTACTATGCTCCTATTAGCTGCAGACATGCCTGCCAAACCAATAAGGTCGACACTCTTCTCATATCTTAACCCAGCCATAGCTTTAAAATTCAACTTGCGATTTTTGGTCAATGGTCCAGCACCACCTAAAGCAAGCTGACCGTGCCAATTACCATTCACATTGTCTGGTCTGAATGTTCGCTTTCCTGTAGCCTTGTCGTAGGTATAGCCCATAGCAATAGCGTTAACAGTGGGGATATATTGAGCCTCTATTAACCACATCAGTCCTTTTTTCGGATATATACGTAGGAAGTGTGATATAAGTTCGTGCTTATAGGATGGTTTCAAGTTGGTATTACCCATTGTTACGTTTAATGGATCAGTGGTATTGAGGATGTTTACAAACAGGTTCATGTCTGGAGCTTGTCCGTTCACATGATATTGAAGCATGAATTCATATTTGTGATCAGTACTACGCCATCTGATAAACGTACTATTCATATTGTAAAGTATAGAACGTTTCGTAAAAGTCGTATCTACATTTCCACTATGATAATGCATCGTCCGTGAAAGCAGCGATAAATTAGGTACAAGCTGCGCCCACCATTCCGACTTCGTCGTTTTCTTATTCCATACAAGAAAGGCACCGAGGGTATGGGTATTATCAGTCTGCCTGCTGTCATAACTATTATGAATATCCATTACTCTGTTATAAGCATCCACAGAAGGGAGTATTCCAAGCTCGCGCTCTGAATTAATTCCCCAATCTGCTAACTGGTCAAGACGATAGAGTGAAGAATATCGGTTTGAGGTAGTCCGATTGTATTTATAACTAAAGTCGAAGAACAAGCCACGCTTTACTAAATAGCTGTAAGTCACCTTACCTGTCATGCTATAGCCGTGGTCAGGACGGTTGTTGAAATATCGATTGCGGAAGTCTGTATTACTTTGCTGACCGTTGGTATAATAATCAATGCGATTACGGTCAAAGCTATCCTCAGTAGCATGCCTCAAAGAAGCGTCAGCATAAAGGGTGATATGGTCGGGAGAATGCTTGAACTTAATTAACGACTCCATCGAAACCGAACCTTCTAAAGAATGTCCAATTGATAATCCATTGCGAAGATTTCTGTTAATAGCTGTACGAATCAACTCCCTACCTATCATTGGTGTGTACAAACTATCCAACTGTGCCTTTGAGAAAGACGTAAAACTACGATTAAGCGTCAGCGAAGAATATCCGCTTTTATTGTTATAATAATGGTAGTTAAAACGTGGCTTGATATTCAAGTTGGCATTCTTAAACTCAAAATAGAACTGATGATCGGTGGAGAGCGTAAAATTGTGATTTCTATTATTAGCTACCATACGGTCGTATGTATCTCCATTTGCAAGGAAATTTGTACGATTAGTGTTATTCACTATCGAGTTGTCAGCATGCTTAACCTGTGCATTTCCACTAAGTTTATACTTACCACTGCGTGCATCTATATTATAGTCAAGACCTCCTAACTGTTGCTGCGTCAACCCACCAAAAAGATCAGAAGGCGACCAATTGTCATTCTCACCGGGCTTACGGTCGTCATTTAGATTGTTCATATTTCCATAAACAGCCAAACGGGGAGTGATCAGTAAACCGCATAGCAAACAGACGAGCCAAGTAGCGTTCCTTTGTTCCTCCACCAGTTTCCACATTCCCTACCCATCAATGTTGTATTGCTTTTTCAGTTGAACATCCATCACGTATTTCTTGTCTCCTGCCACCTCTTGCCCGAGAAAACGACTATTTTCACCAAGACGGTCATACACCTTTACTTGGTTTACCATATAAGTAGGCAGATTTTCAAACATAACAGTATTATCTCCACGGAAAAATCTTTTCCATTGAGAAGCAAACTCTCAACAAACTTTCCATTAACATATATGCGTCCATCCTTGCTTAGTTCAGCACCGGGCAACTGACGAATAAGGGCGTCGAGCATAGAGCCTTCACCTAACTGGAAAGCGTCGGCATTATAAACAATCGTGTCGCCTTTATGATAGAACTTCACCTTTGTAGCCTTAACAACCACCTCCTTTAAGTCTACTGTTTTTCGGTCGTTTTCAGAAAGATGGTACCAACTTCTCTGCTTATCTCGCTTGTAAAAATGACGCAGTGGGAGCTTTACGTAGGTAGGCATAAAACCATCTTCGGTAACGCGAAGGATATAATCACCCTCCTACGTGGAATCGTTATCCTATATTCAGATGTTTTCCAGCTCTGTTCGCCATTCTGATATTCTTCAAGAGCCTTCGTTGAAGCAACGACTGAGCTGTCATTAGCATTTAGCACTTCAACTAAGCAGCCAGGGACATCTACATGAGTAACAAAGTCTTGCACTCTACCTTCAATGCTAATAGTATTGTCTGAGGTTTGTGCTGATATGCAGACGGTAAGGCATAACAAAATTAAAGCTGTACAAAAGGTTTTCATATTTTATTCTCAATGTTTGATTCGTATTGTTTACAAAAGGTATGGGTCAATAGAAATTCCTCGAAATTATCTTTTAGGTAAGGAAATAACGCTTGCTTGTAGGTCGTAAATCCAGAAGATACTTTCTAAGAAATATCAAGAAGGTATATTGTTTTAGCCATATCCTACGTTTTTGTCTGACCATACTCTATCCAATAATGATTAGAGTTCTTGGATGAAACGAACCGAATGGATTTTACTGGCATAAACCGAACTTTTCTATCAGTTTGCCTGCAATTATATTCTCTACAAGAGGTGTATTTCATAATTTAAAACTGTCTATCAATCGTATTCTTTATATTAACACGCTGCGAATATACAAAATGTAAAACAAGAAAAAAATCGTTATGCATTGTCACTATATCCGCATTGTTTCGTAGTCATTAATAGTTCAAATCATAAAGTTAACTACGAATTACGCGAATAACACGAATTTTTATACTTTTGAACTTTGAGGTTTGAACATTGAACTTTATGATATGTACCTTTAAAGACTACTAATTACGCAAATGACACAATTTTTATACTTTGAACTTTGAGGTTTGAACTTTGAACTTTATGATATGTACCTTTAATGACTACTAATTACATGAATGACACGAATTTTTATACTTTGAACTTTGAGGTTTGAACTTTGAACTTTTATGATATATACTTTAATGACTACTAATTACGCGAATGACACGAATTGTAGCAATAAGGATTAGCGTAATTAGAGAAATTCGTAGTCACCGAAAGTTCCAAGTTCAATATTCAAACATCAATGTTTCAAGTTCATATCATAAGTTCAATTTTTCAAACCTCAATGTTCAAAGGTAAAAGGGCATCTTTAGTAAAGCCAAAAGGGCGTTAATTCACTGGAATTAACGCCCTTTAAATCTCTAACTACTGCTTTCTTCTCTTTATCCCAAAGCAACTCGTCAACTCGTCTAACTTGTTAACTATGTTACTTTGTCTTCCTCGCAAACAACTTATTAACTTGTCTCACTTTTTAACTTGTCTACTCGTTCACCATGTTACTTTGTCTTCCTCGCAAGCAACTTGTTTACTCGTCCACTCGTTCACTTGTCTACTTTTCCGGATAAACGAGGTTAGCATCGGTGATGTTGTCCAGCACCTCGGTGAGGAACTTACGTGACTCCCACTTTGCCATAGGCAGGTCGTGGAGCAGGTAGTTACCACAGTCGCGTGGTGCAGCACCGGGGATTTCACCCTCGAAGTCGGCAACGGGTGGAAGGTGCGGCGCATGAGGTCGACAATATCTTTCGACTCAAGGTCGCCACGAAGGATGAGGTAGTTACCAGTCAGACAGCCCATTGGACCCCAATAGATAGCACGATCTTCCACTCGTCATCATTGCGGAGGAAGGTGGCAGCCAGTGTTCAATAGCGTGGATAGCACCGACGTGCAACACTGGCTCACGATTGGGTTCTTTCATACGGATGTCGAAGGTGGTAACGGTCTCGCCACCCACTTCGTCCTTACGACTCACATAAATGCCACGCAGCAAACGCTCGTGGTCAATGGTAAAGGAAGGAATTTTTATTCATAATTCTTATTTAATTCATAATTCATGTTTTAATTCAGAATTCATAATTCACAATTCATAATTATGATTACTAATGTTAGCGTAAATATTATCCACATCTTTAGGGACTTTTGTGGGTTTTATTAGCTAAACGGAAAAACTGCTTGTTTTTGAGTTCCGTAAGAGAATTTAGCAGATAAAGTAAACAAATTACTTATTCTATAAACTCTGCCTACAATGGTAATCATAATTATGAATTTTGAATTATAAATTATGAATTGCCTCTATAAAGTGCCTATTACCTCAAAAGCTGCCGTTGGCGATGCGCTCCCAGAAGTCGTAGTACTGGCTGGCTTTGCTGTCTTTAGAGCGGAACATCGCTGATGACACGGAAGGAGACGAAGGGGTTTGATAGATGTAGCAGACCTGCGCAATAGAACAACTCTCCATATCGACAGCTGTTGCCTCTGGGAAATGGTCCATGATCTGTTGCATCTTCTCACGTGAGTTGACAAACCACTCGCCACTGACGGTCAGTCCAGCCTTGACATGCAGGTCCTTACAATCAGGTAGGTTGTTCAACGACAGTGCCTTTTCAATCAGCTCCGTGAGGAGCCTTGAAGCGAGCAGGCATACCGATAATCGACCATAAGCTACCTCATCTCCACAGTAGGCATCGTGGTAAGCACACTCCGTTGCCACCACCACATCCGTAACCTCCAATGAAGTATCAGCTCCACCCGCACAACCACTTGAGATAACAAGGTCAGGGTGGTAATGATTAATCATCTCAACAGCACCGATGGCAGAGTTTACCTTACCGATACCACACTGCTGCAGAATGATTTCCTTATCTCCCAACTGTCCCGTAACGAAGTCTTTATGATTAAAATGTTTCGTCTCGGTGTTGGAAAGAATTGCTTTAAGTTGCGCGAACTCTTTGTCCATCGCAACGATGATTCCTATTTTCATACTGCAAAGGTACGAAAAAGTTACAAGTTGGATATTGTAAGTTCTTAGTTTTTGTAACTTTGCAGAGATTAATCATTTGTCTGACATAAGCAAAATTAAATAAAAAAATGAAAACTTGGAAAAGATTTCTACCCGATGTACTGGTAGTCGTGTTGTTTGCGGTCATCTCGTTCGCTTGCTTCTTCGTTCCGGTCACTCAGGGTAAGATTCTCTATCACTACGATGCCTCAGCAGGTGTCGGTTCGGCACAGGAAATGACAGAGTATCAGAACCGTACTGGTGAGGGCAACACGCTGGACAAACGCCATCTTCGGTGGTATGCCTACCTATCAGATGTCACCATCGTATCAGTCAACAGACGGACTGTCGCGGGTGATGAACGCTTACCACCTTTGGTTGCCAGACAATGTATGGTTTCTTTTTGTCTATCTCTTGAGGCTTTTATATCCTGTTGCGAGCCTTTGACTTCCGACAGTCGTTGGCAGCATTGGGTAGTATCATGTGGGCTTTCTCGTCCTATTTCCTCATCATCATTGCAGCCGGTCACCTCTGGAAGGTAATGGCATTGGCTTATCTTCCACCAATGATTGCCGGTATTGTCTTGGCTTATCGAGGACGTTACTTGTCGGGGTTCATCGTGACGGCTATCTTCACCGCCTTTGAGGTGAAAAGCCAACCACGCTACAGATGACATATTACTATCTCTTTATCGTCCTCTTCATGGTCATTGGCTATCTCGTTCAAGCCGTTCGCCAGAAGCAACTCGCAGGTTTCCTCAAGGCTTCCGGGGGTATTGGCTGTAGCGGCATTGATTGGTATATTAATCAATCTCTCAAGCCTTTACCACACATGGCAGTATCAGAAAGAGAGTATGCGTGGCAAGAGTGAGTTGCTGAAAGCTGACGGAGCCAACCAGACAAGTTCTGGTCTTGACCGCGACTATATCACGCAGTGGAGTTATGGTATTGATGAGACAATGACCTTACTCGTACCTGATGCAAAGGGTGGAGCAAGTGTTCCATTGAGCCAAAGCAGTACGGCTATGTCGAAGGTTGACCCACAGATACAGTCAATGATTCCACAGCTCTATGACGCTTTCCCACAGTATTTCGGTACACAGCCGGGTACGAGCGGACCAGTCTACGTGGGTGCCTTCGTGCTTTTCCTCTTCATCTTAGGTCTTTTCTTGGTGAAGGGTACGATGAAGTGGGCACTCTTAGCAGCCACCATCCTGTCCGTTCTCCTCGCATGGGGCCATAACTTCATGGGCTTTACCAACTTCTTCCTCGATTACATCCCGATGTATGCGAAGTTCCGAACGGTGGCAAGTATCCTTGTTATCGCTGAGTTCACCATCCTCTCTTGGCAGCACTGACCTAAAACGTCTTGTTGACGAGGCCTGAACTCTTAGGACAGAAGATGAGTATGCTTATATCAGTCTTGGTCTGACAGCGGTGTAGCCCTTTTTGGTGGCTGTATTCCCAGACATGATGGGTCCGTTTGTCAGCGATCAGGAACGCCAGATGATTAATAGTATTCAGGGTATGGACAGCAACACGGCAGGAACAATCCTCGCGAATGTTTCTGCGATGCGTGCGGCTATGGTCAGCTCTGATGCTTGGCGTTCGGTCATCGTTATCCTCATCGGCTTTGCGCTGCTCTTCGCTTATAAGATGAAGAAGTTGCGTGCCGACTATATAGTGGCTGGTCTTTTGGTGCTTTGCCTCGTTGATATGTGGCGGTGGATAAGCGTTACCTCAATGACGAGATGTTCGTACCAAAGAGTGAGCGCGATATGCCACAGCAGCCAACGGCAGCCGACCTTGAGATTAATAAGGACAAGAGTCTTGACTATCGTGTGCTGAACTTTGCTTCTAACACATTCAACGAGAACGAGACATCTTACTTCCATAAGAGTATCGGTGGTTATCACCCTGCTAAGCTCCGTCGTTATCAGGAGATGATTGATGCTTACATCGCTCCAGAGATGCATAAGACGATGCAGGCGATTGCTGCTGCAGGTGGTAATATGCAGGCGGTTGACGGTGTGAAGATCTTCCCTGTACTGAATATGCTGAATACGAAGTACTTTATTCTTCCACTGCAGGGTGGCGCAACGGCACCAATACAGAACCCATATGCACAGGGCAACGGCTGGTTTGTCAATAAGCTCAACTATGTCGACGATGCCAACGCTGAATATGCTGAGGTGGGTAAGATTGACGTGCGCCATGAGGCGGTAGCCGATAAAGTTTGAAGCGGCTTTTAGGGTCAGGCGAAGACGAACGACTCTACTGCAATCGTGAAGCTCGACAAGTATGAGCCTAACAACCTGCAGTACACTGTCAACTCTAAGAATGGTGGTGTTGTCGTCTTCTCTGAAATCTACTATCCTGGTTGGACAGCCACTATCGATGGTCAGCCTGCAGAACTCGGTCGTGTAAACTATATCCTCCGTGCAGTGAGCGTGAAGCCGGGTAAGCACACCGTAGTCCTCGACTTCCACCCAACAAGTATCTCAACCACTGAGACCATCGCTTACATTGCGATTGTTATCTTGCTCTTGGCGATTGCGGGAGCAGGATATATGGAGTGGAGGAAGAAGAAGTAGGAGAAGAAAGCCCCACCCCATCCCTCCCCGAAGGGAGAGGTGATGATACCGAGATACCCAAGGATTCTCCGAACTCGTAACCGCTGATTTAAGAGAAAGAGGGGCGTAAATAGTAAGCTATCCTTTTATAAGAATATAAAAACAGAGTAACAAGCTAATTTGTTGCTCTGTTTTTTTAGACTTTTATAACAAGCAACTTGCTAACTCGTCCAACTCGTCAACTCCCAAGAGAGACAAAGTAACATGAGAACAAATTTACTCTTTATCATAGAACCTTCATCGACTACGAATTTCTCTAATTACTCTAAAACTTATGTAATGTAATTCGTGTCATTCGCGTAATTCGTAGTACTTTATTGGTAGTTGACAAGTTAATTGCAGCGATAAATCCCCATTAACATCGGTAATCATAATTATGAATTGTGAATTATGAATTCTGAATTACCCATGAATATATATTTATATAATCCTGCGACAAAAAGTGTAAAGTTTAATTATTTCAGCAATCTACCTATTTGTCGCAGATCAGCAAACAGCCTCAACCGAAGAAAGTTACTAATTTGTCGCGCTACCCCACAATCATTTGATTTTACACAACATTACAAAGGTAGAAAATCAAACAAAAAAGAGTTACAAACAAATTAGTAACGATGAAAACAAAAAGAAAAGAACACAAACACGATATATTTGTAAAGAAAAGAGAAAGGCAAGGAGACAAACCTCCTTATCCGTCTCTCGCTCCTCCCTATCCGTCGAACAATCAGGAAAAGACTCCCTTTTTGTCACACAGAAGCTACTTCGCTGTCGGGGACAACCTCCCATGGAGTCGCGCGTAACCTACATATACGTCGCCTTTTTTCAGCGCAAGCATCTGTACTTCAAATATATAAGAGTATCTAACTAAGTCTTAAAAAGTGACTGACAATGATTGTCTAAGTCCAAGACTGGGGTTTATGGGAGGAGTTTACATACAGAACGACGCCCAGTGTGGTTGCCAGCGCTGTGAGTACGGTAACGAGAATATGCAGAATATTCTTCCAAATAGGTTTAATCATAACGTCTAAATAAATTAAAAGCCCAATCGACAAGCAGAGCACACTGCCGTCCCTTCTTATTAACGGCAGCGCATCCGTGCCGATTTGGACTAAAAGTGAATACTAAACCCCTATCGCTCATTAGAAGTCAATATGTTTCATTCTTACGATGCTATTGTTTCCTAATAAGCGATTTGAGTTAAACGGAGAGCGGAGGGGCGCAAACTCGCTACTCCCCCACGCTCATCTCTCAAGCCAATCGACTATGCGTGGCCCTCAGTAGTGGCAGTAGCCTCACCTGGCTCTGGACCAGCAGAAGGCTTATTCTCCTTCTTCTTGCCCTTGTTCTTCGCCTTCTCGGCAGCCTTAGGCGCATCGTACTGCACAGCCTCCTGAATACGCAAACCGCTGATGAGGGTCTTCACACGACGCTTCATCGCATCGATAGTCACCGTTGGCGCGAAAAGCACATGCGCACCGTAGATATCTCTCTGTGCGTTAAAGTCTTCCGCTTTCTGGACACCCTGAGAGTGAATACCTACGCGGAAAGTTCCCAATCCGTCGAGCTTCACACGGTTACCATCCTGAGGACCTGATTCATCTCGAACACCAACGCACTGATGACAGCCAAGATGTCGGGCTCGGTTACGGTGCAACGCTCACTGATACGCAGAGCGAGATCCTTAACACCGACAAGGTCTGGAGACACCGCACGGGCATACCAATAACCCTTGCGCTTGCTGTTCTTACGATTGTCCTGATACATACGAAATTTGATTGACATAACTTGAAAAATTTAAAAAGTGAAACAAAGAAATTATTGAAATGAAAAAATGAAATCTTAACTCAATGCTCTAATAAGACAGAGGCAAAACCTCTCCGTGGTTCTACGCACGACGGTGCCTCCGTGCCTTACATCGCTTTATTTTTATTACTCCCTCCGTGTCCTCCTTTTTCTCTGCGTGATACTACCTTAAACTGAAGTAGCAAACCTATTACTGAAGACCCTTCTTCACACTCTTCATCGCCCATGCCGTTCGCCAGTCCTCACCCCTCCCCACAGAAAAAGAAGGGGAGGGACAACTACCTAAAAGACATACTGCGACAAAAAAGTGTAAAAAATAAGTAAACGAGTAAACAAGTAAATAAATGAACACGTAAACAGATAAAAGATAAACACAGAAATAACTAAAAACACAATAACGCAAAAAACGTATAAAAATATAAAAGGTAAAAGTCGGAAAAACACAAAAACGTAAAAACATACTTCATCATAAACATAAACGATTAAAATATGAAAAGATATTCACGTAAATAATTAAAAATATTTACAGTCAGTAATTTAAAACGTATCTCTCAGACTTACGGCGACAAAAAAAGTGAAATCTTCACCGCCTTTTCTTCCCTATTTAGCCCCCAGAATCTGGTGTCTATTCTTCCCATTCCGCTTATAGCTGACGTGAATCCACCGCAATCATCGATTCCTGTGGCTCAAGAATCATCTGATCGAAGTCTGTTTGAGAGAGAATTGCCGCATATTTCCGACACATTTCCAGTCCTGTGACATGAATATCCACCGCCTCACCCCGCAAATGTTGCGAATGTTCAGCCCCATGAACAGCCCTATTCACAGCCTCACAGCGATAACCTCCCACGACTATCACGTCCCACACGCCTTCTGAGCGGTTCTAAGACGCATTTACAAAGCTCCCGAAGGTTCTCTATCACCTCTCTCTCGAAGCTTCTCCAGGCGCAGGATTCTCCTCAGGCACGTTCTTAACACCCATGCCCACCGCCTTTCCCGAGCGCAGCATCTCGCCCACCGTAAAATGTGGAGAGAGTCGCTCCTCAAAATCTATCTCATTAGAATGACTATCGTTGATCATACACATTATTATTATAGATTATTTGGTTATTAAAACTCCGTTCGTCATCCTTCATTCCTGATGACGATGCAAAGGTACAACACAAAAACCGATTGCAAGGAAGATATATGTAGTAATGTGAGTAGACAAAGTCAACTTAATTCAGAATTCATAATTCACAATTCATAATTATGATTACCGATGTCAACTGTGATTTATTACTGCAAGCAACTTGTAAACTCGTCAACTTGTCAACTCGTCAACTACTACTCATGATTTATTGCTGCAAGCAACTTGTTTACTCGTAAACTTGTCAACTCGTCAACTAAAAATAAAGCACTACGAATGTCCCTAATTGCACGAATCCTTATTGTTAAATAATTCGTGTCATTCGAGAAATTCGTAGTTCATATCATAAAGTTCAAAGTTCAATGCTCAAAGTTCAAAGGTAATAGTTCAATGCTCAAAGTTCAAAGGTAATACATGTTTTTGGTTTCTTAGAGACGCCCAATCGGTTTGCAAAAGATGCCCTTTACGTCCCTTACTAACGCCCTTTGAAGTCCAACTAAGCACCTTTTACTTTACAGCTTTATAACTAATTGATTTCCCTATGGTTACAAACCTGATTCAGTATGTGGTTTTTGTCGTTATTTATAGATGCCTTATTTGAAACTACGTAATGACTCTTCAAAACCTTATTCGCAGATTTTCGAAGTAGTTAATCCCTATCAGTCATTAGAACACAATATATATAGTTCTTATTACTATGATATTGTTGCCTAACATCTTTAATATTCTTATCGTATCTTGCCTGTCTTTTGTAACTTGATTACTCTTCAACCACCGCACTGTAGAGAACTATCTTTACGAAAGATTATATGACAATTATCTCAAATATACGTTTGTAGTTAAAGAATAACAAACCAATAAATAAATATGATTTACGGATATATCAGAGTTAGCAGCGATAAGCAAACAGTAGAGAATCAACGCTTCGAGATTAGTAACTTTTGTAAACACCAAAATCTTTCAATTGACGATTGGATAGAGGAAACTATCAGTGGCACAAAAAACTATAGCAAGCGAGAACTTGGCAGATTACTTAAAAAGGTAAGAAAGGACGATATTATCATTTGCAGTGAATTGTCCCGTCTTGGTCGTAACCTATTTATGATTATGGAGATACTGAATATCTGCATGACAAAAGAATGCCGCGTGTGGACTATCAAAGATAACTATCGGCTTGGAGATGATATTCAGAGTAAAGTCCTCGCCTTCGCTTTCGGGCTTTCGGCAGAGATAGAACGAAACCTTATCAGCCAGCGAACAAAAGAAGCGTTGGCAAGAAAGAAGGCAGAAGGAGCAAAACTTGGACATACCAAAGGATTTCGTTGTAGGCTTAACCCCAAATGTGCCAACAGGCATGAGTGGATTATCAAGGAACTTAATAAAGGAACGGAGAAAACTGTTATTGCCAAAAAGTTGAAAGTATCAAAAACCACCTTCTACCGATATCTTGTCTACACCGAACTTCATACACCTATAAATTGCCTGCAGGAAGGATGGAAAGAATATGGTATCTATCATTGATTTCTGCGTATGTCTCGAGGACGACCCTCAAAAGAGGGTGGTTTTGACATTACTATCGGCAACCCTCCATACATTAGTGCGCCAACGCAAATTGCATCCCCAGAACTAAATGAGCAACGCCAACGTATTATTGGGTGCAAGAAATACAAATCACTCTATGAGAAATGGGATTTGTTTGTTCCATTCATCGAACTGGGCCTACAACTCCTATGCCCCAATGGAGTATTCTCTATGATTGTTCCATATCCTTTGACAAATCAGAAATATGGCAAGAAACTCCGTAAGATGATTATAGAAGAATATCGCCTATTGGAAATTGCAGATCTGAACGGTACAAAGATTTTTGAGAATGCAACTGTGAGCAATTGTATACCGTTCGTTCAGAACTCATCACCAAAAGGTGAACTTCGCATAACTCAAATATATGCGGACAAGACATTCCATAAAGTATTGAATAAGTCTCCAGAAACATTAAAACAGGATGAAAATAAATATGTCTGGAATCTCAGTTCCGAAAAAGGAGCGGAAACCGCTATACTGATATGAATGTTCTTGGTGATTTCTGCTATATCAGTAAAGGTATGGTGCTTAATGCTGATGAGAAAAATCGCAAAAGGAGAATTTAGGGAAAGATGACCTTATAAGTGAAACTTACGACGAAATTCATAGTCGCAAATATATTGAGGCTAAAGACATAGACAAGTATCGGGTAAAACGTGTTCGTTATCTTGAATGGAATACGGAACGATGCCCTGACAACCTAAGTCGTCCAACGTTCCGAGAACTCTACGACTGTCCAAAACTAATTATGAACTGTTTAGGAACTATAAACGTGACAATAGATGTGAAGAACATTTCCTACATAATCATTCCATCTATTGTGCTATTCTTTGGAAAGATTTGAAGGGAGTTAACAACAAAAAGCATATCCTCAAGTATCAAGAAATTCTGCAAGTACACTCGCCCTGGAGGATAGGCGTTGTCAAAGCGAAGTAGACTTGCTTTATTTACTGGGTGTCCTCAATTCCTCAATGGCTGGTAAATTGTTGGCTGACCAACGAGGCGGAGATTATCACATCTACCCCGAGCATATACGCAATCTTCCTATTCCTATTGCGACTTCAAGCAGCAGAGGAGATAGCTCAGCTCGTCAGAACCATTATGGAAAAAAGATACATGGTGGGCAAGACTGTGAATCGGAGCAGCAAAAAGTCAATCAGATAGTTTCCGCACTATACATATAATGCATTTTCCTATTTCCTAATTAATGCGTATTTACGCACGAATAGAATATTGATATTGTGAGAAAATAGCCATATCTTTTGTAGTCGCAAAGACTACGTATTTACGCATAAATAACTAATAGGAATGAATATAGAACGACCAATATATCTGCAAAGGTTAATTGACCGACGCCAGAATGGAATGATAAAGATTATTACAGGATTGCGTCGGAGTGGCAAATCGTATCTGCTCTTTACTCTTTTTCTGCCAGTATCTTAAAGAACAAGGGATAGATGACAGTCAAATTATCATGTTGGATTTGGAGAACATTTTATAATGAACGTTATCGAAACCCTTTATCCTTGTTGGAGTACATTAGCCAAAGGGTAACAGATACGCGGGAATACTTTATACTCATAGACGAGATACAATTGCTTGACCGTTTTGAGGAGGTGCTGAATACACTGTTAAAAAATCCGCAATTAGATGTGTATGTCACGGGCAGTAATGCACGCTTCCTGTCAAAAGATGTTGTGACGACTTTCCGTGGCAGGGGCGATGAGATACGCATCCATCCATTGAGTTTCAGCGAATATATGTCAGTGAAACCAGATGCTCCTTTCTTGAAACACACCTCAATGAATATATGCTTTTAGGAGGATTACCCCAAACGGTAACGATGCCAACGGAACAACAGAAGAAGAGCTATCTCCAGCAGCTTTTCTCTAACACCTACCTTATCGACATTAAAGAAAGGTACGGCATACGAAACGATGATGATCTGGAAGAGCTCATTGATGTCATTCAAAGCAGCATCAGAAGCCTTACCAACCCACAGAAAATAGCGAACACCTTCCGTTCCGCAAAGCAAAGCACCATCACCAGAGACACCGTCAAGACATATCTGGACTACATGCAAGACGCTTTCCTAATGGAGCGTGCTGTTCGCTACGATATCAAAGGGCGTAAATACATTGATACTCCAGCAAAATACTATTTTGAAGACTTGGGATTACGCAATGTCCGATTGAATTTCCGTCAGACAGAACACACACACTTGATGGAGAATCTTATATACAATGGATTGCGAATGCGTGGCTATTCTGTGGATGTAGGACAGGTTATCCAAAATACGAAAAACGAAAAGGGAATAAGTGAACGAAAGCAGCTTGAAGTGGACTTCGTATGCAACAGAGGGCAGGACAGAATCTATATCCAGTCGGCTTTACGCTTTGTTATCTGAAGAAAAAACGGAACAAGAACTACGCTCACTCAAACAGATTAAAGACAGTTTTCTGAAAGTTGTCATTGTAGGAGGCATGCAACCCACTTTCCGCAATGATGATGGTATACTCATTCTGAATATTTTTGATTTCCTGCTGAATGAAGTGGACAGAATCTATGACCCTCAAAAGAGGGCTTCGATATTGTTATTGGGAACCCACCGTATGTGAAAGGAATATGTAAACCGACACGCCTTTGATGGTTTCCCGTGAAACAAGTCCGTATTATATCGGAAAAATGGACTTATGGTATGGTTTCGCTTGTCACGGCATAGACCTGCTTTGTCAGGGTGGACATCTTTGTTTATAGCACAAAATAATTGGACTACAAGTGCTGGCGCAAAGAAAATGCGCAATAAAATAGTAGAAGATGCTCGTGTCCTACAAATGCTTGATTTCAATACTTATATGGTTTTTGAAAATGCAGATATACAAACAATGATTATGTTGTTTGAGAAAAATCAAACAGCTGATAATTATGGGTTTGACTACCGCATAATGGCGGAAGGTGCAACTAAAAAGATATGCTCGCATTGCTTAACAAACAAATCCACAGAACCATATATAGAACACAAAAGTTTAGTCGCTCAAAAATATGCTAACAATCTTTTCACTTTCTCAGATAATGATTTGATATTCGACAAAATATCAGAGAATAAAACTTATCTGCAGAATGATGAAGCAACAAATAGCATACATACCCACCATAATTGTGTAAACAATAAGATTCATAGACAATTTCCTGATTTAGAAGTTGGGAAAAGGAATATTTGTGTTATCATCAGAAGAGAAAGAATCGCTAAATCTTACAACAGGAGAGGAATCTTTAATAAAAGCTATTCTTTTTCTTCGGATGAAATATTTAGGTTTTATACCTCAAAATAAAAATAAATTCTGGATTATATATACTGATTCCCAATATAAAAATAATCATAGTATGGATCAATATCCACATATTAAAAAGCATTTGGATATTGTGGGAAAGGCTATATACCTCTGATAACAGACCTTATGGACTGCATAGAGCAAGAGAAAGTAGATTTTTTGTTGGGGAAAAGATAGTTTCACTTCGTAAATGTGTTGAAAGACCATGTTTTTCCTTCTCTGATTTTGATTGCTATGTTCCTGCCATGTACTATGTAATAAAGTCGTCACGATGGGACATGAAATTTCTCACTGGAGTGCTAAATTCCAAGTTAGTTGCATTTTTGGGCTTCGTCACAAAGGAAAGATGCAGGAGCTAATTATCAGTTGACAAAGTGCCTTTTGCTGGGAATTCCTTTGCCGTTGATTGATTTATCTCTCCAACAACCAATAATAGACTTAGTTGATGAAATTCTTACCAAAAAGAAACTGAACCCCCAAGCGGACATATTAGACTTGGAGAACTCAATTGATCGTCTTATATATAACCTTTATGGTCTATTCTGAAGGTGATATAAAAATAGTGGAGGGTTAAAAACCCTCCACTACTATTCTCCAGCCAGTCTAAACTCCAATTCGTAATTCTTGGATAAAATCCGTTTCTTCCTGCGTTAAACCATACAGCGGACAAATATAGTCATCTATTTCATCAATGATAGCCTTGGAACGAACAATCTTGTATTCTTTAAAGGAATCCACATTGTAGCTGGAATCACCAGAGGCAATACGTCGGTTTGCCTTAGTCTCAATATCTTCAAGATAACGTGCTATACAATTTGTTAAATACTGAAAAGTATTTCTTTCAGCATCTTGTCAAAATTAGGTAGAGGAAGTTCTTTATTTCTGATTGTTTTAAATTTAATCCATCGGTATAAACTTGCTGATAAAAACCAAAATAATGTTGAAGAAAGACATAATCCAATTTGTCTATGATACCTTAAATTTAGTTGCTTTTCTGCTGATGTGAATGTACTATAATCGGTAACGACATTAAAGTATCTTCCTCCTGCTGCTCTGTAATACAGAGGTTTTACCATCATTTGCAAAAAGTCCTTGACCCTGTGGGGTAATTCTAAAATCTTATTTAACACTTGCGTTTCATTATTTGAACCAACTTTTGGTAGTCTTGCTGTTAGGACGTATGGTAAAGATTCTACGAATTGCAGATTATCCATCAACTGCTTCATAGGCTCATCTTTTCTTCTTCTCATCATTTTTAGTTGTAAGGAGATGTTTTCATAGAGTTTCTGTTTTTGGCAAACGAGATGATTGACACGCGTAATCCTGCATCCTCAAAAAATTTGTTTTGGGACGATTAGAGAAAAGAAGATACTTTTAAGGGTGTCACAATTTCCAAATAACAAGCGATAAACTTGCCCCATAGCATCGCTTGAAGTGAAAGACATAGGTATAATATAAGTTAAAAGCTCCATCCTTTCTGAGCAAGTTAAAACCTTTCTCTATGAATACACAAAAAGTATCAGTTGAGCCTTTGATACCATTACTTGTATTGGCAACAGTATAATTTCTCTTAATTATAGTTTTTGGTTGTTATCGATCTTCGCCCATACGGCGGGATTACCAATAACAATATCGAAACCCTCTTTTGAGGGTCGTGAGAAGACATCATGAAACCAAGTGTGCCAAAGGAAGAACTGGGAGTTTGCAGATAAATCCATATCTTCAAAGTCGACATGTATTCCTTGCTCTGTGAGCTCTTGTTTTTACAATGTCAGCAATATCCTTCCTTAACTGCACTTTCTTAGTATGCTCAGGGGCAAGAATAATACTCTGAAAGTTTATTGCGTAGATTTCTGCGATAAACATCTAACATGCTATCAAAAGATACTACAGCTTTGTTCTGCACCAACCTTCTTTTCTGTCATAGTTTGAGAGGTCTACACCATTATACTGCTCCAGAAGCGAGTTTCCCTGTATTATTTTGAAGTCAAGGTTAGGGAGTGCCTCTGGTGTCTTTTCGTCTACAATCAGGGCAAGCCAAAAGCGTAGTCGGGCGATGTCAACAGCACCTCGTTCAATGTCAACACCGTAGATATTGTTTTGAATGATATAGCGTTTTATATTAGCTGCATTTTCTATAATGTTTGGTTCTATTGCAGAACGACAGAAAAACAGTTCACGCAGCAAACCCCATAGGAAAAGCTACCTGATCCGATAGCAGGGGTCGCATATTTTTAACGTCCAAGAGTTTCTGTTCAATATTCGTTTTTAAGTCGCCAAGCAGTTCGGCATCATGCGTTGTAACAAACTTGCGAATAGTCTCCTTATCTTCCTCGTTTTGATCTGTTTGCAAATAGGCTATCAAACTCTCACGGCACATGTATTGTACGATTTCCTTTGGTGTATAGAATGCGCCTTTATCCTTATTATCTTCCAAAAGGTTTTCAAAGATGCGTCCAAGCATTTCAGGGTCAACACCGACTTCTGCATCGTTCGGGTCGTTCTCGTCTATGGTAAAGTTATATTGTGAGAGCATTGTAAGTAACTGTCAAAAGTATTCCGCAGGAAATCTACAGCAAGTTCATCAAGATAATCGCGTTCGAAGAGACCACCATTCAAAGTAAGAATTCTACAGTTCGTAACCCTTCAACTTTTGTGTCATAGAGGTCACTTTTATCTGCACGATTACAATCTAATCCTTCCGCAAATAGTCCCTCTAACACTTCGTCTAAAAAGTTCTCCTTTTGTTTTTCTGTTGCTTTCTTGAAGAGATTCAACATAAAGTTTCGGTCGACACTACCCCATTCTTCGTTATATGGGACACCGAGCCATCCCTTTTTTTGGAGGAAATGCAAGAAGACTATACGACCTAACATTTTCTTTACATAATCACGTACAAGTTTGTCGTTGTTGCTGAAACAGGGATATAAAGTAGGATGGGGCTCATGGATAATAGCCTCTACATATTTATTGCCCTTTTCACATAGCGTTTACCTGTAATGTATTCTACGAACTTATCGTATTCTTCTTTATATTTGCCAAAGAATTCATTGGTAAGAGCCTCAACAGAGAACGCTTCCTCAATTTTCGACATATCCAATGTGTCTCTGTTCTCATATAGTTTGTTAAAGTTATTTGCTGCAGTACGACAAGATTGTCCAGGACCTAACAAGAATGTGTATCGCTTACTGTCTGTGACTTCCTTCTGACTACCTTTCTTATGGCAAAAGTGAAACGCCAATCCCAACGAGTATCGTTCTCATAGTGAAAGAGCATAAAGGCACTGGAATAATTCTCCATGACTTTTACGGATAAGGGCGTTGAATGTTTACGCGGTTTCGCTCCATCATCACACGATCACTAACCGTGACATCGAATATCTGTAGTGGTTGCACTCCTATGTCTATCTGTCCCACTTGCTTGATACTACATATTCCTGTTGCTTCAGCCAAAGGCTTTTCTTCAGGATTATTTTCCAAGAGTTCTGTCTCAGAAAGAGATTCAAAATTATCTTCACCGAAAATGGGGAAAATAATATTATTGACGAATGAACTCCAGCCCTTATACTGACTGCTTAAATATCCCTTTAATGTCTCTATACTTAGTGTTTCCATATTCATAACTTTGTCTTTAATATTTTACTTGATGGTTCCTAAAACAATAGATGCTACGCCCTGTCTCTTTTCAACCTGAGCAACGAGCTTAGCAATCTCACGCTCCAGAATCTCATCAATGTCCTGTTGACTGATGGCAAAAAGGCTTTGGTTACGATTTTCTAATTCTTTCTTTATCGCCAACATCTTTTTAATGACGTCGAAGTTTCCTTTGTCAACAAGTTTTCGTGCACTCTCCAGAAGTCTCTTTGACTTTACTGAGATAATGTCATTTTCATAGAGTTTTACGATGATTTCCTGTGCCAGCGTACGTTTATCTCCTGCCCTTGATCTTTTAATGCGGACAAAATATTGAGTATATGCCTTTAAGGCTTCATCCGAGAGTTGCTGCCAGTTTTCAGGCAATGGTATGCGCTTAGCATTCTCATCTACTCGCATTTCCTCAAGCAACTCAAGTAAGGAGATTATCTGAGCACCCTTTCGTCCATCTTCCTCTTTACGTATTCTGATGGCCAACCGTGCAGAGCGAGGAGCTTTCACAACAAAGTATGCTGTGCCATTTGTAGTCTGTGCTATCTCCCATTCATCCTTAGCTTGCTCTATCTGCAGATAACGTTCATGATGCGCCTTCTTGTATTGTTTTAATTCAAAGATATACTTCTGCAAGGGTGACTCCTCACCATTAATAGCTTCGACAAGTTCATGATGCACAATCGTTTCCTCTTCCGAAAAAATCTTGCTATCCTCACCAAAGAGTATATGGAATGATTGTAACTTAGTGTGTGCTTTGCGAACCAACTGTATTTGAGCATCACCTTCTGCACTTGGCATAAAGTTATAAACATAAACAAATGGTTCTTTACTGCCAATACGGTTTACACGGCCAATACGCTGCATTAAGCGAGTGGAGTTCCAGGGCGTATCATAGTTCAGAATAACATTGGCACGATGAAGATTTACGCCTTCAGCTAAAACTTCTGTCGTAATAAGAACATCATAGTCATCCTTCCACTCACCATCATAATTGGCATCAAAATTCTCCTCAATCGTATGTTCCAGTTCATCACGGTTAGCAGCAGTAATGGCAAGAACTTTGTAGCCCTTTGCTCTAACAGCTCTTACAAGCGATTCAACCGTATCTATTGCTTCCGAGAAGATAACCAACTTTCCTGACGTATTCTTTTGAGGATTGAACAGTTCAGGGCTTGATATTTTCTTTAAAAGCATCAAACTTTGGGTCTTGTGAGTTACGTGCCCATCGGTCATAGAGGTTAGAAATGAGTCGGAAGTCTTCTTTCAGTTGGTATAGTATTCCTCTTTAAAGTCCTTACGCATATATTCAGCATTTTGTCCTTTCTCGTTGCGTCCTTGTTCCGTAAGTTTCTTTATCTTACCTCTGATATCTTCTACACAATCGCTAAAAGATACTTTCTTTCCTCGTTTTTTTGTCTTTGCCTCGTAGTCGAGCTCTTTGTTTACATCAATTTGTGGACATACAAAAATAGTATCATTCTCCCACATCTTAATCATGTTCTCGGTGTAATAGCGCAAATTCAATAGAGATTGCGTAAAGGCTGTGAATGAACTTTCAAGACGTTTCACAAGAAGATTCTGCATTATGGTGGAAAGCTGTTTAGCCACATCACTTACACCACGGTTGCCACGACCCGTATGTTTCTTTTCGTTGGCAGGATTGGTAAAGTATTCAATCGCACGATAACGGAAATATTTCAGCCACTCGTCTGTCTGTAACTTTTCTACTTCCGTAGGAGCAATAATCGTCATTGTATCAGAGAAGAGCTGAGCCAACTCGTCATCCATAACATATTTAAGATTGTTTGGTCCAACAATCTCTGGGAAGATCAGTCCTTGTGCCTTCATATCATCTTCGTAGTACTTTTTAACGTCAGTTCTTGTTCTACGTTCAAGGATATCGCTTAGGACACAGTCACGTATTTTTTTGAGATTGCATCAAGGCGAACACGGCGTTCATCTGCAGGTATATCATGAATAAGTAAGCCCGTCTCTTCATCCATTTTTGGCTTACGAATAAGAAAGTCATATTCTCTATTTATGTCAGCAAAGAACTTTTCTATATTTCCTCCTTCAGCCTTCTTTAGCGTACTATCATTATGATTGCGCTCAAAGAGGTAAATTTGATTCTTCAAATCATTTGGACGGTTATTTTGCGGTGTGGCAGACAGAAGCCCAATATAGGGATATGTGCCTGTATTAGAGCCAATCTTCTGTATGAGTTGATCAAGTGACTGATACATCAGTGTAGCACTGTTTCGGAACTTATGACTCTCATCAATAATAATGAGTCCATAATCCTTATCTTGAAGCGTTCCTTCAAACTCCCCAGTATCAGCACTGTCATCATCGTCATCTTCCCAGCTTTCATCCTCGGTAACATTTCCGATTCGTCCTGTTGTGATGAAATCAATGTAGGGCGCAATCTTCTCATCAGAATCTTTGTCGAACATGGTAATAGCCTTCTTCCAACCCGACTGAATGGCAGGAGGAGTAATGACCAACACCTTACGTTCTCGACCATCATCTTCTGGTACGGAAAGAAAACGCTTGATAATAAGCGTTCCGATAATTGTCTTACCAAGTCCTACCACGTCAGCCAACATAAAACCACCATGTTCGCGCATAATACCAAGGCATCGCTTGACGGCTTCTATCTGATACTTCAGTTTATGAATCTTTGATGGCAAATAGGCTTCTATCTGTTGTCCAAGTGATGCGTCTACAACATCCCCAAATTGAATTTGCAACAATTTGATATACTGCTCATAGGGGGGTAAACTCTTTGAACAGCATTTTTTGTATATCAATGTAGATAGGCGACTTCTTGATAACCTGCTCCAAGAACTCCTGAGTCCAATCTTGTGAGCATTCCCACTTCTCTTCAAACCAACAAATATGTCCTTTCGAATTTGATCCATGTGTTGGTCGAGCTGTAATACGTGTGGGATCGGTCTCAAGATAATTCAATTCAGCATTTCCCGATAACCCCTTCCGAGTAAAATTAGAACTGCCAATAATACCATAAGAAAAAGAAGGTCCTGAAAAGATATAACATTTAGAATGTAAAAATTCTTCTTCACCTTTAGCATTTTTCGAATAGATGCGTATCTGCATTTTACCATTACCACAATACTGGAGCAACAGATTGATAACACTCTTATACTTATCTATTATTTCAAGGTCGTGTATGTCAGTCCGTATAAAATCATGAGGATAACTTGCGTCCTTATACTTTGGGTTTGCAAGTAACGAAGTATAAACAAAAGGGTCTTTACCTATAAGAAGTTCAAACGATGTCCCATCACGTTCCAAGAAACTTGTAAGTTCGCTGAGAACAAGTGCCATACCAGGTATATCCCAATACCCAGTTGCAATCTGAATTTTATCAATACCCTCAGCCAAAATACACCTTTTTATATAGGTTCGCATAGAGAGTGAGTCGGAAGAATTATCTATTAGGTTATTATGCATCATTCTATTATATTTGTGGTACACATAAAGTAAATTTACAACTTAGCTACTTAGAAGATAACAGCAAAGTCGCATTGCTTACAATAGCAAATAAAGCGTTAGAGGTGTAATAAACATGTCAAAACCCTTGGTAAAACATACTTATAAACACCTCACATCTGCAAACGTTTTTAGGTAACGCTGCCACTTTCTTTCTTTTTCCCATCGTATAAGTTAGTTGCGTAAGGTGGTACAAAGTTAAAAACTTTTAATGAATAACACGAAGATAAATGAATCTTTAATGTTATAAAAAAGATTTTCCTTTCCTTTAATTTCTTTTGTATCATTACCTAAATGTTAGTTGACTGGGCGATAAGCTGTTCGGGCATATATCCGATTTTTGACAGAACAACCTTCTATCTTTCTCTACAAACAACTTGTTCTTATGACTACGTCAAAACATAAAGCTCAAACAACAAAAATTCAAAGGCAAGTCACCTCGATTTTAATATGTAGCATTGCGGATATAACCTTAAGCACTCTTGCCTTGTCTTTTGTTGTCGTTGGAATCGTCACCCACCTATTGTCACCTATCTGAACCTGATACTTAGTCTGTTGTGTAGAAGTAATGAGATCATAATTACCCCATGGGATATGCTTGCGCATAATGGTTTCTATGCCCAACTTCTTTATCGTTCCAAGATAAGTTTCCGAGGCTCTTACACTATCAAAACATTCACCATCGGTAAATCTTACAACAAGACGCTCTCTTGTGCGCTGCTTCCTCTCCTTCGTAGACGCTGCCTGCACCTCAAAGCCTACACCCATCTCTAAGACAAGACCTAAGGAGAGTTGCTGACTGATAGAACGAAGTTGCATATAGCGCGTCTCCGTATCAGCCTGTGTATTAAGATACCAACCGTCACAGATGGGCTTCATCCACTCCTTATATTGTGGATAGATGGTCTTAGATAGTAATGGGAGGTGACACATCGTCATTTCTATTGAGGGGAACCGCTCGACTCCTATCTCTACCAAAAGCCGCTATCATTGTGTTTACTGATTTGCTACAACAGATTACCTTTTCCATCGGGAAAAGGTGACACGAAGTAATTTCTTCTTTGCTCTTTGACGTAATCTTTCTACTTCCATCTTTAATTATAAGAATTAGAAATTAGTTAAGCGAATATTTAATTAAGTATTTCCATTATCTACCAAAACACAAGGTTTAGAAGCAAGAAGGTACTTGCGCTCTAATGTTATCTGGGGGCAAATGATTCTTTCAACCTGCTCTCTGACTGATTTATACCTTGAAGAAAATCCTTCCAGTTTTCAGCCTTTTGAGGTATCTTAAACGGAACAACGGATAGGATACCACCCGTGTCTCTCTTATATTCAAGTCCCTTACCCGCAAGTTTGAAGCTTGTTGCCTTCTGATCAGAGTCATCAGGATAGACATAACCACCATAAGGCTTGTCCATACAGTACATATACGACACAACCTGATAAAGGTCCTCACGTCCTACACTCCCATTTAAATGCTTATATTTGGCATCCAGAATATAGTCTTCACGATAAAAGTCAGGATAGATACGCCTGCCATTGCTATCAAAACTGTCCTCATCTGTTGGATTAGCAAACATCCTTATACCTCCTTTTCCTTCCTTGTTTCTCGGATGTGTGAACCCAATTTTAGAAAGTACGGTATTCAAATATTCTTCCCATAGCCAAGCTGCATCAAACAGTATTCCGTATACCTTGTCTTCACTTCTGCCATACTTGAGTGACTCATGCTTTAAAATTCTTATACACAACTGCTGAAGCATCTGATAATTTAGGAAATACGGATGAACCTTTGGTTTCCTGTTTTCATTTAAGACACGCTCTCTGTTATGCCTGTCATAGCTTGGTGTTACCATAACGATTTGGGCAACATTATCTATTGTTTCTTGATCGTTTCTTAAAATTTCAGCACCGATAGGATTTTGCTTTATATACTCTATTGTATGTCTGATAAGCTGCGTAACAGAGTTGTCATAACAATGTTCACGTAGCTTATAGCTAACACGCCCCTTGAAGGGGATATCATTTCTGATAAAACGCGAAATGTCAACGGTTCCTTTCACTCTGGCATCATCATAATATCTGTGTTGATATTCCTTATATAGCCCTTGTGACAAAGCCTTTTTCAACAGAACAGGAAACAGAAAGAACAGGAAATCAAGTGCTTTATCTTCCTGATTTGTCGTGTGTTTAAGGTCTAACAAGTTGATTGATAATACCTTTTGAAGCATATAATAAAGGAAGAAGTCTTTTCCTTCGTCGTCAGCAACGCCTTGTTTATTCTTATGGGTAAATCTGGAATGAATGCTGACAGAAGTCTCATTCATCCCGATAAATCCCATAAGGTTTCCTGTATGTACCTTCAGTGAAAGGCATTTCCCTCTTTGTCATAGTTATGATGAGTCGTGTTCAATATCGGTAAATCACCGATACTATCGTTCGATTCTGCAAGCGAATAAGGGAAAACCAAAAGGTCAGGATTGTCTCGTAGCTTGCCGATATTGGCAATCTTCAGAATATCAAGCACCCCATCATCAATATAGGAGCCCTCTATGTTGTTATCTGTAAGATGAATAATCCTACCCATCGTTATCCACCTTTATGATCTTACCACCCGTTTGGCTGTATGTACTCTTCAGTTGAAAAGCCTCATGAAGCTGATGCAGGCTTTCTTGTGCATCAGGGAAGCCACGAAGATACTCGAACAACAAACCATGAATATGGTTTTTCCACAGGCTCTCCCAAGATTCGGGAGCAATTGAATTATCGTCTTTCAGATAGTTCTTCAGTTTTAAGAAGTAAGCTGGACCAATCTGATAAGCTTTTGAAAGCCCTTGGATAGAGAGGATACATAGATTCAGATTTTCCAATCGCTTTATGATTTCATCAGATGCCTTGCCAAGAGTTTTATCATTGCGAATCATATTAAGACGGTCAGATGCTAACACCTCCTTGAAAGCAAAGCGACGACGCATAGCGAAATCCATACATTCTACACTGCGGTCAATATCGTTCATCGTACCAATGATATAGACATTCTCTGGAATATAGAAGAAGTCCGTATCGCCGAACCTCTTTTGAGTTTCGTCGACTGAATTCTTCCACAGGTTATGGTATTGTGTTTTGACCTTTCCTTTTACTCCTCTGTAGCCGGGGTCGATGCTAAAGAAAAGCTCTCCGAAAATCTTTGAAAGCTCACCTCGATTAATCTCGTCAATGACAAAGACATACTTTGGCGCATCTTGTTTATCCTCTACCTCATTATATGCCTTTAAAGCCTTTCTGCAAAAAGCCATAAAGATACCGTCCTCACGCCTGAAGGAGATGTTTCCTTTTCCGTCATCTACAGGGCGTAAGCCTTCCACGAAGTCCGTATAGTCATAAGAAGGATGGAACTGTACAAAATCATACTGCTCATCCATTATACTCTTCTGTGCTGGATTTCCTTCATCATAACTATCATTAAGTATAATCTGAGCAGCCAATTCTTTTGTCCAATAGGTCTTACCAGTACCGGGAGCACCTGTAAAAATAACATTTCTATTCGCAAGGATTGTGTTTATAATGTCGTTATTCTCGAGAAGCTTTGTTTTGTTTTCTTTATCACGATAATACTTAGAAACTGCTTTATAGTATTCGCTTGTCCCTCGGTGAAACTCCTTTATTTCATTCATAAAATAATCGTAGAATTTAATGAGTTCACTATTTGGCTGGTCACTATTGTCATACAGACCAAGCTTATCAAGCGATTTAGTCTTAACAACCTTAAAGTCTTTAGGCTCCTTCCACCAGTATGAAAAACCTATACTAACCTCACTAATCTGATTGTCACCCCATTCGGCAAAAATATTAATACCAGTTCGTATCCAGTTCAAATAGCATTTTTTTGAATCGTAAGAACCAAAATTAGGTTGAACATTAACGCATAGCTTCTCACCATCTATCATTTCCCAGTCTTTAATCTGGTTTTGGATTTTCCCACCATTATAACCTTGTCCTGCCTGTGCAAAGTTTCCCTTATCCTCATAAGGTTTAATATATTGAGCATATCCAGTAATGTCCTGAGATTTACCAGACTGCATATAATTTAAATGTGCAACAAAGTACTCTAAAACCTTTTTAAACTTTTAAGATTGATTCTGTATCCATAGGTCTTTATAAAATGTATTTCAAAAGTTAGTTTATATTTTTAAGTTGATTGCAAAAGATACAAAAACTTTCTTTTTAAAAAACTATAATGGTTTTCTTTTGAAATCTTATAGAAGAATAAACTATTCTAACCTCCTTGAAAGCAAGAGAAAGTAGCATGAAGACAAAAGTGGAAAGAAAAAGGTAAGTGGAAAAGACATAAAACAGGAATATAGCCCAAGACAGTCAACAAGTCATTTTCCCTACCTTCTGGCACAGAAAACTTTTCATTTAAAATGACTCAAATATATCAACGAGGATTTAAAAAATCATTACATAATTTCAACCCCAGTTTAACACCCACTTTCGCCTAATTGTTACTGTCACCGTACTTTCCTCGTTTTTCTTATGGGCTCTGTGTCCTACAAATTTTATTCTTTTTGAATGGTGAGTGTTTTAAGTTCAACTTATCGTATATCTGTTTTGCTTGCTTCGAAGGACTACTACATTGGCGCATCTCGATGGTTTCACCTAATGGATTCTTCCCTTTTGTGGTGACGAGCTTTTGGGTGCTCATACGTCGTACTATCTCGGTCCAGTAACAGGATTCTCCTTCTCGTTTTAATTGACAACGGATAGTGTTTACCACCCAGTAGGCTAATAAACCGAAGAAGAGGTGTGCGTCGCTTCGCTCATCTTTCTGATGATAGATAGGACGGAGGTTGAGATCATTCTTTAGTTGTCTGTTCGTACATTCTATCTCACGGATGAGATTGTAGTATTCCCATGTTACACGTTCAGAAAGTGTCCTGACATTGCTACGGAGGAAATAGACTCCGTGACCAGATTCCATTGCCGAGAGGTCTTTTATCTCCCAGTCTACACGCAGCATCTCCTTGAGTTTCTTCTCATTTTTTATGTAGCTTATCTGGTAGAACTTCGCTATAGAAGGGTACTTCTGTATGGCACGTCCTGTACGTTCAACAACCTTTTCATAGGTTTTTGTTCCACCTTTCTTGGAGATTCCATCGTTTATCCTCTGCAGTTCCATCTCAAAACGCTCTCTCCAAACCCTGTTCATGGACGACTCTGTCATAGCTTTCGAAGGAGATATTTTCGAGATAATAATCCCTATCATCCTCTGTCTTAACCTCTTTCAGCGTTATCTTCTGCCGACGGGCATCCATTACCGTAACGCTCTTGTTATCATCACTGAGCGTATAGTCTTTCATTTTCGTACGGGATACGCAGAGATAATTGTAACCCTTTTTCTTTATTAGCTCCAAGTTCTCTTCCGTGGCAACACCTGCATCCATGACAACAAGCGTATCCTTTGTTCGTGATGGATTCCTCTTTGCTAACGTATCAATCATATTGGGTAGAGACTTGGGATCTGCTGTATTACCCTCTAAGATAGAAGAATAACGTATAAAACCTTCTTGATTGATACATAATGCAAGTACAAGTAGCTTACAGTCAGAGCGTTTTTCTTTTGAACGACCGAACTTGGCTTTATCGCTATTACGCTTGCTACCCTCGAAATAGAAGTTGGTTAAGTCGAAGAGCATCAACTTGTTGTCTATATTAAAGATATCGTCAGTAACGCTGCACAGATGACGCTCTAACTGTTCCTTTAGTTCATATAATTTGTCAGTGATTTTATACAGAGAATTGATTCCTGGTGTCCAGCCAGGAGCTCCACTATAAAGTTCAGCGGCAGCCGAGTTATCACGCAAATAATAATAAGATGAACGTTCAGAAACTGCATATACCGTGCGAACAATCAATGCTGACAAAGCCGTGTGTATCGCATTCTCCGTCCACCCATTTTTGCGCAGAAAACCCTCTAACTGTAGCTTGTCTATTGTCTGCTTGCAGAGCCACTCTGCACCAACATTCCTTGCGTCAGTATAGTTTGCCGTCTCAAGGTCAATATAGTTCTCATATTTTCTCAACGACTTCTGCTCTTCCTTATTAAACCGATCGATTCCGCCTTCTTGCTCCATACGGCTCCACCATTCGTCAGCCTTTTGCCTGTTCAATAGAGTAAGACCGTCAAGATGTTTTTAAAAAGCGAGGGTGTACTTCTGGTTTTGAAGCGTTCGGTAGAGCGTATGCAATTTTTCGAACCTGTACAGCAGTAAGTGAAGGTTCGAACCCGATGTTCAACAGAATTAGCGAATGTACATGACCCTGCACGTCACGATATGACTCCTTGATGCGATAATAAGGAGCCATGTCGCCTGTGGCAGGGTTGAATCGTGTCTGTACATTTGCGTGCATGAGTGCAAAGTAACAAAATAATTTTGATATGACTGTGTCCTACAAATCAGATTTTACTCCTCGTTACAATACCCTATACTTGATTATCAATCATTTATCAGATTGATACTACACAAAACATCCCGAAAAATTTATGAAAAAAATAATTTTGCCGGTTAAACTTGGGTCAAAGAAAACATCTATAAATTAAGGCAAAAACACGTATAAAAAGCAAGTTTGCAATTAACAGGAAACCAGTTAGTTATAAAGTAGTGCAAGAAAAAGGTGTAATTAGACTTCAAAAGGGCGTTAGTAAGGGTCTTAAAGGGCATCTTTTACACGTCAAGTATGGCTTAATTGAAACGCTATAAAAGCCCCTTTTACCAAACAGCGCATGACTTTATAATTACAAAAGACCACTCTCGTTACCCTTTACCACGTTTCCTGTTCACATGTTACTATCTCTCTATACCTGCTGCTCATCATGTCTTCCCCACTCCTACTATGCCTCTGTCCATCTGTTACTATGTCTCTGTACCTGCTGTTCATTATGTCTTCAATGATCTCAAACCACGTCTTTATGTAAATTATTTTCAAAACCTTACTATTTTGTCGGTAAATACGAGAGAGTGTTGTACACAAAATCCTCCTTTTTTTGTCTCGTACTATTTAGCACAAAGTCATAATAATCTATAATATAATGTATTATGATATTAATTACCATTTATAAGACAACTGAAAACATCATATTTTTATAAAGCTTTTAGCATCACTAATCATAGAAAACATTCGCTATTTCGTCTTATCTAACTCTAATTTGTAAGAATTATTCACAAACACAGCTTATTCCTTCCCTATTCGTCGCACCTAACCTCCTAACTTGTCGACTACCCCACCCTATTAGCTACTAAAGTGTCGCACCATAGTTACTAATCTGTCACAACCTACTTACTAATCTGTCGTCGCTAACTTACTAATTTGTCGTCGATTAGTCGTGTAACTATTTAAGGTTCAATAGCTTGAAGTCCCTTACTAATATCTAATAAAGATTATATAACGATATTCTAAGTTTAGAAGAGGTGTTTTGTTTTAAGAAAATATATATTTTTTCGCTGGGGGAAGAAGATTTTAAACAAAGCTTTTAGGGGCAACCTCCCTTTTTGTCGCACATACGTTTTGGGAGCGTTGCGGGCGTTTTTGTTTCGCTGTAGGCTTTGTAGGACGAGCGTTTTGAGTCAGGTTTTCATTTCCGTTTCATGGTTTAGTCGATTTTTAGTCGGTGGTTTCGGGTAGGAAATTTTGGTGAGATTCGTGGCGGAATAGCAGTAGGTTTTGTTTCGTTTTCTTATTTTTGTTGCCGTTAATTTTTGCTTTATTCGGTTGTTTTTTAGGCGGTTACATAGGATTCTTATTATCTTCAAATATGTTTTTATATATTTGTGTATCAGTATATTATCGGCTTTTAATTATCTCAAAGGCTGTTCTTTACTTCCTCGTGTTCAATGGTTAAAGGGCGGAGATACGCCAGGACGTTTGTATGTTTTCTTTGTCATCAGCTTGTCGGTATTCGTATCGAATTTAGTAGGATTATTTCTTCTTTTCATTGTTCAAACTTTTCGGTTTTATGTTCACATTTTAGGAAGGTTATTTGCATTGAGTTTTCTCTTTTTCATGACTTTGTCGACATCCTTTTATAGGTTTTGGCATGAGAGTTTTTCCTCCTTTTTTGTCGCACCTAAGGCTTTTTTTCGTTCTTAATCATTCTCAAAATGCTGTTTTATTGCTTAAAGATAGCGGAGACAAATAGGGAAGCTATTTTTCGACACTCCTACTTTATTTATACGATAAAGCATTAATATTAAGGAAGTTATGGATATTTTCTTTCTCTTTTACGTTCGAAAAGTACAAAAACTTGTCACTTTTTGTCGCACTTTACTTTTATTAATATTCGTACTTGCAATGATAATCAGTGAGTTATACTATTTTATTGAGTCTTTAAAAATATTCCCATTTCGTCGCTTAATGCTCCCAAAGCATGTTATTTTTTTGATTCACGACACGATTATCTTTAGTCTATTTCCACCTATTTAATCTATAAGAAGGAAATATGTTCCTATTTTGTCGACCCTCACGAATACTTTACCTTCAGTTTTCTCTCCCTATATGTCGCACCATTCACCCATCCACCTGCTGAGGGTTTTTCCTTTTCTTGTAATGTTATAGGGTCCTCCGCACATATCGTGCTAAAGCCTTCGCACCATGTGTGCGGGGCGTTAGTAAGGTGAGGAGGGGGCTTCCAAAATATAGAATGATAAACTAAAGTTCTTACAAAATGCTGGCACACAGAGTCACGGAATGGACGGAGGTAACGCAATGTTACTGAGCTGCCGATGGTACAAAGAGTGACGGAGATGGAAGCGTACAGATTCTTGATAACTATTTTGGGGTAAATGCTTTTAGTATTTAAGCTAATAGAATTGACAAACAAGCTCCTTTGCTCTACGCACCGACGGTGCCTCCGTGACTTCCATTGCTTTGTTTTAATAATCCTCCGTCCTCTTCGTTTCTCTGTGTGATACTATGTCAAATTTCTGACCCTAAGAGTAAATGTTCTCACTGCAAATTACTGAATACCCTTTTCCTTTTGAAAAAAAGATTATAACTTGTTTTGGTAGTGCGATTTTTTTAATAACTTTGTAATACTATTTTTATTTATCTAAACGTATGTGGTTAACCTTTTCACTTGAAAGTTTTGAAGAATTGTAAATTTTATTATGAAGATTTTATCGAAAATGATAGTTAGCTGTCGGCGCATCAAACGGTTTGAGCTTTTGTATTTTCTTCTTGTTATCTCTTCAATCTTGTGATACGGGATTTATTTTTCCGTTAGATAACAATAAGTTTAGCTATGATATTCCTTTTATCTGAGAATCGTGTGGTTAAGGTCAGCAGTAGTGTACTTCGGTGGCTGGTATTACCTTCTCTTTTAACTTAAAAGGAGACTATGTATTGAATCCCTGATTCCTTACGGTTGGACTTTTGTGATAAGAATATAAAGGTGGGGAAGTCTTTTTCCGTTCTCTGGAACCAATACATATAAGAATAATAATACGCACGTAAAGAATAAAAATCATTTCAGTTAAATTACGTTATGAACGCCAAGGTGAAGGCGACGAAGATACATTAGCCTTATTTGTTTTGCCCTCAGATTTCATTATGTGTAATGACAAAAGGATACTCACTGATTCGCTGAGAATAGTATTGAGGAAGGTAAAGAGGAAATAATTCTTTTGTAACTCAGTCTGGCTTATTGTGTAATAGATTCAGATTATCACTCCCTATTGCTGAAGAGCCCAACTTATGGGAATGATATTGCGTATTGCCTCAAGTCACATTGTGGGGTAAGGGGATATTGTAGGCAAAAGTGGGTGCTTCAAGTTCAAATTATCTGCAAATTCAGTAATGAGAGGATGTGTACACGCAAGAAGGACGTTGAAAGGCTTAGTTGCGGATTTGAGGCTATACTATATTAAAGTTTTATCTTCACCCCTATCTCTGCCACCTTCGCAGCATCATAATCGGCCTTGATGCGAGCATAATCTCTGCTGCCATACGAGCTTGAAACAAGATAATATAATGGCTCTCCACACTTGTCCGGCACCACATCGATATATAATATCTCTCCTGTCAGCAGGCGCATCATGGGCAGATGGTCGTATCTGAAGCGTACCTCCATCACTCGACAGTTATACTGACGTGTCTCCTCCCAAAGGTCAAACATGCTCAGATCCGTCGTAAAGTAGGCCTCGTCAATACCGCAAAACAAGTGGAATTTGCCCGCAATCAGGGTGAAGACTACGCCTTTGAACTTATTGTTTTTATACGCCATGTAAGAACCATGATACGCAAAAGGCAGGTGGGCGTAAGAGGAAAGTGCCTCTAAATACTCCGCCTCGCTGATGCGTTGGCAGTCTTGGAAGTCGTACAGTCGTGCCACAGCCATCGCCTCATCTTCATGGTACACACCTCTTGCTACACCCTCTTCTTCTCTGAAATCGTGCACCACCTGTCCACCTCTAAGATAGGCATATTCTGGCCAATCATAGCCGTGAATGAGCAAATACGAGTCTAACAGATGCAGATCCCGACGTATGATAATCTCGTGAAGTATATCTTGCGTGGGCTTCAACGCTTTCACGGCGTGGGCTACCGGCCCGCAAGCCTCTATCTTGAGCATCAGGCTGCTCTCTGACAACGCATGCGCCGTCTCAAAACCATAGTCTTGCCACAGACACCTCCATACCTCTGCGAGCCTTCTCTCTATCTCTTCCTGCTCTGTCTGCCAGTTGCTGCGACGCAGCGGAATCACCACCGAGAAGCGCATCTGCTCTCCGCTTCCGTGAGCAATCCTACCTCCGTCAGCTCATAGGTGTACACCATCGAGTCTTCAAATGCAAGCACTCTATTCTGCCCTGCGGCAATCTCCTGATGCGTCAGTGCCTCTATGGCTGTGGAAAAATTGTCTTCCCGTTCGATGCGATAGCTCTCGGTCGGTGCTTCCTCGCTTGCTGGCAATGCATCCGTGCCGTCCTCCGCCTTATCTGCCGACGTCTCCATCTCCAGCACGTCACGCTTCTCGGCCCGCTTCTTGGTGTAATGCTCTGCCCAGATGAGCGCCCCGCCGATGAGCAGACCTATCACTGTCGGCCCTCTACCGCCATCGGCAACGACCCTAAGACCAATGCTCCGATTGCTGTCAAGACAATAGCAATGAGCAGCCATTGAAGTATAGAGTTGATAAAATGATGGTTCATATATGGTTTACCTTACCTTAATTCCGCAGCATAAATTCTTGTAAGAACTCCAAGTGCCTGAGAAACAAAGTTCTCAAAACACTTGGATATGTCAGAAATTTCACCTATCTTGGTGCTGCAAACATAACAAGTAAGCAAAAATCTGACATGGCAAAGGTAGCAATTAAAAACGTGAATATCACTTCTTTCGGTGGAATTTATCACATTATGGACGTTTTTTTCAAAGTAGGGCTTTGAAAAACTTACCGAATCTGTATTGGGTAAACGTGGAAGTAATGGCAAAGCATTCTGTTATGGAAGTATTTTTGTGGTTTTTCATACTTCCCATTGGTTTGGGTGGGGGATTTTATGCTTAGAAAAGAGCCAAGAAACACCGAAGCACCTCATATCAACATATAGAGCCCCAAAAAGACGTCTCAACATATAAAATTTTCTCACAAGAAAAAATACTGCGGAATTAAGGATATAGAGTTTTGTTTTATTCCTCTATATTTCAGATGATCATTGTCTTTCCTTTCATTGTTTTGAAGTATTTTTCGTTTTGCTGTCACTTCTCTCACTCAGTTTTTATGTTGTAACCGTTTGGTTTATAGTTGTTTTATTTTAATTGTTAAAAGTGACATAAGTTAATTCTAAACTCTTCTTGTTAGTTATCTATTCTTTTTAATTTGTTTGTTACCCATCTTTGTTTATATCCTGTTTTTCACTTATATAACCTTACTTTTTATTTCAGATTGTATTTTGTTCTTTTTTTATGCATTCTGTTTTTCCTGTCATCTTGTCTTTATTTGTCCTGTTTTTCTGTTGCTCTGTCTTTTTATTACTCTGTCTTACCTCATTCTGTTTTTCCTGTTACTTTGTCTCTTTTTATTATTCCGTCTTTCCTCTTATTGTGTCTTTATGCCATTCTGTCTTTTTCTTGTTTTTGTCGCACTTCCTCTCCCTATTTTTCCTTTTCACTTTTTAGCTATCTTTTTACGGTTTTATCTCTTTATTTTTTTGATATTTTTGCTTGAATATTTAAGTATATAAAAATACTTTTTATCGTTTTATTTCTTTGTTTGTTTATCTACTTTGTTTTTATTTTCGTTTGTTATTTATGTAATTGGGTTTTTAATTTTATGTGTTATAATATAAATCTATATTTATATAAGCACGTAATATTATTTTTTATGTGCTTATATTTAATAAATATATAAATATGTTTTTAGTATACGTACTTATGTGATTAAGTAAATATGTAAATATATAAAAATTATTGAGTTTTGTTTTATTTATCTCTTATATAAGTAAATATATAAATATATTGATGTTTCGTTGATATCTTTTATTTCATCTCTTTGTATGTTCTTTATTAGCTTTCCTTACTTTTGTTTATCATGTCAGTTTTTCTCACTTTGTTATTTTGACTCTTGTTTGGGTTTCTTCTTTGTTTCTTGATTTTATCGCTTTTTAATTTCTATTTGCTAAGCTTTTACTTGTCTTTTTCCCTCTTTTCTTCTATTTGCTCATTTATGTCTTTGTATAAATCAATTATTATATTTATTTTTCTGTTGTTTTCTTCGTAATGCGTTTTAACTACAGAATATCAATATTGTATATATTTGCTTAAACAATTATTTATATTTTTTTATCTTTTGATATCTCTTTGCACGTCTCTTTTTGTTTTTAGCTGTATTCTATTCTTGTTTGTATATAGACCTGTTTGCTGCTCTCCTCTCGATGAAATCGTTGTTTTTTTATGTTTTGTTTCATTTAAGATCTTATATATAATAGGTTTTCTTGATCGTTTTATTTCTTACTTTTCCCCTGATTATAAGGATTCTGTGTTTTTGTATATTTGTTTAAATATGTTAGTGTGTTTTTATGTGATTTCATCGAGTTTTATCTTTTTGGTTCTCTATATCTTCTTTTTCGTTTGTTTCCTCCTTTTTGTTTTTCTTTTTGTCATACGTTTAAGGTTCTCTATATTCTTTTGTCTGCCTATCTCTCACCTTGATGTTCTCTTTATTTATTTGACTTATTATTTAAACACATAAATCATTTATTACAAAAATATATAACAATATAAACATATATTATTTGTTTTTATATGTCATTATGTATGTAAATATATAAATATAGAATACATTTTTATTTTTATTATTCAATTATTTGTTTTTAGTTTGCTTTTTCTTTTTAATTTATTTATTTTTGCTAACATGTAACTATATAAATATATATAAAGATTAAAACGCAAAGCGATAAATATTTTATTGCATTTTTGTTTTCTTATCTTTTTATTTTTCTCATTAAAAATGTTTAGATGTATTTGCTTGTTTCGATAAATAGATGTATATTTGCAAGTATAAAATATAACCACATGAATATGTGCGCATTTATTTAATTCAACCTTTATATAAATATATATGAATTTAAAGATTTTTTTCTATTACACCCTAAAAGAAGGTCAGGTTTTTAAAATTGGAGCCTGGGTTTATTCGTTGTTTTTAGTGTTTTCAATCTGATCGATGGATGGACATCTGCACCCAATGCTGGGCAGGGAGTTCTTACGAATGCTTTTTGCGACAGTTCAGTCGAATAGCTTTATTCGTGCTGTTGAGTATTTTTGTCATTGCTGCGACAAAGTTAGCGATGCTGGAGGTATTTCGTAGATGCTTAAATAAGAATGGTGATAAGGCTGCACAGTTGACCGTCACTATTATGATGGTGCTTATATTTTGTTTAGCTCTTGCAGGTGCTTTACCACAGTTCCTTTTTACTCAAGAGGAGGAAATTGAGGCAATGCTTTATGGTGGATTACCATCATATTTTTTTCAACTTTCTCGAAAGTAGCTTTCCTTGTGTTTTTATTACGAAGTTAGTCCTTTGTGTGCAGTTAGTGCGTACTTATGCTGGTAAGATTCGTTTGTTTGGTGCATCTTTGTTTTGGCTGTCAAGCTTTGGCATGGTTGATAGATTTCACATACTTTATTGTATATACATGGGTTAGCGGTGCTACGATGACAGAGATTACGAATATTTTTACGATTATCTCTCTGTTAACCGTCGTTCTTACTCTGATTCCATTCTGCGTTTTGAAGACGACAATGGTAGTTGAGGACTAAAAAAGAAGAATTAAGAATTTACTCACAACTCGTTGCTCTCAGCTCGTCTGAAACCTTAAGACACTAAAAATGAGTTGTTCGGACGAGAGGGACAGAAAAAGTAATTCATAACTTGAGAATTTGTGGGTAGAGGGGCGAAGAATTAAAAATATTGTAGAAATGAGCCCTGATGAAGTGGAGGAGAATTGACAGAAAGAAAGCGTTACGCTATGTCTGTGTGGTGAAATGTAAGCTGCTCTGATGAGAAGGTGGGAGATAAGAAAGATAAAAAGTATCAAATAGATATTTTCAATACTATCATATTTGTTGATGAAAGAGAAGGAAATAGCGTTTAAAAAGGCGCGAAAAGATAAATTGAAAGGAGAAAACCATTGAAAAGTCCTTTCCTCGCTCATAGAAAGTGAGAATCGACACAAAAGAGCAGAGTGGGGGAGAGGTAGCCAACTTGCAAGACTCCGAATGAGGAAGCAGCAAAGAAGGCAACAACGTAAACAAGTGAACGAATGAAAATATAAATATTCGAACACGTAAATACGTAAATAAAGAAAAAGATAAGAAATTAAAAATATAAATATATAAAACAATGAAGAATAAGAAGATTGTTTTTGCAAATCAGAAAGGTGGAGTAGGGAAAGAGCACGCTGTGCATCCTCTTTGCCAATTATCTCGCTGCAAAGGGTAAGGACGTATGTATCATCGATACCGACTTGCAGAAGACGATTCTGATGCAGCGTCGAAAGGACAAGCTGATCTATGAGGGCGAGGAAGAACCTTATAACGTTCAGGACTTCGATGTAACCGATGTCGAGACAATGCAGACACTGGTTGACTCAGCTTCACAGGTAGAAGGATTCGTATTGTTTGACTCTCCTGGTAATATCAGTGAGGACGGTCTTGCTCCGCTCTTCGTGGGTGCTGACTACATCGTTTGTCCTTACGAATATGAGGATAAGGCGTTAGACTCAACAGGCGTCTTCGTTCAGGTGCTTAACGTGCTTCGTGAACATAACCCACAGATGACAGCACAGCTCTTCTTCGTTCCAAACCGCATCGACCCACGTATTGGTACGGCTGAGGAGCAGGAGATGTGGCGCAGAACTGACGAGGTGTTTGGTAACTTCGGACGTGTCACACCAGTTGTCAACAGCCGTGCAACACTGAAACGTACAAACACTTTCGAATTGCTTGGTACACAACGTGATGCGGTGAAGAAGGCGTTTGATTATATGCTGAGGAGGATGAAGTAAAGTAAAAAAAGCCTCACCCCTCCAAAAAGCCTCACCCCCAACCCCTCTCCGAAGGGAGAGGGGAGTGCCTAACGGGATGAAGTTGGGTAAATTGGTTAGATAAAGAAAGTCAAACAATGTGGGTTAGACAAATAAAGTTTAATAAAGCTGGTTGGACAAACGATGTTAGACGATGCTAACCGAGAAGACTTCAAGAGGGGCAATAGGGGAGAGAGGATGACGAAGGGACAGATCAGGTGAAAGGAAATGATAAGGTCCACGTTTATATATAATAAAGTAGAAACAAAGAAATAAAGATACAATGGCTAAGAAGAAGAAAACAATGGTTATGATGCCTGGTGCAATGACCGACTTGGCACATAGCGTACAGAAGAGTGCAAGACCAAATCCTACTACTAATTCAGAGGAGACGACGACGGATGAGCAGGAAGCAAACGAGCCTGCACAGTATGATACGAACAATGTTGAGCAGGAGGTGAGTACTCAGGTTGAGGAACAGCAGCCAGAGGCGTATGCTGAAGCTATTGGAGATGTTGACGAGCCTGTAGCAGCACCAACGACTCCTGCAAGTCCGTTTGGTCGTGTAGAGCCAAAGCAAGAAGCCACTGATCGTAAGGACCGTACTGCACCAGCAGCGAAAAAGCTCCCAAAGGCGGAGGGCAGACAGTTAGCACGTGAGTATTCTCTTGCAAAGGATAGCGGTGAGGATAGCTGGCAGATTTTCCTCGACTTGGCACGCGACTATAAAGCACGCGACTCTCGTCTGGCAACCGTTTACATCGACTCAGACCTCAAGGGTGTCCTCGACCGTCTGAAATCTGCTACGAGTGTGAAACTTCCTTCAACAGCCCTATTGAGTGCCATCGTTTGCCCGCTTCGTATTCGAACACGAGAAGGATATTAAGAATGCGATATTTGGAGAGAGCTTACTGTAAAAGGGAGAAAAAAACAAGGAGAAAAAACAAGCAGAGCAACAGGGTCCCAACTGGCCCCTCCCTTCCCTCCCCGAAGGGGAGGGAGTGAAATCTGAGATATCCTTGTGTGAGTTGAAACTACGAATTTCTCTAATTGCACGAATCCTTGTAGACTTTGAACTTTATGATATGAATCATTAATGACTACGAATTCCTCGAATGACACGAAATTATTTAGCAATAAGGATTCACGCAATTAGAGAAATTCGTAGTGCTGTATTGGTAGTTTACGAGTAGACAGGGTTTACGAGTAGACAAGTTAATTGTAACGATAAGCCATAGTTAGTATCGGTAATCATAAGTGGTAGTTTACGAGTTGACAAGTTGACGAGTGAACAAGTTAATTGCAGCGATAAACCACAGTTAACAGTAGTAATCATAATTATGAATTGTGAATTAATAAAAGATTGTGAATTAATAAAAGGATTGTGAATTAATAAAGGATTATAAATTTAGAATTGTTTTTAAATAGTCTTATCAAATAAAGGAATATACAGAATGAAATCAATGGCTGTAAGTGTTGTTTTGTTTTTCGCAATATTAGGGCATCATTTAGGTTCATCCGACATTTCGAGTGATACGGCAGTCATGCAGTGCATAAAGTCGTAGAGTAAAGTATTTCTCGTCCCTAAATCCATACGCATTTCGTTTCATAACCTTTATCTTGTTATTAATACCTTCAACTTTTCCCGTTGATAGATGGCAATCGTACCAGGCAAGGATTCCTTTCTTATAGGTTTTCACGGTAACAGCCATTTTTCTGTAGTTGGGTTATCTTACTTTGTTCAGCCTGTCTTATCCAGTCATCAAAGCACTTTTTTCTGCCATAGCCTTCATGGCTTGCGACCATATCTGATGGAGTTGTTCCTTCAAATAGTATGCTTTTTGACAATGGCTCATTCATAGCTAAGGCATTCTCAAAGCTTTGTCTTGTGCTGTTTATCAAAGATGTCCGCACCATTGCCGAGTAGCAGAATACCTTGTCCCTTTGAGTACTTTACGCTTATTTATATCTTTCTCCATACTATAAACTTTACGTCTAATATCATCAAGTTTCTGGTTCATTAACTTCACTACATGGACATGATCAAACACATGTACTGCATCGGGACAATTCTCCATAACAGAAGCTATGAAAAAGCCGCAGACAGGTCTGTTGCCACATGCTTTTATCTTTATATTCTTACGTTTGACTTTTCCATCAAAAATTTCTTCAGAGCCTCACTACCCTTGCCATCGCCAACATAGATTATCCTGCCACTGTCCAAATCAACGACGATTGTCTTATAGACATGTCCTTTTCTAACAGCAAACTCATCTATGCCAATATTCTCTACACCATCTAAAGATGGAGGGCTATAATGACGCTTAAGGGTAAGAGGTGTATTTCGCTTTACAGTATCCCATGATACGCTCAGATGATTCGATACGTCCTGAAGCGTCATACCACGAAGTAAATCTACTACATACTTGGCAAAACGGTGAGTATAGCTGCAACTGTTAGTGGCAAAAGGAATTTTCTCCTGCTGATCGAAGTCACATTCCTCACATTTATAGCGTTGTACTTTCATGCGTATGGTTACTCGCTTGCCACCTATGGGAAGTCCAACAAAGTCTCGCAAACGATACCCATTCTTTACAATAGAGCGGGCACCACAAGAAGGGCAACATCTTATTCGTTCTTTTGCTTGCACATGCAAAATAATTCTATTACCTTTGTACTCTTCACAAGTGCATTCGTGGGTATAAAGACCCCAAAGCATGATATAGGAAACTGCTGTTCATATTTGTACATTTGTTGGTGCATATTCAAATATACAATATTTACAGCGGTTTCTTTTCGTATTTTTATGTATTTATCACTCCAAATTCCGGATGAACCTGATTTCATCTGATATCCTGCAACCTAATATTAATTATTCAATTCCTATCCAAGGGGACGACGCTAATCAATATTTCTTTAATGCTGTGGCACCTACGAGGGTACGCTAACCGTTTATGACCCTAAGACCAAACAGGTAATTCCTTCTAATTTTGATAATCATGTAAGTGCCAAGTTCGAATTATACTACATCAGTTTTACTTGACTCCTGTTCCCCTATCCTTTTTACATTATATGCCTTAAAGAAGGATCAATATGCTTATGACATACTATATAAAATTATTGCTGTCCGGTAAAAAAATAAACTGAAAGCTCTGTATCTCTTTTATCCATCGGTGTTGCAGCTGTTTTACTTATCCATGGGGCTTGGTTTTCAGTTTTAAACTGTAAGCATTATAAAATGTGCTTATTTTGACAAGGAAAGCCTATAATAACCAAATAAATTAATGAAATCATAAGTTTAAGTCTATTTTATCTAACACAGATAACTCTAAAAAAAGTTTTATCGGACACCAATATACTCGAACTTGACGTAGCCCTGCTACGTCTGCGTTGCAAAAGGCGGACAAGATGCCGATAAGAAAATAAAAGATGTTAGGAAACAATACCATAGTAATAAGAACGATACGTATTGTGGTATAATGACCGATTAGGGTTTAAAAATAAGGTGTATAGTCATATCTTCTTTTGTTAGATAATTTCATAACCTAAAAAATCAAAAGGGCGTTAATTCCATTCAATTAACGCCCTTTTAACTTACTAAAGATACCCTTTAAGCACCTTAATAACGCCCTTCTCGGACCTTAGTAAGCACCTTCAAAACCGTACATCGACAACTACTTGATAACAAAACACTTACAAAGCTAACAAAAAAGCAGATTATCGACTTCATTCCTCACCTTTTCCTGACCCGAAATGTAAAATAAATTCGAACTTTGAACATTGAACTTTGAACATTGAACATTGAACTTTATGATATGTACCTTTTACCTTTGAACATTGAGGTTTGCAAGGATTCGCGCAATTCGCGCAATTCGTAGTTCAAATCATAAAGTTCAAAGTTCAAACCTCAAAGTTCAAAGAATACTATAGATTCGTGTCATTCGCGTAATTCGTAGTCATTAATGATACATATCACAAAGTTCAAAAGTTCAAACCTCAAAGTTTAAAGGTAAAAAAGTTCAATGTTCAAACTTCAATGTTCAATGTTTTAAGCGTATTGGGTCATCATACTGCACCTGCAGCTGGAGGAGTTGTTTCTTAAGGTTCTTTGTGAGCTTCTCCGTACCAGGTTTACCATAGATATTATGCATTTGGTCAGGATCTTTCTTTAGGTCGTAAAGTTCCCAAGCATTGATATCATTGTAGAAGTGCATGAGCGAATAACGCTTCGTACGAATACCATAGTGACGGCAAACAGAGTGCTCGGCAGGGTATTCGTAGTAGTGATAGTAGAGCGACTGACGCCAGTTGGCAGGCTTCTTACCCTCAAGGAGTGGGAGGAAAGACTGCCCTGAATGTCAGAAGGCACCTTTGCACCGGCTACATCGAGGAAGGTTGGGGCATAGTCGATGTTCTGTACCATCTCTTTGACAACCCCATGCTTACCGCCCGGATAGTAAACCAACAATGGTGTGCGGAATGACTCTTCATACATGAAACGCTTGTCGAACCATCCATGTTCGCCCATGTAGAAACCTTGATCAGAGGTATAGACAATCATTGTGTTGTCAAGAAGACCATGCTGGCGCAGATACTCGATGACACGACCGACGTTGCGATCGACAGAGTGAATCACACGCATATAGTCGTGCATATAACGTTGATACTTCCATTCAGCGAGTGCCTTACCAGAGAGTTTGTCTTCCTTAAACTTCTTGATGATTGGGTCATAGTAGCTATCCCACTGCGCACGCTGCGAAGGTGTCATACGTTTGTAGTTGCCACGTCCCCACTGCTCAAGCCCTGTAGTGGTATGAATCTCGTTCTCCTTATCCGCCATCTTATTGTCGTAGACGAGGTCCATGTCCTTTATGATACTCATCTCCTGCTTCTGTGCAGCCAAACGACCAGCATAGTCATCATAGAAAGTCTTAGGGCAACGGATAGGGTCACATCGTCATAGAGGCGGAGGTCGCAGGGTATCAGGATTCCACACACGGTGAGGCGCCTTGTTGTGCATCAACAGACAGAAAAGGCTTTGTTCTTGTCGCGTTTGTTCTCCATCCAGTCAATCGCCATGTCGGCAATGATGTTCGTCACATAGCCCGGACGGCGTATCTTCTTACCATTGCTGAGGAAGTCAGGGTTATAGTAGTCGCCCTGTCCGATAAGGATATCCCAGTAGTTGAAGCCTGTTGGCAGTGAGGTGAGTGCCACTTACCAATCATAGCGGTCTGATAGCCCTGCTTCTGGAGCAACTTAGGGAAAGGTCTGCTGACCGCCATCAAAGGTCTTAGAATTGTCCGTGAATCCATTAGCATGGCTATGCTTACCCGTAAGCATACACGCACGTGACGGACCGCTGAGGGAGTTAGCAACAAAGCTCTCTTGGAACTTCACACCATTGTCAGCTAACCAGTCGATGTTAGGTGTGTTGATGAAAACGCTTGTCGTAAGCGCTGATTGTCTGATACGAATGGTCATCGCTCATGATGAAGACGATGTTCATCGAGTTTCTTCTGCGCTTGGGCAGGGAACGAATGCACCATTGCAATCGCTCCTGTCAAAGCCGTATAAAACTTTATTTTGCATATATAATAAATTGGTTTATCTCTACCTGTAGCAGTATAACGCATGCTTCCTTATACCCAGGAAGACAGTAGTAGATTTGAACATAATTACATTGATTTAGGGTTTACAGGTGCAAATATAACACTTTTTATAAATCCATAATCCTTTATTAATTCAGAATTCATAATTCACAATTCATAATCCTCTGTTAATTCATAATTCAAAAATTCACAATTCATAATTATGATTACTACTGTTAACTATGGTTTATCGCTACAATCAACTTGTCTACTCGTAAACCTGTCAACTCGTCAACTACAAATTATGATTACCGATGTTAACTGTAATTTATCGCTACAATTAACTCGTCAACTCATAAACCTGTCAACTCGTCAACCTACAAACAAAATACTACTAATTACGCGAATGACACGAATTCTTTTAGCAATAAGGATTCGTGCAATTAGAGAAAATTCGTAGTTCATATCATAAAGTTCAAAGTTCAATGCTCAAAGTTCAAAGTTAATAGTTCAAAGTATAAAAATTCGTAGTCGATGCACGAATTTATTTTACATTTCTGGTCAGGAAAAGGTGAGGAATGGAGTCGAGAGCCAACTCTTTTGTTACCCTTGTAAGTGTTTTGTTATCAAGTAGTTATCGAAGTACAGTTTTAAAGGTGCTTGTTAAGGGTTCAAAAGGGCGTTACTAAGGGGCTTAAAGGGCATCTTTTGCAAGCCAAAAGGGCGTTAATTCGAATGGAATTAACGCCCTCTTATTTTTCAAGGTTTGAATTTCCTTTACAATACAGAGGGACAAAAAGAAGACAGGATGACAAAAGACAAAAAGGTGCATAATCAATAATTTTATGCACGGAAGACTATAAGAACCTTACATACTCCCTAAAATAAAGAAAATTTTTGAAGTATATAATAAAACAAATATTTTGTAAATTAAAAACAAATTAGTATCTTTGTAAATAGATATAACAGAACTTAAATGACAAAAAGGTAATTATCATGTTTGAAGTAGCAGTATGTGCCTGCATTTTGGAGAGCAGACATAAAGAGTGCTATGGCGTTGTCACATGATTATCATCAGAAGTTACTCTAAGATGAATTATTAATCATGGGTACGCTTTCGTTAGCGTACTCATTAATGTTTATAGCTTATGAAGAATATAAAACTATTGCTTGTAGCTATGCTGATGTGTATGGTAACAAATGGAATGGCACAGGCAAAAAATACACCTGATACACAACAAGATTATTATATGTACTCATGGATACAGGTGAGAGGTGCTAATATGTCAAATGGAGAACATTGTTTTGTTATACTAATTTCGTCAGGAAATGGCTCAAACTATAAACCATCCATTTTAAAAAATGAAGAAGGGAAATCAATTATCTTTAATAGCCAGATAGACGGACTCAATTATCTAACTTTACAAGGATGGGAACTATTTCAGCCAAGAACAGAAGCAAAAATTAGTAATTGGGTGGCACGCAAGAGAGTCTCACGTGAAGTATTAGCAAAGACGGTAAAATCAAATACCTTTTACTCTGCAGAAACTCCTAAAGTACAACTCGATATGGCAGAACAAGCTGCTCATATTGATTACGAATAATTCTCTTATTCATTAAAACATATCTATAAAAATAATGTGTTTAGAATTGAAAATAAATTAGTAACTTTGTAAGTAGATATTACTGAACTTAAATGATAGAAAGAAATTATTATGTTTGAATTAGCAGTATGTGCTTGCATCTTTGGAGCAGGAATAAAGGCTGCACTTGGCGGTGGTAATAGCCGTAAGAGTGGCAGAAAAAATAGCAACTATAAGGATGCTATGGGGTGGTCACATGATCATCATCAGAAGTTATTCTAAAGTAAATTATTAATCATGGGTACGCTTTCGTTAGCGTACTCATTAACGTTTATAGGTTATGAAGAAGATAAGACTTTTCCTTGTTGCTATGTTGATGTGTGTGGTGACAAATGGAATGGCACAGGCTAAATATACACCTGACACACAAAGAGATTATTATCTTTACTCTTATATTGAAGTAAGATGGGCTAACAAGGCTAATGGGGAACAATGCTTTGTAATACTGATGTCTCCTGGAGAAAATGGACAACAGCGTTCTTCTATTATGAAAAATAATGAAGGAAAAGCAATTGTTGTTCGAAATATGATGGCAGGACTAGCTTATTTAGAAGTAAATGGATGGGAAGTTTTGGAACCAAGAACAGAAGCTGGCATTGGACAATGGATAGTTAGAAAAAAAATACCCCTTGCAGACCTAAGTAAGATAGTTGAAGCAAACACAACCTACGAAGCTATTACTCCAAAAGTTCAACTAACCTTGAGCGAAAAACATTAAAGGTTGATTACGAATAATTCTCTTATTCATTAAAAACATATCTATAAAACAATGTGTTTAATATAGTTTCAATTCAAATATTGGGTGGGGAAGAATTATTCTTCTCCACTTTTTATATAGTAAATCCCCACCGACGCAACTCTTCTACGCCAGCAGGGGTGCTAACAAGTATTGATAGTAAAGAAAAAACAGCACCCTCCCTAGGGAAAGACTTACTTACTCCCCCTCTATTGATTAGAGAGATTCTTATCATCCTTCAGCAAACTGTTTCCAGCACTCCCCTCTCTCTCGGAGAGGGGTTGAGAGTGAGGTCCCCGATAGGGTATATTTACGTTAAATAAACCAAACTTTATACCCTTTAGGGATTATCTGTTTTGTTTTTCATAGATATTTCGTACATTTGTACCCGTAAAGGTATAATCAGCATGGAGAAGAATCAACTATCAATCACATTAAAGCAACTGCGGAAGGAATATCATCTAACGCAGGAGGATATGGCTTTCAAAGCAGGTGTAGGACTCCGCTTTGTCCGTGAGATGGAACAAGGAAAAGCTACACTACGCATGGACAAAGTCAACCAAGTACTCGAGCTGTTCAACCTACAGTTAGGACCAGTACCCATTCCAAAGGACTAAGTGGCAAAAAAATCAACATCATGAGACAAGGAAAAGTATATGTAAAAGATAAGCCGGCAGGCATTATCACAGAAGACGAGAGGGGATATAGCTTCGCTTATCTTCAAGAGTATTTGGATAGTAGTAAGCCAACTCCCGTAAGTCTGACATTGCCATTACGTGCAGAACATTATCATAATAATGTACTTTTTTCTTTCTTCGATGGTCTTATTCCAGAAGGTTGGATGCTGAATATTGCTGAACGAAACTGGAAAATCAACCGTAGAGACCGCATGGGATTACTCCTCTCGTGCTGCCGTGACTGTATAGGAGATATTAGCATCGTACCCATAGAAAGGAGGAGGAAAGAAGATGAAACGTTGCCTGTGTTGTTATAAACCGTTAAAGGCTGGGGAAATTGACTATCACCCACATTGTGCAAAAGAAAAATGTTTGGAGCCGAAATAGCCCCTATCCTTCCCTACACACGAAAGGATATTAACCGTTTGGCACAGATTGTCGTTGAAAAAAACGAACAACAGTGACAGGGTGTGCAATCAAAACTATCAATTGACCTTGAGCATGACGCAGCAGGAAATCCACAACGTCCTAACGATAGTAAAGCGTTAGTGGGGCGATATATCCTTAAACCCCAAACAGAGCAGTTTGAATGCCTCCCAGAGATGAGGATTTATCCATGCATCTGGCTGAGATTGCGAAGATTCCAACAGTTCCGCATTCTCTTATCCGTTTTGCTGATGGTGAACTAAACTATATCACAAAAAGAATTGATAGAACTGACGATGGACGAAAGCTTCCTATGGAGGATATGTGTCAACTAAGTGGTAGCTGACGGAACAGAAATACCAAGGAAGTTATGAAATGATAGCCCGTTTCCTCGACCAATATTCCAGTGTCTCTATGTTAGACAAAGTGAACTATTGGCAGCAAGTTGTTTTCTCGTGGATTATAGGCAATGCGGATATGCACCTTAAAAACTTCTCTTTGTATAGCATACGAGAAGGACACTATGTACTCTGTCCAACCTACGATCAGGTTTCCACAAAGATTGTTATGCCAGAAGACACAGAGGAAGTGGCATTGTCGCTCAACGGCTTCAAAAAGTCACTCCTCGTCTATGACTTCCGAGAAGCTATGTTTTCGACAGGACTCTCCGAAGTGGTTGCTAACAGAATCATATCTGGTTTTGCTAAGTTTAGGGACAAATGGATGGTGTGTATTGACAACTCTTTTATCTCTGATAATCAGAAAGAACAATACAAGAAACTTATTGACCACAGGCTGGAAACCTTAGCAAAAGAATAAGACCGATTTAATTCAGAAGCCTCTGTTAATTCAGAATTCATAATTCACAATCCTTTATTAATTCATAATTCACAATCCTTTATTAATTCATAATTCACAATCCTTTATTAATTCATAATTCACAATCCTTTATTAATTCATAATTCACAATTCACAATTCATAATTATGAATACCGATGTTAACTGTGGTTTATCGCTGCAATTAACTTGTTAACTCGTAAACTTGTCAACTCGTAAACTACCAATACAGCACTACGAATTACGCGAATGACACGAATTACATTACAATAAATATTAGCGGAATTAGAGAAATTCGTAGTCATTAATAGTTCATATCATAAAGTTCAAAGTTCAAACCTCAAAGTTCAAAGGTAAAAGGATAAGAGTTCAAAAAACTCTATAACAAAAATATTTTTAACTATCTTCGACAAATAATTGTTTATTATATAAATTATATGTATATTTGTAGACAGCATTTGTTAAATGCTTAGTAAAATAACAAATAGATATACACCAAATCCTCTAAACTTAAAAGTATATATTTCGGTGGCATTGTCCACGACTAAATTTGGATAACTTTTTAATTACGACACCTATCGACCTTTTGCTGGAACAAAAACATTGAGACCTATCAGCATCAAGACATAAACAGAAGAATCTTACGGTACAAATATTTAGTAGTAGAAAGAAAAAGTAGAAAGACTATATTCTCGATAGCCGATGTGCCAACGATGCTATTAGGATTGTGTCATCTCAATAAGGTAATAATTTTTAATGTTAAGTTTATGAAGAAACTCTATCTCTTTTTGGCAGTTATGTTAGGTACGCTCACGGCGCATGCCGAGGACTACACCTATCTAACTTTTGTGACGTCCGATGGAACGAAGGCTTCTGTTTCGGTATCGTCACTGACCATCTCAATCTCGGGCACCACGCTGACAGCTGGTAGCCAGACATTTACTCTCTCGGATTTGACCAAGATGTATTTCTCTACTTCAGACGAGACAGCTACAGACATCAAAACCATTACTGTTCAAGACCTTAAGAACTATTCTGAGGTTTATGACCTGAGCGGTAAGAAGATGTCAAAAGACAAGCTGAAGAAGGGCGTTTATGTAGTAAAGACAAAGACAGGAACTTATAAGATAGTAGTGAAATGAGAAAGATTTATGCACTTTTAGCTGCCCTTATGCTGACAATACAGCAGCAGCACAGACACTGAACGTAAAGGTGGGAAGTGTCACTTATCTGTTCCCTGCTTCGCAAACAGGCGATATGACTTACAGCAATGGCACCACATTGACCATCATGGGTAAGGAATTCACACTGAGCGAGATCAGTAGTATGACGGTGGATAATACGACAGTTACTGATGGTGCTATCACCGTTGCCTATAGCGGCACATCAGCTACGGTCACCGTGGCTGGTAACATTGCGAAGTATGTCACACCAACTGTCAGTGGTGCTCACGTTAGCATCGCACAAAGTAGCGACTTGGCTGAGGAGATTACCTATACCCTATCAGGTACCTCAACAGACGGAGAGTTCTACACATCAGGTTCTTACAAGGCTACCATCGAATTGAATGGTTTGACTCTGACCAACGCAACTCCTGTATATAGCGGTGCTGCCATACACGTACAGAACAGCAAGCGCATTAAGGTAAAGGTTGTTACAGGTACTACCAACACGCTGACCGATGCTGCCAGCGGCTCACAGAAGGGTTGTCTCTATATCAAGGGGCATGCAGAGTTTGCCCAAGGAGGTACACTCAACATTGTGGGTAACGTGAAGCATGGTATCAAGACTGGTGAGTATATGAGTCTGAAGAATGCTACTATCAACATCACATCGGCTGTGGGCGATGGTATCAACTGCGAGCAGTATTTCCTTATGGAGAGCGGTACACTCACCATTAGCGGTACGAGCGATGATGGTATTCAGTGTGATATCGAAGACACTGATACTGGCACAACGGGCGAAACTACTGACCATGAGGACGAGGACAGCGGTAACATCTATATCAGCGGTGGTACAATCAATATCACTTGTACAGCTACTGCTGCCAAGGGTATCAAGGCTGAAGGCGATGTGAAGGTTAGCGACGGTACTATCACCATTAGCACCTCGGGCGCTGGTGAGTGGGATAGCGATGATGCTGAGACAAAGGCAGCTTGCGGATTAAGCAGCGATGGTAATATAACTATCTCTGGCGGTACACTGAACCTCACAGCTACTGGCTCTGGTGGTAAGGGTATGAAATGTGATGGTGTGCTGACTGTCAGTGATGGCACAATCACCGTTGTAACTTCTGGTGGACTCTATTATAATGATGACACAACAGAGAACACTAATTACACTGGTAATACCGATAATGTAAGCAGCAGCTACTACTCTGCATCAAAGGGTATCAAGGCTGGTCTTAAGACTGAGAGCGGTAGCAGCTACACCTACTCTGGTGGTGTTGTCATCAGTGGCGGTACAATCAATATTACTACCAGTGGTACGAATGGTGAGGGACTTGAGAGTAAGAACTATCTGAACATTACAGGTGGTCAGGTTGTTGTCAATGCCTACGACGACGCTATCAATGCGGCTCAGGATTTAACCATCTCAGACGGCTATGTATTTGCAAAGAGTTCTAACAACGATGGTATCGATGCTAACGGCAACTGTTATATCTCAGGTGGTGTGGTTTATGCTATCGGCGCATCTTCTCCAGAGGTAGCTATCGACGCCAACTCTGAGGAGCAGAAGAAACTCTACATCAGTGGCGGTACGGTTATCGCTGTAGGCGGATTGGAGAGCGGTTCAGCATCAGCAATGGTACTCGCAGAGTACACCTCTTCTTGGACAGCCAGCAGCTGGTATGCACTTCTATAACGGCAGCGACCTCGCATTGGCGTTTAAGACTCTACCAGCTCATCATCAAGCAGCCAAAGAGGTGGCGGTCCTGGTGGTAGCCAGGGTAGCAGCAGCCAGCAGCTCGTTGTTTACACCTCATCTACCCCGTCTTTGAAGTCAGGTGTAACCGTAAGTGGTGGTACTGCTTACTTCGGTGGTATGGCTAACATCGGCTGTACCGTTAGCGGTGGTTCTACCGTGTCACTTTCAACCTATTCAAGCAGCTCAAGCGGTCGCTAATCTTGTAAAGAAGAATAGTAAAGGATTATAAAACGTCCGTGCCACAGTTATGGCATGGACGTTTTTCTAATAGATATAAAATATTAGGTTATTCGAAATGTGAAGAGATAAACCAAAGTCTTATATAATAGGCACACGGAGTCACAGAGGGGACGGAGGTAACGCAATATTACGGAGGTGCCGACGGCACAAAGAGCAACGGAGATGTAGCGTACAGATTCTTGATAACTATTTTGAAGTAAACGCTTTGTATATAAATTGCTAATAGAATTGGCAAACAAGCTCCATCGCTCTATGCACCCAATCGGTGCCTTCGTGACTTTATTGCTTTAGTTTTACTAATCCTCCGTCCTCTCCGTGCCTCCGTGTGACATTTTCATTAACACTCTAAACTTTGGCGTTTTCCTTATCACTTTCAAAAAGTCTGAAGAGCCAATAATCAGCTTCCGCTAACAAAGCCTCTTCACATTTGCTTGCCTATCGCTCCGCCCTACTCTATTCACGAAAACAATAGGATTCTTGCGGTATTCAAGCACATTCCATAAAGAAAACAAGCTCTCAAAAGGTCAACTTTACACTAATCATCGCCTTTGATATATATCAAGAAACAAACCTGATAGAATGATATTTTTCATCGTTTAATTTTTGATAATCTGAATATTATCCATACCTTTGCATTGTAATTCAAGAGAAACATATCTGGTTACAAGGTTTTTAGACTTTACAGGTATTTCAAGATTGCTCAGGATTATTATTGAAAAAGAAGATTTGTTTAGGTTAGTAATAGATTTAGGTTTTTAGTTATATTTTTAGGTAAAGATTGTAGAAATATTATCGTCGTGAGACGGTGGTTATTCGGAGATAACGGAAGAGCAATTGCTCTGCCGTTTCTTTTTACATATACCCTCACATATAATTAATAATTCATAATTCACAATTCATAATTATGATTACCGCTGTTAATTGCGGTTTATCACTACAGCAACTCGTCAACTCGTAAACCTGTCAACTCGTCAACTACTAATATGAATTCGTGTCATTCGAGAAATTCGTAGTTTAGAGAACAAAAAAAAGGAACACTCTTTCGAATGTTCCTTTTGTGATTCCGACAGGATTCAAACCTGTAACCTCTTGATCCGTGGTCAAGTGCTCTATTCAGTTGAGCTACGGAACCATTATTATGGTCGCAACAGATAATGATTTAGTTGTCATTTCTGAATTGCGAGTGCAAAGGTATTGCTTTTTATTCGTTCCACCAAATGTTTAGCAATCTTTTTGATTATTTTTTTTCGTCTTCATCTTGTAATGTGGGGAGCGAGATGTGATAACCCACTGCAATAAAACGAATTAAACAGATTGCAAGGAATGTCACAATAACTGTTATCGGAAGTGGTAGTCCGAGCGAGAAGAGTGCCCAATAGATGAGTCCGCCGCCCACATCTGCCACTGCGTAGATCTCTTTATGGAAGATTACGGGGATATTGTTCAGCAATACGTCACGGATAACACCACCTGCCACACCAGTGATACAACCCATGATGATGGCTACCCAGAAGGGATGTCCTAATGCGATTGTCTTCTGAATACCCGCAATAGTAAAGAGTGCTAAAGCCGAGTGTATCGAAGACGAACCACGCATTGCTAAGGCGTTGAATCCACCTACGCGACAAGATGACGAGGAAGAGCGCCAGACCTGTCAAAGAACATACATGATAGTTTGCCATCCAGAACGGACGCACGCCCAACATAGTGTCACGAATCGCTACCGCCACCAATAGCGACAGCAAAGCCACGAGACATAACCTCCGAACCAGTCGAAGTGTTTTCTGTGCGGCATGGCGGATGCCCGATATAGCAAACGCAAACGTTCGAGAAACTCCAGTATCACCTGGAGCGTACGGACAAGATGTGGATCAGTGTAGATCATATTTGAATTCAAAAAGAAAGAAGCCCGAGCCTAAAAGCTCCCACCCCGACCCTCCCGAAGGAGGGTCGGAGTGAAACATGTATTCTTCTCACACCACGTTCTGTGGTTCCCCAGCTATAAACTTCTTAATATTCTCAACGCAGATAGCCATTAGGCGCTCGCGTGCCTCACGTGTTGCCCACGCAATATGTGGAGTGATGAAGGCATTGGGCTGACGGAAGAGCGGATTGTCAGCACGAGGAGGTTCCTCAGTCATTACGTCGGCACAATAAGCACCAAGCTGACCACTCTCAAGGGCATCGGCAACAGCCTGATCGTCGACGAGTCCGCCACGTCCGGTATTGATAAGGATGGCGCCACGACGTACCTTCTTCAGTGTCTCGGCATTGATCATACCAGCGTTCTCCGCTGTCAAAGGACAGTGCAAGGTGATGACGTCAGACGTACTGAGCAAGCCTTCAAGGGTTGTCTTACGGATACACTCTGGCAGGTCGCTGCTGTTCTTGCTGGTGCAAGCTGAGATATCCATACCCAGTGCATGTGCAATCATTGCCACCTTCTTTCCGATGTTGCCCAAGCCAACGATACCGAGTGTCTTACCAGCGAGTTCCATGAGTGGTGTGTCCCAGTAGCAGAAGTCCTGCTGCTTGCTCCACTCGCCACGGCGTACAGCCTCAGCATAATGGTCGACATGTGTGGTTGCGTTCAAAAGGAGGGCGAAGACATGCTGTGCAACGCTATCCGTACTATATGCAGGGATGTTACATACGACGACGCCCCGCTCGCGTGCAGCCTCAACATCGATATTGTTATATCCTGTTGCTAACTCACCGATATACTTCAATTGTGGCAGTTGGTCAGTACTTCACGGGTGATATTAATCTTATTGATAAGAATACCGTCCGCATCCTTAGCTCGTTCAATAACTTGTTTCCTGACTTGTGCGTTCATAGATAACGCACTCTGCTATTTCCTTTATCGGTTCCCATGAAAGGTCACCTGGGTTGACTGCATGGCAGTCGAGAATTACTATTTTCATGTTTGTTGGGTGTTAGGTGATGGGTGTTGGGTGTTAAATGTTGGGTGGTGATGATGTGAGATATTGGCTGATGGGTGGTGGGTGTTGAATGGTGAGTGTTAATGATTACCTTTCATCCCACTTTATCCTATCTGCGCTCCCTCCTTTACTTCCCTTCGGTCAGTGACCGTTGGTTCGGAGAGGGCTGGGAGGCTTTCTCCCTCCCCTTCGGGGAGGTCAGGGTGAGGGCTAACTCATCCGGCATATACTGCTGCTCGACATAATGTCCAGGGGTAATCGTGTGATACTTATATCCATCGCTATAACCGAGGTCCTTCATTAGTTTTGTCGGTGCATTGCGAAGATGGAGGGGAACAGGGAGGTTACCTGTCTGGCGCACTAACTCTATCGCTTTGTTGATGGCTTTTATACGCAGAATTATCCTTCTTCGAGCGAGCTAAATAGACTACCGCCTCTGCCAATGGGATTCTACCTTCGGGCCAACCGATCTTCGTCACAGCATCAAAGGCTGCATTCGCTAACAATAGGGCGTTAGGATTGGCGAGTCCGATATCTTCTGCTGCACTGATTACGACACGACGCGCAATAAACTTTGGGTCTTCTCCACCTTCTATCATACGTGCCATCCAGTAGAGTGCCGCATCGGGGGCGGAGCCACGAATCGACTTGATGAATGCCGAGATAATATCATAGTGCATCTCACCATCCTTGTCATACGCCAACGGATTCTCTTGCAGTCGTTCCTCCACCATCTTATCGGTAATCACGACATCGCTGCCCGATTCGGCTGAGATAATCAAGTCGAGGATATTCAGTAGCTTACGCGCATCGCCCCCACTGTAACGCAGGAGCGCCCTCCCGTCTCACGCAGTTCGATATTACGCTTCTTCAGTTCCACATCCTCCGTAATGGCTCGATGCAACAGTTTCAGCAAATCGTCTTTCTCCAACGACTTCAGCGTATAGAGTTGACAACGGGAGAGCAACGGACGAATCACTTCGAACGATGGATTCTCTGTTGTCGCACCAATAAGCGTCACCGTTCCCTTCTCTACCGCACCCAAGAGCGAGTCTTGCTGCGACTTTGAGAAACGATGGATTTCGTCGATAAAGAGAATCGGTGAGACCGAATTGAAGAAACGACCGCTCTGTGCTCTTTCGATGACATCGCGCACATCCTTCACACCACTCGTCACGGCAGAAAGCGTATAGAACGGTGTCTCTAAGCGATTAGCGATAATCTGTGCCAACGTAGTCTTACCCACGCCCGGTGGTCCCCAAAGGATAAACGACGCAATACGCCCGAGGTCAATCATACGTCGGAGCACAGCCCCCTCACCAACGAGGTGTTCCTGTCCGATATAATCGTCGAGCGTGCGTGGTCGCAATCGTTCTGCCAATGGTTCCATATCTCTTCCTCTTTTATTATTGTTACAAAAGTACTGAATTTATCTCTAATAACAAAGAAATGAAAACAAGTTTCTTCCGAAATATGGAGTGATAAAGTAGGTTCTTCCGAATATGGGGTGTGAAACTAAAAGTCGTATATAATAGGCAGACAGAGGCACGGAGGGAACGGAGGCTATGCATAATTTCAAGCAAGACATCTAAAAAATAACGCCAAAATACATACAAAAAGTAGGTTTGTAACCATAGGAAAATCAGTTAGTTATAAAGTGGTAAAGTAAAGGTGCTTAATCGCACTTCAAAAGGGCGTTAGTAAGAGGCTTAAAGGGCACCTTTTGCAAAGCCAGTTAGGCAGTCTTTAAAGAAGCCAAAAAGAGCATGTATTCAAAAATTATGATGTGAAAAATTATGACAGAATAATAAGTTATTAGCCTAATTAGCCCAATTGGACCAAATAGCCTAATTAGGCTAATAGGAAATAAATTGTTTGTAGAAGAAAGACAGACATCGCACCTAATTACATTTTATCATGTAGTTTATCCCACTTTGTAAAAACCATCTAATTGGAGGTAATTATACCGGTGTTGGGTGATGGAGTGTTGGGTGTTGAGTCTTTATAAAACAATCTTATTGGATGAAAGCATACCATGTAGCGGATTATTCTCATTCTATTAATCTGTCTCACGCATTTAACGGAGCAGTTTATTATTTTCATATAAATGTGTTTGTCTTTATAAGAAATATTGTACTTTTGCACTTGTAATAGGCAAATCCTTTTGCCCTTTCCATCTTCCTGAAAGGTATTAGGACTTTGTTATGACAGATTGGAGAGTACTTGCAGGCTGTGAAGCGGAGCATAATCGTTTTGAAGAACAGTACTACAGTGCGTTCCTTTGCGCAAAAGAATATTCTATGTAGGAAACAAAAACAGCTTAAAACACAGGAAGTAAGATCGAGAAGGATAACATTTTTTGTTCTTAGATACAATCGACGGATTGTCACTTTATGCGTAGGAACTTTATATTCTTATAGGTGAAAGAAGTCATCCGCTTATTACGATAGGAAGAAACAACCCACTTCCCACGTTTATATCTAAGGAATAAGATAGTGGGACAAAAGCCCGAAAAAAGAATTAGAGATACAGAAATCATCTATAGAAGGATGTCTATAGACAATAATTATTGCTTTCATTTAATAGAAAAGAAACAATGAGCAAGCAAGTTTTTCAGACAGACTCCCGTCAGCGCTGGAGTTATTTTAAGTGGACCTTACGCGTCATTCTTACGATTCTCTCATTGTTAGGAATCGTTTTCTTGGCAATGTTTGCCTTGGAAGGAAGTCCTCAGATGCCTTTCCGTCACGATTATCGGAATGCGGTAACAGCGGCATCGCCCTATACGAAGGACAACAAGACGGCAAAGCTTTATAAGTCGTTCCGCGACTTCTTCAAGGAGAAGAAGATGCACAATAACTATGCGAAGGCTACGATTAAGAAACAACGATTTATAGGAAAGGCAGATAGTCTGACACAGAAATACTTTCGTGAGTGGGACGATCCACGAATCGGTGTGCGTTCGGCATGGTATGTAAACTGGGATAAGCATGCTTATATCTCCCTGAAGAACAATATCAAGCATTTGAATATGGTTCTGCCAGAGTGGTTTTTTATCAATCCTAAGACCGACAAGGTGGAGTATCGGATTGATAAGCAAGCACTGCGGTTGATGCGTCGAACAGGTATTCCGGTTCTTCCTATGCTCACCAATAACTACAACTCCGACTTCCATCCAGAGGCGATAGGGCGTATCATGCGTGATGCGAAGAAGCGTATGGTACTCATCAACGAGATGGTTGGGACGTGTCGGCGCTATGGATTTGCAGGAATCAACCTCGACTTAGAGGAACTTAATATTCAAGATAACGACCTTCTTGTCGAATTGCTCAAAGACTTCTCACGTGTTTTCCATGCGAATGGGCTTTATGTAACACAAGCCGTAGCCCCTTTCAATGAGGATTATAACATGCAGGAGTTAGCGAAGTATAACGACTATCTCTTCCTCATGGCTTATGATGAACATAACATTGAGAGTCAGCCGGGAGCGGTTAGTTCGCAGCGATGGGTAGAAAAGGCCACCGACTGGGCTGCAAAGAATGTTCCGAATGATAAGATTGTCCTCGGTATGGCTACCTATGGATATGATTGGGCAAACGGAGAAGGCGGTACGACCGTGTCATTCGACCAGACAATGGCTATTGCACAAGATGCAGATGCAAAGGTAAAGTTTGATGATGACACCTATAACGTGAACTTCTCTTATCAGAATACCGACGATAAAAAGGTTCATCACGTGTTCTTCACCGATGCTGCCACCACGTTTAACATCATGCGTTTTGGTGCAGAATATCATCTTGCAGGCTTTGGCTTATGGCGTTTGGAACTGAAGACAATCGTATATGGCGTTTCTATGGTAAAGATATGTCATGGGAGAGTGTGGCAAGGATGTCTGTGGCGAAGCTGATGCAACTCAACGGCACCGATGATGTCAACTTTGTTGGCTCTGGTGAAGTGCTCCAAGTGACAACAGAACCTCACCCTGGAGACATCTCGATAAGGATAGATAAGGACAATCGCCTTATCTCTGAGGAATATTATCGTGCCCTACCTTCTACTTATACCATCCAACGATTAGGTGAATGTAAGGATAAGCAGCTTGTTATTACCTTCGATGACGGACCAGACAGCCGCTGGACTCCTACCGTACTAAGTACGCTGAAGAAGTATAATGTCCCTGCAGCGTTCTTCATGGTGGGACTACAGATGGAGAAGAATCTGCCATTGGTAAAGCAAGTATATGAGGATGGACACACCATTGGTAACCACACCTTCACCCACCATAACATGATTGAGAACTCCGACCGCCGCTCTTATGCAGAGTTGAAGTTGACAAGAATGTTGATAGAGAGTGTGACAGGACATAGTACTATCCTCTTCCGTGCGCCTTATAATGCTGATGCCGACCCAACGGAACATGAAGAGATATGGCCAATGATTGTGGCAAGTCGAAGGAATTACCTCTTTGTGGGAGAGTCTATCGACCCTAACGACTGGCAGGCAAATGTTACAGCCGACCAGATCTATCAGCGTGTCATTGATGGTGTACACCATGAAGACGGACATATCATCTTGTTGCACGATGCGGGTGGTAGTTCTCGAAAGCCTACCCTTGATGCGCTCCCACGTATCATAGAAACCTTGCAGCATGAGGGTTATCAGTTCATCTCCCTCGAACAATACTTAGTATGAACAAGCAAACACTGATGCCTGAGATTAATAAAGGTAAGGCATACTATGCGATGCAAACCAACCTTTGGTTAGCAGAGATGATCTATCATGTCTCAGACTTCCTCACAGCTCTTTTCCTTGTCTTCCTTGCCTTGGGAATGATGCGCCTGATATTTATGTATGTACTGATGATAAGAGAGAAACGGGCGGAGAATCGACGTAATTATGCTCCTATTGATGCTGCCACAGCACCAGCAGTTTCTATCATCGTACCGGGTTATAATGAGGAAGTAAACATCGTGCGTACCATCACCACGCTTAAGCAACAAGACTATCCTAACCTGCATATCTACTTCGTTGATGATGGTAGTAAGGACCATACACTCGAACGTGTACATGAGGCATTCGACAATGATGACACGGTTACGGTGCTTGCTAAGAAGAATGGTGGAAAGGCTTCAGCCCTCAACTATGGTATTGCTGCCTGCCGTTCAGAGTATGTCGTTTGTATTGATGCCGACACCCAGTTGAAGAATGATGCGGTAAGTAGATTGATGAAACACTTCATCGCTGATACAGAAAAGCGTGTCGGTGCGGTGGCTGGTAATGTGAAGGTGGGTAATCAACGGAATATGCTTACCTACTGGCAGGCAATTGAATATACGAGCAGTCAGAACTTTGACCGTATGGCGTACTCAAATATCAATGCTATCACTGTTGTGCCTGGAGCTATCGGCGCCTTCCGAAAGGAGGTGATTGAAGCCGTGGGAGGCTTTACAACCGATACCTTAGCAGAAGACTGCGACCTGACGATGAGTATCAATGAACATGGATACATCATCGAGAACGAGAACTATGCTGTGGCACTTACCGAAGCACCAGAGACACTCCGCCAGTTTGTTAAGCAACGTATCCGTTGGTGCTTTGGTGTGATGCAAGCCTTCTGGAAGCATCGTTCCTCACTCTTTGCACCTTCTAAGAAAGGTTTTGGTCTATGGGCTATGCCTAATATGCTTATCTTCCAGTATATCATCCCAACCTTCTCACCATTGGCTGATGTACTGATGCTCATCGGACTCTTTACGGGTAATGCCCTTCAGATATTCTTCTATTACCTCATCTTCCTTATGATCGATGCCAGTGTGTCTATCATGGCTTATATCTTCGAGGGCGAGCGTCTGTGGGTTCTTCTGTGGGTTATCCCTCAACGATTCTTCTATCGCTGGATAATGTATTACGTCCTCTTCAAGAGTTACCTCAAGGCGATAAAGGGTGAGCTGCAGACATGGGGCGTGCTGAAGAGGACAGGGCATGTACAATAGCCTCACCCACACAAAAGCCTCACCCCCCAGCCCCCTCTCCGAAAGGAGAGGGGGAGTGCTGGATACAATTCGCTAAAGAATGACTAAAAGTTTTCCCTAACCAATAGGGGAACAGTTTATTGTGTTGGAGCGATGCTAACCGTCTGCTGTGTTGGGCGATGTTAATAGTTTGCTGTGAACTTGCTAAATGATTTCCTAACCAATAGGGGTATCTCGTTGATTACTCCCTCCCTATGGGGGAGGGGTTGGGGTGGGGCTTTTTCCTCCTTCGGGGAGGGAAGGGTGGGGCTGCTTATTTTTTTCCTTATCTCCAACCTCATTGGGTCCTGTATATTTGCCTTACTGATCAGTTGCAAGTAGCGTTCGCGGAGCGGACCGACCCTAACATTCTTTCGGGCACGGACTGATGAGATAACCGATGAGGGGTTACAGGGTTCGCGCACATGAAGCACCCTACAGATATGATGTACGATGGTTTGGAAGTCCATTGGACGACCGCATTTATCCATCAGTCGTCCTGTCTCCCAAACCATGTGAGCCAAGTCGATGAGGTCACACTTCAATCCAGTCCAATACAATCCTTCCTCCTCGCTTCTGTTGATTAGGTCACAGAAGTTATCAACAATCCTTGTCGTCAGTCGGTCTTCCTCCTCTTGGGTCCAGAGGTGGTTAGCCTTCATTACTATGTTAACTTTCTTCATTGTTCTTAGTGTTTTTTTGTTATAGAATAATGTGTTTAATCATCTACCACCTTCTTTATTCGTGACGCAGTGTAGGTCAGTAGGAGAAGTCGTCGGGTGGCATTCGCATCGTCCCCCTATAGAAACAGCCTACTGGGGAGAAGACTGTTTCGTGAGGTTGCTGCAAAGGTAAAACCCTAAAGTGCAGTATATGTTCAATACCAAAAATTTTTTCATTAAATAAAACTAACGAAATGACCACTAATCTGATTCGAAGGAACAAGACACGTGAGGCGCATTAAAAGTTAAGGGTTCATCTATAAAAACTACTAATCCTTATACTTTGAACATTAAGACTACGAATTACGCGAATTACACGAATCATTATTATCCTTTGAACTTAGAGGTTTGAACTTTGACCTTTATGAAATGTACCATTAACGACTACGAATTTCACGAATACAAACAGAATGTGGATGAGTAGACATGTGGTATATGATAGAAAGATGAAGTATGAGGGTAGAATAAACAAGGTAATGATGAACAAAAGGCTGGGTAATAGAAAGACAAAGTAACAGAAGAACAGAGGTAAAGAGTTAGTAACAAAGCCTTTAACTACTTCTTTGGTAGAAAGGAAATTACAACTATCTCTTAAATTATGAATAGGATAAACTTAAAAAAGAAACCCCACCACAGTAGGACTTGCATCCGAATGTGGTGGGGTTTATAGTGCCTTGCTTTTATGCGTATAAAAGCATAAACTAAACATTCATGTTAGGCTTTAGACAAGCCTTGAAGCATGATACTATTGCCTTATTTGATGTTAGCAAATGGCGCATAAACAGGATCCTCTTGTTCATCATCGTGAACCAATACAGGGCGGATAGGGCATGCCTGACCCTTTGGTGCTCTGTCAAAGTTCCACTCTGAAGGACCAAAGAAGAAATCATAACACATTACTAAACTTTCAGAACTCATATACTGTCCATAAGCTCCTCCGGTGTACAACATGTCTCTAAAGCCTATTTCATCTTGTCTTGCAAGACGTCTACCAGTAACAGGTAGGAACAATCCCTTATTAGCACGGACTAATGCTGTTACATTAGTGTACTTGTCAAATTTCTTTGCTTTTGTTGGGAAAAGTTTCTTCTGTCTTGCAGCATCTGTACTCCTATGGGTAGTAAAGAATCCGCCATAGACTACTGTGCCCTTATCTGTATAACAATATGCAGGGATAACATTTGCTTCGTTGAAAAGCTTTTCTAACTCCGTCTTATTTGGCATACGGTATTGTCTATGCTTATTTCGAGTATAATACCAAACAATATCACCATATTTCCCGTCAGAGCTAATCTGCTGGGAGATGTCACCAGTCTGACTCCAATAGTCTCCACCATCACCGATTCCTGTAAACTTAAGTGCTTTAGCAATAGAGCCATAACGGAAGAGATCAACGTCTTCTTTTGTCTGAACTGGAGCACTTGCAAACTGTGATGAAACGAGTTTATTACCAGTAGCTACCTCCTTACGTTGACTATTTACATATATAGCACGTTTTGAAATCCACCACTGTGTAGGCGCAATACCCCAATACTCTTGTCCATTCTCCTCATAGTGGATGAAATTACCAGTAGCCCATTTAATACCCTGTACCTCAACATAAGCCTTCTGCTTAGTATCTTCCATCTTCAATATATCTGAACGATAGACTTTACCAGTCTCGAAATTGAGTGAGTTATATGACCTTTGTAGAACTTTCCACCTACGTAAGCTGTAATAACAACATCTGTGTATGTACCAGGGATGAAAGCTACATAAGTATAGTTGCCATCTTTAGAGCTAAACTTCTTACCTGTCTTTGGTTTGAGGACGATGTTCATAACCTCGTCTTCTTCGTTGTTATCAATATACTCTCCGCTATTGAGGTCGAAGATGTCTGAACCTTTTACGTTTGAGATATAGATTGAATCGATGTTTTCAAGAGGACGATTGTTCTCGTCAGTGAAGCGTAATCCCCAAATGGTAACGATACGCTTTAGCTCGCCAAGACTTACGTCGACTTTCTTTCCTTCAACCTTCTTTGGCTTCTGCTTAGTCCATTGGAAGTCGAAACGATCACCGATTGTCTCTGCAGTACCATCTTGCTCAGTAAGCTTTAACTCAACACGATCTTGTGTTTTGTCACTTGCCTCATGATAAAGACTACTTCTATCATCGCTTTTAACAACAGGTGTAATGGTTCTGTTATTGCCTTGTGCAGCCTTACCAGGATAGAGGAAAGCTATCTCGCTATTAGTAGTGAGTGCAGCACTTGATGCTATTTCACCATCAAAGCGGCTTTTACCACCTAAATTCTTATTTGTTATATAGCTATAGTTAGCAGTATGAAGGTCATCCCCACCCACTACATAAGTTAAAATCTCATCTTGCTCACCCCATTCAGACTTAATCTTATGGGCAGCATCTTCTTTCAAAGCACGTGTAGCAGGTTCCTGCTGCAGTGCGTTTGTGCCATCAGCAACGAGGCTATAAGTATGGATAGTTGTATTCTCGGCTGTAGAGTTGTCTACATCGTCATGACAGCTTGTCAGCAATGGAGTAGCCATCAAGAAGCATGCTACAGGAAATAAGACATTCTTTTTCATCATCTTCATTTCTAATCGTTAAAAATAAAATCTTTGTTATTCTTCTGATGTAAGCCAACTTGGCTGCCCCTTAGATTGTGCACCACTATTTCCGAATGGGTTTGGTGTATTGCCATTACCACTGCCACCTGTTGGGTCACCTCCCTCAACAGGGTTTGTTGTTGTCCCACTAATCACTAAAATGTGTGACTCAGCCTGTACATTAACACACGTACAAACAGGCTGCAGATAAGACATTTTCTGCATCGTTACATTACTTTTCATAACTTAAATACCGTTTTGTGTTTACTATGTTGTTTACCCTGATTGTTATTATTTCTTTACAAAATCTACCAATCCGTTAGTTTATCGCTGCAAAGTTACTTATTTGTCCTAATAAAAAGAGAAAAAAATTACAAAAAGATTGCGTGTGATTATTAATTAAATTAATTCTTTGATTAAAATCAATTAATTAAAAAAATCGTACACTTTAGCTTATCAAAATGTAAAGTGCTTATAAAACATACCTATTTCTATTGTTGTTTTCTAACACACACCTTTGAACTATTACCTTTGAACATTGAACTTTATGATTAGAACTACGAATTGCACGAATTTCTCGAATAATGTTTGCGATAATGATTCGTGTCATTCGTGCAATTCGCAGTCTTGTCGATTCAGTCTTCATGCAAAAATATGTCATTGAAGAATATGTCTCTATGTCATTCTGTCTTCTTATCTCATTCTGTCTGTCAAATGTTTTCACAATCAGCAAGTCAGTCGGGCACAAATAGCGTGCGAATAAACGGCTTTTTGGTTTGCAAAAGGTGCCCTTTAAGGTGCTTACTAACGCCCTTTTGAAGTCCTATTAAGCACCTTTTACTTTACTACTTTATAACTGTTTGATTTCCTTGTGGTTACAAACCTGCTTTTACTATGTTTTTTGCCGTTATTTATTGATGTTTTCTTTGGGATAATGTAATGTTTTTTTTAACCCTTATCTGCAGATTTTCGATGTCTTAAAAAGAAAAGGATGGTGCTTCAGGATGTTGGAGTGATAAGGTTTGCCACTTGTGTTTAGAGTTTGATGTAATGTCACACGGAGGCACGGAGAGGACGGAGGATTATTAAAACAAAGCAATGGAAGTTACGGAGGCACCGTCGGTGCATAGAGTGACGGAGCTTGTTAGCAAACTTTGTTAGAGTTATTATGCACAGAGCATTTAACTTAAAACTTATTAGGAATCTGTACGCTGCATCTCCGTTGCTCTTTGTGCCGTCGGCACCTCTGTAATATTGGCTTTACCTCCGTCCTCTCCGTGATTCTGTGTGCCTTATATATAAGAGTTTTATTTTATCAATCCATTTTAGGGAAAAACCTTATTTCTTTGTTCTTAATAGACGAAAGCGTTTGTAAAAAAAGTAAGCTATTTATGTTTATTTTTTTGTTAAATACTTGATATATGATAAGTATTGTTTGCGTGTAATATGTTATCTTTGTATTAAGAACCTACAAAAAAACGGATGGGAATGTGAGAAAGCATGGATAACTTTTGAACATCTATTTGATATAGGGACCTACATTTTTAATATAGAGACCTACATTTCATATAGGACACACCTATTATATATATAAGGCTGCCCCACATCTGTTTTTGGGCAGACCTAAGTCAGAATAAGATTATTATCAAATATAAAATAACTAATGAGAAAAGGAAAGATTCTACCAGTAAGTGTTTTCCTATCTTGCTGCTCTTTGACCGCTTTTGCCAGCAGTCATGTCACTTCGGCTGACAACTTTGGCAAGAACGTAGTCGTTGCTGCAACTAAGGCAAATACCGCAAAGGTATTGGGAACACAGCAATCAAGTGGTGACGTGAAGGTTACCGGAACTATCGTAGACAATGCTGGCGACCCAGTTATCGGTGCTACTATCCGCGTGAAGGATTCGCAGAATGGTACGACCACCGACCTCGATGGTAAGTTTGAGATTATGACACATAAGGGTGCTACGCTTATTGTCAGCTATATCGGTATGAACACTGAGGAGGTGAAGGTAAGTGGTGATGCACCATTGAACATCACTTTGAAGGCTGAGGCTCATCAGATTGAGGAGGTTGTGGTAACCGCTTTGGGTATCAAGCGTTCAGAGAAGGCGTTGAGCTATAACGTTCAGAAGGTAGGCGGCGAGAACCTTACAACGGTTAAGAACCCTAACTTCATGAATTCCCTCTCTGGTAAGGTAGCCGGTGTGAACATCAATGCTTCTTCTGCTGGTATGGGTGGTGCAGCCCGCGTTGTGATGCGTGGTCCTAAGTCAATCACCCGTAGCAATCAGGCTTTGTATGTAATCGACGGTGTGCCAATCAACAACACCAGTCAGGGTGAGATTTCAGGTGGTGCGTTCAGTTCACAGCCGGGTTCAGAAGGTATTGCCGATATCAACCCAGAGGATATCGAGTCAATCAGCGTCCTCAGTGGTCCTGCTGCTGCTGCCCTCTACGGTTCAGCTGCTGCCCAGGGTGTCATCATGATTACCACGAAGAAGGGTAAGGAGGGTAAGGTAAGTGTGACTGTAAGTAACAGTACACAGTTTGCTAACCCATTCATCATGCCAGAGTTCCAGAACTCTTACGTAAACCGTGCAGGCGACGTGAAGTCATGGGGCGCAAAGACTCCATCAGTTTATGGTAACTATGAGCCAAAGGACTTCTTCAATACAGGTACGAACGTTCAGAACAACGTAGCTCTGACTGCAGGTACAGACAAGAACCAGACCTATATCTCAGTAGGTACGACGAATGCAAAGGGTATCATTCCTAATAACAGCTACGACCGTTATAACTTTGCGTTCCGCAATACAACAACGTTCTTGCACGACAAGATGACCTTCGACTTCAACTTCAATTATATCAAGGAGCATGATAAGAACTTGACAGCTCAGGGTCAGTACTTCAACCCATTGACCGCTGTTTATCTCTTCCCACGTGGTGAGAGCTTCGACGCTGTTCGTACATACGAGCTTTACGATGTGACAAGAGGTATCAATGTTCAGAACTGGAACTTCGGTGATGCGTTGAGTATGCAGAACCCATACTGGGTAGCCAACCGTATGGTTCGTTCAAACAACCGTAGCCGTTACATGATCAGTGCAAGTCTTAAGTATAAGATTTTCGACTGGATGGACGTTGTGGGTCGTTTGCGTTGGGACGATGCAGGTACAAAGCAGGAAGACAAGCGTTACGCTTCAACAACCAACCTCTTTGCTCACTCAAAGTATGGTTTCTATGGATATGACAAGGTGAATGACCGTTCACTCTATGGCGACTTGATGTTTAATATCAACAAGACTTTGAACGACTTCTCAGTATCAGCCAACCTCGGTGGTTCGTTCACACGTAACAAGTATAACGTAACAGGTTTCCAAGGCGGTTTGAAGGCACCATCTAACTTGTTCACTCCAAACGCTATCGATTACGGTTCAGCAACCGCTGACAACCGTCCAATCTTCACAGACCATGCACACAAGATTAACTCACTCTTCGCTAACGTAGAGTTGGGCTGGCGCAGTATGCTGTTTATGACCGTAACAGGTCGTAACGATTGGGACTCAGCTTTGGACGGTACCGACAATGTATCTTTCTTCTATCCATCAGTGGGTATGTCAGCAGTTATCTCTCAGATGGCTACACTCCCATCATGGATTAGCTACATGAAGGTGCGTGGTTCATGGGCATCAGTAGGTTCTGCTATCTCTCCAAACATCACCTCACCATGGCGTTATCAGTATAACCCAGCGTCAGGTACTTATAGCACCGTAACTTATAAGTTCCCATCAAACTTCCGTCCAGAGCGTACGAACTCTTGGGAGGCAGGTTTGACATCACGTTTCTTCAATAATGCACTTACTTTGGATGTTACAGTTTATCAGTCTAACACGCGCAACCAGACCTTCCTTCGTCCTATCACAGGTAGTCAGGGATTCTCTTCTGAGTATGTACAGACCGGTAACGTAAGAAACCGTGGTATTGAGCTTGCATTGGGTTACAGCCATACATGGGGCAACTTCGCATGGAACACTAACTTCACCTACAGTGCTAACCGCAACAAGATTGTTGAGTTGCTCGACGATCCTAATGAGGTTATCAACCAAGGTGGTTTGAATGGTGCTAACATCATCCTTAAGAAGGGCGGTACGATGGGCGACCTCTATATGACCAGTGACTTCAAGCGTGACGCAGAAGGCAATATTGCTATTAAGGATGGTAACGTTTCACAGGTGAACCTTACCAACCCATCTTATCGTGGTTCAGTACTTCCAAGGGTAACATCGGTTTCTCTAACGACTTCTCTTGGAAGGGCTTTAACTTCGGATTCGTTGTTACCGCACGTTTCGGTGGTATCGTAATGTCACAGACACAGGCGTTGATGGATGCTTACGGTGTATCAAAGGCATCTGCTGATGCACGCGACAAAGGCGGTATCGCAGTAAACAATGGTTTGGTATCAGCTGAGCAGTACTATGCTGTAGTAGGTGGTGAGAACCCAATCTGGTCAGAGTATATCTACAGTGCAACCAACGCACGTATCCAGGAGGCACACCTCGCTTACACCTTCCCACGTCGAATGTTGGGCGGTATGGAGCTGACACTCGGTTTGACAGCTAACAATCTCCTCATGCTTTACAACAAGGCACCATTCGATCCAGAGGCAACAGCATCAACAGGTACCTACTATCAGGGCTTCGACTATCTCATGCAGCCAAGCCTTCGCACACTTGGTTTCAACGTGAAGCTGAAATTCTAAACATTTAACCACTCATTTAATCGAAATATAAATGAAAAAGATTAATATATATAAGGCGGTCACAGCTTGTACATTCGCAAGTGTGCTGCTATGCTCAATGTCGTCTTGTACAGACGGATTCCAAGAGGCAAACCGTCCAGGTACAGGTGCTTCTCTCGAAGACCTGTCACGCGACAACTATCAAACCTCTTCTTTCCTCGTACAGATGGAGAACGAGGCTTTCCCTGAGCAGGAGAATGCTTACCAGATGAACGAAGACCTTATCGGTAACTACTTGGGTCGTTACATGACCTATGCTAACAATGGTTTTGCTGAGAAGAACTTTGCTCGTCTCAATGCTCCTAATGGTTGGGTACGCTATCCGTTTAAGGATTCTATGACAAAGACGGTGTCTGCTTTCAAGGCAATTGACAATGTGACAAAGGGCGAAGGACCAGTTTATGCATGGGCATTGATTCTCCGTGCACAGTCGTTCATGCGTCTTACAGATATGTATGGACCACTTCCTATCGGTGCTGATGCTACTGACGGTAATGCTTACTCTTCTCAAGAGGATGTTTACAAGAGCATTATCGCTGACCTCAACAAGGCTACAGACGTCATCAAACCATTGGTTGCTTCTAACCCTAATGTTACTATTGCTGAAGAGTTAGACAAGGTTTATCAGGGTAAGATGGCTAAATGGTTGAAGTATGCGAACTCTTTGAAGCTCCGTATTGCTATCCGCATCCGTTATGTTGAGCCAACATTGGCAAAGCAGTTGGGCGAACAGGCAGTACAGGACGGTGTCATCACAAGCAATGACGACAACTGCGCTATTGCTTATACACCAAACGGACAGTATAAGACATCTGTAGAGTGGGGTGATAGCCGTGCTTGTGCCGACCTTGAGAGCTTCCTCACAGGTTACAACGACCCACGTCTGACGAAGTTCTTTACCCCAGTAGAGGGCGGTATTCGTCCAGTAATCGGCTGTCGTGCCGCTGCAAAGATTGGTAATAAGACCACAGCAGGTAAGGCTTACTCAGCTGCAAACATCAAGATAGACAGCAAGGGCGTATGGCTCACGGCTTCTGAGATGGCTTTCTGTCGTGCAGAAGGAGCTTTGGCAGGCTGGAGTAACATGGGCGGAAGTGCTAAGGACCTCTATGAGGAAGGTGTGAAACTCTCCTTCGAGCAGTGGGGTGCAGGTTCTGCAACAGCCTACTTGGCAGATAACACATCAACTGAGAAGAATTATGTTGACCCAATCAGCGAGTACGGTGGAGATGTTAGTGCTGTCAGCAATATCACTATCAAGTGGGACGACTCAGCTACTGACGAGCAGAAGATGGAGCGTCTGATTACTCAGAAGTGGATTGCAATGTTCCCTAACGGACAGGAAGGCTGGAGCGAAATCCGTCGTACAGGCTATCCAAAGGTGTTCCCTCTGGCACAGTCAACAGACTATAGCATCCAGGTTGCTAACCGTATCCCATTTGATATTGATGAGGCTACCAATAACAAGGCAAACTATATTAAGGCTGTACAGCTGTTAAAGGGTAATGACGACTATGCAACCAAGATGTGGTGGCAGCGTTAAACGATATCTATCATACAATAAACATTCGATAAAAAATGAAGAATTTAATAAAGATATTCTTGCTTCAGCCTGCGCTGCAACAGCTTTCACAGCCTGCAGCGACTGGACTGAGACAGAGGCAAAGGACGGAGCTGACCTTACTCACACAAATAAGTCTAAGGCTTACTATGCTCAACTTCGCGACTATAAGAAGACTGACCACTCTGTAGCTTTCGGTTGGTTCGGTAACTGGACGGGTACTGGTGTTACACATGAGAACTCTTTGGCAGGTCTTCCTGACAGTACTGACTTCGTTTCTCTTTGGGGAAACTGGAAGAATCCAACAGAGGCTATGCTGAAGGATCTCCGCTTTGTTCAGAAGACAAAGGGTACAAAGGTGCTTATCAGTTGCCTTGTATTTGACATTGGTGACCAGATTACTCCAACCAATACAGACAAAAACCTCACTTGGAAAGAGTGGCGTCATAAGTTCTGGGGATGGGGCAGCGATGAGGCTTCACAGATTGCAGCGACTGAGAAGTATGCAAATGCTATCTGCGACACTATCGCTAAGTATGGTTATGATGGCTTCGACCTCGATGCTGAACCTTCATATGCTCAGCCTTTCCAAACCGATAAGGAGCTTTGGCAAAACGCTAAGGTGATGGAGGCTTTCGTAAAGACTATGGGCAAGCGCATCGGTCCTAAGTCTGGTACTGATAAGATGTTCGTTATCGACGGTGAACCTGACGCTATGGCTGCTCAGTATGGCGAATACTTCAATTACTTCATCCTTCAGGCTTATAACTCTTCTGGTAACAGTGATCTGAACAGTCGTTTTACTGCTCAGGCTACTCACTTCCAGCAGTATCTCACACCAGAGCAGGTGGCTAATAAGCTCATCGTCTGCGAGAACTTTGAGAACTATGCTGGTAAGGGTGGTGTAAGCTTCCGCTTAGACAATGGTACAACCCTTCCTTCTCTCTTAGGTATGGCTTACTGGAACCCTGTTTACAATGGCGTAACCTATCGTAAGGGTGGTGTAGGAACCTATCACATGGAGTACGAGTATACAGTATCTGGACAGACAGGCAACTATCCTTTCTTGCGCAAGGCTATCCAGATTATGAATCCATCAATCCAATAATCAAGACATTCAAATTATGAAATACAATATTTCTAAGCTTTCATCGGAGCCGTAGCTATGGCTTCTCTGACAATGCTGGCTTCTTGTGAGAATGCTGAATATTCGCCTCTTTCTAATCAGGCGTATATCGCACAGACCAATACTAATGGTAACTCAAGTCAGAATATTACTATCGGTACGTCGGCTGTCACTTCTTCTGTGAACGTGCGTCTCTCTGACCTTGCTACACAGGACTACACCTTCGAGGTGGTAAGTGATACAACGGCACTCGCTGAATACAACCAGCGTAACGAGACTTCTTACAAGCCACTGCCTGCAACTCTCTACTCACTCTCTTCTAACGAGGTGAAGATTGAGAAGGGTAAGTCGGTTTCTTCTGATGTGACACTGACGATTAACCCATTGACACAGGCACTGAAGGACAGCGGTCAGAAGTATGCTGTTGCCCTCCGTCTGAAGAGTAAAGATGGCAAGTATGACGTCCTGAACTCTGGTAGTTCAATGGTTTACATCCTCGATCAGGTTGTTTATCAGGCTGTGCCAATCATTAACGCTACACATAACATCCACTTCGCAATGCGTCAGACCTATGACCTTTCACAGTGGACTGTCGAGATGAACGTGAACATGAGCAAGCTCGGTAAGGGTCTTGGCGAACTTAACAACCAGACACTCTTCGGTGCATGGGGTAACGATGGTGGCGAGATTTATACTCGTTTCGGTGATGCTCCTATCGAGGGTAACCGTCTGCAGATTAAGACACAGGGTACGCAGATGAACAGTAAGCAGCTCTTTAACGAGAACCAGTGGTATCACCTCGCATTCGTTTGTACAGGTACAAAGCTCTACCTCTATGTAAATGGTGCACTTGATAACTCTATGGACCTCCCTGGTAAGGCTACTAACCTCAGCAACCGCTTCAACTTCGGTAACACTGATTACCTAAAGGCAAACGTGAAGGTGAGCGAGTTACGCTTCTGGACCGTGGCTCGTACACAGGCTCAGATTGCTAACAATATGTACGCTTGTGATGCTAAGAGCACCGGCTTGGAGGCATACTGGAAGCTCAACGAGGGTCAGGGCGATACCTTCAAGGATGCAACAGACCACGGCAACACCGGTAAGTGTGTAGCTGTTCCAACCTGGGAGCAGAACGTAAGAATCGATGGTAAATAAGTCAAAAGGAAACTCAAATATGAAAATAAACGTATTCAAGTCAGTGCTGGCAGCCTCTTTGGTTGCTGCCACACTGGCATCTTGTCAGAGCGAGCCAGAAGTTGGTAGCACGCTCTACCCAACTGCAGAAGAGAACTACTCTGCAAAGGCTTACCTCTATACTGGTACCAGTGACGGCAACAAGTTGTTGCTCGCTGGTGAGAAGTCTGCATCAGCTGTTACCTTGGCTGGCGATAGCGCAAAGTTCTATGTTCGTCTTTCTTCTCCAGCAGAGAAGGATGTAACAGTAACATTGGCTGCTACATCTGATGGTGTTGAGGCAAATAGTAGCGAAGAGGTGATGAGCACTGACGCTATCAGCCTTAGCAAGACATCTGTAACCTTCGCTAAGGGTCAGCAGGTATCTGAACCAATCGTCGTTAAGTTGGTGAATGGCGATGCCCTCAAGAACTTGGCTATGTTGAAGAACGGCGTTACATCTGTTTTTATCAAGAGTGTTGACGGTGCTGAAACAGCAAAGATGAGCACGAAGGTAGCAGTAGCAACCAACTTCTCTTTCAACAATATCAACGCTTCTGGTACGCTCAATACCGACAAGCAGATTGCTCTGACCGACTACGATATGTTGACTTCACTCAGCAGTTCAAATCCAAAGAAGCTGAATGATGGTGATCCTAATACCTATATATACTCATATTTGGTATTATGATCCACAGTTCGTCATTAAGTTTAAGAGTGCTAAGACCTTGTCTGGTGTAGGTATTCTTAGCAGCTTCACAAGCTACGGATATGGCGTTAAGAAGGTCACAGTAGAAACCAGCTTAGATGGTAAGGCATGGACAAGCATGGGTACTGCCACCACATCAACTCAATACGATGACGATACTCCATTCCCAATCGTGTTCAGTTCTCCAGTGAAGTGTCAGTATGTAAGACTTTCCAACCTCGAGACCTTTGATACAGGCGACTATCCTCTCTTCGCTATCAGCGAGATTGGCGCTTACGAATAATCCTTAACCTATGTGTGTTCATTGTAGCGCACTCCCCCTCAGCCTCCGAAGTATCTATTGCTTCGGAGGCTTTTTTTAGGTTCTTCCGAAATATGGAGTGATAAATTAAGCCTACTACATATAAAAGGCACACAGAGAGGGGGAGAACACGGAGGTGAAAGCAGACAACCTCACGGAGGTGCCGAAGGTACAAAGAGCGACAGAGGCGTAGTGTACGTGTTGCTGATAGCTTTGGTAAAAAACGTTTTAAGAAATCTTGCAAACCAATGCTTTGGAATGAAGTAGACAAAAACATTAATAAAACTCGCAAATATCCTCTGTTCCTCCATGCACCATTGGTGCCTCTGTGCCTAACGATTTCTACTATATAAAACCTCTGTGCTCTCCATTTCTCTGTGTGACCTATCTTCAAAGTTCTAATCTCAAACGGTGTCACTCCAAATTGCTGAAGAACTTTTTTATGTAAAATACACCTATCAAAGGGACTGATTTTTCTTTACAAATAACGCAATGAAAACAACAAAAACGGAATAGGGGTATGCACTTTTAAGAGCTGCTATAAGTGTTTATTGTCAAACAGTTGTAAAATTCCATTCTGAAAGGTGCTTAGTAGGCTTTCAAAAGGGTGTTAGTTAGGACCTTAAAGGGCATCTTTTGCAAGCCAAGTGGGCGTTAATTCGAACGTAATTTGTGCCCTTTACAAAAACTGATTGTAAAAAAATTAGACAAAAAGGTGAGCCTTCCATAAGGCGGGAAGTAATCACCGAGCCCCCTGTAAAAACATTTGTTTATTGTGTACATTTTGTTTTAGTGTGTCTGTTCTTTAACTTGCAATTCGTGTCATTTGTAGTTCTTTCAATCTAAATGTGTTTATTCTGTTTAAAACTTGATTATTCTGTCTTCTTCGATTGATCAAATGAATATTCTGTCTTTCAATTGTTAATCTAATGTTATACGTCATCAAATAAAAGTATATCTTAAAGTTGCTACTACTTAACGAATAAGAAAAAGTATTATTGTGGCACAATAATGTCTATTTTTTTCTTGGAGTTGTATTATGAAATGCTTAATTTTGTAGTTAATACTTTTGGCAGAATGTTCTATAAATGGAAATGATAATTCTAATTTAATTCTTTTTAGAGTAAAAATGATTCTTCGGATATAACTACTTAAATGGATTGCATAGAGTGCATAATGTTATATTGGTGCTCAAATAAGTACAACCACTTTTGATAGTTTTATCAAGTTTACTGGAGTATAGTAAGTGGAAAATCATGATTTATAAAGCCTACATTAAGTAAGAATGCTATGGGTAAGTTCAATGAGAATATAAATAAAGGTTATGGTAATAAAAGAAGAAGTTCTTGAACTCTTGCAAAGCACAGAGACTTATAGAATAGAACGTACGAGTTCAACAGGTGATATGGATAAGTATCAGGAGGCTATTTGTGCTTTTTCAAACGATTTGCCAAATTCCCGAAAGAAAGGTTATCTTATTTTGGGTGCTTATGACAATGGGACTTTATCTGGACTAAGAGTTGATGATGCCTTGATGAAACGAATAGCGGGGATTCGCTCTGATGGCAATATCTTACCATTACCGATTATGTCAGTAGAAAGGTTTGAGCTTGAAGGTGGTGATTTACTCGTCGTAGAGGTCTCACCAGCTTTGGTTCCACCAGTTCGATATCGTGGTCGTACCTTTATTCGTATAGGACCTCGTCGGGACATTGCAACAGAGTCAGAAGAAAGAGTCCTTTTGGAGAAGAGAACATCTTATATGGCTACTTTTGATGCCACTCCTTGTTTTGGATCATCATTAAAGGATATTGACACTCAGTTTATAAAATATGAATATCTTCCACAGGTAATAGATGCTGATATTCTTAAGACGGATAAACGCTCTTTGCAAGAGCAATTGGCAGCAATCCATCTTTATGACATAGTTCATGACTGTCCTACGAATGCAGCCATTGTGCTTTTTGGGATAAATGCCTCTTTCTTTCTTCATGGCTGTTATGTTCAGTATGTGCATTTCGCAGGAGAAGATACAGGAAGCGAAATTCTTAACGAAAGGCAGATGCGGGGAAGTCTATGTTCGATACTACCTAAGTTGGAGAGTTTTGTAAAAGATGCTATTGTCACTTCACGTCCAATGCCTGTGAGTATGCTACGAGAACAGATTGTGTTTAACTACCCAGAACTCGCACTTAGAGAGCTACTGATGAATGCTTGTATGCATCGTGATTATCAATCAAATATGCCTATAAGAATTTATCAATTTAGCAATCGTATAGAGATTCTCAATGCTGGAGGCTTATATGGGGAGGCTCGTCCAGAAAACTTCCCTACGGTAAATGATTATCGTAATCCTATTATTGCAGAGGCTATGCGTGGTATGAAGTATGTTAATATGTTAACCGTGGTATTCAGCGTGTTAAAAATATGCTAAGGGAGAATGGAAATCCAGACCCCATCTTCAATGTCGGTAAAGTAACTGCTTTCGAGGTGACAATACAGCCATCTTTGTCACTTAACTTAGTCACTGATGGAGAAAAAGTGACTAAGTCTGTGACTAAGTCGGCAGAGGTAATGAATGAGGTTATTGCCTTATGCCAACAGCCTAAAAGTCTTACTGAAATTATAACCCATTTGGGACTAAAACATCGTAACAATGCTAAAAGTCGCTATATTGACCCATTGATAAAAGGTGGATTTCTTGAGATGACAATACCTGATAAACCCAATAGTAGGAATCAGAAGTATATAAGTGTATTATCTTAGTCACTTAACTTAGTCACTGATGGAAAAAATGACTAAGTCAGCTGAGATCTTAGAAAGCCCACTTAGCTTAATCTGCCCCCCTTAGTGAGAGTCAAAATGTAAATACTGTTTTCGAATTTCTTTTCAGGTAGACAAGTGAACGAGTTGCTTGTGAAGTAGACATGGTAATATGGTTGACAAGTAGACAAGTAGACAAGTAGACAAGTGAACAAGTTGCTTGTGAAGTAGACATGGTAATATGAGAACAAATTTCTTCTTTATTACAAGTAACTTGTCTAACTCGTCCACTTACTATGTTACTTTGTCTTTGATACAATCAACTTGTCAACTCGTTTAACTTGTTCACTTGTCCACTTACTATGTTACTTTGTCTTTGATACAAGCAACTTGTTTACTCCGTCTACTCGTTCACTCGTCTACTCGTTCACTCGTCTACTAACTGTTTATATTTGTTAAATATTAAAATTAGCATAAGTATTATTAGTATTTGAGTTGTTTGGATTATAGGTGTCATTAGACCAATCTTAGAGAAGGAATACGAGGAAAGGTGTAAATGACTGTTTATTAATGAGTTGTGGAAAGAGGGATGTAAAGCCTTTAACCACTGCAAGACAGTTATAGCCTAAGAACCTAAGTAAAGCGAACAAGAAGTCCCAAATAACCTATGCCTTACTATATAATAAGGTGTAACAAGATGGAATATTGACATTGCCTAAAATCAATTGCAACAAAATTAGGAAAATAAATAAATAAAGTTTAAAACCTAAACCTGATGAGAATCTTTAAAGAATCAAAGCAGAAGCATCTGTACTTCTCGGCTGCCTTTGCTCTATCATTAGCATTGGCACCAACAGGTGTCTACGCAGGTACAAACACCAGCACTGCAGTACAGGCAGTACAGCAGAATGGTAATCACAAAGTGACCGGTCGTGTCGTTGACTCAACCGGCGAACCGCTCATTGGTGCTACTGTCCTTGTTGAGGGTACCACTAATGGCACAGTAACGGATATTGATGGTAACTATACCCTCAATACCACTGCAAACGCGAAGCTTGTCTTCTCTTACATCGGTTATGCTGCACAGACCATCCCTGTTGGTGGTAAGGGTACGATCGACGTGACATTGAAGGAAGAGGCAAACACCATGAACGAGGTTGTTGTTACCGCCATGGGTATTATGCGTAAGGAAAAGTCTCTCACCTATGCAACGCAGCAGGTGAAGGCAGAGGACCTCATGAAGGTGCAGGATCCTAATGCAGCTAACTCACTCGAAGGTAAGGTAGCTGGTATCACTATTACGCCAAGTGCTGGTGGTGCTGGTGGTGCTTCAAAGATTGTTCTTCGTGGTAACCGTTCTATCCTCGGTAACAGTTCTCCACTCATCGTTGTTGACGGTGTACCAATGAGTAATGGTATTCGTGGTCAGCAGGGTATGGGTGCAGAGGGTTTCGGCTCAACTGGAACTTCTGAGGGTTCTGACCCATTGTCATTGATCAACCCAGACGATATCGAGTCAATCAATGTCCTCAAGGGTGCAAACGCTGCTGCGCTTTACGGTTCACGTGCTGCCAATGGTGTTGTGATGATTACCACCAAGCGTGGTCGTGAGGGTAAGGTTGATATCAACGTAACCTCAAACATCACTTTCGATTCTCCATTGTTGACACCAAAGATTCAGAAGACTTATGGTGCAGCTTATGACCAAGCAACAGGTGCATTGTCATTGAACAACTGGGGCGGTAAGCTCGCAGACCGTGCAGATAACGACCTCGTTGTACGCACTCCATTAGACGAGCGTTGGGTAGGTTATCCAGAAGAGCAGATTGGTACAGACGCAAGTGGCAATCCAATCATGGCACGTCGTCATAATGTTTATCTCCGCAACCATGCAGTAACGATGTAGACAACTTCTTCCGTACGGGTGTTACGACGAACAACTCTATCTCACTTTCAGGTGGTACAGAGATTGCACGTACCTATGTGTCAGTGGCAAACAGCCATGCAACAGGTATGATGCGTAACAACTCATACAACCGTAACTCTATTAGCTTCCGTCAGACTTATAACTTCTTCAAGCGTTTGCATATTGATGCATCATTGAACTATACTGAGTCAAAGACAAAGAATCGTCCTGGTGGTGGTACGGTGGGTAACCCTCTCTACCATCTCTACACCGCACCTCAGAACATTGATATGGATTACTATCGTGACCATTACATGAATGCTGAAGGTAAGTGGTTGTCAAACCCAGCTTCATATTATAAGTTGAATGGTAAGAACTTCACTTGGGCTGCAGGACAGCGTACAACCTTAACAGGTCCACAGCAGGAATGGGCATACCTCTCTCATCCTAACAACAACCCATATTGGTTGATCAATTCGGGTAACAGTCAGCAGAAGGAGAGCCGCCTCTTCGGTACCTTGCAAGCAAATGTTGACATCTATGATGGTTTGACTTTCCAAGCACGTGTCAACTACAGCCAGATTCGTTTCAAGAATCATGCAACTCGCTTTGCTACCACCTTCCTCCCTGCATCTATGGAAGACTACGGTCGTCTTTGGGATTCAGACGAGAAGACAACAGAGTTTTATACCGACTACCTCTTGTCATATAACAAGACCTTTGGTGACTACTCAGTGTCAGCAACAGCAGGTTATGTAGGTCATACTATCAAGGGTGAGACAAAGGGAACAGACGCCGTTGCAACTTACTACGACCGTCTTATGCGTAAACTCCCAACAATGGTTAACTACTTCGAGACCAGCGCAGGTGGCTATGGCGTAACAAGCACTTCAAAGAGTTCAAACTGGGACCGCTCTTATCTCTTCACAGCACAGTTAGGTTGGAAAGAAACCGTTTACTTCGATGCTTCTTATCGTCGCGACTGGTATCGTCCATTCCGTTACTTCAAGCAGTTGGGTAAGATTGATACCGATAACTACGGTTACTTCGGTGTTGGTGCCAATGCTATCGTAAGTCAGTTGGTGAAGTTGCCAGACTGGTTTAACTTCTTGAAATATCGTGTTTCTTACTCATCAGTAGGTAACTCTATCCCTAATAAGGCATACGGTGCGATGAGCCGTAACCTCCAGACAGGTGCATTGTCAGGTAACAAGTTGCTCGACTTCTCACCAGTACCAGAGGAGACAGGTTCATTCGAGACAGGTATCGAGTCATTGTTCTTGAACAACCGTTTGAGTTTTGACTTCACTTTCTATAACACTATCGTTCGTCACCTCTATATGGAGCTTGGCTCATTAGGTGGTAACACCGAGTTGCTGAATTCTGCAAAGGTACGTAACACTGGTTTTGAAACAACTGTTGGCTATGACTTCAAGTTCGGTAAGGACCTCCGTTGGCGTACATCTTATAACCTCTCATACAACGACAACAAGATTCTTGAGACAGGTTATGATAAGGACGGCACATCACGTAAGTATCAGCAGACTGTAGGTGAGGCAAAGGTAATCTACCAGAAGGGTGGTGCTATTGGTGACATCTATGCAGGCGACTTCATGCGCGATGCAAATGGTCATATCGTATTGACAGCTAAGGGTGAGCCAACATTCGACAAGACAGGTTCAAACGACCGCTTCCTCGGTAACATGAACTCTAAGTGGCAGATGGGTTGGACCAATACCTTTAACTATAAGGAGTTCCAGCTTTCATTCCTCATCAACGGTCGTATCGGTGGTAAGGTACTCTCATTGACAGAGTCATATCTTGACTATATCGGTGCTTCAGAGCGTACAGAGGCAGCTCGTCTCAGCGCTGAGCGTAACAACATCGTTGCAACCAACTATGGTAACGTACCGGGTATGGAACTCAATGATGGTAGCGGTCGCATCGTTCCTATCCAGTCATATTATCAGGCATTGGGCGCATCAAGCAACCCATCAACCTATCTCTACAACGGAACAAACTTCCGTCTTCGTGAGCTTTCATTGGGTTACACCTTCCGTGACCTCTTCGGTCAGAACCGTAACTTGACCCTCTCATTCATCGCTCGTAACCTGTTCTTCATCTATAAGGATGCACCAACAGACCCAGACGTATCTCTGTCTACACAGAATGGTCTCGGCGCATTTGAGAGCTTCAATATGCCATCTTCACGTTCATTCGGTTTCTCATTGAAGGCTAACTTCTAAGAGAAAAGGAGTGAGAAAGGAGTGAAGAGCGTGAAAGGGAGTGAGAAACAAATATAATGTTTGACGTCTTGCTCCCCACGTAACAAAACCGTTACTACACATCTTTAGCTCCGAATAAGCTTAAACAATACAATAATATTCAAAAGATAAACAACAATGAAAGTAAACATATAATCGTACTCATGGCGATGGCATTGCCAACACTGGGTCTACAGTCATGCCTTGACTATGACAACCCTGGTGATGAGTTCAACTCAACAACCAAGAATGTTGAGAAGGTGACAAGCCGTGGTGACGTGGATAAGATTCCTTTCCGTCAGGCTACAGACGCTGCAGCAGCAGATGAGGCACTCAATGCAATGCAAGACTTGCTCGATGCTGGTGTTGGTGGACAGTTCTCTATGCGTGGTGGTAAGAACGGTGAGAACCCTGGTCCACATGCTTATCAGTATCAGTATTCTCTCGGTGTTGACAACTATGCTGAGTACACGGTTGTTCCTCATACTTTCTTCCAGTATTCAAAGATTCGTTTGGCATCGTCATATGCTATCGACCAGAAGTGCTATGGTGGTGCATGGGGTTCATTCACAGAGATGAAAACCTCACTTGTACCTATCTTGAATAATGAGAAGGTAAATGCTGTTCCAGAGTTGAAGGCAGCTTATTTGACCCTCTTCAACCAGCAGGCTGTTGAGGTAGCTGACGTTTATGGTCCAATGCCTTACCGTGAGTTGAAGACTAACTTGCAGGTAGGTCCTTATACTTATAACAAGGTAGAGGATGTCTACAACGATGCTGTTGCCAACCTCGACACTGCCATTGCTTGTTTCCACTACTTCGATCAGAAGCCAGCTGCCTACAAGCAGAAGATTAAGAGTGCGTTTGTTGACCGTTTCGTAGTTATGACCGATGGTGGTGCTGCTGACGGAACGTTGAAGGCATGGGCACGTTATGCCAACTCATTGAAGTTGCGTATCGCTATGCACATGGTAAAGAGCGACCCTGTTCGTGCACAGAAATTGGCTGAAGAGGCTGTTGCTGATGGCGTTATTGAGAACGAAGCACAGAGCGTTTCAATCCGTCCAGGTGTGATGGGCTTTAGTCATCCATTGCCAGGCGTTGAGAATTGGGGTGATGCTCGTATGAGTGCAACAATGGAAATCACATTGAAGACCTTCAATCACCCTTGGTTGAAATATCTCTTTAAGAAGAACGACAACGTTATTAAGAACAATAAGACAGGCGAAACAACACCTGCTGATAGCCGTATCTGTGGTATCCGTACCGGTACACATCCAGGTGAAGGTCAGGGATATGATGAGAACCAGTACATCGCATTCAGTAAGCTGAACGAGCAGTACTTCAACTCTGCACCACTTTATTTGATGAAGTATGCTGAGGTTTGTTTCCTCCGTGCAGAGGGTGCACTCCGTGGTTGGAACATGGGTGGTTCGGCTCAGCACTTCTATGAGGAGGGTATTCGTCATGGTAACTGTGAAGATCCTGAGATGAAGTCTATGGACGGTGAGAGTCCTAACGGACAGCAGAATGTAAACTGGTATGACTCTTGGATTGACACCTACATGGCACAGGAGAATCCAGTAGCTTATGTTTATAAGGATCCAACTGGTGACACACCAGACGCTGCTTCACCAATCCATGTTGGTGTAAAGTGGAACGACAGCGACTCACAAGAGACAAAACTCGAGAAGATTATCACTCAGAAGTACCTCGCTACTTATCCTAATGGCTTCGAGGCATGGGTTGACCTCCGTCGTACAGGCTTCCCACGTATGTTGCCAGTATTGAACATCGATGAGGCTGATGGTAGTTTAGTTCCTGGTGATATCATGCGTCGTCTGCCATTCCCTGGCACAAGCGACATCGCAACAAGCAGGATGTTGACAACACAGGTATCCCAGCATTGGGCGGTCCAGACAAGATGGCAACTCGTCTCTTCTGGGATAAGACCACTTCAAACTTCTAAATGAAACTCTGAATTGAAACAATAGCCCAGTAGGGTGGTATAAACGTCACTCTACTGGGATATAAATCTATCAAGTACTAATTACAAAACCTAAATCATATGAATAAAAAATCTACTCTTAGTGCATGGATCATCGCAGCTATGATGGCTATGGCTCCTGTCGGTGTGACTGCACAAACATATTCTTCAACAGCTTCAACACAGGTGTTCGACCTGTCAAAGTTGGGCGATCAGACCCTTCTTGAGCATTTTGCAGAACTCCTTGATAACGGCAAGAAATATCCTACTGATGCCGACCTTACCGCATGGGGTATCAAAGACGAGGTAGAGTTTATCCGCTCACACGTCAGAAAGCGTGCTATTGAGTCACGTGCTGACCGTCTTCTCCAAGATACTTACGAGAATCGTAACCTCTTTATGAATATCCCTGGTGGTGCTGGAAAGAACCTCGGTGGCTATCCTTCAAAGACATTTGCTAACGATAACTTCTCAATGTGGAACTATACCAACCTGTTTGGTGCATGGAACTACGGACTTTTCCAAGCACCAGGTTCATGGGCTGATGCTGCTCACCGCAATGGTACAAGCATCTTCGCTGGTATTAAGTTCTTCGATCATACAACGGGTGGAGCTGCTAACAGTTGGGCAAGCTTTATCATGACTCGTAATAGCGATGGTAGCTTCCGCTATACGCATCCTATCATCAACTGCATGCGCTTCCTTGGTTTCGATGGTATCAACTATAACTGGGAAAGCACTAACAAGTATCAAGATGCAGATAACATAGCTTTCCATAAGGAACTCTATAAGATTGCGAAGTCTGAAGGTTTTAACGACTTCAAGATTATGTATTATACGACGAGCTCAAGTCTGACATCATATAGCTCAAGATATATGTGGGGTCAAGATAAGGACAATCGTATCTGTGAGGTGATGTTGAATTATGACAACAGCGACTTCAGTTGGAACATGGGCAGTTCTGTAAAAGAGGCAGAACGCACTATGGGCTCAGCTGATGGACTTTATGCTGGTGTATGGATTGTAAGCATGGACAGACGATGGAATAGTCTTAACAACCAAGATGCTAAGCGTTGTGGTATTTGTCTGTGGGGTGAGCATGCAGAGAGTCGTTTCTGGAGTTATAACACTGGTGGCGACGCTATGTCTCGTATGTCTAACTATCAGGAGTATCTTGAGCGTGCTTTCTCTGGTGGTAATCGTAATCCTTTGTATCGTCCAGAGATTAGCAATAGGGGTAATAATGTTGAGGCACAGGGTACCACACCTCCTTTGGCACGTTTCGCTGGTCTTGCTTCATGGATTCCAGAGCGCACTGCTATCTCTGGCAAACTTCCTTTCGCTACCCACTTCAACACTGGTAATGGCGAACGTTATAACTATAAGGGTAAGAAGACTGCAGGCTCATGGTATAACATGAGTAGCCAAGATGTCGTGCCTACTTATCGTTGGATGGTTGTTAAGCCAGAGACTGAAGTAGCCAGCACAGACGTACAGCCTTCATTCACCAATGAGGATGCTTACACAGGTGGTGCAGCACTTCGCTTGAAGGGTGTCAACAATGCGACTGCTACAGACGTTGTTCTCTTCAAGACTAACCTCACTCCTTCTAAGGGTAAGGTAGTTGCTAAGGTGGCTATCAAGACTGGTAAAGAGGGCAATAATGACTCTAAACTTTCTCTCATCGTACGTGTGAATGGTGCTTGGAAGGCTTATGCTTTGGGTAACACCGAGAACGCAAACTGGACAGAGAAGAAGGTTGAGCTGAATGATATCACTGCTGGTCAGAAGATTGAGCGTATCGGTCTGCGTGTGAAAGAGTCAGATGCTGACTATAATGTACTTGTTGGTAAGCTCGAACTCAACGACGACGTGACAGCAACACCAGCTAACGTGAAGGATTTGACCGTTCAGGTGAAGGAGGAAACAAAGAATTCTCTTTCTGTTAAGGCGGTATGGGGAATTGATAAGGACCCAGGTCAGAATCCAACCGTTTATAACGATGAGGCAAATATCGACCACTTCGAGATTCTCTATAAGAACGGTGAGAATGGTAAGGTGTCTGAGGTAGGACGTACATCACAGTGGGCTACACTCGTTCCTAACATTCAGTTCACAAGTGTTGACGACAAACCTTTCATCGGTGTTCGCTCAGTAAGTACTGACCTTAAGACTTACTCAAAGACACAGTGGATTGCTGTGCCACGTGCTCAGCAGTCTCAACTCCCAGAGGCACAGGAAGAGGGCTACGGAACTGTTGAACTCGACAATGCTGCTGCTGGTGCTGACGTAGCGAAGAGAATTCGTTATGTTAAGAAGTTCCAGACAGAGGGTGGTACAAAGAATATCGACTACACTGCTGAGGGTCCTGCTGGTAACGAGACCAACTATGTGGATGCTACGAGTCAAGAGCTCGAAGTGGCACAGGGTGCGACAGTGAAAGTGAAGATTCAGGGCTACGAAGCAACTCAGATTAAGGACCAGAGCAATGACGACCTCCGCTATTGTATGGGTAAGGCTTGGATGGACTTCAATGGCGACAAGCAGTTCAACCCAGAGAATCTCTCTGAGAATCCTAACGAGGGTGAGTGCGTTGTGTTCTTTGGTCAGGTGCGCAAGGGCGTTCCTGCACAGGTACAGCAGTTGAATGAGTACACCTTCCAGATTCCTTCAGATGCTAAGCCTGGTCAGAGCCGTCTCCGCCTTGTCTTCTGTGACGCATGGTTCCAGGGTGGTTTGACACCAACTGGTAAGTTCAATAAGGGCTTCGCTATCGACTTCAAGGTGACTATCACTGGTTCTAATGCTGCTCGTGGTGCTAAGGCTGACACCCATGATAAGGGTGTTGCTGACGAGCCAGAGTTGCTCGAGGGTGGTTCTACTAACATCATCTCTGCTAACGCAGGTGGTGCTTCACAGCTCACAGTTGTTGGCGGTAAGGTGGTATTCGAGAATGTTGAACGTGCATGGGTATTCTCTACTGACGGTCAGACTGTAAAGAGCTTGGTTAATCCAAAGTCTTTCAATACAAATGAGTTGCCAGCAGGCGTTTACCTCGTTAAGATGCAGAACAACAATGTTATCCGTACACAAAAGATTACGATTAAGTAATAGGTGATATAAAATGAGGTTATCTGACTTGATTCTATCGAGTCGGGTAGCCTTGTTTTGTTTGGTAGGTAAGCTTTCTGATAATAAGTATGTCCGATAAAACGTGGCTTTTGTTAGGGTAGTGCAACCCTCGTCTTATGAACAGTGGAATGTTCCTTTAGCATCTTTTTTAATGGTGCGGAGCATCCGCACAAGTGGTGTTAAGCCTTCGCACACGATGTGCTAAGCATGAATACGACGAATGGAAATGAGAGACGTGAGGCACAGTTGACACCTATAAAGCTATCGAAAGACAGGTAAAGTCTACTAAGCGGTACCAACGAAGGATACAGTTCTCGGGCAACGTCTGTTCTCCTAACGAGTGGAGGCAGATTTAAACGGTAATAAGATTTATAATTATTCAATAACATTAAAACCCAAATCAATTATGAGAAGAATTAATTTACTTCTTTTTGGTTGCTGCCTAATTCCATCAACCTTGATGGCACAGGAACTTAAGAGCAACTACATTCAGTGGGGCTTTGACTCTCATCAGTTCCCAGGCAAACTGCAGAGCTGGTCAAAGTCGAATCCTAAAATCAATGATGATGATAACTTCTTCATCTCTCGTGTAAAACCAAAGGCTCGCTTCCGTTACGAAGGAACACAGGTTCGTACAGACCTTACAGAGACAAACGACAAGAAGCTCCTTGCTTGGTTGCCATGGAACGTGCCAAGTAAGAACGCCCTCCCCTGATGGTGTCTTCGACTCTGAGGTATTCTCAATGTGGCCATACGTTACTCACTGGGGCGACTGGAACTGTGGTTTAGGTCGTATTCCTGCAGCTTTGTTGGACGCAGCACATAAGAATGGTGTGCCTGTATCTTCTGTTGCTGGTATTCCATATGGTAGTTTGTCTGGTGAGTGGAGCAGTGCTTTAGACCAACTTGCTTCAACAGATGTGCAGAAGGCAGCTGCTTATATGAATTACTTTGGTTATGATGGTCTTGGCTACAACTCAGAGTATTCAGAGTATTGGGGTGCTGGTCGTGTAACAAGAAAGCTAAGAGATTTCCATGTGAATCTTAACAAAGCAATCAGACCAACCAACCCAATCTATGAGAATATATGGTATGATGGTACCAATGATAAGGGACGTATCTCTTTTGACCATGGTTTGAATGAAACTAACAAGAGCATGTTTGGTGCAAAAGACCATGAGGCTGCTAACCTCTTCTTCAACTATAACTGGAACTCATCAACATTGTTGCAGAATACAGTTGAGATGGCTGAAGAGATTGAGCGTAACCCATTAGACATCTATGCAGGTATCAACATGCAGGGTGGTGAGCCACGTACAGGTTCACGTTGGACTTTGTTGAAGAATTATCCAATCTCTATCGGTCTTTGGGGTGCTCACTCACAGAACATGTTTTTTGAGAGCCGTGGTGAGAAGGGTAGTGACCCAGAGACACAGCAGCGCACTTATATGTTGCGTACTGAGCGTTGGTTCTCAAGCGGTTCACGTAACCCGGGTTAACTCTCTCCAAATCAATAACAGCTTGAACTACAATGCTGATAACACAGACTTTGCTGGTATGTCAGCGATGATGACCGCACGTAGTTCTATGTCTTGGGACTTGACACAGGAGCCATTGATTACTTACTTCAACCTCGGTAATGGTAAGTTCTTCAACTACGGTGGTGTACGTAAGAACGATTGTCCATGGGCTAACGTAGGTGTACAGGACTATTTGCCAACATGGCGTTGGTGGTTTGCAAGCAAGTTGCTCGGTCGTACCGCTGCTGATGTTCCTGCAACTGGTCTTGATGCAGAGTTCGTATGGGACGATGCTTACATGGGTGGTTCTACTGTTCGTGTACATGGTTCTACTTCTAAGGAGTATCTCCACCTCTTCAAGACAAAGTATGCTTTGAAGACAGGCGACGTTATCACCTTCCGTTATAAGGTTAAGGGTGGTAAGGCTGATGCTTCTTTGGTATTCGCAACAGAAGATAATGTAAACGCAGAGAAGGCTTATCCAGTACTTGCTTCTACTGATGAGGCTGATGAGGACAAGTGGGTTGAGAAGACTATCACTGTTGGTGGCGACTTGAACGGTAAGACACTTGCACTCGTTGCGCTCAAGATGGAGAATGCTGCCAACTTGAATCTCTACCTCGGTGAGTTCTCAATCGTTCGTGGTAGCTTCGATGCTCCAGCACAGCCAATCGATGTAAAGACAACCTTGTTGCACGCTGCAAAGAATGGCGTTGACGCTAAGATTATCTTCAACATGCCTAACACTAAGGGTCAGGGCGAGCCTTGCTACAACACAGACGTGAAGACTTCTCTCTTCAAGCTCTGGGCTAAGCAGGAGGGTAAGGACCCAATCCTCATGGGTGTAACCACCTCATGGGCAGGTATGTTCTATTCTGTTCCTGTAGACCTTAAGGGTCAGGGCAAGGTGAAGTTTGGTGTATCTGCAGTATCTCTCGATATGAAGAAGGAGAGTGCTATCGCTTGGGGCGAGGATCACGAAATCTTCAATCGCTATGAATATAGCGACGAAATCAGGCAGACAAGTCTGTTATCAAGCCAAACGAAGCTTTCACTATCGCTTATGTTGACCCACGTCACGAGGCAGGTAACTGGAAGATTGAGCAGAATGGCACAACTGTTGCAAGCAGCAACAATGCTAATGAAATCAAGGTTGAGAATGGTTTGAGCCAGACAGGCTTCTACGATCTCGTTCTTACAGGTGCAGTTAATGAGAATGGTGCACGTGTTAATAAGGAAGTAAGATACGCAAACTACATTCAGATTACTTCTGATGCAGTAGGTGCTGTTCCTCATATCAACAAGCTCACAGCTAACAACAGCGAGACTTCTATCGAGGTTGTTGCTAACAGCGAGGTAACAATGAAGTACGAGGGTAAGAAGGCTGACGGTTCTGGTTCAAGAGGTATCAAGACCCTTGAGAAGCCAGTAGGCGTTAAGGTTTCTGAACTCGGTTTGACTGATAATAAACATGCTTGGTCTCTCGCATTCTGGGTTAAGTTTAACAGCTTGTCTGGTGGTACTCAGATTGTTGATATGCGTTATCCAGGTTATAAGTGGCCAGCAAATAACTGGGGAACTCTTTGGTCTACATACGATCCAAGTACAGGTGTATTGGATGTAACACTTCGTAAGAAGAATGGTGAGAGTAACCCTGAATACCATCAGCGTTGGAAGGTTGACTTCATCCCAGGTGCATGGACACACTTCGTCTTGGCTATGGATGGTAATGGAACCGATACTAAGCCAATGGTTTATATCAATGGTAAGGAAGCTAAGGCTCACAATTGGAAGATTGGAAATGATAGAGAGGGTGATGGCTTGTGTCCTGAGCGTTATGCAAGTGAGAGCTGGTGGCCCAGAGAATATCCTCGGTATCAGTCTTGGTCGTCACGGCACAGCTGCTATGAATGCTACTGTTGATGATGTTAAGTTCTTCAATAAGTTCATCACAGCAGCAGAGGCTGCTCACACAATGATGTCTACCGATGCTAATGAGGCTGGTTTGAAGGCTTACTGGGACTTCGAGGCTGACGCTGATGCAAGTCACTACTTCACAAGCAAGGTGGGCAATGCTAAGTTGGCTCACGGTGAATTGAAGGCTGGTGAAGGCGAAGGTGTTACAACACTTGTTCCAGATGCTCCAACTTACGATGCTGGTAGTGCATTCGTTTCTGGTACATTCCCCAGGTGAAGACTACAGCAGAGTGGACAGCTAAGAAGGCTACTATCGTTTCACAGGATGGTACTGATATGTCTGGTACTGCTAAGTTGAAGTATGCTAAGGCAGGTGACTATGAGGTTACATTGACATTGAAGAACGCACATGGTTCTGACACTCGTACCTTCCAGGTAATCAAGGTGAAGGCTGATCCAACAGGTATCAACGGCACTGAGACTGCTGACATGAAGGTTTACGCTATCGATCGTGATGTCCTCTTCGACGTTGAGACACCAGGTAACTACCTCGTTCAGGTATTCTCTACCAATGGTCAGATGGTAGCAAGTAAGGCTGTTTCTGTCAATGGTGCAGAGTCTGTACGTCTCCATCTTGGTGCTCAGGGCGTTTACGTTGTGAATGTCAAGAAGGACGGTAAGACCCTCCGTACAGTTAAGTTTATCTGTAAGTAAATAATTCTTTAAGTGCTGGAAGGAGCTAATCTCCTTCTGGCACTTTTTGTTTTATCCTTTTATCTATTAAGAACATTTAATCTTTAAACCCGAAAGTATAAATAAATAGCATAATTGCTAAACAGAGACAAACCTTATATAGTTATATGCTTATAGCTGTATAAACCTAAAATTATTTATAAACTAAACATTTATTATTCATGAAAAGGATTACTTTATTTGCATCCTTGGCATTGGCAAGCTGCCTCACTGTGAGTGCACAGCGTACGCCAACACACCCATTGGACATCCAGGATGCTAAGTTTGAGAACCTGCCTAACTACCTTGAAGCGTGGTTGAAAGGCGAGATGAAGCAGCCACAGGGCGTCAGCGAGATTGACGACCAGTTCTTTATCTCACGTGTTCGTCCACTCGAGCGTATTAAGGACGGTGACTATCAGGTGCGCCAAGGCGTGAAGCGCGATCGTAAGATGTGTCTTTGGACACCGCTTGACGACCCTACCTCTAAGTGGAAAGCCCTTCCTCGTTATTGCTTCGAGGGCGATAACTTCAGTCTGTGGTCATACATTGATATCCACGGAAACTGGACTTCACCATGGATTCGTTCTACCGCGGGTCTGACTGACGTTGCTCATAAGAACGGTGTTAGTGTAGGCTGTGTGATGTCTATCGGCTATGGTGCATATATTTATCTTAATCAATGGAGACCAGATACCTATAGTAAGACCCTTTATAAACTAACAAAGAAGGAGGGTGGAAAGTTCGTTTATGCTGCTCCATTGGTTCGCATGATGAAGTATTATGGTGTGAATGGTATCGGCTTTAACTCTGAGTTCCGTACTTCTTCTGATGTAATGGCAACGCTGACAGACTTCTTCGTAGCTTGCCATAAGGAAGCAGAGAAAATCAACTGGAAGTTTGAAGTACATTGGTATGATGGTACTGGTGATGACGGTAGTATTCACTTTGATGGTGGTTTGGGTAGTCATAACCAAAATATCTTTGGTGATAAGGACAACATTGCGACCGATATGCTCTTGCTAACTACAACTGGGGACCAAGTCATCTGAGAGGTTCTGTAAGTACAGCACAGCGTTTAGGCCGTAGCAGCTTCGACTATTATGCAGGCTTTGATATTCAAGGTCGTGGCTTGAGACAGCCAAGTTGGAGCGCACTGTTGAATAACGATATCTCTATCGGCTTCTGGGGTGCTCACTCACAGAGTCTTATCCACCAGAGTGCAACAGACAATGGAACATCAGACATTGCCATTCAGAAGACTTATCTGAAGAAGCAGGAGCTTATGTTTAGTGGTGGTTATAACAACCCAGCCTTGTTGCCAGCTATCAATACTGATTGTAATTTGGCTAATGCAAGTTTGAAGAACTTCCACGGTCTTGCTACCTTCCTCACAGCGAAGTCTACTATCCAGCAGGTTCCATTCGTTTCACGCTTTAACCTTGGTAATGGTTTGAGCTTCCGCAAGGATGGTAAGGTTGTTTTCAACCACAAGTGGTATAACCTCAATACGCAGGATTACATGCCAACATGGCGTTGGTGGATTACTGACGGTGCTGATCAGGTAAACACAGGTAATATCAATAGCCTTGCAAAGGCAGAACTTACCTTCGATGATGCTTACTGGGGTGGTTCATGTTTGTCTATCTCTGGTCAGACAGACTTCTCACGTGTGAAACTCTTTAAGACAATGCTTGAGGTACAGCCAGACTATGAGTTCTCTGTTACCTATAAGACTATCGCAGGCAAGGACACACATGCTAAGTTCTTTGTAGCCCTGAAAGACCATGTTACTGAATACAAGGAGGTAGCATTGCCAGCTGTTGAGGCTGAGGGAAAGTGGAAGACCTTTACAGTAAAGGCTTCTGAACTCGGTTTGGCTGCTGGTGATAAGGTAGCTATGATGGGTCTTGTTGTTGAGAACACTCCTGCTAACTATGAGTTGCGTGTTGGTGAGATGGCACTCCGCGACAATGCAAAGGACTTCGCTACTGCCACTCCAACAATCAAGAAGGTTGAGATTCTCCGTGGTCGTTACAACGCTTGTGACTTCAAGATGCAGTATGCTTCTAAGGAAGAATCAGGTTGGGAGAAGACTTATAACGACGAGGTAGGTACATGGTATTATGAAATCTACTTCCAACAGAAGGATCAGCCACAGCAGTTGCTTACTGCTACTACTTCATGGGCTGCCTATGTTGTTGATGCGCCAATGGTATCAGGTGCTGACAAGCGCGACTGCCGTTTCGGTGTACGTGCCGTTTCTCCTGATGGTAAGAAGGGTTCTGAGATTGTTTGGTCAGACTATCAGACTGTGGCTTACGACCAGCCATTGAGCGATGTCGTTGCTGACCGTCCTGTGATTAAGCCAAACGAGGAATTCACACTCAAATATCTTGATGAAATGGTTCCTGCTGCACAAGCATGGAAACTTCAAGACGCTGTTACAGGACAGGTTGTTGCACAGGGCGAAGCGGTACAAGTGCTAAGTTTACTGTTGCAAAAGAAGGTACATACGACCTTGTTGTTGTCGATAATAACGGCAAGGAAAGTGTCGTACGTGGTAAGGTGAAGATTACTCCAGAAGCAACGGGTGCTGTTCCACAGATTAACAGCATCACCTCTGACAAGACTACCGAAGTAACAGGCAAGAACGTAACCTATACTTACGAGGGTCGTCTCGGAGAGGGTAAGGCGTCACGTGGTCTTGAGATTACAGACCCTAAGATGTTCCGCATCCCTGGTGATGTGCAGCAGGGTAAGTCTTATTCATACGCACTCTGGTTCAAGGCTGACAAGTTCAACCATGACAAGCAGGGTACAAACCTTATCAATAAGAACTCTATCTACGACAGCTGGCCTCATAACAACTGGGGTGACCTTTGGGTTACTATTCGTCCAGAGTGGCAGGGCTCACGTGCTTTACATGCTGCTAATGAGATTTCATTCAACACAATGGGTTGGACAGCTCACGACAATCCTTACGAGGACGTGATGACAACTGGCTACAGCGTAACTCCTGGTGTATGGAACCATATCGTGGTAACACACACCCGATGGTAATATCCAGAAGATTTACTTCAATGGTCGTCAGGTAGCAAGCCACAGTTTCGCTGCTTCTTCACGTCGTGAGGATTATGGCGACCGTCGTATCAATGCGAGCAAGGTAGCCGACATCTTCATCGGTGGTGGTGGTGTTTACAAGAGTGGATTCAATGGTGTCATTGATGAGGTTCAGGTATGGAGCAAGCCACTCTCTGACGACGAAGTACTGCGCGCTATGAAGGGTTACAAGGAAGGAGAGGTTCCTGCTGATTTGAAGGCTTACTTCACATTCGAGGAGGCTAATGGTATGAAGTTTAAGAACATCGGTTCTGCAGGTAGAACCTATGATGGTTCTGTTGTTGTTGTATCTGGTAGCGGTGGCGAGAACACATCAAGTGCTTCTTACGTTGACCAGAAGCCTAACAACGATGTATTAGGCTTCCCTGGTGTTGTAGGTACATACGAGATTAAGACTGTTCCTACTTGGACTTTGGGCGATGGTGTTATCTCTTCATCTACTGATAAGACAGCTGTCGTTACCTATGCTGCTCCTGGTAAGAAGAATGTAACCCTGAAGCTGAAGAACGGTTGGGGCGAGGCTGAGAAGACAGTAGAGGAAATCGTTGAGATTACCTCTGAGGCTAACGCTATCGATGCCGTTGATGCTCAGCTTGGCTTCTCTGTTTATCCTAACCCATTCGTTGAGAGCGTAAATCTTCGCTTTGCTGACAATGGTCGTTACACTGTTAACGTGCTCGGTACTACTGGCGCACTCCTCCAGAGCAATAGCTTTGAGGCTGCACAGGGTCAGGTCGTTAACGTAGCTATCACTGGCGCAAAGGGTATGTACCTCGTTCAGGTGCTTAAGAATGGTAAGGTTTACAAGACCGTGAAGGTTGTGAAGAAGTAGAAAAGCCAACCACAACTGGCCGACTGGCCGACCGGCCGACTGGACCGATTGACCGACTGGCCCTCCTTGCCCCTCCCCCATAGGGAGGGGAGTGAAATGCGAGATACCCCAATAATAGGGGATGCGATTCTCCAGCGAACTAATCTTTACTGACAGATGGGAAGTACTGGAAACAACTTGCTTATGAATAGCAGAAAGAAATTTCCTAACTAATAGGGGTATCACGCATTCTACTCCCTCCCTTTGGGGGAGGGGTTGGGGAAGGGGCCGGTTGTTGTGTTTGTTGTGTTTTTGTTTTTTTATTTTATTATTATGACCACACTCCCACAATCAACCTACAAGACTACCACATGGAAGGGTGGTGTCACACGTCAGATTTTTATCTCACCTGCTGATGGCGACTTGTCTGCACGGCAATTCGATGTGCGTATCTCGTCGGCTATTATCGATGATGTACAGAGCGATTTCTCTGATTTTTCGGGCTTCACACGTTATATCCTGCCCTTGGAAGGAGAGATAACGCTGATAAAAGAGGGGCGGCGTATCGCTTTGTCACACAATGCTTTGTATGAGTTTGAAGGTGACGAGAAAGTTAGTTCGGAGAATACGCAGGGGGCTGTAGACTTTAATATCATCGTGCGACATGGCATAAGTGTCGAGGTGGGGATAATGGAGGATGCAGCGTTCACGGACAGCCGTCGAACGATTGTCTTCGCCCTTGAAGATTGTTGCATTGAAGGGAAGACAGTTCGCAAACACGATACGGCACTCCTTGATGAGCCTTTCTGCTTAAAAGGAAAAGCCGTCATTGCTCGATTCATGGAATAACGGATGGTCAGAATGCTTGTTTCTGACTATCCGTTTTGTCAATATAAATTCCTACTTCAAAAAATAAAGACGCCCAATAGCGATTGAATTAACGCTCTTTTGGCTTACAAAAGGTGCCCTTTAAGACCCTTACTAACGCCCTTTTGGAGTCCAATTAAGCACCTTTTGAAAACTACTTTTGCAACCGTCTGATAATAAAAGACTTACAAAGGTACTGAAACCATGATATTTTAACCCTATTTTCCACGCTCTACTAAACCGAAAAGTAAAAGAAATTCAAACACGGACTACGAATTACACGAATGACACGAATTGTTTTATTCTTTGAACATTGAGTATTGAACTCATTTACCTTTGAACATTGAGGTTTGAGCTTTGAACTTTATGATATGAACTACGAATTTCTCTAATTACACTAATCCCTATTGTTAAATAATTCGTGTCATTCGCGTAATTCGTAGTTAACTTTATGATATGTACCTTTACTGACTACGAATTTCACTAATTACGCTAATGCTTATTGCAATGTAATTCGTGTCATTCGAGGAATTCGTAGTTCTTTATTGGTAGTTTACGAGTTGACTGGTTTACGAGTTGACTGGTTTACGAGTAAACAAGTTGCTTGCATCAATAAATATAGCAGGCAGTAGTAATCATAATTATGAATTGTGAATTATGAATTATGAATTGATAAAGGATTATGAATTCTGAATTATAGTATTAATTAATATTAAATCTTAATAGACTAATGCAATAAAATAAGTAGATGTATTCTTAAATTTGTTATCTTTGTAGCTAACATAAAAGCATAGTCTATGATAAAAAATATATTTACTCCTTTTCTTTTCACATTACTGCTCTCTGTAGGCTTCACCGCACCGGTGCAGGCACGTGCAGCGATTGATTTGATTGACTTAGACGTTCAGACTATTTCAATCTCGGTTGTTGGTAACGTGTTGCATGTAGTTGGTGCTGAGAACGAACAGTTGGCAATCTATAATGTGACGGGTGTACGCGTGATGAGCGTGAAGGTTGACGGTGACGATAAGCACTATACGCTCAACCTCCCGAAGGGATGCTACATCGTCAAGGTGGGTAATGTAGTTCGCAAGGTATCAATTCGTTAAGGGGCTGTTAGGCACTTGACAATCAAAAGCCTTTTCCTGAAGAGTAGTGACTCCCCTCGATGAAGCTGAAGTGATTCGCCAGTTGGCGAGTTCCGAAGGAAGACAGAAGGTTTTCCCCATGATTGTTAACCAGTACAGCCAATCGCTGTATTGGAAAATTCGTAGTATAGTCCTTACGCATGAGGATACTGACGACGTATTGCAAAACACGTTTCTCAAAGCATGGAAGAGTCTTCCGACCTTTCAAGGGAAAGCTAAATTGTCCACTTGGCTCTATCGCATAGCTATCAACGAGTCGCTCGATTTCCTTCGTCATCAAAAGACAGCAGCACTCTCCAGTGCTGATGCCGACCTCTCAGTAGCCAATCGTTTATTAGCAGACGACTACTTCGATGGCGATAAGAGTCAGGCAGTGTTGCAGGAAGCCATTGCAACCTTGCCCGATGTGCAGCGTACGGTGTTTACACTTCGTTATTATGACGAGATGAAATACTCCGAGATAAGCGAGATATTAGGTACAAGCGAGGGTTCGCTGAAAGCCTCTTATCATATTGCTGTACAGAAGATTACTGACTACGTGAAGCGGTATGAATAATATTTTACCTTGATAATTAAACCATTCAGCCTTTCTGCAGTCTAAGTTATATCAAAGAAAAAACTTTATGGAATCAACGAATCACTTACAAAAGGAATACGGCACGCAGCGGCCTTTCACAGTTCCAGCGAATTACTTCTCTGAATTGTCTTCCCGTGTGATGGCTCAGATACCAACTGAAGAGCAGAAAGAGGCGGTGGTGAAAGTAAAACCACGTCGTGCTACTTTGCGTTATCTCCGTCCATTGGCAGCAGCAGCGATGACAATTGGGGTTGTGTTGGTAGCCTTCCTTGCTTATCATGAGTTTGATGGTGGGCAAGGGAAACATGCTTTGGCAGGCAGTCATTTGGCGCAGGGAGCGCACGAGGCATCGGCTTCGTCAGAAGATGATTTCGATCAGGCAGCCGATTACTTCATGATAGACGAGTCGGATATGTATGCTTATCTGGCGAGTGAAGAATAATGTAGGAGAAGGAAGTATGAAACACAAAAGAATAATCTTGTTGCTCTGTATCTTCTTCAGTGTGTCTTTGCTGCACGCACAAGGGAAGTTAGATTTTAATAGAATCAAGGCAGAATCGCATAGCTTTATTACGAAGGAGGCAGGGTTGAGTGCGCAAGAAGCCGCTCGATTCTTTCCAGTCTTTGATGAGATGAAAGGTAAACAGCGTGGTTATTTCGATAAGTTACGTGCTGTTTATAATGCAAGTCCATCGTCGGAACGTGAGGCACGTGAGGCGATTGAGAAGGCTGACGCCTATGAAATACAATTAAAACAGATAGAACAGCGTTATCATAAGGAAATGCTAAAGGTGCTTCCTGCCACAAAGCTGCTGCGCGTGTTAGAGGCTGAACGCCGCTTCCACCGCCAAATGTTTAGGAAGATGGCTGGGAGGAGATAAAACCTCACCCCCCAACCCCCTCTCCGAAGGGAGAGGGGGAGTGCTGGAAACAGTTTGCTTGGGAAATAATTAAAAGCTTAAGCCTAACTAATTTGCTTGGGAAATGATGAAAATCTGGATTCTAATAAATTAACTTGGGAAAGCCTAACAGTTATTTCCAATAACTATAAGGGGTATCACGCATTTCACTCCCCTCCCTTTGGGGGAGGGGTAAGGGAGGGCCAGTTGTGCCAGTTGTGCTGTTCTTCTTGTTTCTTTTTCGCATATAACTAAATTAAAATAATGAGACAACTTCATTCTCTATTGAGATTATTGATTGCCGCAGTGCTTTTCATTGGGGCGGGTAATGCCGTGTATGGACAGGTCCCAGCTAAGAAGAGAGAGTTCCGCGGTGCGTGGATTCAGTGTGTGAACGGACAGTTCCAAGGTATTGGTACAGAGGAGATGCAGCGTACGTTGCGTTATCAGTTGGACGAACTGCAGCGAGATGGTGTGAATGCTATCATCTTTCAGGTGCGTGCAGAGTGTGATGCGCTCTATCCAAGTAAGTATGAGCCATGGAGTAAGTTCCTTACAGGGCGTCAGGGTACACCTCCTTTGCCTTATTGGGACCCATTGCAATGGATGATTACGGAGTGTCACGATCGTGGTATGGAACTTCATGCGTGGATTAATCCTTATCGTGCAAAGACAAAGAATACCACACAGTTGGCAACGAATCATGTAGCAGTAACCAACCCAAATCGTGTTTTCTCATACGATGGACTTTACATCCTCAATCCTGCGCTGCCAGAGAATCGCAATTATATCTGTGCAGTCGTTGACGATATCGTGAGCCGATATGATATTGATGGCTTACATATTGATGACTATTTCTATCCTTATCCTGCTGCAGGACAGACCATTCCAGACCAAGCTTACTTCCAGCGTGACAGACGTGGTTTCACCAATATCAACGATTGGAGACGTAATAATGTAGACCTTTTCATCAAGCAGTTGGGTGAGTCTATCCATCGTCGTAAGCCTTGGGTGAAGTTTGGTGTGTCTCCTTTTGGTATCTATCGAAATCAGAAGAACGACCCAAAGAATGGTAGTCGTACAAATGGTTTGCAGAACTATGACGACCTCTATGCCGATGTTCTTAAGTGGGTGAACAATGGTTGGATAGACTATTGTGTGCCACAGATTTACTGGGAGATTGGCAATCGTGCAGCTGATTATAAGGAACTCATCGGCTGGTGGAACCGCTATGCAGGCAATCGTCCGTTGTATATTGGTGAGGATGTACTTCGTACGGTGAAGTATGCTGATCCACAGAACCCTAACTCAAATCAGCTTCCAGCGAAACGTCGTCTGCATCAGCAGTGTCAGAACGTTAATGGAACGGTGTTATGGTATGCTAAGTCGGTTGTTGATAACCCAGGCAACTATGGTACACTCCTTCGCACAAACTACTGGCGTTATCCAGCTTTGCAGCCTTTGATGCCATTCATTGACGATGAGGCTCCATCGAAACCAAAGAAGGTGAAGGCAAGACAGGAGAGTGATGGCTACTATTATCTGACATGGAAGGCTCCACGAGGAGAGGGCTGGAAGGATGCTCCTTATCGTTATATCGTTTATCGTTTCTATGCCGGTGAGCCAATTAATCTCGATGATCCTTCAAAGATTGTGGGAATGCCTTACGGCAATAAGCTACGTCTTAATTATAAAGACGGCAGTACAAAATACGTCTATGTCGTTACTGCTCTTGACCGAATGAGTAACGAGAGTAATGGAAAAAAGAAAAAAGTGAAGCTTTAGGCTTCACTTTTTTTATTGAGGTTATTGGACTGATAGGGCTTATTAGCCTGATTGTTATTAGCCCAATAGGGCAAATTAGCCTAATTGTTATTAGCCCAATAGGGCTTATTAGCCTAATTGTCATTAGCCCAATTAGCCCAATAAGGCTAATACTCCTTCTCCCTTAACACCCCCCGATAAAGCTCCTCATACTGGTGGGCGACCTTGACATGATCATGATGTTTGCGCACATATTCATAGCTATCGCGGCGCAATTGTGGAATGAGAGAGAGGTTATTGACGAGGTGAGTAAGTTCTCTAACACAACTTTCATAAGTCGGGAGGACGTTGATGATAGGTCGGAGAGTGGGCTCATGGATGATTTCATAGTTCTCTGGCTCACCGCCACCGATACAGATAATACCATGTGCCATCGCTTCAAGGGGATTCATCGAGGGCGTATAGCTGTAGAGTTGGTCCATGATAGCATCCGAACCGAGCATCGTTCGCACGTATTCGTCAAAGGGTAGACCGTTAACAACAGTGAGGTTGAGGCGGTCGGGATATTGTTTTTTTCACCGTTTCTGCGGCTTGCAGCATGATGTCAGTCCCTTTATATACCGACCGACTCTTACTGATTCCAATAAAAAGATTCAGCTTCTCGGGTGTTTCATCGGCTATGATAGGCGGTTCACCGACAACGATAGGGAAGGGGATGAAGGTTGTTTTCTTAGGGAAATACGGTTCATAACAGCACCAATACTCGTGGAGGCCTGTCACGATAGCGTCGCATTGCTCAGCCATCAACTGGTTCAGACGACCTTTTTCCGTACCAATCCAATCCTCTCTCTCGACTATCGCCTCCTTATTTTGGCGCAGTTCCTTACCGATATTGAAGTCGCTGTAGCGCAGTGGCATCGTTGTTGAACAGGTATTTACCCAATAATAATCCATGCCAAAGCCACAGAGCACGACCTTTTTGTTATGCTTTTTCAGATAATGAAAGAGTGGAAAGAGCCGTTCCGCCTTCAGTTCAAAGAACACAGGATTGATAAACTGTACGATGTCATAGCCTCGCAGACGGGGCAGTAGGGTATAGATTTTAGCCATTAAAAGCATACCACCTAACCTTCCCGACCGTCTGGAAACATCAATATCACGTGGGTAATTCTTCCAAAAATCCCCATTCGACACCACTGTTACGGTATGTCCAAGTTCACGCAAGCCTCGTGCCAGCGTGTTATGTACGTTGCTATATTCACCTAATAGTAGGACTTTCATAATTCATAATTCATAATTCATAATTCATAATTATGATTACTACTATAATTCATAATTCACAATTCATAATTCATAATTATGATTACTGTGTTTGCTATTGTTGTTTGATAGTCTGGGTAATCATAAATATGAATTAATCATTTATCTCTGAAAGTTATCATAATTATCCATTGAGAACTCTGAGTAAGGGGTTGCATATTGCCAGCTATTGCGGTAATCATAATTATGAATTTTGAATTATGAATTCTGAATTAACCCTTTAGCCTTAACAGCATTATCAATGTCTTGCGCCCGAAACTGCTGTTGGTCATTCTTCTGAACCACTTATACTTACTTGTATAGTCCTTGTCGGGCAGCGGGAAAAGCCCATGTCGGGACAGACGTTGTAGTACATGGTTGAGATGAGTCTCGTCATGTGTCATCGTTATCACGTTGTAAATATGGTCCATTGTCAGTTGGGCGATGCGTCGTTCCATTGCAATACGCTCTTTAACAGGGAGATAGTCAACCCGCTCTTTCAAACGATAAAGCACCTGCTCGGCGTCAGAAAGGCGGCGGATATGCCAACGCTTGTCACGTTTGTGCATGATAGACCCCTCACGTTTACGATAGTAATACGCCTTGTTATTGGTAAAATAAAGGTTCTCAGCACGTAACATGAGTTGTGGCGTAAACTCTTCATCCTCGTGGAGTATGCCTTTAGGGAAACGAAGATCGTGCAGAATCTCCTTGCGGAAAAGAGCTGTACAGACACTGCCCCGCAGGTTATTGTGTGTCATATACTCCGTTCCACTTATCGGACCCTCAGCATCAGCAAGCGGTTTTGACGTTTTCTTGTCAGTTGACTGGAATAAAACCATATCCGTTTCGCGGTATCTGATGATATCTAAACACTGCTCATAGGCACTTGTCAGTAACAAGTCATCACCATCAACAAACTGAATAAAACTTCCTTCAGCCAGTTCAATTCCTGTGTTCCGTGCTTGTCCCAATCCTCGGTTAGCTGCCTAACGTAGACAATGTTCGATGAAAGAGCAATCAATTCGTTGATAGGCGAATAGTCCGCACCGTCATCCACGACGATAATCTGGCGTTCTGTCTCGTTCAGACTCAATGCCAAAATGCTGCTGATACACTCTTTTAGCATATCAGCAGGCTCGCTATAGTAAGTCACGATGAAACTTACGAGTGGCTTATCTTCCTTATTTTGTGAATAAACTGGTTGAGTTGACATAAGCGTTTTAATCCGATTAAGTGGAGAATAAAGAGTTTCAAGGTTCCTTTATAGGGCAGAACGGGTAGGATAGGGGCAGCATGAGTAGCCTCGTAGACATCCAACTGAATATTAACCAATGCCTGATAGTAAGCAGGTGTCAGTTCTCCCCACAGCTTGAGGTGCTTAAGATGCGCTTCCAAGAGGTCGTTCAATTCCTTTCCTTCTGCTTGAGCGGTGATGCCCTTGTCGTTTTGACAATAGTAATACAAGCCCGCAGCAGTAGTTGCCACTACCTTTGCCTGCTGCAATAAGTAAGGATAAGTGTAGACATCTTCAAACACTCTGCCCTCTGGAAAGCACGTCTCAGCAAAGAGTTCACGACGAAAAAGCTTATTACAAGCGTAGGTGTGGAGGTGAGCCCCGCCCAACCAATAGTCACGAATAGAAGCGATTGTTGTGTCCGTAAAGGTCAGCAGTCGTTGTCTCGTCGCACTTCCGTAATACAGCATAGCAGGATATTCAAGGATATCATAGTCTGGATGTGCTGCCAAGACAGCCAACAACGCATCGTATGTACCCTCAGCAACGAAGTCATCAGAGTCGACAAAGGTGAGATAATCCCCTGTTGCCACTTCTATTCCTGCGTTTCTTGCTGCCGAAAGACCCTTGTTTCTTGGTGGATAAGTCTACAATTCCCCTTGTTAGCGGTCATGTCTTCAGCTATCTTCCCAGAGGAATCCGTCGACCCATCATCAATGAGAATGACCTCTATCCTCTCATCCATCTGCGTTAACACACTCTCCAAACATCTCTGGAGTGTGTCTTCAACGTTATAGATGGGGATGATGATAGATAATCTCATGTAATAATTGTTTGATGCAAAAATAATAAAAAACTTTTAAATCCGTTAGTTAATGTGATGAAAAAAGCCTCTAATACTGACAGCTATTTGCATATCTTGAAGTACATCAGCCTCTTTGGTGGTGTACAGGTGCTGAATGTGCTGATTGGTATCGTTCGCAACAAGTTTGTTGCCATGCTGCTCGGACCGCAGGGAGTAGGACTTATCTCGCTTTTTAATTCCACAACCAAGCTCATCAGTGACTCTACGAACTTTGGAATATCTATGAGTGCTGTGCGCAATATCTCAGAGGATTACGACAAGAAAGATGAGGAGAAGCTGATGGAAGACATAGCCCTTGTGCGTTCATGGAGCCTACTTGCTGCCTTGTTGGGATTCTTTATCTGCATCTTCCTGAGTCCGTTGCTTAGCCGTTACACCTTTGCGTGGGACGGACATACGCTTCATTTCATCCTTCTTTCTCCTTGTGTGGCATTGACTGCCTTAGCTGGAGGCGAGCTTGCTATCCTTAAGGGCGTTCGTAAGTTGCGTGCCTTAGCCGCTATATCGGTGTATAACGTGTTAGGTGCCTTAGTATTAACCGTTCCACTTTATTATTTCTTTGGTGATGCAGCCATTGTTCCTTCGTTGGTATTGATGGCATTGGTGCAACTCTTATTGACGATAATGGTTTCTTGTCGGCTCTATCCTTTCCACGTTTCTTTCCAAAAAACGTTCTTAGACAAGGGTTGGGGCATGATTCGTTTGGGTACAGCCTTTGTCTTTGCAGGCATCTTGGGCTCTGGTGCCGACCTGATTATCCGCAGCTATCTCAATAATGTTTCGGATATAGCAACCGTGGGTTTCTATAATTCTGCCTTCATGATGACGATGGTTTATGCTGGTATGATCTTCTCTGCAATGGAAACTGACTACTTTCCACGCCTTTCTGGGGCAAACAACTTGAAGTTTACTTTTAATCAGATTGTCAACCGACAGATAGAAGTGACACTCCTGCTTATCTCTCCTTTGCTTACTTTCTTCCTCTTATTCCTGCCCCAGCTGATTCTTTTCCTTTATTCCGATAAGTTCCTTCCAGCCCTCAGCATGGCGCAAGTGTTGGTGTTGGCGATGTATATCCGTGCTATTCGGCTCCCTGTTGAGTATATTCCTTTGGCAAAAGGCGACTCAAAAATCCTATCTACTCTTAGAGGCTTTGTATGACATCTTCCTTGTCACACTCGTACTACTTGGCTTTTGGAAGTGGGGACTATTCGGTGCAGGATTAGGCATAGCAGCAGCAGGTCTGCTCAATCTTGTCTGTGTCTATGGCTATGCTTACGCTCGTTATGGTTATCGTCTGTCCTCATCAGTGATGCGTTATGCCGCACTTCATTTCTCAATCGGACTCCTTGTGCTTCTTTGTGTGCGTTCTGATGACGAGTGGATGCGGTGGGGCGTAGCCAGTTTGTTATGCGTTATCAGTACGATAGTTTCTCTCCGTGTGATGAAAGCGAAGTCGGGACTATGGAATGCCTTAGTAAGTAAAGTGAAGAATAAGTTTGTTCGCCATGCCAAAGATTAGTATACTTGTAGCCGTTTATAATACAGCAGCTTACCTACCGCAATGCCTTGACTCGCTGTTGTCGCAGACCTTGAAGGACATAGAGGTTCTTTGTGTTGATGATGCGTCAACGGATAAGTCATTGGATATTCTCCATCAGTATGCTGAAAAGGACGAGCGTGTGAAGGTTTTTGCGCTGAAAGAGAATCATGGAATAGGCTATGCTCGAAACATGGCACTGTCCAATGCCTCAGGAGATTATATCTGTTTTGTGGACAGTGACGATTGGTTGGCTTCAACGGCACTTGAGAAAGTATGTGAAGCCTTCACCGATGAGGTTGATTCCGTACTCTTTCAGGTTGTTCATCATTACGAGAATGGAGAGGAAAAAGTCTTTCCTATGCCTCATTTCGACACGTTGTCAGGCGCAGAGGCTTTTAAGGAAAGCCTCACATGGAAGATACATGGTGTGTATGCAATTAGAGGAGATATCCACCATACCTATCCTTATGACGACACACTTCTGACCTATAGCGATGAGAATGTAACACGTATTCATTATCTAAAGTCTCGCAAAGTAGCTTTTTGTGAGGGTGTTTATTATTATCGACAGCACACTTCTTCCACAACACATAACATCAGTGTTCGCCGTTTCGACTTTCTCTTAGCGAACGAGAGTATGCGTCGTCAGCTCCTTTCTTTGGGTGCATCAGAGGAGGCCCTCCGTTGTTTCGAGACGGTGAGATGGCTCAACTTAGTGGGTCTTTATATGTTCTATTTCCTTCATCGCCATAAACTCTCCGCAGCCGACCGCCAGCATGGTTTGTCTGTCATGCACCATGTTTGGCAAACCATCAATCTTCGGCAAGTAAGTCCTTCAATCAAAAGGAAGTTTGGTTATCTGCCCCTCCGCTGTTCGTGGTCCCTTTCCGTTTGCAGGAAGAAGTCTACTTCTGGCTGAGAGGTGTTGTGGGGAGGAATAAATAGCCTCACCCCCAACCCCTCTCCGAAAGGAGAGGGGCGTAATTACCGCGATACCCCTTGTGTTTAGTTGACAAGTATTTAGTTGACAAGTAAACAAGTTATGTGCGATGCATCATACACTTATTGGCTATTTCTTATTTATATTCGTGTTATTCGTAGTTCTATTCTTTGTCTTCGTGCAATCCGTGCAATTCGTAGTTTCGTGCCATTGGTGTTTTGTTGGGGGGGGGGTAGTTGCATCAAAAACCTTGACATTTTCTTCAATAAAATCCTTGAAACAAGGGTGAAAAACACGTGATGTGAGCCGGTTTGCAACTAACAGTAAATCAAAAGGTTATAAAACACGAAAGTAGGAGGTGCTTATTAAGGGTTCAAAAGGGCGTTAGTAAGGGTCTTAAAGGGCACCTTTTGCAAGCCAAAAGGGCATTAATTCGAATGGAATTAACGCCCTCTTATTTTTCAAGGTTTGAATTTTCTTTACAATACAGAGGGGCAAAAGAAGACAGAAGAATAAAAAACAAAGATTATGTGTTTTATTGCCACAAGCAACTTATTAACTCGTCAACTTGTTAACTCATCCACTCGTTCTTATGTTACTATGTCTTCCTCACGAGCAACTTATTAACTTATTAACTTGTCAACTTGTTAACTCGCCCACTCGTTCTTATGTTACTATGTCTTCCTCACAAGCAACTTGTTTACTCGTCAACTTGTCAACTCGTCAACTCGTCTCCTCGTCAACTTAACTCATCTAATCCTGGAAGTAAACTCTCTTCACGCGATTGCTGATAGTCGTCAGTACCTCATATGGAATCGTGTCAAGCGTATCGCTAAGAACGGTGACAGGGAGGTGGTCGCCGAAGATTTCGACACTGTCACCTTCCTTGCAATCGATGCCAGTAACGTCAATCATCGCTACGTCCATACAGATGTTGCCGACGTACTCTGCCTTCTGACCATTCACCAAACAGTAGCAGTGGCGGTTACCCAAATGGCGGTTTAAGCCGTCAGCATAGCCGATTGGAATTGCTGCAATCACACTGTCATGGTCAATTGTTCCCTTGCGAGAATAGCCTACCGTGTCACCAGCTGGTACGTTACGCAGCTGCAGATGGTAGTCTTCAACGTAGAGATATTGTTGATTGTCTTGTTCGTTCGTGGGTTGATACCATACAAGCCTAAGCCCAATCGGCACATATCCATCTGACGTTCAGGGAAGTGTTCGATGCCCGAAGAGTTGTCCATGTGGCGGATAATCTTATGGCTGAAAGCAGCTTGAAGCTTCTTGCTACCCTCATCGAAGAGCGCAAACTGATGAGCAGAGAACTCGTCGAAGTTGTCAGCATCAGAGCCAACAAAGTGAGAGAAGACCGAACGAGGGATGATAGCGTTCTGTTGTTTCAGTCGCTTAATCAGTTCGTCCATATCCTTCTGTGGGTCAAAACCTAATCGGTGCATACCCGTATCGAGCTTAATATGAACAGGGAAGCCCGTGATACCCTCCTTCTGTGCAGCCTTCACGAGTGCATCCATGAGTCGGAAGCTATACACCTCTGGCTCAAGGTCGTAGTCGAAGAGCGTCTTAAAGGAAGTCATCTCTGGGTTCATAATCATGATATTGCTTGTGATACCGTTTTTACGGAGCGTCACACCCTCGTCGGCAACAGCCACAGCGAGGTAGTCAACACGATGATCCTGTAAGGTCTTGCTATCTCTACCGCACCAGCTCCATAGGCATCAGCCTTAATCATACAAACCAATTTCGTCGTAGGTTTGAGGAAAGAGCGATACCAATTGAGGTTGTCAACAACGGCATTGAGGTTTACTTCCAACACTGTTTCATGCACCTTCTTCACCAAGAGTTCTGTCAGTCGGTCGAAACCAAACTGTCGTGCGCCCTTCAATAAGATTACTTCATCGTGCAAGTTAGCGAAGACATCGCTGTGGATAAAGGAGTTGACGGTAGCAAAGAAATGCTTTTCGCCTAAATGCTTAAAGGCAGAACGCTGTGCCAAGAGTCCTTCACCAATACCGATAAACTTCTCAACACCACGCTTCTCGCAGAGGGAAAGCCACCTTATTATATAGGTCTTTATCTGTGTCACCACTCTGCAGGATGTCGCTCAGAATCAATGTGCGACGACGTCCCTTATGGTCAGGACGACGGTTCATGAAGTCGAGTGCAATATCGAGTGAGTTGAAATCAGAGTTATAAGAATCGTTGATAAGCGTACAGCCATGCTGTCCCTCCTTCACCTCCAAGCGCATAGCGACTGGCTCTAACTGTGCCATTCGCTCGCTGATAGTAGCAGGGGTGAGTCCTAAATGGAGTGAAACGACTGCGCAGGTGATAGAATTCTCAACGCTGGCATCGTCAATGAAAGGTAGTTTATATTGTCCTTCCGTCTGTCCTTTCCATACATATGAAACGGTTGTTTCAATGTCTTTCTTCTCGATAGCTTTGATATAGAAGGCTACCTCCGTATTCTTTACAGACCAATCGAGCTTCTGACCCTTATAATCATACTGGCTTAAACACTGTGCCATCACCTCATTATCGGCAGAATAGACGATTGCCTCGGTGTCGTGGAAGAGTTTTATCTTCTCGTGGCACTTTGCTTCTAAGGAAGGGAAGTTCTCTTGATGGGCAGTACCTAATGTGGTGAAGACACCGATAGTAGGCTGGATAATGTCGCGCAAAGCCATCATCTCGCCGGGTTGACTGATACCCGCTTCAAACACTCCGACCTGTGTATTCTCATTTAAGAGCAGTACTGACAGCGGAACACCTATCTGTGAATTATAGCTACGAGGTGAACGTGTGACCACCATCTGCGGAGAAAGCAACTGATAAAGCCACTCCTTGACCATCGTCTTACCATTTGAACCCGTGATGCCGACTATCGGAATCAAGTATTCATCACGATGACGTTCAGCCAGTCGCTGCAAAGCTTCCAGCGAACCAACCACCTTCAAGAAGTTAGAATCAGGATAACGAGTTGCCCAATCCTCAGGCACTACCTCCACGACAAAGTTTCTTACACCCCTTGCATAGAGTTCTGGGATGTAATTCTGTCCGTCGTTACGCTCAGTTTTGAGCGCAAAAAACAATGTTTCTTCAGGGAAACACAGAGAGCGGCTGTCGGTAAGTACAAAGCTTATATTTGAATCCTTATCACCATAACGGCGTGCGCCAATGAGCGTCGTTACTTTCTCAATAGTATAATTCATTACTATCTAAATTGTTTTATATCTTATGCAAAGATAGTGAAAAGTCTTAATACAGCGTATTATCCTTGCTGTTTTTTCGTCTTATCATTTAATATAATATCGGTGAGCACACTTAGGACACACCCCTTTATCATATAATTGATGGATGATTGTTCGTATCCTGCAGGCAACTCGACCTGTGGAATGTGTATGTCATTGAGGCAATAGGTGCGATGGCAACGCTCACAATAGAAGTGTACGTGCATGTCTTCATCTTCTTCATCGTCATCGCTGAGACATAATTCGTAGCGGACTATATCATTTCCGTCTTCCAACTGATGTACTAAATGTTGCTGTTTGAACAATGAAAGTGTACGGAAAATATTTGACTTGTCAATCGTTTGAATCTTTGCTTCCAACTCTTTTATAGAGGCTGGGTTGTCCAATCCTGACAGTGTTCGTGCTATGAGAATGCGATTTGCGGTCAGTCTAATACCATGTGCTTTCAGCAGTGCTTCGATCTGCTTGTCATTCATTTCTTCCATAGTTATAAATTCAATTCTATATTGGGATATTTTAGTTCCAACATCTTGGCTTTTTCCTTTGTTTTCTTTATGAAATCCTGATAAGCCGCAGCCTCTGGATGAAACGGGCGGTGCGCCAATGCCTCTTTGATTGGTCGCCATTCCTCCAGAAACTGTTTGGCTTCTGCAGAGAAACAGGTTGCCACAAGCTGTTCCCAGATGTATTCTACAGCCTGCTCGTTGGGGTGCAGCATATCTGCTTTGTAGAAACGATAGTCGCGCAGTTCGTCGTTCACAATCTCATAGGCTGGGAAGTAATAGACCCTCTCTCCTTCTTCCTTAATCACCTTGTCGGCAGCCAACAGCAGCACAGCCTTTGACAACTGACTTCCGTGATAGCCATATTTGGCATAACGGATAGGCTGACCGTGATGATAATATTGACCTTTGGATTCGCTTGGCGTAGTAGGGTGACAGCCTCGCGCAGTGCGTCGGCACACTCCTCAACCGTAAGTTCGCGCTCTTCAAACTCTCGTTGTGGACGTTTCTGGCAGTTGTCAACAATCTCGCCTGTAGCTCGCTCCACATAGACATGGTTTGTTCCCAATGTGAATACGGCTGTGTCAAACGTATGGTTTGCCACCTTCTTCACCGTATGTAGCACTGAAACAGGGTTATACATCACACCGAAGGGGTTTACCATGGCACGAAACTTCTCTTCTTCGAATCGCTTACCAATATTGTCGGCAAAGCACGACCCTACAAAAAGAATCCGCTCACAAGGTTCCAACTCAAATGTTGGACGGGGGATGTTGACAATTGTTCTAAATTCCATTGGGCGCAAAGGTAAGAAAAAAATGGATAGAATACTCAAATGGAAAGAATATTTTTCATACTTTTGCCAAAGAAAGTTCCTTTATAAATTTTAGCTAATGTACACATACAATTACCCACACCCAGCCGTAACGGCTGACTGTCTTGTTTTTGCCCGAACTGATGAGGGGATGAAACTGCTGTTGATACAGCGGAAAAACGAACCTTGTAAGGGGAAATGGGCATTCCCTGGTGGCTTTATGGATATTGACGAGACAACGATTGATGCTGCTCGTCGTGAGTTGAAAGAAGAGACTGGTTTAGTGGTTGGCGAGCTGCATCGTGTTGGTATCTTTGATGCTGTCGACCGTGATCCACGTGAGCGTATTATCACCGTGGCTTATTACACGATTCTTGACAAACCTGCAGAAGTCAGCGGTTTGGATGATGCTGCACAAGCAAAGTGGTTCTCCTTGACCGAACTTCCCGACTTAGCATTTGACCATAAGGAAATCCTCCAAGAGGCTGAAAGGGTGTTAGGTGATGGCTGATGGGTGTTGGGTGGTCAATGAGAATAATAGGTTTAATTAGCCTAATTAGTCTAATTAGCCTAATTTTAGATAGCAAATAATTTTCTTGTAATATCTTTGTCATTTGTTTTCCCCAATAAACATTGCTGTTATACTCCTTCACTCCCCGCAACATTGGTGCCTCTGTCGGCAACGTATCCTTAAATAAAACCTCCATAACCTCCGTTCCTCCGAGTGAGATTTAGCATAGTAAAATAAAGAAATATATTGACAAAATATTCAAAGAAAAGGTAGGAAAATAGCTTAAAAGTGAACTGTTTTAGCATCACTGTAAATTGCTTGTTATTAAGTGGTTGCAAAGTAGGTTTTCAAAAGGTGCTTAATTCGACTTCAAAAGGGCGTTAGTAAGGCTCTTAAAGGGCATCTTTTGCAAGCCAATTAGGCGTCTTTAATAAGCCAAAAGAGCATGTATTGGTTTTGAACTGCATGAAAATAGCTTACAATTCTCAACAAATAAGGGATTAAATGTTGCTGTTATACTCCTTTGCTCTCTGCACCATCGGTGCCTCTGTAGGTTGTGTATGTTTAAATAAAACCTCCGTACCCTCCGTTTCTCTGTGTGACATTCCATCAGATGTCCTAAATTTAGGTAGCAGCCTTATCGTTTCAAATGACTGAAGAGAGCAGACTTTATCACTCCTCCTTCCGCATAAACCGCTTTTTAGCGTGGATTTAACGTGTATTTCGTCACAATATATTAAAAAACGAATAGAAGTCATCTGCCATACGAAATAATTTAGTAATTTTGTCCTCGGTGGCTATTGTGGTTTCTGTTTGTAGTTCTTTAGAGCGCACAGGATAAGGGGGCGGAATTTCATTAATCACTGAATTTACAGATACTTATACCCCATTGAACTCAGGTTAATTAGTCGCTCAAATTCACGTATATTATCATTTCATATATGAAGAAGCTTTTTTTATTTACGCTCCTTTGCGTAATAACGATGACAACACAAGCACAGACGAATCTCTCCGACTATCTTACGAAGCGAATTCCGAAGCGGGAGACGCGTGCCGTATGGCTGACGACACTTGCCAGTCTTGATTGGCCGAAGAACTACGCACGGTCGGAAGAAAGCATCAAACTGCAAAAGCAGGAACTCATTGACATTCTCAATAAATACCAGAAGGCAAATATCAATACCGTACTCTTGCAGGCGCGTGTGCGTGCAGCTACGATTTATCCGTCGGATATTGAGCCATGGGACCAGTGTATCACTGGCGTTGAGGGTAGGGCACCAGGTTATGGCTACGACCCACTCGGCTTTGCCGTAGAGGAATGTCACAAACGTGGCATGGAAATTCACGCATGGATTGCGACGATTCCGGTGGGTGCAAAAACTCATTGGGCTGTAGAACGCTGATGAAGAAGGGCTTTCGAATTAGAAACTTCTCAACGGGTTCTTATCTCGACCCTGCCGATCCCGGTGTTGCACCTTACCTTGCCTCTATCTGTGGAGAGATTGTAAGAAAGTATGATGTGGATGGTATCAACCTCGACTATATCCGTTACCCTGACGGATGGTCACGTCCTTCTTACCGTGATGGCGACACGCCCGACCAGCGTCGCAGCAATATCACAGCCATTGTGCGTGCTATTCATGACGAGGTGAAAGCTATCAAACCGTGGGTGAAGATGTCGTGCTCGCCAATCGGTAAGCATGCCGACCTCAGTCGTTATAGTTCAAGAATTTCAATGCCCACGATCGTGTTTCACAAGAGGCGCAGGAGTGGATGAGATTAGGGTTGATGGACCAGCTCTATCCGATGCAATACTTCCGTGGCGACAACTATTACCCTTTTGTTGCAGACTGGGTTGAGAATGCTTATAAGCGTGAGATAGTGACAGGTTTAGGCACTTACTTCCTCGATCCACGTGAGGGTAATTGGACTTTGGGCGACCTCACCCGCCAGATGTATGTGAGTCGTGACCTCGGAGTGGGACATGCTCACTTCCGTTCTTACTTCCTCACGGCTAATAAGCAGGGTGTCTACGACTTTGAGAAGCAGTTTAATGCTACGCTTTCTCTCCCTCATAAGATGCAGGGTGTTGTGTCAACGGCTGGCATGCCTTACGCTGTCAACTCCTCATTGGTAGAACGTCGAGAGGATAAGTCGGTGATTCTGAGGTGGAAGGCGGTCACTCCTTATTATAATATATACGCCAGCTATACCTATCCTGTTGATACTGAGGATGCGCGAAACCTACTCTTTGCACGTTATACTGGGCAGACGCTACAGTTGAAGAACGTGAATCCTAACCTCTATTTTGCGGTCAGAGGTATGGATCGTTACGGATTAGAAACGCCTGCTTTACAGGAGAATATGAAGTCTTCGATGCTTTCGAAGTCTCCTGTTTCACTGCTTGCTAATGATGGTAACACCCTCACCCTCCCTGCTGCAGCAAAGCTAACGGATGCCGATCGTTATGTAATCCTCTCTTTGCAGGGTGTCATCCTCCGTATTGTTAATGCTAAATCGGTAAGAAACAACCAGTTATATATCGGCTCCCTGTCCGACGGTATGTATTCTCTCAAGGTCTATAGCCACAAGAAAAAGTCCTTCACCTTAGGGGCATTTATGGTTAAGAGGGGTAGTTGACAGGTAGACGAGTGGACAAGTTAACCAGTTGATAGCGAAAGAAGACAAAGTAACATAGGAACAAGTTTATCCTTTATAACAAGTAACTCGTTTACTTGTCTACTCGTAAACTTGTTCACTTGACTCCCCTTTGTTCCCCTGTTACTTTGTCTTCAATTACCCTGTCTACAAGCAACTGGTTAACTCGTCCACTTGATAAACTCGTCTACTTAATAAACTGCTCACGTGGAGTTTCAAGGATAGACATCACAAGGACATCATTCACTTTGCGTCGCTCTTCGTCTGAGGCAAGTCGGTCTCTCTCAGTCTCATACAGTGCCTTAACCTTCTCAGGACCCTCTATCAACCTGATGGCAGCATAGCGGTTTATTTCGTGTACACTATCATGATCTTTCTCATAGAGTCTCTTAAAGTTTGCTTCTGCACGCTTGTAGTAGTCCATTGCTTCCTTCTTATTCCCCAACTTTTCATAGAACATACCTGCACCAAGAAGTGTGTAAGGCTCTGTTGGGTTACGCTTGAGGTAAGCATTTAGGGTCTCTAACGCCTGTGTCAAATCACCTTGATTTTTGAGATATTCTGCCTTGTGAGCGTAAGCAAGCTGATAGTCGGGGTCCTTCTCGATAGCACAATCAAGTAGGGTCATCGCCTTCTTCACAGAGTCAGGTGAGTTCGAGTGATTTGTATATGCGTTTACTGCCTGGTTGTGTAACTCGATTACAGCTGGTTCAGGTTTATGTCCACAGCAAAGTTTCTTGTTGCCCTGCGCATTACAGGGTGTCAATGTTAAGAACATGAATAGTGATAATACCAAAAGAAAATTACGATTCATAGGTTTTAATATTTTAAGTTTAAGAATAAGAGTATTCTATTGTTTAGGTTGACCTCCATTCTAATGAAGTATATCTATCTCTGCTTTTGCATAAACGCAAAAAGTTCTTCTCGTGGCAAAGATAATACTTTTTTATTAAATTAAAAATTAATTGTTACATAATACTGCCTTGCCTTAATAAAATAGCAGGACAGAACTTCAAAGAGATGTTTCACGTCGTCTGTATATAACTTACTACGGAATGGCTGATTATGCTATTAAAGGACGCAAATACGGAGGGTGTTTCCACTCGGCATATACCTTATATATAGCTTTGTAAAATGTCTTCAGTCTTCTTCAGCGTTTCCAACATGGGTGATCATAAGTATAAAGTATCAATTCTGAAAGGTGAAGTATGGGCTTAATACTGTGGTGTCGGTGCTTAGCACATCATGTGCGGATGCTTCGCACATATGGTGCGGGGCGCTGAATGCTTTGCAAATGGTTACTGATAGGATGTCAACTTGTTGTTTGGAAGGAGTTAAATGACTATGAATAAGCTTATTCTATTTGGTCGTACGACTTAATATCTTAGGGAAATAAGGTGTTATTTAACTAAAGAAGATTCAGCATGAGGGCATCAACGATTTAACGATTATCGGATAGCAATAGTTAAAAATATTAAACATTGTATTTATAACAATGAATATTTAAAAGATTATGTTTATATTTGCCATCGACTTAAAGAAGGTAGACGACTCCTTTATTAAAGCCCAAAAGATAAAACCTAAAATATCAACTTAACGGTAGAAAATAGTAAACCCTAATAGAGGTAGAAGCTAACATCTATTTAAAAAATAAAACAAAAACCAATTATTTATTACAATTATGAAGAAAATCTTTACACTACTTTCATTGTGCATGGTCGCAATGACAACTTTCGCTCAGTGGGTTTCAGTTCCTGAGAGCGGTGAAAAGTACTACATCGCTGTTGGTAACCAGAAAGTGGGTTACGTTACAGCTAATGGTAATGGCGAGAAGTTGACAGCTAAGGCAGCTACTGCAGCTGATGTTGAAAAGCAGGCTTGGACTTGTACAAAGGGTGCTGATGACAAGTGGACATTCACTGTTACAGTGGAGGGTGAAACTTGGACAATGTTTACTTTGACAGAGGCTGAGGGTAAGAATCCTCGTCTTGCTGCAGGTACCGATCAGGGTGAGTACCTCAAGGCTTACACTATTGTAGACAATAGTGATGACCCTTCTGCAGCTTTTGCAGGCATTAAGATGGTTGATAGCGAAGATGCTAACACTTTCGTAAATATCTATGGTGGTCAGAGTCTGGGCAGAGATTTCGGTCCTTGGGCTAATGGCGACAATGGTTCAAAGGTTTACTTTATCAAGGCTTCTGAGGTAGAGATTCCAACTTGGAACTTCGACTTTAATATTTTCCAGCAGGTGACAACAGTACTCGTTACTTCATCCAGTTCAACAGACCTGCAGCAAACAACCCAGCAAATGGTCCTACAGGTTTGAATGGTCTGACAGGTAATAAGTTGATTCTTTCTGTTGACAACGATACACTGATTGCTGACTCTCTTGTAAAGGCTGATGTGAACTTCAAGCACAAGGTATGGCACGTAACAGAGTTCGATGCTGATACAAAGAAGATCGTTCTTGTTAACGAGGCAGGTCAGTACATCAAGTTCGTTGCATTCGAGACAGAGATGCCTGGTGGTAACGATATGTATAAGAAGAATGAGGCTGACAAGTGGGTACGCAACGGCAAGAGCGGTGGTGGTAAGATGAATGGTGGCTTCATAGCAACTACAGATCCACAGGAACTCTACATCTTCGACAGCAACCAGGGCAGCGAGTGCTACTCTATCGGTGACAGCAGTGACAGAACTACAAACAACTTCCTTAATGCATGGGGTAACGTAGCTTGGCACCACTTCATGGGTAAGTGGGCAGTTAACGATCCTAACAACGCCCTCAAGTTCATTCCTATCAATGACATTTTGAGTGACGAGGAAATCGCAGAGATGGAAGCAGCTTCGGTTGCAGGTATCTCTAACGTTAAGGTACAGGAGAAGCAGGCTGATGGTTATGTTTACACCCTCGATGGTCGCATGGTAGCAAAGAGCCTCAACGGTCTTGCTAAGGGCTTGTACATCGTAAATGGCAAGAAGGTTGTTGTGAAGTAAGTTTCACAATGAAAATAGTTTAACCCCCATTTGTCAAATGACAATGCTGTTAATAAGAAGAATAGACGCGGTTGTCTAAGGGCAGATAGGGGTTAAGGGGCTGTATCAAAAGGAAGGATACACTTGAGGGTGTGTCTGTTAGCAGGCTAAGCATAGATGCACAACGTGTGTAATTCTACTACTTGCCACTGACACCATTTTGATACAACCCCCCTTTTTCGTCTTATTGTTCAACATTAATAATTAAATAATTATCACAATATCTTATCCTCTATTATGAATATCTGTAAGCGTCTTTGTGCTGCTTTTCTCTTGTCTGTCGTATGTGTCGGACAAGTTTATGCACAAGGTTATCCTCGCATCAGTACCAAAGGCAATGAGCATTGGTATTACGTTAAGTATCTTCGTTCTAACAACGTGTTGGAAGATAAGGGCAATAATGTAAATTGCCGTACTGCTGTTCCACAAGTCATGAGCAGCGACAAACAGTTGTGGAAGGTTGTTGCTGATGAAGGCTTCGCTACCAATAAAAAATATAAGTTGATAAGTAAGATCGGTCGTACCCTTTATGTCAATGGCACAAATCCTTATAGTTCGCGTTTTATGGCGGCTACTAAGGCTACAGATATTACCTCATTCCACATCTTCCAGAGTATGAATAATAGCTTTGGAACGGGTGCATTCGAGTTGGCACCAGACTCTACTGGCAGCTATGCGATGAACCAAGTGGGAGAGATTAGAGCTGGACAAGAGATTGGACTGTGGGATAAGGGCGACATCAACAACGTCTTGACCTTTGTTAGCAAGGATGACATGGAGTTCCCATACTATATGCCAGTCATCTCAACAGCTGCAAATCCTGTTTATTATTACATCCAGTTCCAGACTGGTAACTGGCTTTGAGTGCCAAGGGGGATAAGACAACCTGCCAAACAGCCTCATTGCATAATGGTAATCTTGATGACATGCTATGGCGTATATCAGAGAAAGACGGCAAATACTCTTTTGTTAGCAAGAGTGGAAAGATTCTTTATATCAGCGATTCATACGTCAACGCTGCAAAGGCCCGCAATGTGAAGGATACGCTCTTTACGATGGTGGAGTCAAATAACTCATTGGGTGGCTTCGAGATTGGTAAGTCAACCACAGGACGTAACTTCTTTAATATGTTCCAAGGTGCTGGTGAAGGTAGGTTAATCAGCTTCTGGGACTTAGGCGATGGTGGTAATGTCGTGCGCTTCGTACCTGCAGAAGCATTGGTACCAGTGTCAGGTATTACTACTTTTAATCCTGCCAACAAATATACGCTTTGGTATACAAAACCCGCAACGAACTGGATGACCTCTTGTCTTCCTATCGGAAACGGTCAGTTTGGTGCAACTTTGATGGGCGATGTTGCCATTGACGACGTACAGTTTAACGATAAGACCCTTTGGAGCGGTAAGCTCGGTGGGCTGACGAGTACGGCTGCTTATGGTTATTATCTTAACTTTGGTAACCTTTATATCCGCAGTCGTGGAATGTCAAAGGTAACAGACTACGTGCGTTACCTCGATATCAACGATGCCGTAGCAGGTGTGAAATATACGATGGATGGCGTAGCATACAGTCGTACTTACTTCGCAAGCAATCCTGATAGTTGTGTGGTAGTTCGCTATACAGCCTCACAGAACGGTAAAATCAATACAATCCTTACACTGAAGAATCAGAACGGACGTAACGTAAGTTATACCGTTGATAATAACAATCAGGCAACGATTACCTTCGATGGTCAGGTCGTTCGCCAGGATGATCATGGCGCAACAACCCCAGAGAGCTATTATTGTGCAGCGCGCATCGTGACAGATGGCGGTACGATTACTAAGAATGCAAAGGGCATTATTGAGGTAAATGGTGCCAATAGCATGACTGTTTATCTCCGTGGTTTGACCGACTTCGACCCCGACGCACCGACATATGTGTCTGGAGCTAACCGCCTTGCAGGTCGTGCAACAGCGACAGTGAATGGTGCACAGAACAAGGGTTACGACGCTTTGTTTGCAGCACATAAGACCGATTATAAGTTGCTCTTCGATCGTTGTCAGCTGACCCTCGGTGATGTTAAGAACACTATTCCAACCCCACAGCTCATCAGCAGCTATCGTAACAACCAGCATGACAACCTCTTCTTAGAGGAACTCTACTTCAATTATGGTCGTTACCTCCTTATCAGTTCAAGCCGTGGCGTATCGCTCCCAGCTAACTTACAGGGTATTTGGAACGACAACAATACCCCAGCATGGCACTCTGATATCCATGCGAACATCAACGTACAGATGAACTACTGGCCTGCTGAGCCAACCAACCTCTCTGAACTTCACCGCCCATTCCTCGATTATATCTATCGTGAGGCATGTGTAAAGCCTACATGGCGTCGCTTTGCACAGGACATGGGTCACGTGAATACAGGTTGGACCTTACCAACAGAGAATAACATCTATGGCTCTGGTACTACCTTTGCCAACACTTATACCGTTGCTAATGCGTGGTATTGCCAGCACCTCTGGCAGCACTATACCTACACAATGGATAAGGATTTCCTCCGCACAAAGGCATTCCCTGCGATGAAGTCGGCTGTCGACTATTGGTTTAAGAAGCTCGTGAAGGCTGCTGACGGCACCTATGAGTGTCCTAATGAGTGGTCGCCAGAACACGGACCAACGGAGAATGCTACCGCACACAGCCAGCAGTTGGTTTGGGATCTCTTCAATAACACACGCAAGGCGATTAAGGTTCTCGGTGATGATGTAGTATCAAAGGCATTCCGTGATTCGCTTGCAACCTACTTTGCTAAGCTCGACGATGGTTGCCATACAGAGGTAAATCCTGCTGATGGAAAGACTTATCTCCGTGAGTGGAAGTATTCTTCACAGTTTAATAACCCAAGCAAAATCGGTGTAAACGAGTATAAGGCACACCGTCATATCTCTCATTTGATGGGACTTTATCCTTGTACACAGATCAGTGAAGATGCCGATAAGACCGTCTTTGAGGCTGCTCGTCAGTCGCTGATCGCCCGTGGCGATGGTCATGGAACAGGTTGGTCGCTCGGTCATAAGATAAATCTTAACGCTCGTGCCTACGAAGGTCTCCACTGTCATAACCTTATCAAGCGTGCTTTACAGCAGACTTGGGACACCGGAGTAAACGAGGCTGCAGGTGGTATCTATGAAATCTATGGGATGCTCATGCACCTTATCAGATTGATGGTAACTTCGGTTATACAGCCGGTGTAGCCGAGATGCTCCTACAGAGTCATAATGATAAACTCGTGATTCTCCCTGCCTTGCCAACAACATTCTGGCAGAAGGGTTCAGTGAAGGGCTTGAAGGCAGTGGGCAACTTCACTGTTGATATCGACTGGGCAAATGCAAAGGCTACGAAGGTACAGATTGTTTCAAACATGGGTACAACCTGTATTGTGAAATATACTAACGTAGCAAAGGATTATAAGGTGACTACTACTGACGGAAAGGCGGTTAAGGCAAAGCGTATCAGTGATGACGAAATCAGCTTCCCAACAGTGAAGGGCGGTGTATATGTTATTGTTTCAAAGACTGCAGACGCTATCGCAGCCATACAAAGGCGCAGGACGGTAACATTGCTTCCGTAGACTACTACAGCCTTAACGGTACAAAGACAAGTCAGTCACAGAGCCGTGGCGTTTACATCAAGCAGATGAAGTACAGCAACGGTACAACAAGCACAACGAAAGTAATCAACTAATCACAAGTTATACATCTTACCCACACTTCGGCTTTAGCAGAAGTGTGGGTTTAACTCAGCGTAAATATTTACTCTCATTTATATGAAAACTATCAGAAACATTGGTCTTCTCGTATTCTTGTTAGCCTTAGCACCATCCGTGCTGAGGGCTGGCACATGGGGTGCGAAGCCTGAACACGGTAAGACCTATTTAATCTCAGTAGGGCAAGACACCAAGAATGTCCTTACTCCCTACAAGTATTCATGGTTAAGGGACACGGGTCTTGCGTTCCTTGCTTATGCTGAAGGCAACGATGCACAGAAGTGGAAACTCGTTGCTGTGAGCGGTAAGCAGGACTGCTATCAGTTGGTAAATGGCGACGGCGAGTTGGCTTCGACATGGCACTCAACGACACAAAGAAAGTCTCTGGCTATCCTTGTATGTGGACACAGAGCATCGCCAATCCTAATCAACAGATTTATATCACTAAGAAAGGCAGTGGTTATAAGTTGAGTGCAGTGTCTGCAAGGAATGGTCAGACTTATTATGTAACCTTTGGTTCTATCTCTTCTGTCAACGGATATTACTGTGGTTATGAGAACAGTGAGGCATCAGCTGCTACGCTACAGTTCAAGGAAGTGCCTGCAGTGGTTATTCCTGAGGGTGCCGACTGGGAAAATGCGAAGGTCTATGAGCGTAACAAGGAGCGTGCGCATGCTACCTATATGCCTTATCCATCAACGAAGGCTATGAAGGCTGATGGTCAGCGTTATGATAAGCCTTGGTTGGACCCAACAGGGGCAAACTACCTTAGTTTGAACGGCACATGGAAGTTGCGTTGGAGCGAGGGAGCTAAGCCTGTCTTGCTCGGTAAGGACGATTTCTGGGGCGATGGCGTAAGTACTGAAGGCTCTGCGTGGAACGATATCACTGTTCCTTCTTGTTTAGAGATGAATGGTTATGGTCTGCCAATGTATGTGAATGTAGACTATCCTTTTGAAGATCAGCAGCCTTACGTTCGTATGAAGGCTGGTTTGAAGAACTCTGTGGGCTCTTATCGTCGTGATTTCACTCTGCCTGCAGGCTGGGAGAATAAGCGTGTCTTCCTCCACTTTGATGGTATCTACTCTGCTGCTTACGTTTATGTAAACGGTCATGAGGTGGGTTATACAGAAGGAGCAAACAATGTCAGCGAGTTTGACATTACTAAATATCTCCACACTGGTAAGAATAATGTTGCCGTACAGGTGATTCGTTGGAGCGATGGCTCTTATCTTGAGGGTCAGGATATGTGGCATATGAGTGGTATTCATCGTGATGTTTACCTTGTGGCCACACCAAAGACTTACTTGGCAGATCATTATATTAAGGCTACTGTTACACCGGGGTCTACTACCGTTGCTACGGGTAGTGCTGCTACATCTGTAGACCTTACCGTATGCAATCGCGATAAGACTGCAGCGAAGAAGACCGTAACCGTAACGCTCTTCGACCCATCGGGTAAGGAAGTGAAGAAGCTGAAATCTGACTTTGTCTTTGCTGCTGGCGATAGCTTGAAGACACAGACAGTTGACTTCGGAACACTCTCTAACGTGAAACTTTGGTCTGCTGAGACCCCAACACTCTATACCTTCACTTTCAGTCAGTCGCAGGACGGCAAGGAAGAGGAGGCTTTCTCTCTACTAAGTATGGCTTCAGAAAGATTGACCTTAGTAAGGGTTATCTTGAGGTGAACGGCCGTCGTACTACCTCAAGGGTGCTAACACACAGGACACTGACCCATTGCATGGACGTAGTATAACCACTGACCTTATGTTAAAAGACATAGCAATGATGAAGCAGTCTAACATGAATACGGTTCGTACCAGCCACTATCCACGTCAATCAAAGATGATGGCAATGTTCGATCACTTCGGTCTCTTCGTTGTTGATGAGGCTGATATGGAGCTTCACAAGAACTGGGACGGACCAAAGACGATTATCAATAACCCTGATTGGACAGGTGCTATCGTTGACCGTAACGTACGTAATACACTCCGCGACCGCAACCATCCGAGTGTTGTCTTCTGGAGTTTGGGTAACGAGAGGTGGCTCTGGTCTGAATATTATGGCAGCTTACAATGCTGTTCGTAAGCTCGATAACCGCTACATCCACTATGAGGGATCAACACGAGATAAGGCTGAAGGAACTGATATCCACTCTGTAATGTATCCTGCTATGGATGCTTGGCGCAGCGGAACAACGGGTCCAGTGACCTCTGATGTGAACCATCCGAACACGAATAAACCTTACTTTATGTGCGAGTATGCCCATGCTATGGGTAACGCTGTGGGCAACCTGCGTGAGTATTGGGAGGCTATGGAAGGCTCTCAGATGGGTGTTGGTGGATGTATTTGGGACTGGGTTGATCAGAGTATCTACTCTTATGATGCGATTAAAACAACCAATTGACAAAGAATGGATTCCCTGCTTATATCACAGGCTTTGACTGTCCGGGTCCTCATCAGTATAACTTCGTTAACAACGGACTTGTCAATGCCGACCGTGCATGGAGTGCTGAGCTTGACGAGGTGAAGCGTATTTACCAGTGGGTGGGCTTCAATCTGAATAAAGACAGCCGTCAGGTGAAGTTGACTAATAAGTATCTTGACCGCAATCTCGACCAGTTCTATCTTAAGTGGACACTCCTCGCTGATGGTAAGCCTGTACAGGATGGTATCGTGGAGAAGTTGAATTGCGCTGCTGGTGGTACTGAAACCGTTGACTTGAAGTATAACCCTACAGCCTTTGCAGGTAAGGAACTCTTCCTCAATGTTGCACTCTACACGAAGGAGGCAACCAACTGGTGCGACCGTGACTATCCTGTAGCTGAGTTCCAGCAGCAGTTGGCACAGCGCACAGAGGTTCTCCCAGCTGTTGATAATACGAAGGCTGATGCCCTCCATGCTACTAAGAATGCAGATGGTGGTTACACCTATACTAATGGTAAGCAGAAGGTTACATTCGACGGACAGGGTAATATCTCTGTTTGGTCATACGAGGGTAAGGACCTCTTTGTACAGAATGAGGGTCCACGTTTCGAGCGTTATCGTTGGATTGAGAATGATGGTCCGATGGAGGCTTATCACAATGGTCCTACCGATAATGGTGTTATCTCACAGTCCGCTACCTTCCAGCTTTCTGGCGATGGTAAGACAGCTACTGTGAACGTTACACAGAACGGCAACTACTGCAAGGCTACTTATAAGTACACTATCCATGCTAACGGAACCATCGACCTCACCAGTTCGTATGAGGCGCAGGGCAATGGTGCAAGACGTTTAGGCTTCGCGTTGGGTTTCCCAAGCGAATTGTCAAAGGTACGCTACTATGCACGTGGTCCATTGGCAAACTATGTTGACCGTCTCGATGGTTCAGACTTCGGTATCTATGAGACCTCTGTAAAGGATATGTACGAGCCATTCGCACACCCACAGAGCAACGGCAACCGCCTTGGTCTTCGTTGGTTCACCCTCACTAACAACGAGGGCAATGGTGTGAAGGTTGAGACAGCGGGCGATGTTGCTTTCTCTCTGACGCCTTGGACAGAAAGAGAGATGCGCGATTCACGCCACGAATGGGAGTTGCCAGCAAGCAATCGCACCGTAGCTCACTTTGATGCTATCCAGCAGGGTGTGGGTAACGGTTCATGTGGTCCTGGTCCATTGAATGAGTATAAGGTTCTGCAGGGCAAGAAATACACTAACACCGTGCGTTTCATCCCTTTTTCAGAAGCGGCAGATGATATCCCAAACGGAATCTCTGCCGTAATAAATCCATCGACAACAACCATACAAGTCTACGACCTCTCTGGTCGTAGACTTCCTGAACCTCCTGCCAAAGGATTCTATATTCAGAGTGGAAAGGTTCATGCTAACTAACGCCTTGCAGTCTTCACTGCCTATGATTTGACTGTAGGGTAGGGGCGCACGTGGTATTCATCATTCTAAGGAATGGGTGCCTCGTGCGCCTTTATATTTCAAAATGGTAACTAAAAAGGTTTATGAAAAGTATCTTTCTCCTGCGTAGGGAGGGATAATAAAGGTTCTTCCTAAATATGGATTGATTAACTAAAAGTCTTATATAATAGGCACACGGAGTCACGGAGTGGACGGAGGTAACGCAATATTACGGAGGTGCCGACGGCACAAAGAGCAACGGAGGTGTAGCGTACAGATTCTTGATAACTCTTTTGGGGTAAACACTTTGTAGATAAATTGCTAATAGAATTGGCAAACAAGCTCTGTCACTCTTTGTGCCATCGGCACCTCCGTGACATCCATTGCTTTGTTTTAATAATTCTCCGTCCTCTCCTTTTCTCCGTGTGACATTTTGTTAGAAACCTAACCTTAAGTGGCAAACCTTATCACTCCAAAATCCTGAAGACCCAAAATAAAGTAAGCCAAAGCTATAATAAAGCACACTTCTTTCCGTTTTCAAAGAGTGTGCGGAGGCTTAGCACATGGCGTGTTGATGGTAAACACCATTGGTGCGGAGCCTTAGTAAGTTCACAGAAGCTCTCTCTGAAGGGGGAGAGTAATCATAAAACCCTTGTTATGAAGTAGTAAATAAAAAATATCTTTATTATGAAACAAAAAACGAACTATCTATTTCCTTTAGCCATTATTGGCTTATTCTTCTTCTCTATTGGCTTTGCCTTGGGTATCAACTCTTATCTGATGCCAGTATTAGAGAAGTCAATGCACATCTCTGGTGCGGCTTCAAGTCTGTTGCTTGCAGCGACTTTCATACCGTTCCTCTTGTTCGGTATTCCTGCAACCCATTGCATTAAGGCAATCGGTTATAAGCGTACAATGGCTTTGTCGTTCGCTATCTTCGCAGCAGCCTTTGGACTTTTCATCCTCGCAGCGAAGCAGAACTCACTGACATGGTTCCTCATTGCGAGTTTCGTCAGTGGTGCAGCCAATGCTGTTTTACAGGCATCTGTCAATCCATATGTGACGATTCTGGGTCCGATGGATTCGGCAGCGCGTCGTATCTCTTGCATGGGTATCAGTAATAAGTTGGCTTGGCCAGTGACAACCCTCTTCATTACTTTGGTGATTGGTAAGGGTATTGGCGATACGCAACTCACCGATCTTTACATGCCATTCACCATCATTATCGGTATCTTTTTGCTCTTGGGTGTTATCGCATTGATGGCTCCACTGCCAGACGTGAAGGCTGCAGGTGAGGATGAGAGTGAGCGTGGCGACGAGGCAGCAGTCAGTTCATACGCTGACGGTAAGACAAGTATTCTGCAGTTCCCACACTTGTTGTTGGGCTGTTTGGCACTCTTCCTCTATGTTGGTGTAGAGACCATCTCGCTCGCTACGGCAACAGGTTATGCAAAGTCGTTAGGTTTGGAGGGTGATAACTACGGATTTATCCCTTCTGTGGGTATGATTGTGGGTTATATTTGTGGTGTAATCTTTATCCCACGTTACCTCTCTCAGGCTGCTGCAATGCGCATCTGCGCTATCATTGCCCTCGTTGGTAGTGTGGCTGTTGCCGTTGTGCCAGACCCAGTTATCTCCGTTTATTGCATTTCTTGATGGCTTTAGGCTGTTCATTGATGTGGCCTGCACTGTGGCCTTTGGCAATGGCAGACCTTGGTAAGTTCACTAAGTCTGGTGCTTCACTGCTGACCATGGCGATGGCTGGTGGTGCTGTGATGCCTTGGTTGCGTGGTGTCGTACAGGATTGCACCTCTTTCCAAACCTCTTACTGGGTCAGCGTCCCTTGTTTCCTCTTCATCCTTTACTACGGACTCGTAGGCTACAAGATTCGTACGAAGAAGTAGGGCTTTGAGGAGTTAAGGAGTTAAATGGAGTTAGAGGAGTTAAGACATCACCGTTTACTCTTGCTTCTTTGTCTAATATAATATTCTGCTTTTTCCCTTTCCCTACCTCCATATTGTAAATAAAAATCAAGTCTTAAAAATAAAAAGAGCATGAATTGGCTTTCAATTCATGCTCTTTCCCCGCTTCTAAAAGATGCCCTTTTGGACCCTTATTAACGCCCTTTTGAAGTCTAATTAAGCACCTTTTCAAAATTAATTCACAATTCATAATTCACAATTATTCGAACAGAGTTCTCATCAGTACGTCATAATTATGATTACCAATATTGTTCAAAGGTTAAACACAAATCATAAAGTTCAGAGTTCAATGTTCAAAGCTCAATGTTCAAAGGATAAGAGTTTCCTCTTGCGTAACTCACAAGAATATTGTATATTTGCAAAGAACAATTCTTTACGAAGCATATCAGAACTTATAGACATTTTTGAAGGCTGATTGCCACAAGACGAAGCTGGCTTCTTGACGTACTGCTAATGGGTCATGCGACTCGAAAGAATATCTCTTGGATTATGGATAAGTATAATGGAGGAGTTCTTGGACGAGGTATTTTAAGCTCAATTAATTCTTATAGGAATAGACTCTCACCAACTGACTTTTGAAGTTGCTGTCACTGCTGTCAGGCTTCAGATGATTGTAATATATTGAAGGAGAGTTGGTTCGCTCAAATGTTAAAAGTGACAGCAAACAAAAAATAAACTTATAGACTACGAATTTCTTTAATCATTTTTGAACTTTGAACTTTGAGGTTTGAACTTTATGATTTGTACGTTTAATGACTACGAATTTCTCTAATGACACGAATCATTATAGCCTACTTATTCGTGACATTCGCTTAATTTGTAGTTAGCTTTATGCTTAGAACTACGAATGACTACGAATTTCTCTAATTACGCTAATATTATTGCGATGTAATTCGTGACATTCGCTTAATTCGTAGTTAGCTTTATGCTTAGAACTACAAATGACTACGAATTTCTCTAATTACGCTAATATTATTGCGATGTAATTCGTGACATTCGCTTAATTCGTAGTTAGCTTTATGCTTAGAACTACAAATGACTACGAATTTCTCTAATTACGCTAATATTATTGCGATGTAATTCGTGACATTCGCTTAATTCGTAGTTAACTTTATGCTTTGAGTAATAGTTTTTGAGGAATTAAAAAAAGCAAGTTGATAAGTTTATTACAACTTATTGCTGTCCGATAAAATGTGTACTTTTGTTCATCTTATTTCATTGTTTTATTTTTGCAACTACAAAGGAAATAAGAAGGGCTGAATGTGCAAAACAATCAGCCCGTTTTTTTTATTATTCTGAATTAAAAAAGATATGAACACAAAAAAAGTTTTATCGGATACCAATATTATAAATACGACCACATCGCACATATATACATATTACGGAGCCATATGAGACGATATAAAAAAAACTTGCCAACGAATCGCACTTCACTGAGTTGTCTGAAGACAGCTCAACGCTGTACGAGCGTTGGCAAGATTATATTTAAACCTGCAGCTTTAAGAAGGGAACTTCCTAAAGAGAGGATTTAGAAATCGGTTTACTCAAATTTCATTGTATAAGAACCATTAGAGCTATCAGGACCATCCAAAGTAATACCACTATTGCTAAAAGTTAAGCAGTATGCCCAGTTACTGTCATCAGGATGAGCACTTGACGTCCAATAGCTTCCCCTTGGTTCCAATACCCGTAAGAATACCACTAGAATAATAACCTAAAGCAGGAACAAAGAAGTAACGATTAAAATAATTTTGAACAGGTGTTCCTTGCTTAGGGGTATTTGAAACAGAACCTCCATTATTACGCATATCAGTACCATTAGGGGCACGCTGACTATCAAAATAGTATGTATAGCTAATAGATGCCTTAGTCTTAAACCACATACCACCCTTATGCAGGTGACCCATAGCTGACCAAAGTTTCTCACCATCCCAATGTGGATCACCTTTCATAACGTAGGTTGCCATCTCATTAACGTTAGGAAGATCCTTGCAAGAATTATTTATCGCATCATAACGTTTGTTACCGCCTCCTGAGTTATTATAAAATTACCTGTAATCAGTGCGTGTTTACCATCATCATAAACATCCTTAAGCACAGGCTGCCAAGGCTCAGCAGAATCCCACTCATGACCATTCCAGTAATTATTCTTTGCATCCCACTTATAGTACTGTCTACCATCATAATCCGTTACATTGATATTGGCAGTCATATCATAGTAGTCGTTCTTCTCATATTTGAACGAATCGTATGTCTTAGTAATCGCACCCTCAACGTTTGTTTCATAGTCCTTAATCCAATAACGTACGGTCAAGGCATGTGTACCAGGACGAATTACCACGTAGGCACCATTAGTTGCAAGGTCTGCAGCGCTGTTAGTCAATGGGAAACCATTAGCATAAGAGCCGCTACCCTTTGTAGTCATAGTAATACTCTTACCGCTTGCAGAACCTGTCAACTCACCTGTTGTTGTGTCAAGTGTGTAAGTACCAGTAATATCATTATCAGATGTTACCTCAATCTTTGTCAACTGACAATTCTTCACAGCTGTATTGTTTGTAAAAGGCTGGAACACGAGGATAGCAGCCTGATGGTCAAGACGGAAATTAAACACGCCTCCGTTACGTGTTGCATCTGCTGTACCACAGTCACCTGCCTCACCAATATGAATAGTGCTATTAGGCTGTGCCTGACTCTGTGCTGCAGAGATTGTTACGTTGTTGTTAAGACCATTCTTACCTGGGTAGTACACCTTGTAAGTAGTGCTGTTTGTGTATTTACCAGGAACCATAAACTTAAAGCTGGCAGTCTTCTCTGTTGGAGCATTGCTACTCTTGTTCCAAGTTCCGTTATCATCCTTTACATAGATATGATCGCCAGCCTCCCAGAAGAAAGCACCGTCGTCATAGTTGAGTGATGTACGTGTTGCAGCAGCACCTGTCACGAATGAAGTAAGGTTGCTATTCTTTTCAGTGTTTGTTTCTACAGTGCTTTGTGCTACATCTTCATTAGAGCAAGATGCAAAAGCCATTACAATGCCACACAATGCTACCAATGATAGCAGGCGCACCTTAAAGTATGTTTTCTCATTATTAATATAGTCTTTTTATCCTAATTACTTAATTATATTAAAACTCTCATTTGATTAATCTTCCCACAAAGAAGTATGTCCATTGCTTGACGAAGTCTCGTCGCCAACCTCAAGCCACTCAAGTGCTTGTTTTGCATTATTAGCATTAGGACCTTTCTTGTGATTACCAGGTTTATGCTGACCAGGGAATGATGTATTTAATATAGAACTCTCACTGTTGATGCTCATTATCTCTGTCTGAGGCTTCTGATATCCCAATTTAATCTTATTCTGTTTCATAACTTATGGTATAAAAATGCTGTTTATTTACTTATTTTATTATCCTTATTCTCAATTTGTAGGACATAAAAATGTTTACACTCACTCTTTAAAAGTGGGAGTATAAGGGTGATATTGAACTGGTTTTTAATCCTTATTCTGTTATCCTAATTGAAGAACTTTATGCAGTGTCACACTGCTCTTTTTACCTTATTATTTAATATCAAGGCTTTGTTCGTTCTTAATTATATTTATCCCTAAATTACATCCTTTTTAGTAATTAATTTTCATTTTCGGTTGCAAAATTACTGAAATAATTTCAATCTCGCAAGATTTTTAATTAAAAAAACAACCCTCATTTTTTTAATTTTTTTCACTTGCGTTCTTTATGACTAACAAGTTCTTATAAGTAGTGAGAATGCGAAGTTATGAGGCTAAAAAGGGTCTGAGGTTAAAGGCATTGATTAGAAATAGAATAAAGACTTATACACTTGTAGGGTATGACTATCCTTAATGAGGCGACCTTACAATGCGGGATAAACTACAGGTTAAAAGCAAATATATACTATGTTTATCCTTTTTCTACAAGCAAATGATTCTTATGTTAATTGATATTTGTAAACTATTTTTTGTACAACTCAAAACCAATACATGCTCTTTAAGCTTCTTAAAGACGGCTAATTGACTTGCAAAAGATGCCCTTTAAGACCCTTACTAATGCCCTTTTGAAGTCCAATTAAGCACCTTTTATGTTACAAGTTTATAACCAACTGATTTTCTGTTGATTGCAAACTTGCTTTTTATCCGTGTTTTTGTCTTTGTTTATAGCTGTTTTATTTGAAATTGTGTAATGATTTTTCAAACCTTTGTTTGCGGATTTTTAAAGGCTAAAAAGAAATGATTTTCAATGTCAGAGGGTGATGATAGGGTAGATTGTTGACAGTCTTAGCTATGTTTTTGTTTGATAAGTAACTTTGATTCTTCCGTTAAAGCAATACGAAAATCGTTCACACATTTAACGGAAGAACCAATAATTCTTTTGCGTTTCTATGATAAGGAAGAACTAAAATCAGAATTTCTCGTTTGGAGTGACATTCTTACATTTGGGTATATATAAGAATTTTCAGAGTAAAAATGTCATCTTAAAATAAACACATAATGATTTATTACTTGGTCTTATCGTTTCGTCTTGCCAAATAAATCAGCGTGTGTTCCTGTATTCATCATGAGCAAGGTCAATTCTGTGTTGTTCTGTTCCCATATAAGCAACCAGTCAGGTTGTATATGGCATTCCCATTGTCCATCCCTATTACCATGTAACAAGTGAGGTCTAAATTGGACAGGAACTCTACCGTTAGTTACCAATTCGTTGATAACCTCTTTGAGCTTATCCATTGGCAGCCCACGCTTCTTGCATCGTTTGAGGTCTTTCTCAAACTGGTGTGTTGTCAAGAGTTTATATGCCATCAGATGCCTAACTTGGAAAACAATTCATCTGCATTAGCATACTCGTTGACACGCCCTTGTTCCTTGTCATTAAGTGCCTGTTCGTAAGCGGTGTGCTTAGTTGTGGTTTTATGTACCGTCCACCCCATACGTTTTACGAGCGACTTCAATAACGATGTATCAGCCTTGGGAATTTCCAAGGAATAGGTGTCTGTTATTGTACTATCTGTATTCATTACTTGTCCTCCTGTATTTTTTTATTTATATTGCAAATATAGTCTTTTTCTTTTGAGAGGTGCAAGAGAATAAAAAGAAAAAGCACCAAATGATAATTCATAATTTATAATTCACAATTCATAATTCACAATTCATAATTATGATTACTACTATAATTTATAATTCATAATTCAAAAATTATTCGAACGAAGTTCTCATCAGTACGTCATAATTATGATTACCGATATAGCTCAAGGAGTATACTCAAATCATAAAGTTCAAAGTTCAATGTTCAAAGTTCAAAGGATAAGGCGTTAGCGTAATTAGAAAAATTCGTAGTTAGTAAAGGAACATGTCATAAAGTTCAAAGTTCAAACCTCAAAGTTCAATGTTCAAAGTTAAGTTCTACTTGTTTCTTTGTCATTTGAAATTAAAATCGTACCTTTGCAGCCAAATTATTATATAATAAGGTATTAGAAAACGATGATTACACTTTCAAACCTTGCTATCCAATTCGGCAAGAGAGTTCTATACAAGGACGTTAACTTAAAGTTTACACCAGGTAATATTTACGGAGTCATTGGTGCCAATGGTGCTGGTAAATCAACCTTGCTTCGTGCCATTTCTGGCGACTTAGAGCCAAACAAGGGAACTGTAGAGTTAGGACCTGGTGAGCGTCTGTCGGTATTGGAACAGGACCACTTCAAATATGATGAGTATAAGGTAATGGACACAGTCCTCATGGGGCATGATGCACTTTGGCAGAACATGAAGGAGCGTGAGGAACTTTATGCTAAGCCAGAGATGACTGAGGAGGATGGTAATCGTGCTGCCGACTTAGAGTTGAAGTTTGCTGAGATGAATGGATGGGAGGCTGAAAGCAATGCTGCACAGTTGCTCCAGAACCTTGGCGTTAAGGAGGATTTGCATGAGAAGCAGATGTCACAGCTCTCAAATACTGAGAAGGTACGTGTGATGTTGGCTAAGGCTCTCTTTGGTAAGCCAGAGAACTTGTTGCTCGATGAACCTACTAACGACCTCGACCTTGAGACCGTTGAATGGTTAGAGGATTATCTCGGTGAGATTGACGAGCATCAGACAGTATTGGTTGTATCGCACGACCGTCACTTCCTCGACTCAGTCAGCACACAGACAATCGATATCGACTTCGGTAAGGTAACCGTCTTTGCAGGTAACTACTCATTCTGGTATGAGAGTTCACAGTTGGCTTTACGTCAGGCTCAGAACCAGAAGATGAAGGCTGAAGAGAAGAAGAAGCAGTTGGAGGAATTCATCCGCCGATTCTCTGCCAATGTGGCTAAGAGTAAGCAGACAACATCACGTAAGAAGATGTTGGAGCGTCTGAACGTAGAGGAGATTCGTCCATCAAGCCGTAAATATCCGGGTATCATCTTCTCTATGGAGCGCGAACCGGGTAACCAGATTCTTGAGGTTGAGAATTTGAAGGCTGTTGATGAGGATGGAACAGTACTCTTCGATAATGTGAACTTCAATATTGAGAAGGGACAGAAGGTAGTCTTCCTCTCTCGCAACTCAAAGGCTATGACTGCACTCTTCGAGATTATCAATGGTAATCGAGAGCCTGATGCTGGTACATATAATTGGGGTGTAACAATCACTACGGCTTATCTCCCATTGGATAATACCGAGTTCTTCGATTGCGATTTGAACCTCGTTGACTGGTTGTCACAGTTCGGACCAGGTAACGAAGTGGCTATGAAGGGCTTCTTGGGTCGTATGTTGTTCAAGCAGGAAGAGGTTGAGAAGAAGGTGAACGTACTCTCTGGAGGTGAGAAGATGCGTTGTATGATTGCACGTATGCAGCTTCAGAATGCCAACTGCTTGATTCTTGATACGCCAACCAACCACCTTGACTTGGAGAGTATTCAGGCGTTTAATAACAACCTGATTGGCTTCAAGGGTAATATCCTCTTCAGTTCACACGACCATGAGTTTATTAACACCGTTGCTGATCGTATCATTGAGTTGACTCCAAAGGGTACCATCGACAAGCTGATGAGCTACGATGACTATATCCATGATGAGCAGATTAAGGAGCAAAAAGCAGGAATGTACTAAGATTGTCAAAACATGGCATACTATTTGCAAGGGTATGCCATGACAAATAGTGCAATAAAATTATGAGTAATAAAGAGAAAAATATAAAGATTGAAGGCGAAGAGCTGGAGTTGAATAACGAAGAAACAACCCAGAACGACGCTGAAGCACAGGCGGAATATGCTAACGGAGAGGAGACTCCTGCAGAGGAAGAACTCGACCCATTGGTAGCTGCACAGAACGAAGCTGAGCAGTGGAAAGACAAGTATATCCGTTTGGTTGCTGAATTTGAGAACTACAAGAAACGTACACTGAAGGAGAAGTCAGAACTGATTCTCAACGGAAGTGAGAAGACTGTAGCTGCTATTCTGCCTATCCTTGACGACTTTGAGCGTGCTACTGCCGATAAGACAGAGGACCCACAGGCAATTAAAGAAGGTTTCGAACTTATCTATAAGAAGTTTTTGAAGACCTTGGAGACACTCGGTGTTAACAAGATTGAGACCGATAATGCTGACTTCGATGTCGACTACCATGAGGCTATCGCAATGGTTCCTGGTATGGGCGACGATAAGAAGGGCAAGGTTATCGATTGTGTACAGACTGGTTATACGCTCAATGACAAGGTTATCCGTCACGCAAAGGTTGCTGTCGGACAATAATTTCATAAGGAAGAATGGCAAAAAGAGATTACTATGAGGTGTTAGGTGTCAGCAAGAATGCCTCTGAAGACGAGATAAAGAAAGCATACAGAAAACTTGCTATTAAGTATCATCCTGACCGTAATCCGGATGACCCTGAGGCTGAAGCAAAGTTTAAAGAGGCTGCTGAGGCTTATGATGTACTGCACGATCCACAGAAACGCCAACAGTATGACCAGTTTGGTTTCGATGCTCCTGGCGGTGGCTTTGGTGGTGGTAATCCATTCGGTTCAACTGGTGGTTTCTCTATGGACGATATCTTCTCTATGTTTGGCGATGTGTTCGGCGGACATGGCGGAGGATTTGGCGGCTTCGGAGGTGGCGGTCATCAAGCCCCTAAGTACCGTGGCTCTGACCTTCGTTTGAAGGTTCGTCTGTCGTTACAAGAGGTTGCTACAGGCGTTACCAAGAAGTTTAAGGTGCGTAAAGACGTTCCTTGCGAACACTGCCACGGCACTGGTGCTGAGGAGGGTAGCGGAACAGAAACTTGCCAGAACTGTCATGGTTCGGGTGTTGAAATCCGTACACAGCAGAGTATCTTTGGTATGATGCAGACCCAGACAACCTGTCACGTATGTAATGGTGAGGGAACTATCATTAAGAACAAGTGTACTCACTGTCATGGTGAAGGCGTTGTAAAGGGCGAGGAAGTCGTTGAAATCAACATCCCAGCGGGTGTTGCTGAGGGCATGGTGGTCAATGTTCCTGGCAAGGGTAACGCTGGTAGACACAATGGTGTGGCTGGTAATATCCAAGTATATATCGAGGAGGAACCTAACGACACCTTCATTCGTGACGGACAGAACGTCATCTATAATCTCTTGCTCGATTTCCCAACAGCGACCTTAGGTGGTCAGGTGGATATCCCAACCATTGATGGTAGCAATGTAAAGATTAAGATTGAACCCGGGAACACAGCCTGGTAAGACGCTCCGCCTACGTGGTAAGGGTCTTCCAGCAGTACAAGGTTATGGCAGTGGTACTGGCGATTTAGTGGTTCACATCAGTATTTACGTTCCAAAGGAGTTGAATAAAGAAGAGAAGAAGATTATCGAAGAATTACGACAAAGCGAAAACTTCCGTGGTGACAACAGCACTAAACGCTCTATCTTCGAGAACTTTAAGAAACTGTTTAGTTGAGCGAGTTGACGAGTGAACGAGTTTACGAGTAAACAAGTTATATGAGTTGACAAGTGAACAAGTGAACAAGTTGATAAGTAAACAAGTTTTTAATAAGCAATGAGTTTACAATTAGAATTGAGATAATGATTATATGCCCCATTAGACTTCTTTGGCTAATGGGGCTAAATCATTTCCTTACATTCCATCACTTACCTTTCATCACAATTCATCACCCCCCCACCCCCACCACCTAACACCTATCCCCCCATGAACTACCAAGAAACCGTAGAATATCTATTCAACAGCACACCCGTCTTCGAACACGTCGGGGCATCTGCTTATAAAGAAGGACTCGAGACAACAAAGACTTTGGACGAGCACTTTGGACATCCACACACCCACTTTCTTTCTATTCATGTTGCAGGAACCAACGGAAAAGGTTCATGCTCCCACACGTTGGCAGCTATCCTCCAAGCTGAAGGATATAAGGTCGGACTCTATACCAGTCCTCACCTCGTTGACTTCCGCGAACGTATCAGAGTCAATGGAGAAATGATATCTGAACAGGAGGTTATCGACTTTGTTGAACAGGAACGCAACTTCTTTGAGCCACTCCACCCTTCTTTCTTTGAACTCACAACAGCCTTAGCTTTCAAGCACTTTGCTGAGCAGAAGGTTGATATTGCTATCATTGAAGTGGGCTTAGGTGGTAGACTCGATTGTACAAACATTATCACTCCTATTTTATCGATTATCACCAATATATCACTCGATCACACCCAGTTCCTCGGTAATACGCTCGGAGCTATCGCAGCAGAGAAGGCTGGTATTATCAAACATCGTGTTCCTGTCGTTATTGGTGAGTCTGTCCCTGAAACACAGATTGTTTTCAAGGCAAAAGCACAGAAAGAGGATGCCCTCATTGTCTTTGCTGAAGACATCCCTGCAGTGCTTTCTTCTCATCCCAACCCTGATGGTGGTATCGCTTATCAGACTCGTTTCTTTGGCGATTTTGTGGGCGAATTGGGTGGTAGCTACCAAGAGAAGAATGCTAACACGGTCTTAACAGCCGTCATGCAACTGTATAATAAAGGTGTCATCAAGAACGCAGAGAGTATTGCTAAAGGCTTTGCCAATGTTTGCGAGCTGACGGGTTTAATGGGTAGGTGGCAGAAACTACAGGCTAACCCATTAGTGATTTGCGATACAGGACACAACGTTGGCGGATGGACTTACCTCTCCCAACAAATCAAACGTCAACAATGTAAGCAGAAGCGCATTGTTTTTGGTATGGTAGATGACAAAGACCTTCACGCGGTTATGTCCATGCTCCCCGATGATGCCATTTACTATTGGACACAACCGAGTACGCATCGTGCCTTCCCAGTAGAGAAGGTTGCCGAAACAGCCGACGATTACGACCTACACGGAAAGGTCTTCCCAACCGTCCTCGAAGCCTACCAAGCTGCCCTTCAAGATGCTGACGAACAAGATTTTATCTTCGTTGGCGGCTCCAGCTATGTGGTTGCCGACTTGCTGACAAGCCTACAAAAGAAATAGCAAAAGACCCTTCTTTATTAACCCCATATTACTAAATAAAGTTTGATTTTAGTTTGCTGTCACTTTTAACACTTTACCTTAGATGCTTATAATCAACGCATTATAAGTATACAAGAAGTGACAGAAGTGACAGCAAAGTTGATTTTCATAATATCACGACCTCTCATTAGATGTTGGCAGTACTATGTCTTGTGAAATTTTAATTCCTCTTTCATTGCGAATTGCTTTCCATAACTTTGCAAAAGTTACCGACTAAAATATGTTAACGCACAACATTTAATTTACCTCCAAACAGTCAAAAAAGTAGGGGGTATTGTTGCAAAAGACAGATAATTTCCATAACTTTGCAAAAGTTACCGACTAAAATATGTTAATATGACCATTCAAGAACAGATAAAACAACGGATAGACGAAGCTGAACCAGGAACGGTTTTCTTTGTCAATGACTTTGCTGAGTTTGATAATGAATATGTCAGTAAGTTATTATCGACGATGAAAGGTTTTGGTGTTCTTGAACGCCTCGCAAAAGGCATATACTATAAGCCGATAGTAACTAACTATGGCAATGTATATCCTTCGGCAGAGAAGATTGTAAAACTGATCGCAGAACATGAAAATGCGGAGATTCTACCAACAGGAGAATATGCTTTGAACGCCCTTGGTTTGTCAACACAGGTTCCGATGAAGGCAATCTATCTAACAACAGGATCGCCGAGGACTATAACTATAGGGAACAAGAAAATAAGACTGAAGCACAGAACTCCCAGCACATATTCGTATCACAGCAAGTTAATGCCATTACTTGTTTTAGCACTCAAGGCAAAGGGGCAATCAAACATAACTTCTGCTGATACAAATAGAATTGAGAAGTTAATCTCTGACTCAACCGAAAAGCAACAGATAAAAACGGATTTGGCAACAGCGCCAGTCTGGGTTCGCAAGTATATAAAACCAATAATAGAAAAGTATGAGCATTTGGCAAGATAAGACAATCGAAGAGCGTATCGCAATCGTACAGAATACAGCATTGAGAACAAATATAGAGGACTTGGCTATAGAGAAGGACTGGTGGGTAACGATTACCCTCAAAGCACTTTTCTCTACGTCATTTTCGGAGTTCCTGCTTTTCAAAGGCGGAACAAGTCTTTCTAAAGGTAAATGGGAGAACATTGATTTAAGAAGGTTCAGTGAGGATATAGACATATCTCTTAGCAGAAGTTGGTTTACTGAAACGGAAGAAAAACAGAAGCTATATCCTTTTGCCAAGTGCGAGAATAATAATCAACTGAAAAGCTTGCGGAAGGCATCGAGGGAGGTTATTTTCGAGCGACTTTCTCCTGAGTTAAATGAGCAACTTGCAAAATTGGGAGCTAAAGATTTCTACGTCGAGAATGTAAAGAGTATCATACAAGACGGTGTTGAGATTCCTATTGATACAGACCGTGACCCAGTAGTGCTGAATGTTGTCTATTCCAGCATCTTAGATGAAACAAATGAATACATTCAGCCAAAGGTCAAAATCGAAATCAGCTGTATGTCTATGGATGAACCTTTTGAAAACCGAGCATTAACTTCACTGATTTATGATACTTTTAACGAAGTGGATAATGCTACCCAATGCTTTGTTCCTACGGTACTTCCTATCCGGACTTTTTTGGAAAAGGCATTATTGCTTAATGAGGAATATCAGAAGAAGTCGCCCAGAAGCGAAAGAATGAGCCGTCACCTTTATGACTTGGAGAGATTGATGGACACCTATTCAGAAACAGCTATCAACGACTCAGAACTTTATAAAAGTATCATAGAGCATCGCAAGAAATTCTATCATATCAGTTCTGTGGATTATGACTCTGATAAGCGAGAGAATATTAAGATTTGGCCTACTGGAGAGATAGAAAATTTGTTCCGAGATGATTACAAAGCAATGATAGAATCATTCATTTATAACGAGAATCCATTGACTTTTTGACCAACTGCGGGAAAAGAATTCTATTGTTAGAGGATAAATTTCGAGAAAACACATAGTACCGAAACAAGATTATTTGGTTCAATGAAGGTGGAATTAGGTGGAGGCTACCTGGTGGTACTTATGAGATGCCATCTCTCAACAATAACTATCTTGAAAAAAAGCAAAATGCTACATAAACTTTTTATAGAAAAAAACATTTTATAATAAATTTTGTTTATCTTTGCATTTGAACTTCCATAAATCAAAAAAATATTACTTATATAAAAAGTACTAATATGAAACAAATTTACATCTTATTAATAGCCCTACTCATAAGCTTATCAGCTAATGCAGAAAAGTCTGGTACTTGTGGACCGAATCTGAAATGGGAACTTGCCAATGATGGTGTATTAACCATTACTGGAGAAGGAGAAATGACGGATTATTCATATTCAAATCGAAGCCCATGGTACGGTCAACATATTAAACGAATTATAATTGACGATGGTGTTTCGACAATTGGTAATGAGGCTTTCGATGATTGCTATACTCTAACATCTGTAACCATTCCAAATAGTGTTACGAAAATTGGTACTTCAGCTTTCGCTACTTGCATCGCTCTAACATCTATAACCATTCCAAATAGTGTTACGAAAATTGGTACTTCAGCTTTCGCTATTTGCATCGCTCTAACATCTGTAACCATTCCAAATAGTGTTACGACTATTGATGCTGCAACTTTCAGCGGTTGCAGCGCTCTAACTTCTGTTACAATTCCAAATAGTGTTAAGGATATTAGCGAAAGAGCTTTCAGCCATTGCAGAGCTCTAACTTCTGTTACAATTCCAAATAGTGTTAAGGAAATTGGAAAATATGCTTTTGCCGAGTGCAACAATCTAAGATCTATAATACTCGGCAATAGTGTTACGACAATTGACGATTACGCATTCATCAGTTGCAGCTCTCTAACTTCTATCACCATTCCCAATAGTGTTAGAGAAATTGGCTACGCTGCATTCAGCTATTGCAGAGCTCTAACTTCTGCAACAATTGGAAATAATGTTACAATAATTGAAGAAAAAACTTTCTATTCTTGTAACGCTCTAACTTCTGTAACCATTGGTAATAGTGTTACGGAAATTGGCTACGCTGCATTCAGCGATTGCAGCGCACTAACTTCTGTAGCTATTGGTAACAGTGTTACGACAATTAGCTGGGAAGCTTTCTACAATTGCAGTGCCCTAACTTCTGTAACCATTCCAAATAGTGTTACGACAATTGGACAGTTTGCTTTCGCAAATTGTAGCGCGCTAACTTCTGTAACCATTCCAAATAGTGTTAGATACATTAGTGACTGTGCTTTTTCTGGCTGTCGTAAACTGAAACAATTTATCATCCCAAACTCTGTAACTACACTTTGTAAAGGTCTATTGGCTAATTGCACTTCTTTGGAAAGCATAAGAATTCATAAAGATGTAAAGGAAATTGAAAAAAGCGTCTTCGACGGATGTACTAATGTTACACAAATTTCGTGTGAAGCAATCGTACCACCAACTTGTGGTTTAAAAGCTTTTCATCATATTGACAAGAGCAGTTGCAAACTATTTGTACCTAAAGCCAGCATTGATGCTTATAAACAAGCACCTCAATGGAAAGAATTCTTCTTCATCGAGAGTACTACTGGCATTACAAACTCTGTTTATAATAAAGCAGGACTTGCTGATGTCTATACAATAGATGGAACAAAACGGCTAAGTAAAGCAAGCACTGACGAAATTAATGCTTTGCCTAAGGGTGTTTATATTGTCAATGGTAAAAAGATAATCATTAAATAACAGACACATCGGTTTTCCTAAGCCACACCATATATTTTTACTTGTTGTATGTTCGTCTGACAAAGAAATAAGAATAAGAATAGAAACTTACAGTAAAACATCGACGGCTTATACAGAAAACCTTATTACTATACAGCAGCAAGTGAGCAATCATTTGCTGCTTTTTCATTTATTCTCTTACAAATATTTTCGTTTCCTGTCACTTTTAACACTTCCTCTTATGTGCTTATACTCAATATATTATAAGCATATAAGAAGTGATAGAAGTGACAGCAAAGTTGATTTTCATAATTTCACGACCATCTCTCAACAATAACTATCTTAAAAAAAGCAAAAATGCTACATAAACTTTTTTTATAGAAAAAAACATTTTATAATAAATTTTGTTTATCTTTGTATTTGAACTTCCATAATTCAAAAAAATATTATTTATATAAAAGTACTAATATGAAACACATTTACATCTTATTAATAGCCCTACTCATGGGCTTATCAGCTAATGCCGAGGAGTCTGGTACTTGTGGACCTGATCTAAGATGGCACCTTACTGATAATGGTGTTTTGACCATTACAGGAAAAGGGGAAATGTATGATTATTCACTCTACAACAGAGCACCATGGGGCAAATCTGATATTAAACGAATTATAATAGGTGATGGTATTACGACAATTGGACAGACTGCTTTCAGCGGTTGTAGCTCTCTAACTTCTGTAACCATTCCCAATAGTGTTACGACAATTAAGGAATATGCTTTCAGCGGTTGTAGCTCTCTAACTTCTGTAACCATTCCCAATAGTGTTACGACAATTGGAGAGTCTGCTTTCAATCAGTGTAGCTCTCTAACTTCTGTAACCATTCCAAATAGTATTACAACAATAGGAAGGTCTGCTTTCGAGGATTGTAGCTCTCTAACCTCTGTAACCATTCCCAATAGTGTTACGACAATTGAAGTATATGCTTTCAGCGATTGTAGCTCTCTAACTTCTGTAACCATTCCAAATAGTGTTACGACAATTAGAGAGTATACTTTCGACAATTGCAGCTCTCTAACTTCTGTAACCATTCCAAATAGTGTTACGACAATAGGAGGTTGGGCTTTCAGCGGTTGTGGCTCTCTAACTTCTGTAACCATTCCCAATAGTGTTACGACAATAGGAGGTTGGGCTTTCAGCATTTGTAGCTCTCTAACCTCTGTAACCATTCCAAATAGTGTTACTACAATTGGCGACAATGCTTTCATGGGTTGCAGTTCTCTAACTTCTGTAACCATTCCCAATAGTGTTACGAGAATAGGTAGCGAAGCTTTTAGCGATTGCACCAACCTACAAAAAGTAAATATCGGAAATAGTGTTAAGACTATAGGAGAATTCGCATTTAACAAATGTACCAATATAACACAGATTTCAAGTGAGGCAGTCGTACCTCCAACCTGTGAGTCAGGTGTTTTTTTCTACGTAAATACATCTAAATGTAAACTTATTGTTCCTAAGAATAGTCTTGACGCATATAAACAAGCATACCAATGGGAAGATTTTTCCTTAATAGAAGGTAGTACTACTGGCATTACAAACACTGTTTATAATAAAGCAGGACTTGCTGATGTCTATACAATAGATGGAACAAAACGGCTAAGTAAAGCAAGCACTGACGAAATTAATGCTCTGCCTAAGGGTGTTTATATTGTCAATGGTAAAAAGATAATCATTAAATAATAGACACATTGGTTTTCCTAAGCCACACCATATATTTTTACCTGTTGTATGTTCGTCTGACAAAGAAATAAGAACAGAAACTTACAGGGAAAACCTTGATGGCTTATATAGAAAACCTTATTACTATACAGCAGCAGGTGAGCAATCATTTGCTGCTTTTTCATTTACTTTCTTGCAAATATCAATGCAAAGAGTTATATTTGGTTCTTCCGAAATATGGAGTGATACCTTTTGAGATTAGAAGTTTGAAGATAGGTCACACAGAGCAAAGGAGGGCACAGAGGTTTTATAAAGCAGAAATCGTTAGGCACAGAGGCACCGTTGGTGCGTGGAGGAACAGAGGATGTTTGCGAGTTTTATTAATGTTATTGTCTACTTCATTACAAAGCAGTGGTTTGCAAGGTTTCTTAAAATGTTTATTACCAAAGTTATCAGCAACACGTACACTACGCCTCTGTCGCTCTTTGTGCCTTCGGCACCTCCGTGAGATTGTCTGCTTTCACCTCCGTGCTCTCTCCCTCTCTATGTGCCTTTTATATGTAGTAGGCTTAATTTATTACTCCCTATTTCGGAAGAACCTTTTATCTTTGATATGCACTACAAATATGCTATTTGAAAGACTGCATCAGTGGCATCAATACCTTTTCTTGCAGCTCTTTTCTATTAATAGTGGGGTACATCTCATCTCCTTTGATTTGAAATGAAGGTGTAAGACAAATAATGTAGACTCTGCCGTTTATAAAATACGGAACAGCATACAAGGGAGCCTCGCATTCTTCTATCATGAAATACTCCTTGTTGATGGTAGGAAAACTGCATCTCGCCTCTGCAGACTCCAAGGCAACGATTGCTACTACATCTTTCTGTAGACTGTCTTTAAGCAGCCATACATCTTTTGTTGTAATCGAAAAAGGATGTTTAAGCCACTTAGCATCCAACCCCTTCACCACTGCTTTGATAAGCCATGTATTTGCTTTATCTTTGTGTAGACCAGTAAAAGCCTTACCTGTCCATCGAAGTTTATAAGTGTTTTCTACAGATATAATGCTGTAAGTTGGTGTAGACTCCTGTCCTTTGACGTTTTGTTGCAGTTGCTTATTCTGATTTTGTTGTGAATTATCTTTTGCCGACGATGATACCGTCTGCGCTGTACAATTACAAAATATGCAAACCAGACCTACGAAATATAATGCTAATCTCTTCATGCTACTGTTATATTTTAAACCTAAATTGATTTGACATTGGAGTAATAGTTGGCTTTGGAGCTGCCTCAATCTCTATATATAACTTTCCCTGCCTTTTATCAATCTGTGAATAAATTAAGCGTAAAGATAGTTTTTTTCCACCTTATACAACATATTTTTTTGTGTATTAATTATTCTTAATGAAGACTCATCCGATATATGGAGTGCTCAACTAAAACTCTTACATATAAGGCACACAGAGTCACGGAGGGGACGGAGGTAACGCAATGTCACGGAGGTGCCGAGGGCACAAAGAGCGACGGAGATGCAGCATACAGATTCTTGATAAATATTTTGGAATAAACGTTTTGTATATAAATTGCTAATAGAATTGGCAAACAAGCTCCGTTGCTCTATGCACCGACGGTGCCTCCGTTACTTCCATTACTTTGTTTTAATATTCCTCCGTTCCCTCCGTTCCTCCGTGTGACATTTCATTAAAGCCCTAAACTTAGGCGTTTCCTTATCATTTCAAAAGTCTGAAGAACCATATTCATACCCTATAAACAAGCCACCGCTCTGAATTATCTTTACATTTATCATTGCTTTATTCACCAAAAACAGTCGAAAAAACGCTTTTCCTACCACCTTTGTAACTCATTCGTTATGAAGATGTTACAAAATCGCCTTTCAAAAGGTGCTTAATAGGACTTCAAAAGGGCGTTAGTAAGGGGCTTAAAGGGCACCTTTTGCAAGCCAAAAAGGCGTTAATTCGAATGCTAAAGAGCATCTTTTAAAAATGAAGGTGTGAAAAATAATTACAATTCACAGTATTGGGAACGGTCTACATCTGTTGGTAGAGAGGTGGGAGAAGCTGTTTACAAACCTATATTAATATACGTTGAGACTATAGGATAAATACATACCTTATCGACATATACAATTGTATGCCGATAAGATAGGTAGGAACCAGTCTTGAACCAACCTCTAAACCGCCTACAAGAATCTTGTGCATCTTTGCAACACTGTCTATCGTACCACTTGCCACACCATAGGTTAGTGACATGATGATGATAATCAGTGATAATGAGGGGATGAAACTCGAGGAGAAGGAACTGGGGAATAGCTGTCCTGTCACGCTCAGGAGAATTGCGTGCGGAACAGCTGTGAGAAGAATCATGATAATCACATAGGCGATAAACTCGACTAATGCCACGCGAAGACCAGCCTTCTCACGGTAATGGAATTTGTAACGATTGTTTGTGGAATTTGTTAGGCTGCTTCTCACGTTTGATAGCATCGCACGTAATGCAGTATAAAGGCGACTGCGAACGCACGCACCTGCTGCCATCACTACCATAATAAAGTAGATAAGCAGTGGTGAAAGTTGGTTGCTGACAAATGAGCCAAAGAACCAACGGATGCCCTCACTGCTCAGCATAGACCGCATCGGAAGCTCTGGGAAAGCTGCCGTAAGAAGCCATGAGAGCAGTATCAGTGCCAGCTGGGCTATGAGAAGCACTAAGACTATATAACCTAACTTATTCCTCATCAGCGTGGAGGTTGTCGATGTCGATAATACGTAGTTCTAATGCACGTACTACAAGGCGCGTTGCGTTAACGCTCATACCATTGTTACCATCAGGGAATAACTTCTGTACGAGTTCGTTCTGTCGTTTCTCTAAGCTCTTTACACCGAATGGCATACCACGTAGGTTGGTAATCTGTTCCTTGGTATAACCGAGTGCAAGGTGGCGTAGGAAGCGCTCATCATACTCGTCAATCTCGTAGCTAACCATTGCTTCTTGGTGCATCAGCTGACCGCTCACGCTCATCTTGAATCTGCCTACAATCTTTTCGAGGATAGGCTGATTGAATACCATTCGCTTGCCCGACATGACACTTGCCACGTCGCCACGTGTCAATAGTTCGCCACTCTTAAGGCAGATACCATCAGCACCAGCATCGAGGACGTCGACCCATAGTTTTTCATTCAATATCTCACCCGTAAAGATCAGCACCTTTACATGTGGATAAGTCTGTTTTGTTTGGCGGCAGATTTCTACTCCCACCGTTGTTGAACCACCCAATCCAAGGTCGAGCAGCACGAGGTCGGGCAGGTTTTGTTTAATGAGTTTCCAGTAGGCAACTTCGCTTTCTGCTGTTCCAATAATCTCGGCTTCAGGGATTTCGTTTCGGAAGATACCCTCCGTTCCTTTTAACTCCAAGGGTACGTCTTCAACGATGATGACTCTAAAATTCTCCATAGGTATATTTTGTTTAGTTATGTTTCTTAATTTGCTTTTGCCAAACCACATCTATTCTCACGCCATTTGGTGTCGCATTCGCTGAGATACCACAGCCACGCTTATTGGTAGATTCACCATTATCGCGGGCTATCTGTCGGCAGATAAAGAACATCAAACGGTCGGCAGAAGGCTGGAAAAGGTCGCGACAAACGTCATCAGAGAGTATCAGTGTCGACATGATGACATGTAGGGTGACGTAACCAGGCTGATGCTCTTCGGCTGTGACCGTCAGTGGTTGGTTGTTATTGATAAGATATAGTATATCAAATAAATAAGCAAGGAAGACAGGGTCGCCACTGATGAGAGGTGACTCGAAGGTTGTCGTCAGCTTCGATGGACTCACCAATGTCGTGATATCCACTGGGCGCGACACGAGTTTCACGGATTCTACTTGGCTCATTGCCTGCTGACTAAGAATCTGATAGAGTTCTTTATAGTAGATTGCCAACTCGTCAATCGCCTCAAGTTGACCATCAGGTTCGTCTACAAGCTGGCGAATACGTGAAGGATAGTACATCGTTTCATGCTTGAGTGTTGATAGACAGTTATCAAGAATGCTGTTACTAATGTGCAAACGCTCGTTCTCATATTCCACACAACGCACCTCATCTTCGAGCATTTCTATGTCTGATTGGCTCTTTTGATTCTCCTCCACAGAGGCAATTAGTGCCTCCTTAATCTGGTTGACGATAGCAAGTAATCGTTCTGGGAATCTGTCGCTCACCCCTTTCTCAACCTCTCTAAGCTTGTTTTCTTCGCTCACATCACTGAGAAGAACCGTGTTTATCTGCTTCACACGCTCCAAACAGAACTGATAAGAGAGACGATGACGATAATACATCACGTAATAAACAGGGAAGATTGAAAGCAAGAAAAGCACAAGAAGGGCAACAGCCACATTCTTATTCGTCTCCGACTTCATCATCATTCGACAGTATTCGCCCAATGAGTTGTCGGCATAACGCTCCTTAAAGAGGTGGGTATAAACAGAGTTATTGTATTTATAAACCTCCCATTCGTGCAGTGCCAATGCTGCCACAGCACTCTCATTACGTATGTCGAGGATGATACCATAGTTCATCGGCAGGCTATCATGATACCACTTAATCTCTGCAGGAACGATAGAAAGGCTTCCAAGTTGCTTCATCAACTCCTTTCCTTTAGGGCGAAGTTGGAGATAATGGAGATTCAGATAGTAACGACATGTGTCTGCATAAGCCAATGTCTTACTATAGGAACCATTGATATTTGAGAAGTAAGCCGAGTCTGCATAGATGCCAGCAAGGGTGTTATAGTCCTTCTTTGCAAGGGCAGTAGCCTTGTCGCTGGCTCTTGTAGGACGTGCCTGAGCCGTCAGGAGGGAAGCTGTAGCGAGGACGAAAGCCAACAAGACACGGCTGATACCCTTTGGCAAGCGGAAGAAGAAACGACTTCCCTTGTCCTTCTCGCTCTCTACACCCATCTCACAAACAGAGAATATTTGACTAATCTTCTTGTATTTATTGATGATACCATTACAATTCATCAATCCAAAACCATGCGAAGCACTGTCTTTCTGGTCATGGATTGGCTTGTGATCGAAGATGTGTTGTTGTTCTTCTTCAGTGAGTCCGCAGCCCGTATCGGCAACAGATATCTCAACATAGTCAGGCTCTTCAATGGATGAAATGGTCACCTTTCCGCCTTTCAGTAAACTTACGAGCATTATCTGCCAATGTATTCACCATGAAAAGCGTCAGAACGCGGTCGGCTTTGACGACAGCTTTCGTGTCTTCTACACGTAGGTCGATACCCTTCATATGGAAGCCCATGCGTCCTTTCTTCACAATATCGAATACCTGTTGTATAGGGAAACTCTCAATATGCAGCGACAGTTTACCTTGTCTAAGCTGAATCCACTCCGTGAGAACAGCGTTTAGTTCGTTAATCTTATCGGTCAACTCACGGATATAAGTGTAACGTTCTGCCTGCACAGCATCGCTTTCGCCACCCTTCTTGAGTTTCTCAATCTCATGTAACATACGGTCGATGAGTGGGATAACACCATTGACAAGCGAAATCTTAGCCCGTTGTTCAAGGTGTTTACGCTTATTGTCCGTAAGATGTAACTTATTGATAACAAGCTGTTCAGACACCTCTTCATACTTATCAGCCAGTTCTGCCATGTGCTTTTCATTGTTATGACGCCACTGTTCAAGCGGAAGGAGGAGGTCGTCTAACGAACCCTGTGTGTCCTTTCTTCGACGAAGATAATGGAAGAGAACCAGTGAAGCCAACACGAAGAAGATAGAGAGTGCCACAGCAAAGATGATAAGATTCAGCTGTTTTGACGTACGCTCTAACTGTTCAGCACGTGATGTAAGGTATCTGTCTTGTCGAGTTTCGTCCTGAAGATCAAGGTAGATGTTACGGTTATAATCACTCTGTTGCTTATTATTCATAGCCGAATACGTAACACTCAACTGTTCACGGATAGACGCAACAAGGTCGGGTGCCTGATTGATAGCTGGATTATCGTGCAAAGCCTTGTTCAGACAGATGATAGCCGAGCGGTAATCCTTTATCTGCCAATAGCATGAAGCCAAGGTTCGATAGCAACCTGCCGTCTGATAAACATCTCCATAACGTTGGAAGATATGCAGTGAACGCTGTGCTAAGTTACCTGCAAGGAGCTTCTCTGGCATGTTATCAAGGTTGATATATTGGAACGAAGGTAGGTTATCATGCATCAGTGTTGCTCGACTCTTATCGTTCAGAATCAACTCACTGATTGCCTGCAAGGAGTTTGCCTCCCAATAAGGGAAGTTGTGCTGACGTGCAAGCATATAACAACGTATGAGATATTCAAACTCTTTTTGCTCTATGGCTTTCTGCGAATTGGTATTGATAATACCACCCGACCCGATGTTATAGTAATAAGCCAAGAGCTGAGCCATGTCGGTTTGTATCTCTCCATCGGGATTAATCTGGCTGATTGCCTTGATAGAAGGCTGCTCCAAACCTACGTAATAATAGTATGTCGAAGTGACAATGGCAAACTCTGAGCGCGCATAAACCATGCGACGACGTTGCCGAGGAGAGAGTAGTTTCTCATCTTCTTCAATACGATGAATTCGTTTTTGTGCTTTCATAGTAGTCATAGAACTCCTTATTAAGCGACTCACGCTGACAAAGACGCATAAACTGGATGTCAGCCACCAAGAGTTCTACTTGGTTATCAGTGATTTTGAGGACAGAATCGAGTTTAGCATTGGCTTCTGTAAAGCGCATCTTCATCAAGTCAACAAACGCAAGATTGTTTAATGCCTCCGCCTTTCCTGCGTCATAGCTTCCTGCCAGACCGTAGGCTTTGTCCGCATAGATTCTCACGGAGTCGAGATTACGATAGTGTAAGGCATATGCCTTGTCGTTTAATTTGTCAACTTCTTGTGCGTGTGGAACATTACAGGCAACAAGCATCAGAAGGAGTAGACAAACTACCCACCCTGTAATTATGCTGTATGTCTTTGTTCTTTTCATCTGTTTTATGTAGACTTAACTACTACTCCTCTATAAATCAAAAGGCAAATATACAAAACTTTTTTTTAATAATTTCATAATTCAGAATTCATAATTCAGAATTATGATTACTACTTTAATTCAGAATTCAAAATTCATAATTCATAATTCATAATTATGATTACCATTGTTGGAAAAATATTCAACTGGAAAAATCAAGGGTTAAAGCACAAATCAAAAAGTTCAAAGCTCAAAGTTCAATGTTCAAAGGATAAAAAATCAAGGGTTAAAGCACAAATCAAAAAGTTCAAAGTTCAATGCTCAAAGTTCAAAGGATTAATAGTTCAAAGGATAAAAAGTTCAAAGTACAAGAAGGATTCGTGGGATTAGAGAAATTCGTAGTCAGTGTTTGAATTTATTTTACATTATGGTTTAAGGAAATGGTAGGGAAAATGGTTAAGAACGAGTGATTTTAGTACCTCTATAAGTCTTTTGTAATCAAGCAGTTGCAAAGGCGGGTTTCGAAAGGTGCTTAATTGGACTTCAAAAGGGCGTTAGTAAGGGGCTTAAAGGGCATCTTTTGCAAGTCAAAAGGGCGTTAATTGGAAGCCAATTAACGCCCTTCTCGTTTTCAGTCTTTGATTTTTATTTACATTATATCCGCTCGCACAGAAGCAAACCATTGTCATATTACGATTCCTTATATTTCTTTGTTACATGTCCCCACTTACTCTGTTACCCTGTGTTCACGTACCTTGCTACTGTCTAATTACTTACTTTGTTACTCTGTCTTTACGTACCTTGTTACTGCATTATTACTTACTTTGTTACCCTGTCTCCACTTACTTTGTTACCATGTCTTTTATTATTATGTCTTTTGCATTTTGTCAACAATACTACTGTAGTAATCATAATTATGAATTATGGATTATGAATTTTGAATTATAGTAGTATGAATTGTGAATTAATATTAGTTTTTGGTGGACATGAAAAAAGCTTAGAAAACTTATTACTAAGTATTTCTAAGCTTTGAAGTTGCGGGTGCAGGACTCGAACATGCGACCTCCAGGTTATGAGCCTGGCGAGCTACCAACTGCTCCAACCCGCGATATTAATTAAGAACAATTCATCTATGAACCGAGGTGCATTCCTGAATTGCGAGTGCAAAGGTAGTGGTTTATTACGAAACTACCAAGGAATTATACATTATTTAACAAACTATCCACTCTGCTTTGCGCCTTCTAAACTCTCTTTGCTACCATTACCGTAAGTAACTCCGCAGGTGTGTGTACCTGCATTTCTGCCCATGAGAATGTCGAATTCGGTATCACCAACGACGAGGGTTTCGTGTGCTTCGACGTTAAAATGACGCAAAGTCTTAAGCACTGATTCAGCTGCTGGTTTCTTCTCGACAACATCGTCGGCAGCAATCAGATAAGTGATATACTTCGAGAGGTCTAATTCGTCCATCAGTTTTGCAAGCGTTCTATGGCTACGACTACTTGCAATCGACATCAGAATGCCCTGCGAAGAAAGTCTTTCCAACGTTTCAACAACACCCGGAAAGGCTTTTACAACACCCGGAACATTCTTCACATTGAATATTTCGCTATACACCTTAGCACACTCCTCAGCCTGTTCATCGCTCATTGGGATGATAGATGAGAAACATTCCTTCAATGGTAAACCAATCGTTCGGGCGCACTCCTCACGACTTCTCATCGGTAAATTCAGACGTTCTATCGTTGCAAGCATCGTGTCGGTAATGAGCTTTTGAGAATCGCCAAGCGTTCCATCGAAGTCGAAGATGATGAGACGAATACCAGAAAGTATCTCTGGATTGGAGAAAAGGTCAGGACAGTAGCGAGGCGTTCTGTTGCTATCAATCTTCATAGTCTTATCCTTCAGCTGTTTCTTCCGCTTAAGATAGCCCTTCACACGTTTGTAACCTTCCTTTCCAAGGATAGCGATGCCGCCATATTGAAAGCTCTTTGCCAGTCCGAAAAAGACAGTAAACAGTATGCCTTTCGTTGCCGTTGACACTGGGAAAAACACTTGGACGAATGAAAGAATATAAAAGGGAATACACATCAGGAGTACGATAACACCTGTGCGAAAAGACAATTTTTGAAGATAACTTTTGATGGACATAACTGCACGTAGCCTTATTTCAGAACGCAAATTTAGTTAAAAACTTCCTATTATCCGTCATTCTGTACACAATTAAATAATAAAAAGAACTTTTACTTATAAATTCTAACGTTGTGCTTTCGCACATTCCAACAATTATTAGTAAATTTGCAGCGCAAAAATATTATATTCACTTCCCATATTTATGGCAGAAAAGATAAGAATCAAAGACATTGCAGAACGTGCAGGTGTAAGTGTTGGAACAGTTGATAGAGTATTGCATAAACGCCCAAATGTATCGGAATCCGCACTGAAACGAGTGGAAAAGGTACTGAAGGAGATGAATTATCAGCCGAATGTCTACGCAAGTGCATTAGCTTATAACAAGAGTTACACGTTCTATTGTTTGATTCCAAAGCACAGCAGTGAGGCTTACTGGGAAGAGATTGAGATTGGTGCCATGAAGGCGGTAGAGGCACGTAGAGACTTTTATATCGACTTGGAAATCATGTATTACAGTCGATTGGATCCTCACTCTTTTATCGAGACCTACCAGAAATGCCTTAGGCAGAATCCGGATGGCGTTATCCTTGTCCCTACGACATTAGAGGTGACACGCCAGTTCACCGACGAACTGCACGATCGCAACATCCCTTTCATTCTGCTCGACTCCTATATGCCATCGCTGCAACCGCTGTCATTCTACGGACAGGACTCTATCCAGAGTGGTCGTTTTGCTGCTCGAATGCTGATGCTCATAGCTCAAAAGGAGGAAAGCATCATGCTTATGAAGCAGACGAAAGACGGAAAGATGGCGAGCCGTCAGCAAGAGAATCGTGAGGTAGGCTTCCGTCATTATATGGAAGAGAACTTCCCTAATATTAAGATTTTAGAGGTAAACCTCCCATTAGACGAGGAGCGGAAGCGTTATGACCATATCTTAGAAAAGTTCTTCAGCGAGCATCCAGAGGTACACCACTGTATCACACTGAACTCTAAAGCGCATATCGTGGGTAAATTCCTGCTGAAGACGCATCGCCATAACGTTCAGATTATGGGCTATGACGTGGTACATAAGAATGCTGACTGCCTACGAGAAGGGAGTATATCGTTCCTCATCGCACAGCATGCCTACCAACAAGGCTACTTCAGTGTTGACTCCCTCTTCCGTGCTATCGTGCTGAAAAAGAAGGTTGAACCAGTTAACTATATGCCTATCGACTTGCTTATGCGAGAGAATATAGACTTCTATCATAGGTCGTGGGGTAAAACAAGAAAGCCCCACCCCGACCCTCCCCGAAGGGGAGGGAGGCAAATTTGCTAAGAGTTAGGTGGTGAAGGAGACCAGCCCAGTCCTCTTCCGAAGGGGAGGGAGGCAAAACTGCTATAAACTAAGATGAAAGAAAGGTAGTAAAAGGGGGATAAAATTAAATAAAAGAAGGCATTGATAAAAATCGTGATGATGCTCAACACATGACGTGCGGAGGGCTAACGCATAATGTGCGAAGGCTTAGCACATGATGTGCGAAGGCTTAGCACATGATGTGCGGAGGCTTAAAATAAGATATGGTAAGTGTGAAAAGGGGATGAATAATAGGTTAATAGAATTCATCAACACCTAACATTCAATAGCTAACATTTAACACCCAATGTTCACCATTTATCATTCAACATCTGCACAATTCATCAACACCCAACATTTAACACCCACCACCCATCCTCTCTCACAAATCATCACCACCCATCACCCAACACCAAACACCCAACAAATGACAGAAAACAAAAAAGGACTCCTCGCGTTGAGTCCGTTACTTGTATTTATCGTACTATATCTGGTCACTTCAATCATATCGGGTGACTTCTATAAGGTACCGATTACCGTGGCTTTCATGGCTTCGAGTATCTTTGCTATTGCCATATCAGGAGGCTATCCACTCGCAAAACGAATTGAGATATACAGCAAGGGAGCCAGCACAGACAACATGATGATGATGCTGTGGATATTCGTACTTGCTGGAGCATTCGCCAACTCGGCTAAGGACATGGGCAGTATTGACGCTACGGTCAACCTAACCCTCTCCGTCCTACCAGATAACATGCTGCTGCCAGGACTCTTCCTCGCTGCTTGCTTCATCTCTATGAGTATCGGAACGAGCGTTGGAACTATCGTTGCACTCACCCCTATCGCAGCAGGTATTGCCACTTCTACGGGAAGTTCGCTCCCTTTTGTCGTCGCAACCGTCGTCGGTGGTTCGTTCTTTGGCGACAACCTTTCGTTTATTAGCGATACAACCGTTGTGGCAACGAGAACACAGGAGTGTAAGATGGCAGATAAGTTTAGAGTAAACTTCTTCATTGTTGCCCCTGCAGCAGTCTTGATTCTGCTTGTTTATATCTTCTTGGGAAGAGACATACATACCACAGGACAGGTTGCCAACGTTGACATCTACAGAGTAATTCCTTACATGGCAGTACTGATTTGTGCGCTCTTTGGTATGAACGTGATGGCTGTATTGACCATTGGAATCGTCCTCACAGGTGCTATCGGCATCATTGCTGGCAGCTACGATGTCTATGGTTGGTTTGGAAGTATGGGCGCAGGAATCAAAGGAATGGGCGAACTGATTATCATCACGATGATGGCAGGTGGTATGTTAGAGATTATCCGTGAGAATGGCGGTATCGACTATCTCATCAAGATGATCACCCGACACGTCAACAGTAAGCGCGGAGCAGAGCTAACAATAGCCTTCCTCGTAAGTTTGGTGGATATCTGTACAGCCAATAATACAGTGGCAATCCTCACTGTGGGCGGTATTGCAAAGCAGATAGGCGACCGCTATGGCGTAGACAAACGTAAGGCAGCCAGCATCCTCGACACCTTCTCATGTTGTGCGCAGGGCTTGATTCCTTATGGTGCACAGATATTAATGGCAGCAGGTTTGGCAAAGATAAACCCTGTGAGCATCGTCCCATTCTTGTATTATCCAATGTTATTGGGCATCACAGCCTTTCTTTCTATCCTCTTCCATTATCCCCGTCGTTATTCATAACATATCATCATCACCCAACATTCAACACCCATCACTCACCATTCACCACTCCATTAAACATATCATCAACACCCAACACTCATCACCTAACACCCAATCACCATGCAACCAATAGAATCATCTGGAATGGACATCATTCAACGTAACTTCTTTCGAATCCTTTGTTCGGGCGCATTCGGCACACAGTCGAACCTCGAACCGATGTCGCCTTTCAAATGGCGAAGACTCATACAGATGGTTGAAGCACAACAAGTGATGCCTATCTTCATCAATGGTATCGCAAGACACGCTATGGATGAAGGACTCAACCTACCAGAGAGTATCATCACAGACATCAAAGCAAAGCAGGAAGAACGCAAGACATTAACTGCAAGAATACCCAAGACGGTTAGACTTAGCAATGCGTTACTGAACCGTAGACTAAAGAATCTTATCTACAACGAACTGCATAGTATCGACACTTCGATTGAGGCGATTGATATGCTGAAGCTAATTGTCAACAACTCTGAGACCATGTTTACACGTGGTATGAACTTAGGGGGAATCATTACGATGGGCGAATACCTAAGAACTCGGGGTAATAAGGTAGACTTCGTGAAACTCGAGAACTGGCTGAATACCTTGCAGTTGAGTGCTATGGCGGAGCTACAGGGTAATGTTCTCATCTCCGTCTTTGGCTTTGAAGAAGACGAAATACCCTTCGTTAGCAAGAGTGATCCAAATGCTTACCGCCTCACATTACGCAGTATTTCAGACTTAGCGAAGGACACTGCGCACGAATGGCACTTCAAACAAAACGCCGTAGGATTTGTACAAAACAACAGTTCCGTACTTCGTCGCAACGTCCGTCGCAGTCTCCGCTACGTCAGCTATGCACCCATTGAGACAACCAGTAACTTCTTTAGCAACTTCGTCAAAAGTCTTTCTGAGATTGAAGAGTAAGCTTACTTAACCCAAATCAGTCATTAGAGACTAAACAGATTTTGTTTTATTGTCGAGTAGATTGCCTGTCTTTGTAACGTAGGCGTAGCGGGCTACGTCAAGTTGCAAAGACAGGCAAGATGCTCGACAAGAAAAATAAAAAGATGTTAGGAAACAACATAAAAAAATAAGAATTCCTGAAACATTGTGGTCTAATAACTGATTTGGGTTAAAATATAATAATGCCTTGCCCCACGTGGACAAGGCTTTCTCTTTTAATAGAATAAGTAGATTTTCTACACTTTTCTCCCTCATTAAGCATTTAATCAGATATTTTTTGTATCTTTGTCCATGGATAGTTGAAATCCAGAATATAAAAAAACCTAAATACAAAAAAATCATATTAATCGAGATGAAGAAAATCTTACTTTCAGTGGCATTGATGATGGCTACATTCTCACTTCATGCCACAGATGCGAACTACCAGGTAGTTCCTCTCCCACAAAGCATTACTGCTGAGAAGGGTACACCATTCGTTTTAGATGCTAACACCGTTATTAATGTTGCAAGCAACGATGAGGCTATGCGCCGTAATGGTGAATTCTTGAAGCAATATATCCAAGAGGCAACTGGTATTGCGCTCAATGGTATGAACAAGAAAGGAAGTACTATTACCTTGAAACTCAATGCAAAGGTTGAGAATGAGGAGGGTTATGTTATCACCGTAAAGGGTAAGAATATTACCGTTGAGGGCAAGACTCCACGTGGTGTGTTCTATGGTGTACAGACACTTCGCAAGTCATTGCCATTGGAGAAGGCTGAGAACGTAACCTTCCCAGCAGCTCGTATCGTTGACTATCCACGCTTCGGCTATCGTGGTACGATGCTCGATTGCGCTCGTCACTATTTCAAGATGAGTTTCATTAAGGAGTTCATTGATATGTTGGCACTCCACAATGTCAACACTTTCCATTGGCATCTCACTGAGGATCAGGGCTGGCGTGCACAGATTGACCGCTATCCAAAGCTTACAGAGGTTGGTTCAAAGCGTGCGCAGACAGTTATTGGTCGTATGACAGGACTCTTTGATGAGACCCCATACGGTGGTTACTATACAAAGGATGAGATGCGTGAAGTTGTGAAGTATGCAGCTGATCGTTATATCACTGTTATCCCTGAGATTGACATGCCTGGTCATATGCTCGGTGCCTTGGCAGCTTATCCAGAGCTTGGTTGTACCGGTGGTCCTTACAAAGTGGCTGAGCAGTGGGGCGTATTCCCAGACATTCTCTGCGCTGGTAACCCTAAGACCTACGAGTTTGTGAACAATGTTCTCGATGAGATTGTTGACATTTTCCCATCAAAATATATCCACATCGGTGGTGATGAGGCTCCACGTGATCGTTGGAAGACCTGTCCACGTTGTCAGGCTGAAATCAAACGTCTCGGTTTGAAGGGCTCTAACGGCTTCCCTGCAGAGGCGCAGTTGCAGGCTTACTTCATGAATCAGGCTGCTAAGCACTTGGCTGAAAGGGTCGTAACATCATTGGTTGGGACGAGATTCTTGAGGGTGATGTAGACAAGGGTACAACTGTCATGAGTTGGCGTGGTGTGAATGGTGGTATTGAAGCAGCTAAGCGTGGCTTGGATGCCATCATGACTCCCGTAAACTACTACTATCTCGATTACTATCAGAGAAAGGATAACACGATGACCCTCATCGGTGGTTTCCTCCCAGTTGAGACAACTTACGGCTACAACCCAGTGCCAGACGACGCTGCACCTGAGTTGAAGAAGCACGTTAAAGGTGTACAGGCAAACCTCTGGACTGAGTATGTTATCGGTCGCGACCTCGCTTTCTTCCAGCTCCTCCCACGTGTTGCAGCTATGGCAGAGACTGGTTGGACAGAGAACGATAAGAAGGACTTCGCTTCTTTCAAGGCACGTGAAACCCGTCTGAACGAGCTTTACAAGCACTTCGGTTGGAAGACTTGCCAGGATCTTTACAAGGAGAAGAAGTAATCTTAAAGCGTATTAGCACCTTCTAATACAAGTTAAAATTTATTCAGCTGATAAGCTGTGAGCATTATCCTCGCAACTTATCAGCTGTTTTTTGTTTTATCAGTAGAAGGACTTATAGAGAAATAAAAGTAAGATAAATAAGCTTTTACTTTCGTTAATCTATGTCTTTTTATGTATATTTGCATCCTGTTATATTTACTTAATAACTAAATTGTAGAATATGAAGAAAATCTTACTCAGTGCAGTTTTATGCTTAATTTGTGCATTACAGGTTAGCGCACAGACTTTTGACGAGGAAATGTTAGAAGGTACATGGGAGTTACAAACCAATGGTGTTGACTATAACGACTATATAGGTTCTATCAAAAAGTTGGTGATTGGTGATTTGGCTGATAAAGAAAAAAAAGACATTAGCCATTGGAGTGGATTTATCGAATATAATTGGACACAAAGAGCAAAAGATCTTAACACGGAATATTCGCTATTTGAAATTGAAGACGAAGATTACATTCTTGACTACTTTATTACAGGAAATGACAGACTTCACATAATTGTTGGAGATGACTTCACTTTACATTTCAAGATACTTGAGCTTACAGCTAATACTATGAAACTAAGGACAAAGAAGGGTGAAATAACATTCCAAAAGACGGTTACAAGTGTGCAGAATGCAAAAGTAGAGGCTCCTATTGCAGAACAAGCTCGATATAACATAAAGGGAGAAAAGGTTAACCACCCTGTAAAAGGTATCAATATAGTCCGAATGACAGACAACTCTACCCGTAAGGAAGTTGTAAAATAAGAATATCAATTAATGCCTGAAGACACATTGATAGTAACTCGGGGCATACTATCAGAGCATATCGCAATGATGGTATGCCCTCTTTCTATCTAAATTCCTTGGTAATATCATCGGTAAAGCCCCTCCTCTCTACACATATCAACATCCCCTCTATAAAATTTATAGTTCAAATTCATGATTACTCCTAAAGGATTTTCAATCATGAGTATGCGAATTTTTATTACAAAACGTCCAAGTAAATGGCTAAAAGTATGGCTAAAAACAAGTATTTTATATACCCTTATAAGTCTTTTGTTATCAAGTACTTGCAAAGGTAGTTTCCAAAAGGTGCTTAGTAGGACTTCAAAAGGGCGTTAGTAAGGGTCTTAAAGGGCATCTTTTACAAGCCAAAAGGGCGTTAATTGGAAGCCAATTAAGCCTTAATAAAAACCGAAGGAGGGAAAAATGTTGACAAAATAGGGGGTAAACGGGTGGGGGAATACTCACCTTAAAGCCCTCTATCAATCCATAGGTACAGTTTTTCATTACCTCATGTTTTATCTTGTGCGTTCAGTCTTTCGTTCGCAATCTTAGAAGCAATGGCGTTTAAGGAACTCCTCATACTGGTTGCGATAGCCATTGAAGACGTTGATATCGACATCGCCATGAATGCCACGCACCTTACCATCAGGACTCAACTGCCAGTAAGCTAACTTGAAGTTGGGCTTATATTCGCCATAACGGGCTATCCAAATGTGATAGTTATCGCCCAAATCGGGTGCCAATGGCATGTAAGTATTGGCAAAAGTCTGACTGATATAAAGGATAGGACGTTTACCTGTTCGCTTCTGCACAAGGCTCATCCACGCACGAATATTGCGGAACATCACCTCTGCTCCACCCATCGCAACAATCTGTGCATCGGTCGGCTCAACGTCTAAGACTGGGGGTAGATCGCCCTTATTAAACTTACTACACTTGAGGAAATAGGCTGCTTGCGCTGCACCTGGTGACATGGTAGAAAAGAAATGATAGGTACCTGTTCGAATACCATGCGCACGTGCTGCCTTATAATCAGCCTCGTAATAAGCGTTTAGCACCGTACAACCCTCCGTAGACTTCACATAAGCGAAGGAAACAGGATAATCCACCTTCCCCTTGATAGTCTTCGTACTCAGCGTACCGAGGTCGGTAATGCGCAGTTTGTTCCAATAGATGTGATACACCTTATTATTCTTCTCGTGCTGATGACGTGAGAGGTCGATGCCATAGATACGGTCGGGAGTATACGTAAGGCGTTCACCTTTAAACACATCCGCCTTCCATTCGCCCACTTGTAGATACTCGTGTGGTGCAACATAGATACCAAAGCCGTCGCGTTTTCCGTCCTTCCAATGTCCGTCATAGAAGCTACCATCGTCGCCATAGTACTTTCCATAACCATTCGGAACATTCTTCTGACTCTCACCCTCATATCGTCCGCTAACAATACGAATGCCCTTTGCAAGGTTGCTGATAGTAGCTGCGTGGGTCTTATAGTATGTGTTCAGTGCGTCTATCGCCCCAGTTTTCTGCAAGCGAGTAATCAAGCGAATTGGTGTTCTTTTACTTTCGGTTTGCAATAGTACGCAATCATTCTTCTTATCTATTTCCAATCGGTTGCAAACAGTAGGTTTCACCTTCTTAGAGGAAGTCTGAATAGCATAGCGATTTTGCTGTCGAATGCGCAGTTGGGCAGAAGAAGTAGACAGAGAGTCCAACACCTTTCATCATCCGACGAAGCGAATCCATCTGCTGCACTACCTCAGTATGATATTCCGCAATCTTGTTATATCCGTAATCCTGCACGCTGTGTACACGAAGATAATACCCCATCTCGTTGCGCTTTGTCTGCAGTCCGTCTAACTCGAATCCATCTGAGTCATCGTCTGACGAATAAGCCTTAGCACCCCTTTCCCTTTCAAGTTGACGATTGTTAAGGGTTTGTAATTCCACCGAATGAGAATACGTCCGTGGCAAGAAGGCACTACGGGCAGTCGGTTCACCCAATAACCGCGTTGCGTCATGCAGCGTGTATGAATCGAATCCTTATTGATAGAGCCACCCACAAACGCCGAATCGACATAATCAGCAAAGTATGCAAGGGGTTTACCATCAGCCTCTAACGTGTAATACGCTTCCTGACGGATGGTCACAGCACTCTTCTCCACCTCCTCTTGTGAAGGGGGCAGACAACGAAAGACAATATATATGAGTAGAAGGACAAGCAAAATGCCCCCTCCTACATACAGGGTTCGCCTTGAAGGGCGGTAGTTGAACATTAAAATAAATTTAAAATATTTGCAAAGTTACAAATAATTATCTAACTTTGCAGCCAAGTTTATGAGAAAAACGACAGACATATTACTATCCCTTCTATTGTCAACGATGATAGTATGGATTGGTTCGGGCATCATGACAGTGGTGTGCGCACATACTGGCAATGTGTCTGTTGCTAAGATGGAGGATAAAGGTCATTGCAATGATAACGGTGTAAAAAATTGCATGAAGGTTGAGGTGAAAACCTTGTCGCCTACAGACATGGCGCACAATGACTTTTACCACATTCAACCAATACAGCTTTCTCTTCTCCCACAATTCGTAAGTGATTGCCAATTATTGCCTTTGCCTGTTTTGACAAAGGCCCCAGAGAGGATATTGTCGTTGCTCTGGCATAGTCCGCCACGCCAATATCTCCGATTACTTACGACACTTATCATTTGATTTTTGGTTGTTTTCTGTTCCTCATGAAATGGGCAACAGAAGGTTTATCGTACCTGTTACACAAGTGTGTTCGGGTAAAAAAGCGTATCAGTATGTTTCCCATTCTGATACCACACAGGCTTTATAAATTTTAAATAACAACTGAAAATCAAACAAAATGAATAAAATTATATATTTAGCAGGACTGACCTTGCTGTCTGTCCTACCTGCTACCGCACAGGAAGCTGCTGTCGACACGACCGCAACCATGAAAGATCAGACATTGGATAACGTGACCGTTACAACGCGAAGAGCCTCTGTTCGCTCATTAGCTGGAGCCATCAACGGTAAAGACATCCTACGTGACGAACTCTTCAAGGCAGCTTGCTGTAATCTTGGAGAGAGTTTTGTCAACAACGCTTCAGTAGATGTAAACTACTCAGATGCGACAACGGGAGCCAAACAAATCAAACTCCTTGGTCTTAGTGGTACGTATGTTCAGATGCTGACCGAGAACCTTCCTAACTTCCGTGGTGCTGCCCTCCCTTACGGTTTAGGCTATGTTCCAGGCAGTTGGATGAAGAGTATGCAGGTGAGTAAGGGTAATACATCCGTCAAGAATGGCTACGAAGCGATGACAGGTCAGATTAATGTAGAATACGTTAAACCTGAAGATCCAACAGGTATGAGTGTCAACCTCTATGGCAATACGGTGGGAAGATTCGAGGCAAATGCGGATGGTAACATTCATATCAATGGTAACAAGAACCTCAGTACGGAAATCCTTGCCCACTATGAGAACAACTGGCTACATCATGATGGCAATGGAGACGGATTCCAAGATGCCCCAAAGGTGAGACAATACAACCTGCAGAACCGTTGGTTTTGGAAGAAGGGCGATTATATCTTACATGCTGGTTTGTCGCTGTTGAAGGAAGATCGCGTGAGTGGTCAGACTCCTCATGCTGCTGCAACGAATCCTTATCGCATTGATATCGGCACCGACCGCTACGAGGCTTATATGAAACATGCCTTTGTTCTCAATAAGGAACACGCCACAAACATCGCTTTGATGGGTAATGTATCTATGCACAAGCAGCAGGCGCAATATGGTATTAAGCAGTATGATGTCAACGAAAAGAATGCTTATGCATCACTTATGTTTGAGACAAACTTCACCGATGAGCACAATCTCTCTGCTGGTTTGAGTCTCAACCATGATTACTTGCATCAGACGCTGACACTCCCAGCAACGGCTGTGCCTTCTGATTACGGTAATATCTACCCTCTCACGCGTGGCATTGAGAGTGAGACAACACCGGGCGCATACGTTCAGTACACCTATAATCTGCATAGTCGCTTCATCGCTATGGCAGGATTGCGCGTCGATCATAGCAATGTTTACGGTACGTTCTTCACTCCTCGCTTCCACTTGAAATGGGTGCCAGTTGACTTCCTGACCCTCCGTCTCTCTGCAGGTAAGGGCTATCGCAGTCCGCACGCACTGGCTGAGAACAATTACCTCATGGCTTCGGGCCGCCGACTCATCATCGATAAGCTTGATCAAGAGGCTGCATGGAACTATGGTGCGAGTCTTAATTTCAACATTCCAATAGGAAATAAGATGCTGAAAATCAATACTGATTACTATTACACGCACTTCCTTTCACAGATGTTGATTGACTATGACAGTAATCCACAGGAGCTGCACATCACCAATCTCAATGGAAAGAGCTTCTCGCATACCTTCCAAATTGAAGCTTCTTATCCTTTGTTCAAGGGTCTTGAGCTGGGAGCAGCCTACCGATATAACCTCGTTAAGGCGACGTATGGAGGAAAACTGATGTGGAAACCACTGCAGAGTCGTTACAAAGGACTCTTAACGCTCAGCTATAAACACCTTTAGGAGTCTGGCAGTTTGATGCTACTGCAGCCTTGAACGGAGGTGGTAGAATGCCAGAAGCTTACACCTTAGCATCGGGCGAACGCTCATGGGCAGGCAGCTATAAGGCTTACGGACAGCTTAGCGGTCAGGTGACACGCTACTTCCGCCACTTCTCGCTTTACATAGGTGGGGAAAACCTTACCAATTATAAGCAGAAGAACCCTATCATTGGTTATCAAAATCCGTGGGCTAACAGCTTCGAACCAACAATGGTCTATGGTCCTGTCGAGGGTGCAATGGCATACGTTGGTATCCGTCTGAACCTCGGTAAACGACAGTAAACATACATTTTTCACAATAGAATAATATAAACGACAACACAGAGAGACGTCTTGAAACACGCTTTCGGACGTCTCCTACAAACAAAGAACAATTATGAAAAAAGCTATTTTCACAATGCTGATGCTCATGGTAGCCATGATTGCAACAGCCAAAGACATTAAGACAGTTATCTTCACTACTACTCCACAGATGCACTGCGCTAACTGTGAGGCGAAAGTAAAGAACAACCTCCGCTTTGCAAAGGGTGTGAAAGAGATTAAGACAAGTGTAGAAGAACAGAAAGTTTATGTAACCTACGATGCTCAGAAGACCAATGAGGAGAAGCTTCAGAAGGCTTTTGAGAAGTTCGGTTATAAGGCAGAAAAGACTACAAAGGAGGCTAAAATCCCTGTTCATGAGAACGAGGAGTGCGAGAATATGTAATCGCTAACAGTAAAGTCTATAAGTAAGTAATCGACCATTACATGGCTTTCAACAGCCTATGTGATGGTCGATTCTGTTTAATCTCTATCGTTTATATAATAAAGGAATAGTATCATTGAGTGGTGTGGAGGCTCCGCACATTTGGTGCTAAGCGTTCGCACATCTGGTGTTAAGCCTTAGCACGTTTCTTAAAGAGGGTAGGAATGTGAGAGGATAGGCATTATCGTCTCTTTTCCTATGCGCTTATTCTATTAGATGTCTTTATAGGAAAACTGCTTATTTATTCCCCTTTGGCATCCTTCCTATTAACTGCAGCAATGAAGGAACAAAGATACAGAGCGAGAAGAATAGACCTCCGTACATCATGCGGTCGTTGCCGTGGAAGAAGTCGATGAGTTTTCCGTCGTTCATCTGTGGCATGAGGTTGAACATAAGATAAGCCACCGTATTGTTCACCCAATGAAATACGAAGCCTGGCAGAATACTCCCCGTTTTTGAATAGAGCCAACCCAATAGCAGACCAATCCAAAAAGCGTGTAAGCCCTGTGCTAAGTTAAAATGGATAATACCGAAGATGAGGGCTGAAATGACAATGGCTATCCATCGTTTGCGTTCGCCTAATGCGTTTTGTAGTACGCGTAGAATAGCGCCACGGAAGACAATCTCCTCAGCGATGGGCACCATCATTCCTAAAGCTACATAGCCCCAAGACACCTTCATGATACTTTCAAACATCTCTTCTGTGCCCGCTGGCATCGTTAGATTAATCTTCTCGGCAAGGAATTGCAGCGGGAGTATCGAACCTAAAGCTATGAGAGCCGACCACATGAGGACAGCCCAAGGACGCGTCTTCAAATAGTTACCAGATACAGGTGCCCACTTTGTAGCGATGAAAAGAATTAAAGTTGCAAGACTACTGATGACTGCCGTTATGGCAAGAGTCTCACCATTTTTAGTCAGATAATCCCCATCAGCAGCCTCTGTCCTTCCAAGTAGGCTTACAAGCTCCTTACCTCCCTTGAAAGAAAGACTTTGTATCAAGATGAAAAGTGAAACAAATAAGATGACATAGAGCGTTGCGCTCAAACGTTTTTATTGTTCATTTCTGCGAATCTTAGGGTGTATTAATAATATTCTCTTGTATGTGATAAGTCTCATCAAACAATCGATTGATTTGCTCTTTGTCTTGCTTCAGCTGTTGTGCCAAGGCTTCTAAAGAGTCAAACTTATGCTCGTCTCTGATCTTACTAATGAAACTTACAAGGAGTTCCTGTCCATAGAGATTTCCTGTGAAATTAAAGAGATTGACCTCTATCGAGGTGGTTGTGCCATTGAAAGTAGGCCGATGCCCAATGTTCATCATCCCTCGCTTCCATCCAACAGAATCCTTCAAGCGCACCATGACCGCATAGACACCACTTGCAGGGAGCAGTTGCTGGCAAGCATTCACATCGAGATTGGCTGTAGGGAAACCCATCTTGCGCCCATTCTGATAGCCACTAACGATGCGACTCTCTATCGTATAAGGATAGCCTAAAAGGCGGTTGGCAGCCTCAATATTGCCCGTGCGGAGGTTGTTTCTGATGACAGAAGAACTCACTTTCTCATCGTTTGGCAGGAAGGCATCCGCACGAATGACCTCAATACCCATTTCCTTACCATACTGAACATAGTCTTCAAAAGTCTCAGAGCGGTTATGTCCGAATCGGTTGTCGTAGCCAATGATGAGTTTCTTTACATTCAGCTGTTTGCATAACACCTCTTGCATGAAGTCATGAGCTGAGAGCGCAGCCAACGAAGCATCGAAATGCAGTACGAAACTATTGTCAATATGTGTCTTTGAGAGCAGAAGTAGCTTCTCATCGAGTGTTGACAGCAGTTCTGGTTGGTAGTCAGCCTGCAGCACCTGACGCGGATGTCGGTCGAAGGTGATGACTGCCGATGCCATTCCTGACCGTTCAGCCTCGTCAATGACACGACTAATCAGGAACTGATGTCCACGATGCACCCCATCAAAGAACCCTATGGTTGCAACCTGTTCTACTAATTCATGCGTCTCATCTCGCTTAATATATATTGTATTCAATCCTCTTGTCTTATAGTTCGTTTACTTCCTTGTAAAGGTATTTTTATTTCTCTGCAAGGCATATTTAATTCCCCCACAAAGACACCTCCACCTCGTTACAAAGCCATGTTTACTTTCTTGCAAAGGTACTCCAAATCACCCATAAACCCATGTTCGGGCAAACAAAATGTGTTAAAACATTAAATTTCCTTATCGTCCTTTCTCCTTTTTCCATTTATTTCATTATCTTTGCACCCGAATTCACGAAATTCAGGACTTGTAGCTCAGTTGGTTAGAGCAACAGACTCATAATCTGGAGGTCCCTGGTTCAAGCCCAGGCTGGTCCACAAAGGGGTATTAAAGAGTTGTAGAGGTTTCTGCAACTCTTTTTTTATGTGGTCATTTTCGAAGGTGGGGGGCGACGGTTGTCGCCTGTGTAAGGATGAAAGATAAGGCGGTGTTTGATGTTGTTTACTCCGTATATTGGATGAATAGACAAATTGTTATGTTGAGTCGGTAACAGAAAGGGCTTCACCGGGCGTTAAGTATAGGCTTATCATGGGAAGAAGATGTGCAAAATCAAGATACTAATAACTGAAAAATATTCTTTTAAAAGGGGCGATTTTCTCTGATTTTATTTGTATTTTTGTCATGCTAATCGTATCGTTTCGGACGCTTTTATCCAATAATAAATAAGGTGACTTTTACGATGTGGCAAAGTCCTCATGATAAAAGCCTGTGCTATTCATGTCTGTTGAGACGCTACTGAGGCTCTATAAAGTCGATTCATTCATGGCTTTATATGAAGAAAAAACAAATGAAAAAGAACAAGTATGGCAATAATTTATCTACTTCTCGGTATCATCATCGGTGCAAGCATAATGCTCCTCTGGATGAAGAACAAATCAACACAGGAACAGAAGAATGTTAGTGAGCAGTTAGCAGTCCTCCGTAGTCAACTTGAAACAGAACGAAAGAATGTTGACGAACGTATTGCGGTGGTGAAAGAGAATGCTTTGCAGCAGCTTGAGGCAGAGCGAAAGCATGGCGAACAGCTACGCAACGAACTCCAGAAGCAGGCTGAAGCGAAGAACCGACTCTTACAGGAGGAGGTGCGCAATATGGCTGCGCGGATGTTGGATGAGAGTCGGGAGAAGATGAATACGGCTGATAAAGAACGGTTGGATGCTCTCCTCGCGCCACTTAAAGAGCGTTTAGAGGCTTTTAATCAGACTGTTACAAATAACAGCAAGGAGAATACTGCCAATAAAACAGAGATTAAAACGACCTTCGAGGAGGCGATGAAACGTCTTCATGCGGAGCAGGAACTGACCATCAAGGCGATGCGTGAGGATCAAGAACGGGCAGTAAAGGAACTGCGTGAACAAACGGAACGTATTGGTAATGATGCTGCTTCGCTCACACAAGCCCTTAAAGGTGACTCTAAGATGCAGGGCGATTGGGGTGAGATGATTCTCGATAAGACGTTGGAAGACTGCGGTCTTATTCAGGGGCAACAGTATTTTCTGCAAGAGAACTACAAGGACAAGGACGGTAATAACTTCCGTCCAGATGCCGTGATAGTCTTCCCGAATGAAGAACGTGCCGTGATAGATGCTAAGGTTTCACTGACAGCTTATCAGGCAGCAATCAGAGAAGAGAATGCCACGGAGCGTGAACGCTATTTGAAGGAACATGTTTCCTCAATCAAGAAGCATGTCGACGAACTGTCGGCTAAGAACTACGAGAAACTTGTACCGGGCTGTATCGGCTTTGTACTGATGTTCGTCCCTTACGAAAGTGGCTATTCTGCTGCTTTGAAGACCGACCCATCTATCTTGCAATACGCTTATCGTAAGCATATTATCATTCTGAGTCCAAGCAATCTTCTCATGGCTTTACAGTTGACACACACGATGTGGCAGAACTTCCGTATGACAAAGAATGTAGAGGAAATCCTCCACCAATCAAACGAACTCTTCGATAAGTTCGTCACCTTTGCAGAGACTTTCGTAAAGTTAGGTGCCGACATCGACCGCCTACAGCAAGATTTCAATAGGGCGAAGGGTCAGCTAAACGAGGGTAAGGGTAACATCGTTCGCCGATTAGAAGGATTAAAAACATTAGGGATCAGTCCGAAGAAACAGATTCCGGAGAGCCTATAATAAGTGGAACTCGAGCTATAAATAGTTTCCTAAAATCATATAAAACGTCCTCAATAATCTGCTTTCAGATTGCTGAGGACGTTTTGTCGTTTCTGAATTTCCTTTACATTATCTTGTGCTTTTATACCGAAAAAAGGCTAAAGAAAGGTCTTCTTTTCTACCTTTGTAACCCTCTCGCTATAAAGAAGTTACGAAACAGTGTTTCAAAAGGTGCTTAATCGGACTCCAAAAGGGCGTTAGTAAGGGTCTTAAAGGGCACCTTTTGCAAGCCAAAAGGGCGTCTTTATGAACCTAAAAGAGCATGTGTTGATTTTTAAGTGTTGAATTTTTTATTACAAAACAGTTGTTTGTTTTTGGATTGTTCGGAATAGAGATTGGTAAAATCTATACTATTCAAAGAGCATATTTATCTTTTATTTGTGTGAATATGTATTCTACTAAGAATAGATGGGTACACAGAGATAGAGCGGATGGAGCTAAAAGTAATATCACAAAAGTGCGATGGTATAAAGAATGACAGCGACAAAGCTTACAAATTTTATCAATAATTCCAGATAAAGTCTGCTTTGTTTAATACTTTCTTTATATCTTTGTAGGATAGAAAATCGATCACATAAAAGGAGGTGACACGGTGTTGTGTGGGTGAAGGTAATCACTTGAGCATAAGCGTGTTTAGCAAAAAGAATCATATAGTAATGCTTCGTTATATCAATACAGATATTGTCTTTCAGGAGTTTCCCGATGAGGTGACGCTTGCCATTAATATTTCGGGATGTCCGTGTCGTTGTCCGGGCTGTCATAGTCAGTTCTTGTGGGCAGACAGGGGAGATGAATTGACGGCTGAAGCGTTGTCTGCACTGATTCATGGTGCAAAAGATACCATTACCTGTGTGGGGTTTATGGGTGGCGATGGTGACCCAGCGGCAGTCGACCTGCTTGCAAAATATGTCCAAGAACGTCACAACGGATTGAAGGTTGGTTGGTATACTGGGCGCACAGCAATCTCTCCGCTCATTGATCAACAGCATTTCGACTATATCAAAGTGGGACCCTACCTCCGCCATCTTGGTGGACTCGATTCCCCACGTACTAACCAACGAATGTACCGCCGCTGTACAGATGGAAGCTTTGAGGATATCACTTCCCGCTTTTGGAAACATCAGTCAGAAGACAGCTTATAAGAAAAAGTCTGCTCCGCTTGACATTCTGCTTTAGAATCATTACCTTTACAATCGCTTTACGGCTACTCCTAAGTAACGAAAAATGTATTTTTAGAGTCCTTGTAAGTCAAAGAATAACAGAATAATAATGAAAAAGTTTAAGACAATAATCATGTTACTATTGGTTGCTATTGCGTTGTATGCGCAGCGAACTCCAAGAGTGACGAATGATTTTAAGGAGGGAGACTTAATCTTTCAAGTATCGCAAAGTCGTCAGTCGCCTTTATTCAATTAGCAACTAATTCTCCGTGGTCACATTGTGGTGTGATTGTAGAGAAGGAAGGAAAACCCTATGTGCTTGAAGCCTCTAATGTTGTCAAGCTCACTCCACTAAAAAAATGGATTGATAGGGGTAAGATGGGAAGGTATAAGAGAAGACGAGTACTGAACAAACCTGTCAAAATTAAGTACTCTAAATACCTTGGTAAGCGTTATGATTTAGCCTTTAAGTTTAATAATGATAAGTACTATTGTTCAGAACTTATATATGACATCTATAAGGATCAGTTTGGTATTCAACTTGCTACGCCCAAGCCTATCAAGTCTTATCATATCTTCGGACTTGGTAAACTAATGAAAAGACGTGGTATGGACCCAAATCAGAAAGTCGTTGCTCCTTGTGACTTGTTATAGATTTAGCTGCATAACGGAAACCGAGTTCTCATGTTGTCTCGTACTCTCCACAAGCAACCTGTTAACTTGTCAATGCGTTCACTCGTTTAGCGTGCCACCCCTCAGGTTGCATTGGCTTCCCAATACATTTCTATAAAATAAACTTTGCTGTCACTGCTATCACTCGAAGAACTCGTCTAACTTGTTAGTTTACAGTATGATTACCTGAAGTGTTAAAAGTGACAGCAAATAAAAACTAAACTCTTCTTGTAAGAAGTGTATTAGTCTCTTGCTTTTTTCAGTCCCTTCTCGCCCCATATATTATAAGTACATACCCCCTGTTCCCCTGTTACTTTGTCTTTCTTCGCAATCAACTCGTTCACTATCAAATCGTCCCCTTGTTACTCTGTCTTTCTTTACTATTAACTTGTTTACTCGTCCACCCGTTCACTTGTCCACTTCCCCCAAGAGTGTATTATTTACGTAATATCCTCTCTTTCTCATTGCTTATTTGTTTTTTTTTATTAACTTTGCCTACATTGATAAAAGAAATGAGGTCTGCATGCTGAGTAACAACCTCATAGCGTCTTTGAAGAAACCTTGAAGAAGGCAGTCAGAGACAGATAAGACAGAATATAACACCTAACTATTATGCATAAACAATTTTTAATCGGTTTATTATTATCGTCATTAACAGCTGCACCTATACAGGCTGATGACTATCCTGCTGGAGGCTATCTCTTCGGTCAGGCAACAGCACCAACTGGTAATGAATGGCAGTCACCCGGTGCACTGGGTTATAACAAGTTGCCAGCTCGTGCGCTATTCTCTTCTTTCTCATCGGTTGATGAGGCAAGAAAAGTATTGCCAGAGTTTGCTAAGGATTACCTTTCTCTTAACGGAGAATGGAGTTTCCACTTCTCAAAGAACCCCGATGAACGTCCAAAAGACTTCTTCACAAAGGGTTATGATGACAGCAAGTGGGACCGTCTGCAGGTGCCAGTAAGCTGGAATATGGCAGGTATTCAGAAAGATGGAACACTGAAGTATGGTGTGCCTATCTATGTGAATCAGTGGGTTATCTTCAAATATAACATCGAACCAGGCGACTGGAAGAAGGGTGTTATGCGTGAACCGCCAAAGAACTATACCACTTACGAATATCGTAATGAGGTAGGTTCGTTCAGAAGAAGCTTTGACATCCCAACTACTTGGGACGGTAAGGAAGTCTACCTCAACTTTGATGGTGTAGACTCATTCTTCTATTTGTGGATCAACGGTCGTTACGTGGGCTTCTCAAAGAACTCGCGCAATACGGCACAATTCGATATTACCCCTTATATCACTAAGGGAAAGAATGAGGTGGCAGTAGAGGTTTATCGTTCGTCAGATGGTAGTTTCCTTGAGGCACAGGATATGTTCCGCTTGCCAGGTATCTTCCGTAATGTCAGCGTAACAGCTACTCCGAAGGTACATATTGCTGATGTGAAGGCTATCCCTTCCTATACTGATGGCAAGGGTACTGTAGAACTCAATACAACACTGCAGAACCTCACTACAAAGAATGCGAAAGACTTACATCTGCGTTGGAGCATCTATAAGAATAGACTCTTTGCTGATGATAACGAGTTGGTGGCAACCTTCGAGGATGCAAAGGCAAAGACCGTTTGTAACAGTAAGGGACAGACTGACGTTCGACAGACACTCACTGTGAACAATGCGGCAGCATGGACAGCAGAAGAGCCTAACGTCTATGTTCTCGTTGGTGAGTTGATGCAAGGAAAGAAGGTAGTTGAAACGATAAGTTTCCAAACTGGTTTCCGTACTGTTGAGATTAAGGATACTCCTGCAAGTCAGGATGAGTTCGGTTTGGCTGGAAGATATTACTATATCAATGGTAAGCCAGTGAAACTCAAGGGTGTGAACCGCCACGATACCAACCCATTGACAGGTAAGGTTATCTCTCGTGAGCAGATGGAACATGAGATTATGCTGATGAAGCGTGCGAATATCAACCACATACGTACCTCTCATTATCCTAACGACCCTTACTTCTATTATCTCTGCAATAAATATGGTATCTACTTGGAGAGCGAGGCAAACATTGAGAGCCATGAGTACTTCTATGGCAAGGCATCGCTTTCACACGTGCCAGAGTTCCAAGCAGCACACGTTGATCGTGTAATGGCAATGACTCACCAGCTTGTTAATCAGCCTTCAATCGTTATCTGGAGCTTGGGCAATGAGGCAGGACCGGGTCATAACTTCGTTGTAGCCTACGACTCTCTGAAGGCTTACGATGCTTCAAGACCAGTACAGTATGAGCGCAACAACGACATCGTGGACATGGGTTCTAACCAGTATCCAAGTATTGCTTGGACCCGTGATGCGGTGAAGGGTAAGATGGGTATCAAGTATCCTTTCCATATCTCAGAGTATGCTCATTCAATGGGTAACGCTGTAGGTAACCTCGTTGACTATTGGGAGGCAATGGAGTCTACGAACTTCTTTATGGGTGGTGCTATCTGGGATTGGATTGACCAGAGTATGTACAACTACACAAAGGACGGCAAGCGTTACCTCGCTTATGGTGGTGACTTCGGTGATACGCCTAACGATGGACAGTTTGTTATGAACGGTGTTATCTTTGGTGATGAGACACCAAAGCCACAGTATTATGAGGTGAAGAAGGTGTATCAGTATATCGGAACAAACTGGAAGGACGCTAAGACAGCTACTTTGGATGTATTCAATAAGAACTACTACTCTGATGATCTCAGTGGTTATGCAATGTCTTATAGCCTGACAGCTGATGGTGTAACCGTTAAGAAGGGCGACCTTGAGCTTGGTAGTGTACCAGCAAGAAGTCATAAGAGCATTACAATCGCAGGACTCAACGAGGGTCTTGACCCAAATAAGGACTACCTCCTCCACATTACCTATCGCCTCAAGCATGACATGCCATGGGCAAAGGCAGGATATGTTCAGGCTGAAGAGCAGTTGCCTGTACAGGTAGCAGCGGCTCGTCCAGCTATCGCTGCAGCAGGTAAGGTGAATATGTCTGCCGTAAAGGACAATAAGATAGTCTTCTCTGGCAAGACCTTCACAACGACATTCGACCTCACAAAGGGTACGATTTATAACCTTCAGTATGATGGTAAGACTATCATTGCAGACGGTTGTGGACCAGAGTTGAACGCCTTCCGGGCATGGGTTAACAATGACAACTGGGCTTACGAAGCATGGTATGCAAATGGTTTGAACAACCTACAGCATAAGTGTACTAACTATACAACCCACGCAAATGCTGACGGTTCTGTTTCTGTTGTGTTCAATGTTGAGTCACAGGCACCTTATGGTTATCGCCTTGAGGGTGGCAATGCCAACTGGAAGAAGCTCATCGAATACAAGGAAAAGCCATTCGGTAAGGACGACTTCCGCTTTAATACACAGGTGGTTTACACCATTTTCCCCTGACGGTAGCATTGAGAGCGAGAGCGCAATTACAAGCAATAAGCCTAATTTGACACTCGCAAAGTTGGGTTATACAGTACGTGTTCCAAAGGCACTCAGCTTGTTGAATTACTATGGTCGTGGTACAGTTGACAACTATCCAGACCGTAAGACGGGTCAGATGATTGGTATCTATGAGCAGCAGAATGTTGAGGATGAGTTCGTTGCCTTCCCTAAACCACAGGATACGGGTAACCATCAGGATACTCGTTGGCTCTCACTCACTGGTAATACTGGTAACAATGCCCTCTATGGCGCTATCTTCGTGGCTAAGGATAAGATGAGTTTCTCTGCACTTCCTTGGTCGGATAATACCATCGCAATGGCTAACCATCCACACGAATTACCTCAGAGCGAGTATACTTATTTGCATCTTGACATGGCAATCACTGGTCTTGGTGGTAACAGTTGTGGACAGGGTGGTCCGTTATTACGCGATCGTGTCATGGCAACGCCACACACCTTCGGTTATATGATTCGTCCTATGAACTCTGTTAAGACTACTGACCTCGTTAGCAATGCGAATGTAAGTCTGAATGGTGCCACACCACTTACCATCGTACGTGACGGTGAGGGTAATGTGACAATCAATGCAAATGGTGCGAAGGGCGATATCTACTATCGTGTTAACGACAGCAAGAAGGCAGTGAAGTACACTGGTCCTGTTAGCTTGCGCAATGGTGGTACGATTTCAGCTTGGACAAAGGAGAATGATTGGCTCGTAGCTTCTCAGACCTTCTCACGCATTGAGAGTATCCCATTGTCAGTAGTCTTCGCTTCAAGTCAGGAGAGTGGTGAGGGTGACGCAAGCCACCTTACCGATGGAAATCCAAGCAGCTACTGGCACACAATGTACTCTGTTACTGTGGCTAACTACCCACACTGGGTTGACTTCGACTGTGGTGGAATGAAGACTATCAAGGGTTTCACCTACCTCCCACGTCAGGACAGCAACAATGGTAACATCAAGAAGTACAGCATTCAGGTAAGCAACGACGGCAAGACATGGGGTAAGGCTGTTGCTGAAGGTGAGTTTGAGAACAACAGAAAGGAAAAGACTATCCTCCTCACCACACCAGTTAAGGCTCGCTTCGTCCGTCTGACAGCGCTCAGTGAGCAGTCTGGTCAGGACTTTGCAACCGGTGCTGAGTTTAAAGTGTTAGAGAAGTAAAGGGCTTATTATCAGTTGTAGGGCATCCCAATAATTGCTGCCCTTGCTTCTGATAGAACTACATTGAAATAAAAAAGGAGTGGAAGAAACAATGTTTTCTTTCACTCTTTTTATTTGCCAAAGTAAAGTATGTTGGTAGAATCCACGTCCCATTTCGTTCTATTTATTATTTGTTGTAGATGGGAAAAGATTCTTTTCGCACCAAGTGATGAGGGTTGAGACGAGTGGATAGAGTTCCTTTCCGATGGTTGAAAGGCTGTATAGCTGTTGTTTTCAACGATAATATTGTCTTCTTTCAAGACCATTAACGAGGCGGATAGAGGTTTATCGGGCAGGTCATACCTTAACTCTTCGTAAGTTGCTCTGCCTTTCTTACCGAGTGTTTGGATAAGGCAAAGCGTGTCCGCCACGCATATCCGTGAGAGGATATTACGTATCGGACACGTAGGGAAGAGTGGGTCAATTACCATTTTAGTTCTTCATTCAGTATCACACCATCGCCAGCAGGTGCATCATTCTCAGCAAAGCTGTTTGCCTTATACTGGATGCAGAGCATTAACATCTCGTCATTACCAGTATTCTTCAGCGCACGCTTACCTTCTGGAGCAACGCGAATAATACTACCTTCAGTCACTGGGAAAACCTCGCCATCAACCTGATACTCACCTTCACCTTTGAGGATAAAGTAAAGTTCCTCGTGTGTCTTGTGTGTATGAAGGAAACCACTGTCCTGACCAGGTACAAGCGTCTGGAATGAAAGTTCGCTACCTGTCGTCTGTAATGCCTGACCAGCGAATACCTTACCCGGAATCTCTATCTCTCCAAGTGGGAGCACATAGTCCTTAATATTGCTGAGCTTACCTACGTTTACTGCTGTGAAATTCTTACCATTCTTGATCGTTTCAACTGTTTTCATAATTCTTTTTGTTTTATTGTTTTGTTTGTTTTGATGATGCAAAGGTATTGATTTTCAGTCTGTTCTGCAAGTAGGCACGCAAATGTCAGCCAGTTACCTTGAGGTAAGTAATACTGATAATAAAGCATTTAAAGGATGCTTGTTTTACATAGTTTAACACTAAAAGGTTCGAGCCTTAGCTTATAATAGTTACTTTTGTGCAGTAATATGACTTAAAGAGCTTATAAGTATGAATAGAAACGAAGTCAGAGATGCCCTCTATCCTAACTGTCCTATAAGAAATGTACTATCAAGAGTAGGGGACAAGTGGTCAATGTTGGTGCTTTTCACGTTGGAGAACAACGATTGCCAACGCTTTAAGGAACTGCAACGTAATATCCCCGATATTTCTCAAAAGATGCTGACTGCAACGCTGAAGATGTTGGAGGGTGATGGACTTATTCATCGGGAAGTCTTTCCAGAGATACCTCCCCCGCGTTGAATATTCGCTTACGGAGAAAGGGAAAAGTCTACTGCCGCTTATCGACAACCTCCTTTCATGGGCGAGTGAGAACATGGAAGATATTATAGAGTCGAGAAAACAGTATCTTTTAAAGTAGGCTTTTTAGAGGTTTTGGAGGTTAATAGTTCAACTGTTAGCAACCCTCTTTGTAAGTATTTTTCGTCTACTCGATTTTTATTAAGGCTTAATTGCATTCGAATTAACGCCTTTTTGGCTTGCAAAAGGTGCTCTTTAAGACCCTTACTAACGCCCTTTTGAAGTCCAATTAAGCACCTTTTGAAAAGCAGTTTTGTAACTCTTTTATAACGAATGAGTTACAAAGGCAGTGAGGAAAGTGTTTTTTCGGCTGTTTTTGGTAAATAAATCAATGGTAAATGTAAATAAAATTCAGAGCTGTGGGTTTCTTGTAGGATATGAATTAATAAAGTTTATTGTAGCTATAGAATTCATGTAGTAACCATTTGTAGTACCTGAAAGTAACTAATAAACCGATAAGAAGGTATAGAATAGGACTCAAAAAGAGAAATGAAAAAGGCTTAGTTAGCCCGCTAACTAAGCCTTAAACCCCAATCAATCATTAGACCACAATATGTTTGTTTCATATTATGGTATTGTTTCCTAACATCTTTTATTTTCTTATCGGCATCTTGCCTGCCTTTGTAACTTGACGTAGTCCACTACGTCTGCGTTCCAAAGCCAAACAATCTACTCGATAATAAAATAAAATATGTTTAGGCTCTAATAACCGATTGGGGTTTTAAATATAACGTTACAAGAGTTTTGTTGAAGGCTAACGATATAGCCCTCCCTATTATTAGGCTGATGAAAAGAGAGGACAACAGGATGTGTATGGGCTGAGAAGATTCTTTTCAGCCACGCTACACATCGGTTGTCATTCTCTAAAGTGTGTTAGTTACTACTTGGATTTTGTTCCAGATTGCCCTTATAAGCATTGATAGCCGACTGTGGAATGAAGTAAATCACACGGTAGTCGGTTGCTGGAATGTCAACCATTGGCTGATGAGGTCCAGGGAAACGACGTGTAAGGGTGTCGCCATTGCGGAACACATCGTAGCTGCGCTCTGCCTCAAACGCCAACTCTAACTGACGTTCTTTATCCACCAACGTCTTTGCTGTGGCAGCAGTAAACTGAGCACTCGTATAGCTTCCACCCACGATAGCACGCTCACGAATCGTGTTCACGTCAGCCATCGCATTAGTGATATTACCCAATTTCACATTTGCTTCAGCACGATTGAGATACATTTCGTCAAGACGAGAGATGATAGGCGAATACAACTGATTCTCCTTGCCACCCTGACGAGAGCACTTCACCACATAGAACATAGGATAAACGCGGTTGAGTTTCATCTGATAATCAAGTACACCACGATAGGTATGTCCTTGATAATTAATCGAGTAAAGACGCTGTGAAGGGTCGATTGGTGTAAGAACAAGCGGAGTAGTGTGTCCCGTTCCAGTGGTATCGCAAGTCAAACTATTGTCTGGCTGACGAGTATAACGCAACTGTACGTAGTTGAAATTCACCTGATTACCCTTGGCATCATAGACATTCTTGATGAAACGGAAGACTGGAACGTACTTGTCTGTCTTGTCTTTTACATACTGTGGTTCAATGAATTGCGCACGAATATCAGTGTACTTCTTATTAAACCAGTCGTTCTGTCCAGTCTCATTCAGCAAGTCAAGGTATTTACCAGACGCATACATTTCGCCCCAACCCATACCGCCGATATTTGAATACATACCGCCGATGGTGTAATAATAGTCCCAACCAGGGAACTCAGAGTCTACTCTTTTCACCACGAAGATGTTTTCAGGGTTGTTTTCTGGCTCAAGGGTGTTGCTAACACCATAGTCCTTACGGCTCAACAGACTAAACTTACCAGAGTCGATTACCTTTGTTGCGTACTCAACACTCTTCTGAGCGTAGGCAGTGTTAGGCGTTTCGTAAGTTCCACTCATATAGAGATAGATCCTACTCAGCATAGCCCAAGCAGCTTCTTTAGAAGCAAAGATACAACGTTCTTCGCTGTGCAGGTCTTCTGTCATCAGCGAAGCCGCCTTCTCCAAGTCCTTAATTGTCTGTTCGTAGGTCTCTTTTACAGTAGAACGATTAGGCAACATAGCGTGTACTGGGTCGTCAGGTGTACCGTTAACGATAGGCATACCGAGATTTGTATCAGGGTTTTGCGCGTATGGTCTACCGTATGCACGACAGAGATAGAAGTAAATCATGCCACGCAGATAGTAGCATTCTCCCAACTGCGTATCGGTAATCGTACTCTTACCTTCAGGAATATCCTTGATGATATTAGATGCCTGTGCAACCACTTTATAGCTATAATCCCAGAAGTTCTGCAATCGGTAGTTATTAGGAGTGCGCGAATAAGAGATAAACTCATAGAAAGCATCGGTAGAAGTACCACGAATCATGATGTTATCTCCTGCATATTCGCCACAGCGATACATAGGGTCCGACCACGTTTTTAGGAATCCATAGCATCCATTCAGTAGCGATGGAAAACTCTCATCAATGTTTTTAGTCATGGTATCATCATCCATCATGTATTCAGGATGACGCTCTACGCTACACGATACCATTGCAATAGCTGCTAAGAGCAGCACATATACTTTTTCATAGGGCAGATTCTTTATTTAGAATGTGACGTTAACGCCGAGCATAAACTTACGAACAGAAGGATAAACGCCAGCGCCTGTTGAGATTGAAAGGGCTGTTGAGCGTTCGCCAGAAGCATTGCGACCACCATCAGCAGCAGGCAATTCTGGGTCTACACCAGAATAATTGGTGATGCAGAAGAGGTTTTCACCACTGATATAAACGCGTAATGCCTTCACGATATCACTCTTAAGACTGAAGTTGTAACCCAAAGTAATTGAGCGAAGCTTCAAGAAGTCAGAGCTCTCTAAGTAGCGAGTTGACGCCTTGTTAGAGTTAGATGGGTTGTTATAGGCAGCAACTGGGTGTGTTGCAACGTCTCCCTTCTGTGCCCATCTCTTCCAACCTTTCTGCAAGCTGAACTGGTTACGATCGGTATAAGCACCATCTGAGTCATACTCCTGTCGTGAGTAGTTATAGATGTAAGCCCCCATTGAGTAGCCGAAGACAGCGTTGAAGTCGAAGTTCTTATAGGTAAGTGTGGTAGAGAAACTACCGAATACACTTGGAGTGGCACGCTTGTCAAGGGCTACTTGATCTGCCTTGGCATAGTTGTGGGTAATAACACGATTGCCATTCGCATCCGTTGTGTACCATTGTGGCGCACCATTCTCTGGGTCAACACCTGCCCATTCACGCAAATAATATGTATCTGCGCTCAGACCCGGACGTAACAACGTGTTGGTTGAACCAGCAATACCATCACCTTCGATAATCTGGTCTCTACCACTATACAACTTCTTAATCTTGTTTGAGTTGGTAGAAAGGTTGGCATCAACTGTCCAAGTGAGGTCCTTACTCTTGATGATATCAGCCGAAAGGGTAGTCTCAAAGCCTGTGTTGGTAAGCTCACCGATGTTCTGCCAGATGCTTGTCACACCGATAACACCAGATATAGGCACTGCAAAGAGTAGGTTGCTTGTACGCTTGCTATAGAAGTCGAAGGTCATACGCAGACGTTTAAACATATTCAAGTCGATACCTACGCCAGTGGTATAGCTCTTCTCCCAAGTCAGTTTCTTATTGGCAAGCTGAGCGATTACAGCACCAGGAACCTCGTTATAGCTTGCACGTAAGCTGTAAAGTCCGTATTGAGGATAGAGGCTGTTAGGGCGACTTCCTACCGAACCAAACGATGCACGCACCTTCAAATAGTCAATACAAGGTACCTTAAACCACTTCTCAGCCGTAGCAACCCAGCCACCACTGACAGAGAAGAACGTACCATAAGCAGCATCAGAACCAAAGTTACTTGCGCCGTCAGTTCTCAGTGAGAGTTGAAGCAAGTACTTATTGGCATAATCAGCATTGAGGTTGGCGAAGAAAGACTGCACTGCCCACTCGTATTTATTACCTCCCACAGCCTCAGGAGTTGAGGTAATATCAAGTTGAGCAAAGCCCGGAACTAAGCCAGTTCCGTCACTACTATGATAACGATATTCACCATCATTAAACTCATAACCAAGCATTAAGAAGCCATGATAATCACCGAAACTACGTGTCGCTTTGAGCAGTTGGTTCGTATAACGACGTGTGTTCGTGCTCGTGCTTTCACTCACACGACCCTTACCCTCAGCACCTGATGTACGAGGATCAGCGTAACTCTTATCAAGGTGAGTACTCCAACGATAGCTATTCACAGAAGAGAACGTCAGCCAATCAGTGAGATAGATGTCAAAGTCGAAGTTGCCATTAAAGGCATAAGAATCGTACTTGCTCCAATTATACTGCAATTCGTAAAGGTAATTGGTAGAGTTGCTATTCACCCATGATGATGATCTATTGCCAACAATCTTGCCGGTTTCATCGTAAGGGCTATCCCATGGCAGCATAGAATACATAGAATAGGTAGAGCGTTGACGGTCGTCAATCACTCCCTTGCTACCATTAAAGGATGGACGGATAGCAATCCAAGAATAAGGTTTGAAGTTCAGCTTCATCATCGTGTTGTATCGAGTGAAGTCATATCCACACACAGCACCATTCTCTTTATAGACACCACCTGTGAAGACAGCACTCAACTTCTCGCCACCACTGTTAATAGTAAGGTCGTAATTCTGAACGTTTCCAGTGTGTGTAGCCAACTTCCACCAGTCGAAATTACTATCACGAAGTTTATCGTTCCAGCGTGGGAAAGCAATCTCAGCAGCATTAGTAAACGACTTGTAATAGTCGTATAGCTCGGCTCCATCCATCATCTTCACTTTACCATTGTTCAGAGTTGAAACGCCCATCTTGGCAGAGAAGGTAATAGAAGTCTTACCAGACTTTGCCCCCCTTAGTTGTTACAACGATAACACCATTGGCACCCTGCGAACCATAGATAGCTGTTGAGGCTGCATCTTTGAGTACGGTGAGTGTCTCAATGTCGTTAGGATTGATGTCACCTGGGTCTTTACCGACGATTACTCCATCAATAACCCACAGCGGAGCAGTACTACCGTTGATAGTAGACTTACCACGAACGATGATGGCACCGAACGAACCTGGCTTACCAGAACCCGGCATAACGTTCATTCCAGGTACCTTACCCGTCAACATATTGGTGACATTTGCTGTCGTAATGTTAGTAAGTTCTTTATTATCAATACTCTGTAACGAACCCGTCAGACTGTTTCGTTTCTGTGTGCTATAGCCCACAACTACTGTTTCGCTAAGCATCGTAGATGAAGAAACCATGCTTACGGTCATGTTGTTTTCAGCTCGCACCGTCGTTTTCTCATAGCCTAAGGACGTAATCACCAGCTCCTCACCAGCCTTTGCGTCGATAGAGAACTCACCATCAATGTTGGTAAGAGCGATTTCTTCGTACCACTTACGGTGACACTGGCACTTATGACCGGTTCGCCTGTACGTGAATCGATAACTTTTCCTTTGATAACAGAGGCCTGCGCCTGTATGGTTACTGTCTGGGTGGCATATGTCTTATGTGCAGTATAAGGACAACACACAAGGGGCACTACCAGTAGCAGCGACCTTCCAAGGTTAGATTTTCTCATAGCTTTCATGCTTAAAAGGTTTTTATTTATATTTTGTTTAGGTCTTGTGACATTAGATATGACACTTAGGTTGTCAATAGCTTAGATGTGTGCAAAATTATAGTATTTTTTTTAATTCAAGCATGTTTTATCTTCTTTAACATAATATTACGTGCGTTTTTATTTCCAACTTGTATTTTGGACACATATTAGTGCATGTTTTGCGGTGTGTACCTTATATAAAAAGCAGTACGGAAAGGGTAGGTTGCTTTCGAAAACAAACGCGAAAAAACACATTGATTAGTAGGCAAGAAAGCAAGGGAAAGATGATAGTATTTGATTAGTTGTAATAAAAAAGTCACTAATCAAAAATCAATAGATGCTTAATTGGCTTTGAAAAGACGCCCTTTAGGCTTGCTAAAGATGCCCTTTAAGACGCTAACTAACGCCCTTTTGAACCCTTAGAAAGCACCTTTTAGAATACGACTTTATAACTATTTGATTATCTGTTGGTTATAATAGCTTGCTTTTAAGTCCTTTTTTAGCTAAAATAAGGACTAAAAGCGGATTCGAAATGTAATGATTTTTCCGAACCCTTGTTACTCAAAAACTGAAGATAAGAGGGGATAAGAAATGCAAATATTAGATAGAATTTCTTATTTCAATATAGTTTTTAAACAGCCATGAGTGTCCCTCTGATAAGAGTTTCACTACCTCTGCACAAACGAAAAGTCCTATAAAGACCGAAAGGAGGAAGATAAAACTGAAGCCAAAAGAATATCCAAAGGTCGCCATCTGTGTATTTCTCTTGAAAACGACGAAGCCAAGAAGACGATTTATTTACAAACTCACTGGTACTTTCTGTCGCATTCTTCAGGGTCTCACCGGCTTGCTTAGATACGTGAAGGGCACGCTGAGAAGCCTCTATCAGCTTACTTCTCATCTCAGCAAGCTTCTCTTTTGAAGGCGAACTAACGAGATGGGTTGAGACTGTAGGAAGATCCTTGGCTTTCTTTACCTCAATAGGTGAAGCGTCAGCCAATGGAATAACGGAACGAGCACGTGTGCGGAAAGACTTAGGGGCATCAAACCTACAGTTCAACACATTACCACAATAAGGGCAACGATATTTCATTGTCCCATATTGCTCAGTCTCAGCTACAAAGTCGCGACCGCAGTTATTGCATTTGACAGTATATCTCATGATGGGGACAAAATTATAAAAAAATGTTGAAATGTGAGCAGAAAACTATGTTAATTCAGATTTTATCATTTACAATTGTTCGAATGGGGCGCTTGTCAGCGTGTTATAATTCAGATTATTCGTCCGATATTTTCATTGGCATGATGTGTGAGATGTTTTGTCTATGGATTAATGATAAAGTCTTATGTCGATACTGATTCTTTAAGTTTTTTAAGTATCTTTGCATCTGAATCATTGTGAGTTGCAAGGATTCAGTAGCTTTACACTTCTTTGTTAGAAAGTTTTTCAATCTCGATAAGCAACAGAACTTATAGGTTGTTTACGTCAATGACGTTGCTGTAGAAGATAAGGTACGTTCATTGCACGTACATCTTGTAGAAGCCTAACACAGCCTATTAGCATAAGTCGATTTGGGCAATTGAAATGTTTTTTGTATTTTTGTACGACAAAAGGTAGTATATCCTTTCACACCTTATAATATATAAGGAGGGTAGGGAGGATAAAGAAAGACTATCATACGCAGTAATGTAGAAATTACATGAAACAAAAACTATGGCAAAATTAACAGTAAACAATTACGATGAGCTTGCTGCCCGACTGGGTGAGAAGCTTGGTGAGAGCGAGTGGTTACTCGTTGACCAAGAGAGAATTAACCTCTTTGCTGATGCTACCCTCGACCATCAGTGGATTCATGTTGACACAGAGCGTGCAGCTGTAGAAGCCAGTTCAAGAGTACTATCGCACATGGCTATCTTACACTTTCACTGCTCCCACACATGTGGCAGGAGATTATTGAGGTGAACAACCTTAAGATGATGGTCAACTATGGTATGGATAAGATGCGCTTTGGTCGTCCAGTCCTCGTGAACTCACGCATTCGTCTTGTTGCCACACTCGATAGTATTGAGAATATCCGTGGTATCTGCAAGGCTGGTATCAAGTTCCAAATTGAGATTGAGGGCGAGCGCAAGCCAGCACTTGAGGGTGTTGCAACCTTCCTTTATTACTTTGAATAAGTAGAGATAAACTCTTATAAATACGCATAAGCGGGCATAAACGATTTGTATTGTTTATGTCCGCTTATTGTTGTTTTATGTTATCAAAATACAACTTTATCTATACAATTAATGTTAAAAATCGGCTTATATCATTAACGATAAATATAAATTGTTGTACCTTTGCAGTGCGAATAGATTATTTCAGGTAACAATATATATTAAAGTTTACTTCAGGAGTTTGAAGTTATCAAAACATTTAAGAAAAAGAATGGTATACGACCAACTAAAACTGCAGAGCCAACTCTGCTTCAGATTGTACACAGCAAGCCGCCTTGTTACTCAAACTTATTATCCATTGCTTGAGGATTTAGGTATTACCTATCCTCAATATCTTGTACTGATGGCTCTTTGGGAAGAAGACAATCAAAAGGTGATGGAACTTGCACACCGACTTTATCTTGACTCAAACACAATGACTCCACTTGTTCAGCGTATGGCTCAACTTGGATTGGTTAACCGTGTCAAGGGTGAAAAGGATGGAAGAGAAACCTATGTTTCGCTTACTGAGCATGGAAAAGAATTGCAGGAGAAGGCGAAGGATATCCCATCCTGCATGGTAGGGAAGTTGTTTGAGAACGAAGAAGAGCTGGCTAAGTTTAAGGATATAGCTGCAGATCTCGACCATCTTATTGCTCGTCTTTCAGGACAACGCTCTAAAGAGAAGGAGGAGGCAATGGCTAAGATGCGTGAAGAGCGCTTAGCTTCTAAAAGAAAAAGAAAGTAATTGCAATAAACTTTATCACATAAAGTAATGAAGGTGTACCAATAATAGGATGACTATTAGGGTACACCTTTGTTAATTCATAATTCATAATTCAAAATTCATAATTCATAATTATGATTACTTAATAACGCTCAAAGTTTAAACCTCAAATATCAAAGTTAATAGTTCAAAGGATGAAAAGCATTCGCGAAATTCGTAGTCGGTAAAAGTGAAATAGAGGTTTGTGCATATCATAAAGTTCAAAGTTCAAACCTCAAAGTTCAAAGTAAATGGTTCAAAGTTCAAAGTAAATTTTCTCCTTTTCTTGCTCATTCTCCATATTTTTCATAAATTTGTAACGTGTCATAATGGCGTTGTTTAAAAGCAATAAGGACAGATAAGGACACGGAATAAACAAACAAAGAAGAATGAAGAAAATACTACTATTATTGACAGTGCTACTCTTTACAATGGGAGCACGTGCGCAAAAAGATATTGTTTCGATGGCTGATGCGATTAAAATCTTTCAAGCAAAGACACTACAAGTGGGTAAACAAGTGCTTGAGAAGCAAGGCTACAGCTATAAAGGAGTCTCATCGGACGAGTTTGGAAAGGACTATAACTGGGTGAAGAATATGAACCTAACCAGCGACTTCCTACCAACTGCCATGGGACGTGGTAATTCCAGTATGGTGCTCTTGGCACAAAATGGCAAGACGGTTTATATCTATGTCTTTAACCGTACTGCCTTTGCGGGCTTGCAGGCACAGGTGAAAGCGATGGGATATGACATGGGTAATGCTGTGAAGGGAGACAAGACTACGCTGATTTGTACGAAGGATAATCAGCCAACAATTAGCTTTCTGACCCTCCAGCAGCCACTTCCTTACTGTGTGCAGATTACCGAGTAAGCGAAAAAGACAATAAGATAAAAGGATAGAAAACGAAGATAATGAAGAAGAAACCAACCTATAAGGTACCCGTATCCGTCTGTGCTATTGTGCTTGTGGTGGGTGCTATAGTACTTGCTGTTCTCATGGAAACACGTGAGATGGCTCCTCCTCGTAAGTATGAGGTGGATATGTCGGGTGAAGTTATCGGTATTGATAATGGTCCGAAGATTCCTGTATTGACAAAGGAAGAGGAGAAAGATGAAGAGGTGAAGGAGGAGAAGAGGACAGAAGCTCCAAAGAAAGAATCTTCTGAGTCGGAAGAGACAGCAGATCCAGAGAACCCTGTCATCGTTCCTAATGTTCCAGAAGGTCAGACTGAACCAGTTGTAAAGGCTCCTGTGCCTGAGATTAAAAAGCCTACGATTGATCAGATTGAGAATTAACGTGGGTGTTGGGTGTTAAATGTTGGGTGTTGATGGTTTGTGAAAAGGGCAACTGACATATATAACATCTCACATAGAATATCAAGGTATATGTACTTGGTATTTTTAAAAATAAGTTGCTGTCACTTTTAACATTTCGCGTAAATGAATGAAATGTTGGCACTTATGAGCCTAAAATGGCTGACAGGAGTGACAGCAAGTTTTATTTTACCAACTATTAACCCCAATGTAAAGCATATTGTTTTTGAATAGTCTTGTTTTATTGTCGGTATTTTGTCAGTCTTTCTATCTTGAAGTAATTCGCTACAACGCTAATATAAAGACAATTAGTTCGTCCGACAATAAAACAAAACTTGTTTAAGTGCTAATCTTATTTACCTTAAAAGGGTAAACCTATTACCAATTAATATGGGTTATTCTGCCGTTCTTGATTGTCGCAGAGATAACATAACTACGTTTTGACTTACCACCCTTGCGATCGATATCCAATGTAGCTGGTATCTTTAGGCGAATATCTGCACCCGCTTCATTACTCTTTTTGGTTACTTCAGTAGGCGAACCAAGGTGCCAGTTGATTGTCTTGACATCAGCTTGATAAAGTCGGTCGGTCATATAACGGCGAATATCCTTCACCGTAGCACCACCTGAACCAAGGAAGTTTAATGATGGCGCAACAGCACCAGAAATCTTATCCGTGCTCTTACTGTTGATACCTTGTAAGAGTTGACGCACCGCAGCAACCGCTTTTGCTCTCTCACCATCCGTGACCTTTGCAACAGCTGACTCCTCAGCCTTCTCTGGTGTCAGAATATTCTTCAACTTCTCATCGGCTTCCTTACTATGAATACCATTCGGATGCTGCGCCTTATAGCCAAGATAAGCATTCTCGTTGTTTTTAGCGACAGCTCCTGCCCAGTCTATCTCGTCAATCTTTGCTTCCAACTCACCACGATGTTTTGAGTCTGGATACTTAGCAATAAACTGCTGCAACACTTCTTTTGAGTTGCTGGTCAATGCCACAGAAAGGTCATTATCAGACTGTTGCATATTCTGAGTGGTAGTTGTCAGCACCTTTAGACGGGCTGATATACTATCACGATGTGCCTTAGAAGCAGATGGATTCTCCTTGAGATAAGTCTTTAGTACGGTTGGCTCGCTACTACTCATTGCTTGTGCGAAAGCCTCTTGCTCATTGTTAGCTTTGCTTGCGCCCACCCCTTGGTTGTAGAGGAATAGCAATACGGCTGCAGTGATAGCAGCGATGAGCAGTGAGACAGCCAATGACAGATGATTATTCTTATCCGGAGTGCTTTCCTCCTCGTCCTCAGCTATAGCCTCGGCATTAGCAATCACCTCCTCGTCAGCATTATCATCCATGATGAAGTCGGCATCGACAGCCTCTTCCTCCGTGTTTGGCTCGTTGATCGTGTCTTGTGTCTTATCGTCGTAATTATCCGTTTCGTGTTCTTCCGTTTCCTCTACTGGGATGATAACATCATCGTTTCCTGTTGCTTCCTCCTTGTCAACTGACATGAGAACAACAGGCTCTTGCACCTTACTTTCGTTCGTAGCCTCACTTGTGTGATGCTCTGCAGCCGTTACAGAACTCTCTACATGGTGTTCCGTATGATGACAGTTCGGACATGATAATTCCTCTTTGAGGTATAATTCACCGCAATGAGAACACTTAATGATATGTCCGGGCAATCTCTACACCGCAGCTTGGGCATACGGGAGCCTTGTCGCTCACTTGATGGCCACATTCAGGGCATTTGATGATCATTTATCTAACGTAAGATTATAGTAGTGGGGATAATTATCTATTTCCTTTTCTCTTGGTGTTGAAGCTAACGCTTTCGTCGGAATCGCAGTTCACGCATACTGTGGTTACCCATCAGTCGAGACTTATCAACATATCCTCTCACACCGTTGATACGTCCCTTGCCAGTGTACTGCCAAGCAAAGATGTCTCTTCCATCGTTCAGCTCTGGCTCGCGTCCGTTATACTGTGCAATGAAAAGTTTATAGCCGTCGAGCGCACCACTGAGATATCTGTTATAGAAGTTTGTATATGTGTAAACCAATGGTTTGACACCATATTCCTGTGTCATAAGTACGAGGAATCTCTGTAAACTATCGCGTAAAGCCTCCGTACTCAGTCCGCCAGTGGTCTCAATATCTACCATTGGAATGAGGTCTTGGTCTTGTGGACGACACTGCATGCGGAAGTTGCGCAACTGCTCCTCTTGTGGAATAGCAGGACGATAGAAGTGGTAAGAACCGACATTCATACCATAGCGCTGTGCTGCCTCAATGTTATCAAGATAGCGTTGGTCAATGCGTGATCCGCCTTCAGTGGCTTTTAAGTAAACGTAATTGAGCTTATGATTGCTGTTTCAGCTACTGTTTCCCACCATACATCGCCTTGGTAATGGCTCATGTCAAGCCCATGAACATGGCTGCAGGTGTCTTCGCATTGGATAGTATATTGTGCCTTCAAACCTGCAAAAGAGAATATGCAGGCGATGAGCATTATTATCTTTTTTAACTTCATAGATGCAAAGATAACATTTTAAGTTGAGATAGCAGTCTGAACAAAGTATAATTCTGTTGATTTTAGTATTTCTTAATTCATAAATCTTAGATTTATTGTGTCTTAATGTTAGTGTGTAGAGCGAAAAGAGGTTCTTCTGGAATGTGAAGTAATGCACTAAAATCTTATGTGTTATGGCACACAGAGTTATGGAGAGAACGGAGCTAAAGACTATGTCACAGAGGTGCCGATGGCACAAAGAGTAACGGAGTTGTAGCGTACAGATTCTTGATAACTCCTTTGGGATAAAGGTTTTGGTGTGCAAATCGCTAATAAAACGGCAAACAAACTTTGTTACTCCATGCAGCTACGGTGGCTCCGTGCCTATCGTAGCTTTGTTTTCAACAATCCTCCGTATCCTCTGTTTCTCTGTGTGACATATTGTCAAAGTCCTAAACTTAGGACGGTATCCTTATCATTCCCAATTTATGAAGACTACAAAAAAGCGGATTGTTACTATGTCTATTCAGTGTTTTCTATCGTTCTATACAATCAGATAGTTTTCTTGTGATAGGAGCTTTGTTAATTATTTTCTAACTGATCTAACGCAATTCATGCTCTTTTAGCTTCTTAAAGACGCCCTTTAGGCTTGCAAAAGATGCCCTTTAAGCCCCTTACTAACGCCCTTTAGAAGTTCAATTAAGCACCTCTTGTTTTACTTCTTTATAACTGTTTGATTTGCTGATGGTTGTAAGCGTGGTTTTCTTAGGTGTTTTTTGTCTTTTTAGGAGTTGTTTTCAATGAAATTATGTAAGTTTTTTTCAAATCTTTATTGTTGTTTTTGCGGTGTTAAACTGGAGCAGTTTTTAGTGTGAAAGGGTGGGCGAGAACGTTTGTTGGTAGTGTTTAGGATAGCTTGGGATAGCAAAAAAACAGGTCTTTTCGTTAAATGTGCGTACGTTTATCATACCACTTTAACGAAAGGACCTGAAAAAATAAGCCTTTTGTTAGCTTATTATGCTTCTGCAGCCTTTAGATACTGGTTGTAAAGCCACTGCTTTGCTCGGCAATTGTGAGCTGACTGTTGTCGAGTTCGAGGGCATCATCAGCCTTGCGAAGCGGTGATGTCTCACGATGAGAGTCGATATAGTCACGCTCTTGCACATTCTTAAGGATGTCGGCAAAGTCTGCTTCCATTCCCTTCGCCTTCAACTCGTCGTAACGACGCTGCGCACGTACCTCTGCTGAAGCGGTAACGAAGATTTTAAGTTCGGCATTCGGGAATACCACCGTACCGATGTCGCGACCGTCCATAACGATTCCTTTCTCTGCTCCCATGCACTGCTGCTGTTCGACAAGTGCCTTACGCACAAAGGCGAGTGTGGCGATAGGGCTAACATGAGATGATACCTCCATCGTACGGATTTCGTTTTCAACATTCTCACCATTGAGATATGTGTCTGGACGTCCCGTCTCCTTATTGATTTTGAAACTGATATTGATATCCTTCATCTGTGCCTGCAACTCCTCTTCACGGATGGTTCCGTCTGCGTTGAAGAGGTTATGACGCAGCGCATAGAGTGTAACGGAGCGATACATAGCACCCGTGTCTACATAGATATAGCCAATCTCTTTGGCAAGGTCTTTTGCCATTGTGCTCTTTCCACATGATGAAAAGCCGTCGATGGCGATAGTTATTTTCTTCATATACTTTGTTAATTCACAATTCACATCTACTTAATTCATATTTCACAATTCATAATTCATAATTATGATTACCATTGCTTGATATGTTTATTGCTACACACAGCTTGTCAATTCATTATCACCCATCATTCAACACCAAATACTCTACCCATAGTTTGTTAACTCATTATCACTCACAACTTAACAAATCATCAACACCCAACATCTAACACCCATCACCCAATACCAAACACCCTACGTACATTCTCATTGGTTTGGCGGGCAAATTCGGCTTCATCAACGCCATAGCTAAGGGCAAGTGTGCGCATAACTTCAACGATGAAAGCACTCTCGTTGCGCTTACCACGATGAGGAACGGGAGCCATGTAGGGGCTGTCGGTCTCAAGAACGATGCGGTCAAGGGGAACTGCTGCAGGGAGATCCTCGCGCAGATGACTGCTCTTTAAAGGTTGATACACCACCCACTCCAAGCACGAAACGGTCGAAACGAAGGAACTCCTCTGCCTCCTTCTGATTACCGGTAAAACAGTGGAAGACACCACCCGGCAGTTCTTTTTCGTACGGGCGCATGATATGTAGCATTTCGTTCTGTGCCTTACGGCAGTGAATCATCAGCGGAAGACGTGTCTCAACGCTCCATTTCACAGCCTCCTCAAAGGCTGCAAGCTGCTGTTTCTCGCATTCACGTGTCCAATAGAAATCAAGTCCTACCTCACCAATCGCAATCACTGTCTCACCCGGTTTGGCTGTTCCTTCTGCCTTCTGGCGAAGCGAGAGTAGGATTCGTTCGTGCATAGCGTCCAACACTTCACGCCAATCATTGCGCACCTCCTCTGGCTGCAGTCCAATCATTGGATAGCAGGTGTCAGGAACTGTCGGCAAACAGCCAATACAGAATCCACTGATTTGAGGTCGATAGCTGGTAGGAAAATCTTTCCTACACCTGCCTCGTGGGCACGACTGATAACCTCTGGGAGGTCGTCAGCAAAGTCTTCTACATCTAAATGGGCGTGGGTGTCTATTATCATTGGGTGATAGGTGTTAAATGTTGGGTGTTGATGAAGTGTTTATTGGGTGTTGGATGTTGAATATTGGGTGTTGATGAAATGTTTATTGGGTGTTGGGTGTTGATGAAGTGTTTATTGGGTGTTGTTGATTTGTTGGATGACAGTTCTTGACGAGTAGTATTTCTCAGCAATCAATGCACCTATTTAACTTTATCCTAACCTTATCCTATTTGCCTCCCTCCCCCTTTGGGGAGGGTCGAGTGGGCTTTTCCCTCCTTTCGGAGGGGTCGGGGGAGGCTTTTTTTTACCACTTCCTATGCAGCATCTTCTGTGCGTACGCTAACAGTTCAGCCTTGCGTTCATCAGGAAGGTTTACTGCTGCAATATATTTGTTTGCTTCATCAAAATAATAGTTGATGCGCTCAATAGCCATCTTGTCAACGCCGATGCTGTTATACAACTCAGTGACGGCAGCAACCTTCTCCTCGTGATTAAAGTTCTCACAGCCAATCCACTTCTCCAACTCCTTACACTGACGAGTATTCGCCTTGTTAAAAGCATTGATAAGCATGTAGGTCTTCTTGTTGCAAATAATATCGCCACCTATCTTCTTACCGAATACCTTTGGGTCGCCATAGACGTCAAGATAATCGTCTTGTAGCTGGAAAGCAAGACCAATCTGCTCGCCAAACTTGTAGAGATTCTCCACATCTTCAGCAGGAGCATCAGCAAGGATAGCACCAATCTTCATCGCACAAGCCAACAGAACACTGGTCTTCAGACGAATCATCTCGATGTATTCTTCCTCCTTTACGTCATTACGATTCTCAAACTCCATGTCGTACTGCTGACCCTCACCAATCTCAAGTGCCGTAACGGTAAAGAGGCGAAGCACCTCACTGAGGTATCTGCTGTCGCACTGAGCCATTCTTTCGAAAGCTAAAACGAGCATAGAGTCGCCCGATAAGATAGCCGTATTGGCATCCCAACGCACATGAACAGTCTGCTGTCCGCGACGAAGCGGAGCATCATCCATCAAGTCATCGTGCAAGAGTGTATAGTTATGATAGGTCTCAAGGGCGCAAGCCGGTGAGAGAATCGTCTCCGGGTCGTCCTTAAAAAGATTGTAAGAAAGCAGCATCAGCGTAGGACGGATGCGCTTCCCTCCCAATGAGAGGACGTATTTTATCGGTTCGTACAAGCTTTGTGGCTTGCGGTCATAAGTAAGGTTGTTTATATACTCGTTTACTTTACTCAGAATTTCATTAGCAGTGTACATATAGAATTGGAGTTAAAAGTTATTTTCAAAATAAGCGTTGAAGGCTTTTGGGCGGGTCAAAAGTCTTATGCAAGTTGGAAGACAAACGGAATCTCTATCAGCGAACGGCATGGTTTATTCTTCTCAATGCCTGGCTTCCACTTACCCATTGTCTTGAGAACGCGTAGTACTTCGTCGTTGAGAACAGGTACCTTACCACTCTTGATTCTGACATCATCAACCGTACCATCAGCATTGATGATGAAAGTAATATTCACCGTTCCCTGCAGTTTGTTCTCCTTTGCAGCAGCAGGATATTGCAATGTCTTTGTAAGCCACTTCATAAACTCCACCCATCCGCCCGGTGGTGTTGGCGTTTCGGAGAGTATTCGCTTGCTAACCTTGTCGTCATAGCGTTCTACAACCTTGTCGGAATTATCATCGGTCATCTTCTCCATCTCCTTCTTAGCCTCTTCTTTTATCTTCGGAGGTTCAGGAGTAGTAGTTACCATCGGCATAACAATCGGTTCGTTACTTACCTGTGGAGCCCCCGTCTTCTTATCGTTCGAGTTCATACTTCCTGCATCGTGAGGCGTAACCTTATTCGGGATATCACGGCGTTTAAGGTTGAGCATGTCCTCCATCGTAGGCTTCTTGTCTTCTGTGTCTTGGCAAGGTCTTGCTGGTCAATGGCAGGCAGCATGTCCATATCGTGGAGTGTGACATTCTTGATGGCTTTAGTATTAGCCGAATCATCATCACTCCCCGTTGCATTATACTCCATGGCAACAAAGAAGAAAGACAGTGCAACGATGATTCCCAAGAGGAAACCAATCCACCGCTTATTCTCTAAATCTGCTCTATTTGACTTCTTTATTTCCAAGATAAGATATACTAAACACCTTTTTCTGCCGTTATACAATCCATAATGGGCACAAAAACGCCTCATTATAAGTTGCAACGACAAAAAGTAATAAGATATTCGGAAAAAAAGATGTAACTTTGCCGAGAAATTAATTTAGATTAAATGAAAAATCGTTTTCACCCTCCTGTTAACCCTTTTTGCGGTTGTAATACGAGCGCAGGAGAGTCAAACTGAATACAACTTCCTACGTCTTCCAGTGAGTGCGCATGCTGCTGCATTGGGTGGAGAGAATATTACTATCATTGAAGACGACCCTTCACTGATGTTCTCTAACCCTGCTTTGGCTTCTTCCGTAAGCGATAAAACCGTGGGACTTAGTTACATGAATTATATGCGTGGAGCTCATTATATGGGTGCTTCTTATACGAAAGCATTGGGTGAGAAAGCTACGCTTGCAGGTGGTGTGCAGTATATGAACTACGGAAAGATGAAGGAAGTTGATGCTAACAACGTACAAACTGGTACTTTCAATGCCAGCGAAATCGCTGTTGAAGGTATCTTTTCCTACGAATTAGCACGTAATTTGGTGGGTGGTATCACGGCAAAATTCATTACTTCTTACATTGGTAGTTATAACTCTATGGCGGTGGGTGTAGACCTTGGGCTCAACTGGTATGAGCCTGAAAGACAGTGGTCGGTATCCTTAGTTGCCAAGAACCTCGGTGGACAGATTAAGGCATACGAAGAGGAGTATGGTAAGATGCCGATTGATGTGCAGGTGGGTGTGAGCAAGACTTTTGCTGCCCTTCCTGTCAGAGTGTCTGCTACGCTCGTTGATCTTACGCATTATGACTATCGTTTTATCAATCACCTCAATCTCGGCGCAGAAGTCTTACTGTCTGAAAGTATTTGGGTTGGTGGTGGTTACAACTTCCGAAAGGCAGACGAAATGACCATTGGTAAGGATGAGAACGCCAGTGCGCATGGTGCAGGATTCAGTGTCGGAGCTGGTATCAACCTTGAACAATTCAAACTCAACCTTGCCTACGGTAAGTATCATGCTGCCAGCAACTCAATATTGGTGAACTTGGCGTACTCCTTTTAGAAGGCATAGATAATTCAGAATTCATAATTCACAATTATTCGAACGAAGTTCTCATCAGTACGTCATAATTATGATTACCATTATTAACTTTGAACTTTGAGGTTTGAACATTGAACTTTATGATATGTAACTTTAAAGAACTACGAATTACACGAATTTCTCGAATGTTGTTTGCGATAATGATTCGTGTCATTAGTGCAATTCGTAGTTCCTTATTAGTAATTGGTGAGTTTCACGTTACTGTAGCCATAAACCACAATTAACATTAGTATTCATAATTATGACGTACTGATGAGAACTTCGTTCGAATAATTGTGAATTATGAATTCTGAATTATTACAGCGTCTACATGAACAGCATGCCCACTTGGAAGACCACAGCACTAACGATCCAGGCTAATGCTGTAGTGTAACCTGCAGCAAAGAGAGCCCAACCCCAACTGCCTGTTTCGCCTTTAATAGCTGCTATCGTGGCTACACAAGGGAAGTAAAGCAGTACAAAGAGGAGGAACGAGAAGGCTGTAAGTGTTGCAATAGGCTCTGCTTCCTCGTAGCTGATGTGATGCATAGTTGCTACATCCTTTGTAATCAGATTATGTAGCTTTGAGTATTTGCCTGTCTCACTACTATAACCACTGTCGTCAGAGAAGCTACCATCATTAGAATAGAGTACGCCCATTGTTGATGCAACAATCTCTTTTGCACCCATACCAGACAACAAGCCAACATCCAATTTCCAATTGAAACCCTGTGGACGGAACACTGGCTCAACGGCTTTTACCGATTCGTCCGATATAGCTTTTGTTCCTGTCGTGCTTGATTATCCATGTTCGGATCGTCTGGAAGAGGGAAGTAGCCTAAAGCCCATACGATGATAGAAGCAACAAGGATAATACCTCCCATCTTTTTAAGATACTGCTTACCTTTCTCCCATGTATGGCGACCAATTGCCTTCCATGTTGGGAAACGGTAAGGTGGTAGCTCCATCACAAATGGCGTATCCTCACCTTTGACCACAAAAGCAGAGAACAAACGACTCATTGCCACTGCCATCAATACACCTATTATATATAAAGAGAGCATGGCAAGCGAACGATATTTCAACGCAAAGAACGAACCCGTAATCATTACGTAGATAGGTAGACGAGCCGAACAACTCATCAAGGGGAGAATCAACATTGTTATCAATCTACTCCTCCGACTCTCAATCGTACGTGTTGCCATCACCGCTGGCACATTACAACCGAAGCCCATGATAAGTGGAATAAATGACTTTCCATGCAGTCCCATCTTGTGCATCAGTCGGTCCATGATGAAGGCGGCACGTGACATATAGCCGCAGTCCTCCATGTAGGAGATAAAGAAGTAAAGTATTAATATCTGAGGAAGAAATACGATAACAGCTCCTACACCACCGATAACACCATCGACGATCATATCTTTTACTGGTCCGGCAGGCATATTCGTAGAAATGAACTCGCCTAACCAACCCACACCAGCCTCTATCCAATCCATTGGATACTGACCAATGACGAAGGTTGCAGTGAACATCACCAACAATATAAAGAAAAAGATTGGGAAACCAAAGTATTTGTTTGTCAAGACATGGTCGATGACATGGGTGGTCTGATAGGTATCTTTCTTATCACCTGTCGAGAAGTTCGCTTCCTTCAGCGCACCATTAATAAAACCATACTTGGCATCCATGATGGCTGTCTCGCTGTCATTACCCGTCTCCTCCTTTACACGAGCGGCTGCCGTATCACGATGATTGAATATCTCAATCGAATCACCTAACGGACTAACGAGTTGCTCTACGTCCTTGTCATGCTCTAACAGCTTGATGGCAAGATAGCGGGTAGAGTAGCGATGGCAGAGTTCAGGGTATTTCTTCAAATGCTCCTGCATCTCTTTAATACCATTCTCTATCTCATGTCCGTGGTTGATATGGATATGACGGAACTGCAACGACTCGTCTTCTTTCCCTTCATAAACGGCAATAATCTGGCGGAAGAGTTCCTTCACACCTCTACCATTGGTGAATACTGTTGGTATCATCGGCACTCCGAAGAGCTCAGAAAGCTTTTGTGCATCAATATGGTCACCACGCTGTTCAGTCTCATCAAACATATTTAGCGCGCAAACCATACGTATGTGCATGTCTATCAGCTGGGTTGTAAGATAGAGGTTGCGCTCAAGGTTAGACGAGTCTATCACATTGATGACTACGTCTGGTGTCTTGTCAACCAACTGCTTACGCACGTAGAGTTCCTCTGGACTATAAGCAGAAAGACTATAAGTACCTGGGAGGTCAACAAGGTTAAAAACATAGCCATCAAACTCAGCACGTCCCACCTTCGCATCAACCGTCACACCCGAATAATTACCTACTCGTTCGTGTGCTCCCGATGCAAAGTTGAAGAGCGATGTCTTACCGCAATTAGGGTTACCGACAAGTGCCACATTGATTGTATGGCTCTTACGGCGCACAGCATCTGATTGTTTCTCGGGCGTTAGCTCCTTGTCCGTGCTGTCGTATGTGGTTGAATCCATCTCAACCTGATTGTCTTCCTGCTCCTCCTCATTCCCAACAGAGTGAGTCTTCATATCCGACAATACCTCAATCTGGTCAGCCTCGCTATGACGAAGACTAACCTCATAACCCATAATCTTATATTTAACGGGGTCTTGCAAGGGTGCATTGAGCAATACCTCAACGGTCTTACCCTTGATAAATCCCATCTCTATGATTCGTTTACGAAAACCACCGTGTCCCGATACCTTTACGATAACACCAGTTTCTCCAGTCTTTAATTCTGATAACTTCATAGCTTTGATAATTTAGAATTCAAAGTTCATAATTCATAATTATGATTACTTCTGTCTGTTGTATTTATTGCTGCAAGCAACTTGTTCACTTGTCAATTTGTTCACTTGTCAACTTTTCAAAGTTCCTTTGTCTTCTTCTCAAGCAACTTGTTCACTTGTCAACTCGTTTACTCGTCAACTTAACTACATCTTAACAAACAAAGGTAATGAAAAAAAACAGAATAGAAAAATGTTTATATAGTAAATACCTAATAATGGGGATAGGCAACGGCATAAAAAGGTTATAACAGGTATTTTCTTCATGAATAATAACAATACACTTGCCAGAGGGATGAGGTAATAAAAGCCTCCTTACACAAAGATCTACTATTACCAAACCTACAAGAATAGTTTTGTTTTAGTTTGCTGTCACTTTTAACACTTTGCGTAATAATACTGTAAATTAATGAGTTAAGTGATGATTGTGGCTGACAGAAGTGACAGCAACTCTGAAATACAGAGAAGATAAGATGTCTACTATCAATTTATAAACAAGGCGTTTATCCTCAAAGTTATTAGGAATCTGTACGCTATAGCTCCGTCGCCCTTTGTTTCATCGTTCTCTCCGTGCCATTTCCTTATCTCCGTTCCCTCCGTTTCTCCGTGTGACTTATTATATAAGTTTGTAAACAAAATTCACAACCTTGAAAAATAATGACCATCTTTTAGACTTGAATTAACGCCCTTTTGACTTGCAAAAGATGCTCTTTGAGAGCCTTAGTAACGCCCTTTTGAAGTCCAATTAAGCACCTTTTACTTTCTTGTTCTGTAACTTGTTGATTGTTATAGAGTTGTGAGGGTGATGAGAAATACTGTCTTTTGTGTGAAAAGAGGTGTTTTGTGGGGTTAATATGTAAATATATTTCTAAACATATAGACGGCAAAAGCTATTTTTATTAGCTCTTTAAAAACGAGTAAAAGCTTATTCTATGCAAATGATTCTTTGGTTTTTGCATATGTAAGGATAAGAATTTTGCATAAATAATCGTTGTAAGTCAATACCACATATATGGTATTTTTCATCGCTTTCGATAAACTTTTCGGAATATTGTTAGGATAGAATGGGAATTTATCCCTATCTTTGCATTGAATTAAAGATATGACCGCAGTGCTATTCTCCACATAGCCACGCTTATATAATTAAGGTAGAGCGACATGGCACCGTAGGTAAAACGTATAAATATAAAAGATTGTAAGATATGAAATGTTTAGAATTACTATTCCCAAAAGCTGAGAGTACAAAGACATCACTTATTTTATTGGCATCACGCCTTGTGTTCGGATTGACATTTGCGAGCCACGGACTCGACAAGTTACAGCACTTCTCAGAAACAGCTGCACACTTCCCTGCACCCTTCGGAATGAGTGGTGAAGTTGCTGTTGGCTTGAGTATCTTCGGCGAGTTAGTATGTGGTTTGGCTTTCGTTTTTGGTTTCCTCACACGTTTAGCACTCTTGCCAATGATTTTCACCATGATAGTTGCCTTCACAACTGTGTTTGGCGGATCTATCAGTGCAGGTGAATTACCGTTCCTCTATCTTATCATCTTCGTTCTTTCATGGTTTGCTGGTGCTGGCAAGTTCTCTGTTGATGGCATCATCAGAAGCAAGATAAGCCGTGATAATTCATAATGCATAATTCAAAATTATTCGAACGAAGTTCTCATCAGTACGTCATAATTATGAACACTAATGTTAACTGTGGTTTATTGCTACAGTAATGTGTTATCTCATCAACTACGAATTACGCTAATTACACGAATTCTTTTATAACAAGGATTCGTGTAATTAGCGTAATTCGTAGTCGATAAAAGTGAGATAGAGTTTGCACATATCATAAAGTTCAAAACTCAAAGTTCAAAGCTCAAAGCTAATAATGGTGTTCATAATTATGAATTGTGAATTTTGAATTATGAATTGGGGCTTATTGCCCCCAGCATTCAATATCTTTCTCAATATCGGGCATAGTCTCACGTTTGAAGACAGGACTCTTCACGCCTGCTCGTTTCTGTTGACGATAGTCATCGAGTAGGCGGAAGGCATATTTACCAAGTGTTAAGATAGCAACGAGGTTACAAATCGTGATGAGAGCCATGAAGAAATCACCAATACTCCATACAAGGTCGAGGCTGGCAATGGCACCAAACATCACCATTACACCACCTGTTATCACACGCAAAGCGAGAATGGCTGAAGGCTTTTGAGTAAGGAATCGTACGTTTGCCTCACCATAATAATAGTTTCCGATAATACTACTAAAAGCGAAGAAGAAGATGGCAATCGCTATAAATATTGGACCTGCTGCGCCCACTTCGCTCTCTAAAGCAACCTGAGTAAGGAGAATTCCTGACTCAGAATTGTTGACATAAAGTCCACTGATGATAATGATAAAAGCCGTACAGCTACAAACGAGAAGCGTATCTGTGAATACACCGAGCGACTGGATGAGTCCTTGTTTCACGGGATGAGTAGTAGATGCGGTTGCTGCAATATTAGGAGCAGAACCCTCACCCGCCTCGTTACTGAATAGTCCACGCTTAATACCGTTCATCATCGTAGCACCTAAGCCGCCACCTGCAACCTGTTCAAAGCCAAAAGCGTTCTCAACGATAAGGCGGAAGACGTGTGGAATGAGTTGAATATTCATTACAATAATGACTAAGGCAAGGAGTACGTAACTCACTGCCATCAGCGGAACGAGTACGCTACTAACCTTGGCAATACGCTGAATACCACCGAAAACTATTGCTAAAGAGAGTATAGCGAGAGCGCCACCCATCCATGTCGGATCAATAGAAAATGCCTTTTGCATAGCACCACAAATCGTATTACTCTGTATGGAGATGTAAGCCATACAGAAGGTCATTGTAATCAGTACGGCAAAGAGTTTTGCCATCCATTTACAATGCATACCATGTAGAATGTAATAGGCTGGTCCACCAATGAACGAGTCAGCATGACGACGCTTATAAAGTTGGGCAAGTGTAGACTCTATGAAGGCTGTTGCAGAACCTAAGAGGGCAATAACCCACATCCAAAGACAGCACCAGGGCCACCAATGGCTATCGCAGTTGCCACACCAGCAAGGTTTCCAGTACCTACACGTGAGGCAATTGAGACGGCAAAAGCTTGAAAAGATGATACATGTTTCTCACCTTCGTCATGTGTTCCTGTCGAATCTCCTAATAGGCGAACCATCTCGCCAATCATGCGAAACTGCACAAAGCGCGTCCGCCATGTAAACCACAAAGCACAAATAACGAGTCCTGCTACGAGGATATATGTCCATGTAAAATAATTGACAGATACTATGGCTTGATTCAACCAACCGTCTGCGGAAAACAATTCTATCATTTAATATAAGGCTAAAAATTACGCGCAAAAATAATAAAAACATCTGAAAGATATAAGTTTTGTGTGCAAAAAAATTAGCTATTCACTTGACTTTCATAATTATTTCACTAACTTTGCACAATGCTAATGGTTGACAAACACAATGGTAAGAAAAAGAAAAAATAAGTTTAGAGATGTACGCGAATTTCTGATGATTGCATTGGCAATGCTCATCGGCAGCTTTGGCTGGTGTGCATTCTTATTGCCACATCATATCACGATTGGTGGTATTGCGGGTATTGCATCGGTTATTCAGTGGGGTCTTGATATCCCTGTGCAGTATACCTACCTTACTATCAACGGCATACTGCTCTTTGTCGCGTTAAAGATATTGGGTTGGAAGTTTTGTGTTAGGACGATTTTTGCCGTACTGGTGTTCGCCTTTTCGACGTCGGTATTGCGTGAGGTCTTTGCTGGACATCCGTTGTTTTCAGACGAACCTTTCCTCGCCTGCGTTGTAGGTGGTGTGTTATTAGGTGTCGGAGTGAGCATCGCCTTGCAGTATAATGCCAGTTCGGGCGGTTCGGATGTCATTGCAGCCATGATTCACAAGTATCGTGATGTGTCACTCGGACGTGTCATCCTTGCTTGCGACCTCTGTATCATCAGTTCCAGTTACTTAGTCTTGGAGAATTGGGAAAAGGTTATCTATGGTTACATAGTTCTCTTCGTAATGACCTATGTGGTGGATTACCTTATCAATGGTATGCGTGGTTCCGTGCAGTTCTTTGTTATCTCTGAACACTGGGGAGAGAGATTGGTTCTGCCATTAACAACGATGTTGATCGTGGCTGTACGGTTATCGAAGCTCGTGGATTCTACACTGGTAAGAAGGTGGGAATGCTCTTTGTCATCGCACGTCGTTCTGAAGCACACTCCATCTATCAAGTGATTGACGAAATAGACCCGAATGCCTTTGTATCACAAGGTGCCGTGAATGGTGTCTATGGCATGGGATTCGATAGAATGAAGGTGGCACACAAGAAGAAAGTTACTGACGAAAAAGTCAGAACAAAAGAATAAGAAAGAAGGAAAGATTGTAAAGATGAATATTCAGGAACTCGAAGGTAAGCGTATTGCCGTTCTCCTTTCTGGCGGTGTTGACAGCTCGGTTGTGGTCTATGAGTTTGCACGATTAGGACTACATCCTGACTGTTTCTATATCAAGATAGGACCGGAAGAGAAGGAAGACTGGGACTGTAACTCTGAAGAAGACCTTGAAATGGCTACACTTGTGGCACGCCGCTTTGGCTGTAAGTTGGAGGTCATCGACTGCCATAAGGAGTATTGGGACCAGGTGACACGCTACACCATGGAGAAGGTGAAGGCTGGCTTTACGCCTAATCCGGACGTGATGTGCAACCGACTGATAAAGTTTGGGGCTTTTGATGAGAAGATGGGGCATGACTATGACCTCATCGCAACGGGCCATTATGCACAGACAGAATGGATTGACGGACGTAAATGGCTCACCACAAGTCCTGATCCAGTCAAAGACCAGACGGACTTCTTAGCACAGATTTATGACTGGCAGCTGAAGAAAGCAATCTTCCCTATTGGCCACTACGAGAAGAATGAGGTGCGAGAGATTGCCGAGCGAGAGAATCTTATCAATGCGCACCGAAAGGATTCGCAGGGAATCTGCTTCCTTGGAAATATCGACTATAATGAGTATGTACGCCGCTATTTAGGCGAAGAAATAGGCGACGTCATCGAACTTGAAACGGGAAAGAAGATTGGCGAACACAAAGGACTATGGTTCCATACTATCGGGCAACGGAAGGGACTCGGTCTTGGCGGTGGCCCTTGGTTCGTTATTAAAAAAGATGTAACTAAAAATATCCTGTATGTAAGTCATGGCTATGACCCTGCTACAGCCTACAAAAAAAGATTTCCCGCTCCATGACTTCCACTTCCTAACAGAAGGTATCACAACTTTACCTGAGAAGATTACCTTCAAGATTCGCCACACACCTGAGTACCATCCAGCAACTGTTGAACAGTTGTCGGACGGTAGGTGTATTATTCACTCTACCGAAAATATCCATGGCGTTGCCCCTGGACAATTCTGTGTTGTCTATGATGAACAGCACCATCGCTGCTTTGGATCTGGAGAAATAACGTTGTAAAGTTGACGAGTTGATGTGTTGACAAGTTGACAAGTAGACGAGTTGACAAGTTAACGAGTTATGTGTTCTGTTTGTTGAGTTAGTCTGAAGGTTCTTTATGTTACCTTTGCTACAAAAACAAACAATCATTGTCGGGTTGTTTTTTTCATACAAAAAGAATAGATAAAGATAGGCTATAACAGCTTTTCTAAGTATTGCTGTCAGGTAAACATTCACTATATCCTTTAGAAATTAGTGGCTTACTATCTTTATTACTATAATCTTATCGCCCCTTTCTTTCTGTCTTCAAATGATGTGTTGACGCCCCGCACATGTCGTGCTGATGCTTAGCACTAATGGTGCTGAGTACTAATTACGTTGTAATATATGACCGATGAGGGCTTAATTTGTTGTTAGAAGTGGGTTATACTATTAAAAATAAGGTTCTTCCGAAATATGGAGTGATAAACTAAAAGTCTTATATAATAGGCACACGGAGTCACGGAGAGGACGGAGGTTGTGCAATGTTACGGAGGTGCCGACGGCACAAAGAGCGACGGAGGCATAGCGTACAGATCCTTGAGAAGTCTTTTGGGATAAACGCTTTGTGTATAAATTACTAATAGAAATGGCAAACAAACTCCGTCGCTCTATGCACCGACGGTGCCTCCGTGACTTCCATTGCTTTGTTTTAATAATCCTCCGTCCTCTCCTTTTCTCCGTGTGACATTTCCTCAGAAACCTAACCTTAAGTGACAAAATTTATCACTCCAAAATCGTGAAGACCCAGAAATAAGCTTAATAGATTACTGGTCTAAGAGCAGAGAAATAAATTAAAACGATTTCTCTTATATATTAATAGGTGGGATTTGATCGTTTCCTGCCACTCATCAAACGACTTTGTAGATAATTCTTCTTGTTAACTTCGTTTTCTAATATCTTTTATTTTCTTAAACTAATGTCGTATACTTTTTGTCTACTTATTTACATATTCAAATGTGTCCTTTTTACAACCACATCCAGTTCTCTTTTTATCTAAATATCTGCTCAACCCTTTTGTAGCTTACAACCTACGAGGATTTTATAATTATAAGTGTTTTATGTACTCTTTTTGTTTGAAATAGATGTTAATAATACATTTTATGATTTAAAGTATAATTTTAATCGAAAAAAAGATTGCTTCTTTTATAAATAATATTTATATTTGCAGCAGATATATAATAGAACGAATAACCTGTAAGAGTCTTTACTCATCAATTCCTCTAAAATATCTTCTGTCATACGTGCAGATACCATAGAAAAAGTGTTACATCCAATATTCGATTAACTATAAATATGTATATATGAAGCAGGTTTACTATTTTATTTTCTTAATGCTACTGGCGTTTTCGTCAGTAAACGTAAAGGCTGACACAACTGTAAGGGTCAAGGTTGATGATATCAACAGAGTTTCAGTCAAAGTAAATTACGTGCCCGTTGTCAATCTTGCTAACGGAATTAATGAAATTACTGTGCCCCAATATGGTGCCTTAACCATTGAGGCAAAACAAGGTTATTACTTAAAGAGCGTCCTCAAGACGATTGATAATGAGAACTCTGCACCACAGACTATTAATAATCTAACCAGTTGCAACATCTATGTTTCGGATGCAGACAATAATAAGCTCTTCACTGTTAAAAGTGCTGACTTAGCTAAAGCTCGCACAGGTTCATGTACTGTAAACGTTGATAATGCCTCAAAAGTGAGGGTGTCACGCAATGAATCACGCACGGCAGTAGAGTTACAAAATGGTGAAAACACAGTTAAATGGATTCCTAATACCGAGAAAACACTTGTAATTACCAATGCTAATTATGGTGATGCCCCTATATATAAGGTGACCCTCGACGGTAACGACGTTACTCCTTCAAGTGGTCAATACTTTGTAACGCTGACTGCAGGCTGTGTTGTTGACATTAAAGCCGATTATCCAGACGTATCTTATCCTGTTAAATTCAACTTTACTGACGAGAAAGCAAAGGGTGTTATCTCAAAGGTAATGGCTGATGGTGAGGAAGTTAAGAACTACAATGACGCTGATTTCAAGCTGAAAGCTGGAACAAAATTGTCATTAACTTTCGACCAAAGAAACTATGCTTTAGATGCTTTCAAGGTTAATGGGACTGCCACTACGATATATGGTACCTACGAATGCTATGTGAAAGACAATCTTGTCTTTGATATTCAAGCACATAAATATGCTACTGTAAAGGCTGTTCTGACTGTTGATAACGCAGCAAATATCACCGCTTATGAGGGACAAAGCTATAATAATAAGGTGATAACGCTACAGAATGGCAGCAATAATATTGAGTTAGGCGAGAAGAATAACCTCATCCAAATAAAACCTAATAGCGGTTGTAAGATTGAGTCAATCAAGGTAAACGGTACTCCTGTAACAGCCAATTACGATGGAGCCTACGAGATAAGATTAACCGAAGGTATGACTATCGAGGTTACGACATCAGCCATTGTGCGCGACCAGAAGGCAATAGTTGTCATTGACGACATCAGCCTTGCGAACTATGGATTCAACTTCTACCGCTCTGATCGCTCAACGGTAAAGATGCAGACAGGTGAAAATACAGTGATGTTCTCTGCTGACGACCATCATTTCATGCTTGCTGCATATGGTAATGACTTGAGTAAGATGGTGATAAAATTGAATGGAACAAATCTTGACCCATCTTATCCTGGCGGCACAAGTTTTGAGTTTGATTTAAAGAACGGGGACCGTTTAGATGTCCTTCTCAAGGGCGACACAAATGGTATTGATGCCATAGAAGCCGTAAAACAAGGCAAGGCTGTAGTCTATCGTCTTGATGGCAAGCGCATAGAAGGCACACAACTGCCTAATGGAGTATATATTATTAACGGTAAAAAAGTTATAGTTAACAAGCGATGAGAAAAATTCTACTCACTGTATTTTGTTTATGTTCGGTAGGATTAGCTTACGGTCAGTCGAAGCTTGACCTACAAAGTCAGTTGGAACTGTTCAAACTCCGTAACACTTCCATTCCTACCTACAACAGTCGTACACGTTCGTTTGAACGTCCAAAGAGTGTACCAGAGAACACAATGGCAATGGTCGAAATGAAGGATCAGAACGACCGTGCAGACTTAGAGGCACAAGGCGTAAAGGTGCTGCGTGTACGTGGTAATATTGCCATTGTCGTGGCTCCAATAAAAGACATTGAGCGTATTGCAGGCTTAAAGTGCGTTCGTCGTATGGAACTCCCACGTCGTGTTTATCAGAAGATGGACGTCGTACGTAAGGAGATTGGCGTAGATAAGATTCACAAAGGCATCGACCTCCCACAGGCTTACACAGGTAAAGGAGTGGTAACGGGTATTGTTGATGGTGGTATTGACCCTAACCATATCAACTTCCTCAAGCCAGACGGAAGCACGCGATTTGGTTATATCAGTAAGATTACAGCCAGTCAGTCAAATAAGGATGGTTATCAATTCGATAACTATTATCCTCGTGTCGTACTTGATACCTTAACAAACCGTGATAATGCATACGCTATTGAGGACTTTACGACTGATTCCTACACTACGTTCCATGGTACTCACACTACAGGAATCATGGCGGGTGGATACAAAGGCAATATCAACTATGCTAAGACTAACGATAACGATAGGTCTTATAAAGTGACAGGTCCTAATCCTTTCTATGGTTGTGCGACAGAGTCAGAACTTGTGGCTTCATGCGGTGATTTGCGTGACCAATATATTGCATTTGGCGTTGATGATGTCGTACAGTATGCAAAACTATCAGGAAAGAAGCCTAAGCCATGTGTTATCAACCTTTCGTTAGGTAGTAACATTGGTGTACACGACTCTACAAGTGTAATGAATCGCTTCCTTGCAGAGGAAGGAAAGCACGCTATTATCTGTGTTGCTGCAGGTAACGAGGCGAACATGGGCATCGCATTGAAGAAGAATTTTGATGCTGCGGGTGAGACGGTTAAGACCTTCCTCACGCCAATGCAGCCAGATACTTTGCGTTCTGGAGGTAAGACCTACTTTAATCTTCGTAACGGACAGATAGCAGCTTATAGTAATGACTCTACAGAATTCGAGTTACAAATCGTTGTTACTAATACGAAGCGTGGCAACCGTGTTGTTAGCAGAATCCCTCTTCCAAATAATACAAATGGCCAACCTATAACCTACGCATCAGGTGGTGAGTATTCAATGTCAGGTGCTGTTATTAACCAAGGCTTTGCGAAAGCGTTCGATGGATACGTTACAGCGGCTTCTGCAATAGACCCTGAAACGGGCCGTTACTACGCTATGGCGCAGATAATGACCAGTGATAACCAGAAAGATAATAAGGATGGCAACTATAAACTGGCGTTGCTAATAACGAGTAAGAAGGCTGGACAGCGTGTTGAAGTGTACAGTGATGCACAGTTTATCTACTTTGATAGCAACAAACAGGAGGGATTCGTAAGCGGAACACGCAATGGTTCTATCAGTGATATGGCATGTGCTGCAAACATCGTTACTGTTGGTAGCTACAATGTACGCAACCACTGGTCATCTCTCGACGGCTTTGTTTATGGTTACAACAAGCGAGGTGACGAGGATGACTTCCCTGAAGGTGAGGCTTCACGCTTCTCTTCTTTCGGTACATTAGTCGATGGTAGAAACCTTCCACACGTATGTGCTCCGGGTGCATCTATCATCTCTTCTGTTAATACATACGCTGTAGAGAAATACTGACTTAGGCTATACTGACATGGCATTGCAGGGTAAGTTGGAGAAAGGTGGTAAGAAATACTATTGGCATCAATCCCTCGGAACATCCATGGCTACGCCTGTTGTGGCTGGTGCTATTGCCCTCTGGCTTGAAGCAAACCCAAGTTTGACTGTCAAGGACGTAATACGTATCATTCAGCAGACCGCTCGTAAAGATAACTATGTTACTAATACGGGCGACCCAGTACAGTGGGGTGCAGGTAAGTTTGACGCTTACGCAGGCTTGAAGCAGGTACTAAAGGAAAAGGAAACCAATGGTATTAATGGTGTAAGATACGCAGAGAGTCAGGCAGTACCTGTCATTACAATGACTGGCGAACGCTCTTTCTCAGCCTTCCTTGCTGGTGCAAAGCAGCTGAATCTACGTGCTTACTCACTCAGCGGACAGTTAGTTCACTCGCTCTCAGCACAAGGTGACGAACTTAACGTTAATGCTTCTTCATGGAACAAGGGTGTTTACTTGATTCAAGTAAATGGTGGTAAGGCACAACGTATCGTTATCTATTAAGGCTTGATACACATCGAATAATATTCCCAAAGGATAGGACTAACACTCCTAACCCTTGGGAATACGATAAGTAAAGATAAGCTATAAAATCAGAACACAATAATATTTATATTTATATGAAGCACAAATTTACTTTTTTACCATCATTCCTCCTCTTAGTGATGGCTATGTTGTGGAGTTCGCTTGCTGCCCATGCGCAAGACGAAGTTTTGATTCGATTCCACACCAATGTGCCTGAAAAGGCAAAGAATTCTGGTGTGGCAGCACAGGTTTCTTTTGTGTTGGGCTCTAAATCAGACAAGGCTGATGTCTCTATCGACTATGGTTCTGGTGATACCGAAGTTGAGATTAATAAAGCTATTGTTGAGAATGATCATGGCGAACAGGCCATTAAGGGTACTCTCTGTACAGATGTTGTGTCAGATGCAGGCTGGGTAACAATCAAAGGTAACCCAGACGACCTCTATTTCTTCAATGCTTCTGGTAATGAGATCGACCAGATTCAGTTTAATGACAACTTGAAACTCCAAGTCTTGAACTTAGAGCATAACAACTTAAGTCACTCAACATCGATCGTTTACAGAGTCTGAATATTATCTATTTGCAGGATAATCCTTTCTCTGCTACAACTCCATTGATGATTGGTCGTATGCCAAATCTTATGGTGTTGGAGGTTCCACAGATTGGACATATCTCTCCAGACTTCACGCTTAAGAACTTCCCTAATCTCCGTTCGTTTGATGCTTACCATACTCTCAGCCTTAAGACAGCAGATCCAACAGGCTGCCCATATCTGCAGCGTTTGAGTCTTGACATGACAAGTGTTGAAAGTGTAGACCTCTCAAAGAACTCATTACTGCAAATACTCAACGTGGGTGACTCTCGTGTCAAGACTCTTGACCTTAGTCATAACCCTGAGATTACGCAGCTCTACATCTCTCACTCTTCTGGAGCTGTCAATACTGACGTGAAGTTCGAGACCATTGATGTGTCTCACTGTCCGAAGCTCTACTATTTCTATTGTGGTGGTAACAACTTGAAAGAGCTTGACTTAAGAAACAATCCAGAGCTCTTCACACTCTCTTGCGACCGTAACCTCCTACGGAACCTTGACGTTAGTCAGAACCCAAAACTATATAGTGTCAACGTACGTTATAACTACATGGACTTTGCGACACTACCAGAGCCAGGCAACTGGTTTGAGTATTACCACGAGCAAACCCTATGGAGTTGAACGATACATATAAGGTAGGTGATGTCATCGACCTCAGCAAGCGTGTGCTTCGTGCAAATACAACGACTCAGGCAAGACTCTATCGTGTTCCAAAGGCTGACCCAACAAAGCCAGTAGAGTTAGATGACAGCTATTATTCTTACGAGAATGGTAAGGTTACTTTGAAGAAAGAACTTAATGAAGAAGTCTTTGTTCAGTTCACTAATAGCCGACTCAGAGACTATCCTATCCGCACAGAGAACTTCCGTGTGAAGACTGTTGCCGAGTTTGGTAAGGATGTGAAGGCTATTCAGCTCGCAAGTCTTGGCGACGCAGGTTCTCCTCTGAAGATGTCTGTTGGTATCCTTGGTGCTACAGCAGCTAATCCTGTAACTGTAAAGGTTGACTTAGGCGATGGTAATACTACCCCATTCGAGATTAAGGATGAGCGCCCAGCTACAGCCAATATCGTGACTACACGCACTGGTGCTGGAGACATTATCGTATATGTCCCACAGGATAAGTACGTAACAAGTCTTGAGTCTGATGGCCAGTACATTGACAACATCGACCTTTCTGCACTTACAGAGCTTCGTACGCTTACATTGAAGAGAGCAAATCTTACTACTATCGACCTCTCTTACAACAATAAGCTTGAGAAGCTCGACCTCTCTTTACAATCAGCTAAATCGTGTTGATCTCCGTGGTCCATCATCTTATTTAATAAGAGTAAGTTGACTGATATCAATATTAGTCATAACCAAGTTGACTCATTACTCTTCAATACCATCTATGGTGTAACCAAGCTCAATGTAAGTCACAACAAACTGAATAAGTTGGATCTTAAGGATGCCGACAACTTGCGTATGCTTGATATCTCTAGCAACAAGTTCACTCGTCTCCTCCTCAACCACAGCGAACTTATAGAGGATATCAATGTGGCAAACAACGAACTTACCGAGGTGAAGATTCCACCTGTAGCACCAGTTAAGAAGTTGAATGTTAGTGGTAACTACTTCACATTGGCTAATATGCCTAACGACTTCGGCTTGACTCGTGGTAACTTTATCTATGCACCACAGCATGTACTGCAGATTTCAACCTCTTCACCAGGTATCGACCTCTCTGAGCAGTATATAACAAAGGATGGTGCAACAACTAACTTTGTATGGAAGAAGAAAGATGGTACACCATTACAGTTGGGCAAGGACTACACCATCACCAATGGTTCAGCTAAGTTCACCAACCTCGCACTTGACTCAATCTATTGTGAGATGACGCATGCTGCCTACCCTGATTTCGAAGGTAAGAACGTCTTCAAGACTACTAATGTTCATCCTATCGCCTTCCCTAAATACGAGTTGGCTTCCTTTACCACAGTCAACCAGACCGATAGCGTAGTATTGTCTCTTGCAAGCTATGTTCCTGGTAAGTCTGTTTACTTCGAGTGGGGTGGCAATGGTAATGTTACACAGTACACACTTGGAGAAAAATATAAGATTTTCCAAGCTAAATCTAAGGCGAACACAAAGGTACGTGTGCTTGTTGCTGAGGCTGATGATAAGGTGAAAGTCTTCAGCGTTGCAAACGTTAAGATGACTGATGTAGACCTCACTGGTTTGAAGGAAGCGAAACTCATTTCTATAACTCAAGCTGGACTTACATCTGTTAAGCTCCCTGCAGCACCAAATCTTACTGATTTGAACTTCGATGGTAATGAGTTGACAGACATTGACTTGTCACCGTTCCCAAAACTTTTCGCAGTGTCATTGATTGGTAATAAGATTAAGAACTTCGACTTGTCAAAGGCACCAAACCTTGGTATTGCTTACCTCTCAAGCAACAAGATGAAGGAAATCAAGCTTGATAACCCTAAACTTGAGAGCCTTGACTTGAGCGATAACGACCTCGAAACGTGTCACTCGACAAGCTTCCTCAGTTGGAGCAGTTGTGGTTAAACGCTAATAAGCTGACAAAGGTTGACGTATCAAAGAATACCAACCTTAGAGTTCTCAATGTAGTTGGCAACCGTCTGAAGTTCTCTACAATGCCATTGCCAAACAATAACGGCAAACGATTTGATAGATACTCTTACAACCTTCAGGCACCAATCGATGTTAAGTGTGTTAATGGTAAGGTTGACCTCAGCTCTGAAGCTGTTGTTGGAGGTGAGCCTACTACCTACCGCTGGTTCGAAGGCAATGTGAAATATGTTGATGGTGAGTTACAAGGTGAAGAGCTTACAGCCAACGAAGAGTACACCGTTGAGAATGGTGTAACTACTTTGAAGCTTAATAATACCTTCACGAACCTTGTTTGTGTGATGGCGAACGACAATTTCCCTAATGCCCTCCTCCACACAAACTACATCACATTCACACCTGCAACAGGTATTGATGCTGTTACAGCTGATAAGGATGTCAAGATTCAGTTCTTCGATGGTGCAATTAGCGTTCTTGGCGCACAGAATAGCACAGTTGCTATCTACTCAATCGATGGTAAACTCGTTTACCAGGGTAAGGTTGCTGACGATAGCACACGCATCTCTCTTGCTCGTGGTACCTACATCGTACGTGTAGGAAACAAGGCAGCAAAGGTAAGCGTTAAGTAAATAATAGCTAACTAATAGACATTCCCCCTTGCTTGTTGTAGAATAAGTATTCAGCAACAAGCAAGGGGATTGTTTTGTATAAGCCTATGAAGTGTAAATTAAGATTCTCCTTCTGTAACAAAAATCAACGTGTTAAGCCTTAGCACCATTGGTGCTTACCATCAACACGACATGTGCTAAGCATCAACTCGTCTGGTAAAGATGACGTAAGTGAACAAATAAACAGGTAAAAAAAGTCAACGAGTTATGTCTTTTCAGTTTCGCTTAGATGTTTATTGTGCAAAAAAACGAGAAAAAGTGTTATCATCTTGTGATTTATTTCTATCTTTGCATCGCCTTTCTAAGACAGCTAACTATCAGCAGACAGTCTGGTATGAGAATCGTCCTACAAAACAATCGATCAGACAAGGTAGTGCGAAAGAAGAAAACCTTTAATCTTCTATGTGTTTACCCATAAACTCTACGCGGTTACCCATTAACAAGAAATACTATGTGTGAAGTAGGACTTACCTACTCTTTTTTACACCATAGAAGCGTCTAAACAAGGTTAAAAGGAAATATTAACGATAAAATTATAATCAACAAGCAATGAGAAAATTTCTACTCACAGTATGTTGTTTGGGTATGTTTGGTTCTGCTTTGGTCAATCAAAGCTTGACTTGAAGAGCCTGATGGAGTTAAATAAGCTCCGCAACACATCAATCCCTACTTACAACGCCCGTACTCGTTCGTTAGAACAACCAAAGACTATTCCTACAAACATTATGGCAATGGTTGAACTGAAAGATCAGAACAACCGAGCTGATTTAGAAGCACAAGGCATAAAAGTGCTGCGTGTACGTGATAACATCGCTATTGCTTTGATTCCCTTAGCCGATGTTGAGCGTATTGCTAATTTGAAATGCGTTCGCCGAATGCAACTCCCTCGCCGTTTGTACCAGAAAATGAACCTTGTACGCAAGGAGGTTGGCGTTGACAAGATTCACCAAGGCACAGACCTTCCACAAGCTTACACAGGTAAGGGAGTGGTAACTGCTGTTGTTGACGGTGGTGTTGACCCTAACCACATCAATTTCTTTAAAGAAGATGGTACCAGCCGCTTTGCTTATGTGGGTAAGATAGTGGAAAATAAGCGGAATAAAAATGGCTATCAGTACGACAAGTATTATCCTCGTACCGTGCTTGACACCATGACACAGGCTAATAATGCGCACGCCCTTGAAACCTTCAAGACCGATGATGATGAGAGTGTACATGGCACGCATACCTTAGGTATCATGGCAGGTGGATATAAAGGAAACATCACTTACGGAGAGGCTGTTGGAAAGTATCAAGCAAAGTCTGTAACAGGAGCAAATCCTTTCTATGGTTCTGCAACAGAGTCAGAACTGATTGCTTCTTGCGGAGATCTTAATGACTCATATATTGCACTCGGTATTGATGATGCGATTGAATATGCTAAGACCTCTGGACCAAGCCCTAAACCCTGCGTTATCAACCTCTCATTAGGTAGTAATATTGGTGTACACGACTCTACAAGTGTGATGAACAAATACCTTTCAAAGCAGGGAAAGGAAGCTATCATCTGTGTTGCTGCAGGTAACGAAGGCGAAAGCCAATCGCATTGAAGAAGACTTTCGACACTGCTGGAGAAACAGTTAAGACCTTCCTTACACCGATGGATATTAGTCCTGTAGATGAAGGAGGAACCACTTACTATAACTTCCGCAACGGACAGATAGCAGCCTATAGCAAAGACTCTACTGTCTTTGAGTTTTATATCAATGTTATCGACACAAAGCAGGACAATCGTACCATCCTAAGCATTGCTGTTCCAAACAACTTGAATGGAAGAGATGTGACTTACGCATCTAAAGCTAAGTATGTAAACAACAGCAACGATGTCAACAAAGACTTTGCGAAAGCTTTCGAAGGTTACGTCTCTGTCTCTTCTGCTATTGATTCTGAAACTAACCGTTACTATGCCTTTGCGGAGGTCATGACTGGCGACAATCAGACAACCAACCAAGATGAAGACTACAAGTTGACCTTAGAAATCAAAAGTAAGAAAGCAGGACAGAGAGTTGAGGTTTATACCGACGACCAGAATATCTACTTCGATGACAATGACGAGGACGGCTTTGTGAAAGGTTCACCCAATGGTTCTATTATCGACATGGCGTGTGCAACAAACATTATTACCGTTGGTAGCTACAATGTTCGTAATCGCATAGCATCACTTGATGGTAGTATCTATAACTTTAACGGTCTTAGTTCTGGAGAAAGTTTCCCAATAGGTGAGATTTCAAGCTTCTCTTCTTTCGGTACACTCGGTGATGGTAGAAACTTGCCACATGTATGTGCACCAGGCGCAGCCATCATCTCTTCTGTTAATACATACGCTGTCAAGAATAAGGACTTGGACTATGAAGACGACCAATTACAAGGTAAGTTGAAGAAAGGTAAGGATACTTACTACTGGCATCAGTCAATAGGCACCTCAATGGCTACACCTGTCGTGGCTGGAGGTGTTGCTCTATGGCTTGAGGCAAACCCAAGTCTGACCGTTAAAGACGTGTTACGTATTATTCAGCAAACTGCTCGTAAGGATAATTTTGTCACATCAACGGGCGACCCAGTACAATGGGGTGCAGGCAAGTTTGATGCATACGAAGGTCTAAAGCAGGTACTAAAAGAGAAGCAGACCAACGGAATCAATGGCGTCAGAACTACTGAAAGCAAGGACGCTCCTATCATTACGAAGGCTGGCGACCGCACGTTCAACCTCTTCCTTGCTGGTGCTAAGCAACTCAACGTACGTGTCTTCACACCAAGCGGACAGCTCGTTCATTCGCTTTCCGCACAGGGCAATGAATACAATCTGAATGCTTCTTCATGGAATAAGGGTGTTTATCTTATTCAAGTGAATGGTAATAAGGCACAGCGTATTATCATCTATTAAAAGCGCATCACCATACATTAAAAAGGAAAGAACCTTTCAATGATTGGGAAGAAAAAGGGAACTAAAAACCTCATCCCAATCATTGAAAGAATCAAACAAAAACGAATAGAAGACGCTCTTTTAAGAATACATCTAATATCAAGAGGAAAGTTCCTTATCTAAGCACCTTCATCATGAAGAAGACTGTTTATTACAAAGAAACAAGCTAACTATATACAAAAGCGGAGGTATGGTTAAAATTCGTCATAAAAGATTAGCTAATATGCCTTTTAATCCTTACCTTTGCACAGAATAAATAATACTTATGGACTGGTTAATTGATATTTTTTCGGCAGAGAAACAGGATACGGTAGCCCATATTATGCTATTGTATTCTATTGTCATTGCCTTGGGTATCTACCTTGGCAAAATTAAAATTGGAGGTATTTCGCTTGGCGTTACCTTTGTGTTGTTTGTGGGCATTCTTGCTGGTCACATTAAATTTACAGGACCTATCCCCGTATTGACCTTTGTACAAGACTTTGGATTGATTCTTTTTGTCTTTATGATTGGTTTGCAAGTCGGACCGGGATTCTTTGAAAGTTTCGGTAAAGGTGGTCTGAAGTTGAACATCCTTTCGACGGTGGCAATCCTGCTCAACGTCCTTGTGATGTTTGCTTGTTACTACATTTTCTTTGACACGCAGGACAAGACAAATCTTCCTATGATGGTCGGCACGCTCTATGGTGCTGTGACGAACACTCCTGGTCTTGGTGCTGCGAATGAAGCACTCCACAGTGTCTTCAAGAATGGTATGAACTTCGACATCGCTTCTGGTTACGCTTGTGCTTATCCTTTGGGTGTGGTAGGTATCATCAGTGCGACGATCGCTATCCGTTATATCTGTAAGGTAAACCTTCAAGAGGAGAATGAAAAGCTGAATGAGGAAGAAGCTGAGAATCCTCATGCAAAGCCTTACACAATGTATTTGAAGGTACAGAATGCGTATATCGCAGGACGTAAGCTCGAAGAAATATCAGAATTCCTTAATCGTGACTTCGTTTGTACACGTCTTATGCACGAAGGGGTATTGTCTGTTCCTACCTTAGATAATGTTTTTTTGAGTTAGGCGATGAGATTCTCGTTGTCAGTGCAGAGGCTGACGCAGCTGCTATCCGTGCTTTCATCGGTCCAGAGATTGAAGTAGACTGGCACGAAGAAGACCAGCCACAACAGTTGGTTAGCCGTCGTATTGTTATCACCAATAGTAAGATTAACGGAAAGACTTTGGGCGATATTCATTTCCGTTCAGTATATGGCGTGAACGTAACACGTATCAGCCGACAGGGTATGGACCTCTTTGCTGGTCGCAATCACCGTTTTATTGTGGGTGACCGTATCATGGTTGTTGGTCCAGAAGAGAACGTAAACCGCGTTGCTTCTATGATGGGTAACTCTGAAAAGCGCCTTAACGCACCAAATATTGCAACCATCTTCGTTGGTATCATCGTCGGTATCATCTTCGGTACGTTGCCAATTGCGATTCCTCACATGCCTGTACCAATGAAACTCGGTCTTGCAGGTGGTCCGTTGGTTATCGCTATTCTTATTGGTCGTTTTGGTTATCGAATGGGACTTGTGACCTATACTACAACGTCAGCGAATATGATGCTCCGTGAAATTGGTTTGGCACTCTTCTTGGCTTCTGTAGGTATCAAGGCAGGAGCAACCTTCTGGGACACCGTAGTACAGGGTGACGGATTGAAGTATGTGTACACAGGTTTTATCATTACGATTGTTCCAATCCTTATTGTCGGCACTATTGCTCGTTTGAAGTATAAGTTCAATTACTTCACAATTATGGGTATGCTTGCCCGGAACCTATACCGACCCACCAGCCTTGGCTTATGCTAACTCTATCTGTGCAGGTGAGGCTCCAGCTGTAGGTTACTCAACAGTTTATCCGCTCAGTATGTTCCTTAGAATCTTCCTGGCGCAGGTAATTGTACTATTCTTCTGCCAGATTTAGGAAAGAATAAGATAAAAACGAAAAATATTTAGGGTGTATCAAATTTCTGATGCACCCTATTTTTATTCTCCTAAATGCGTGAGAGAATGATTTTACTCTAAATACAACGTCTTTAGCTATCTGTTATCTTACCACAAAGTTTCCTCTTAAGCCTCTGAATTTTCTTTACATCATTTCGTTGTTTATTTGCCCCAAATGGCTCTAAAACCTCTTTTTGAATGGCCTTTGTAACTTCTTTAATATCAATCTATTGCAAAACAGCTTTTTAAAAGGTGCTTAGTAAGCTTTCAAAGGGCGTTAGTTAGCGTCTTAAAGGGCATCTTTTACAAGCCAATTGGGCGTTAATTGCAAGCTGATTTATGCCCTTCTCAATTCGAATATTAGATTTTTCTTTACATTATATCATTGTTCTATGGTGTCTGTGATAGGGAAGTAGGGATTAAGTAGTAATTCATTATGCTATTACTTTGTTCCAGATTATTTTGTTATTTGGTCTTTGTATACTTTGTTACCTTGTCTTTTTTATCTTATTTTTATTTTGTCTCCCCCTAATCTCTTGTCTTTCTTTAAATCAGCAATTTTGTTCATTTACACGCCCATTTACATGTAAACAAAACTTATCAACATGTAAACAAAATCCTATTTTTCTTTTTATAACTAATACCTTGTTCAGATGTTCACTTGTCAACTTGTCAAGTAAAAACCTGTTTACTTGTCAACTAAACACTCTTCTGTTTATAATTATAAGTGTTTTATGTACTCTTTTGTTGAAATCAGTAAGTATTCAATTAAATTTTTAAAAAGAAAATGTAATTTTACTCGAAAAAAATGCTTGCAACTTATATAAATAATATTTAAATTTGCATTCCATGAAAGTAATAATCTTTTTATATTGTGAAAAAAAGCAGCAATATATTTAGGTTTAAGACTCATCTCTAATAAAATGTTTCAGAAAGGAACAAAAATCGTAAAGTTTAGCGAAACAGTTACACAATAATATTTTAATAATCAAAAGAGATCTATGGAGAAAAGAATTACTCTCTTTTTGTTTGGTCTTATCCTGTCATTAGGAACAGCGTTTGGTCAGGCAAAGATTAACGGAACCGTAGTTTCTCAGGACGATGGAGAAGCCGTTATCGGAGCATCTGTCATGGTACAAGGTACTACGACGGGTACAGTTACCGATATTGATGGTCACTTCACTATCGACGTTCCTGCAGGAAAGAAACTCGTAGTCAGTTACATTGGTATGGTCACTCAGACCGTAACAGCAAAAGATGGCATGAAGGTTGTCCTCTCTAATGACAATCATCAGCTTACTGAGGTCGTCGTAACGGGTATGACCCAGCAAGACAAACGCCTCTTCTCTGGTGCTGCTACCAAGATTGATGCTTCAAAAGCTAAGCTCGATGGTATGGCGGACGTGAGCCGTTCACTCGAAGGACGTGCTGCCGGTGTGAGCGTTCAGAACGTATCAGGTACGTTCGGTACTGCTCCTAAGATTCGTGTTCGTGGTAACACGTCAATCTTCGGTTCATCAAAACCTTTGTGGGTTGTGGATGGTGTCATCATGGAAGACATTGCCAATGTTGATGCAAGTTCGTTGTCATCAGGTGATGCAAAGACTTTGATTTCTTCTGCTATTGCAGGATTGAATGCTGATGACATTGAAAGTTTCCAGATTCTGAAGGACGGTTCTGCTACATCTATCTATGGTGCTCGTGCTATGGCAGGTGTGATTGTTGTAACTACAAAGAAGGGTAAGGCTGGTCAGAGCCATTTGAGCTATACTGGTGAGTACACCCTCCGTTTGAAGCCAAGCTATAAGAACTTTAATATCATGAACTCACAGGATCAGATGGAGGTTTATCGTGAGTTGGAGAAGAAGGGTTATTTGAATTATGCTGAGATTGCTAACGCCTCTACAAGTGGTGTTTATGGTCGTATGTATCAGCTCATCTCTGAGTATGACGCTACTAAGGGACAATTTGGTCTTGAGAATACACAGAAAGCACGTGACGCTTATCTGCGTGCTGCTGAGTATCGTAATACTGACTGGTTCGACCAGCTTTTCTCAAGTTCAATCATGCACAACCACTCTGTGAGTGCTTCTGGTGGTACAGATAAGGGTCAGTACTATGCTTCTCTCTCTGCAATGTACGATCCAGGATGGTATAAGTCAAGCCGTGTTCAGCGTTACACTGGTAACATCAATACGACTTACAATATTAATAAGAAGATCGGTTTGAACCTTATCGCTAATGCTTCTTATCGTAAGCAGAGAGCACCGGGTTCATTGAGCCGTACGATTGACCCATCAACTGGTGCTGTTAGTCGTGCTTTCGATATCAACCCTTATTCTTACTCTCTGAATACTTCACGTACACTCGACCCAACTGAGTCATATACACGTAACTATGCTCCGTTCAACATCTTCAATGAGTTGAACAATAACTACATGGACTTGAATGTACATGACTTCCGTATACAGACAAGTATTGACTATAAGCCAATAACAAAGTTGAAGCTTACTGCTTTGGTAGCTGTTAAGAGTGCTGCTTCAACGATGGAGCATATCGTTCGTGAAATCTCTAATCAGGCTTTGGCTTATCGTGCAATGGGTACAACAACTATCCGCGATGCCAATCCTTATCTTTATACTGATCCTGACAACCCATTTGCTCTTCCAGAGTCAATCCTCAAAGAGGGCGGTATTCTTGACAGAACAGGTAACCACTTCTTTGGTTGGGATACCCGTCTTTCTGCTGCTTACAACGATGTATTCAATGATACACACATCGTGAACCTCTATGCCGGTGTTGAGAGTAATAGCGTTGACCGTAAGGCTACTTTCGACCGTGAGTGGGGTATGATGTTTGATGCTGGTGAGATTGCTAAGCTGAACTATCGTGCATTCAAGATGTTCCAGGAGAAGGGATCGACTACTATGGCTTGTCAAATACCCACATCCGCAGTCTTGCTTACTTCGGTACAGGTACCTATTCTTATAAGGGTCGCTATCAGATGACTGGTACTTTCCGTTATGAGGGTACTAACTATCTGGGTAAGGCTACATCAGCTCGTTGGTTGCCAACCTATAACGTTTCTGGTGCATGGAACGCACATGAGGAAGAATGGTTTAATAAGGTGTTTAAGCAGGCGTTGACACATGCTACATTCCGCTTGAGCTACTCACTTACTGGTGACCGTCCTCCTGTAACTAACTCATTGCCAATCTTCACAGCAATAGTGCCTTGGCGTCCATTTACTTCTATTCAGGAGACTGGTTACGATGAGCAGTTCGGTAATAAGAACCTTACTTACGAGAAGAAGCGTGAGTTCAACCTTGGTTTCGACTTTGGATTCCTTGACAACCGAATCAATCTTACAACTGATTTCTACTGGCGTCGCAACAGTGACCTTATTGGTTACGTGAACCATCCACAGTTGGGTTCTTATAACCTTGCTAACGTTGCTTCAATGAAGTCTAATGGTATGGAGCTTTCATTGAATACACATAATATCAAGACAAAGGACTTCAGTTGGGAATCTAACTTTATCTTCTCATGGACACACAATGAGATTACAAGTCTCTTCACCCATGCACGTGTTATCGACCTCGTACAGGGAACTGGTTATAGTCTTGTAGGTTATCCTGTAAACTCTATCTTCAGCATCCCATTTGCTGGACTCAATGGTGAGGGTTTGCCTACATTCATGAACGAGGATGGTAGAAGAACTATCTCTGGTCTTAATCTCCAGGAGCGTGATCAGGAGAAGATTAAGTATCTGAAGTTCGAAGGTCCTGCCGACCCAACTACAACGGGTTCATTCGGTAACGTCTTCCGTTATAAGAATTGGGACCTCAACGTATTTGTTACTTATAGCTTTGGAAATAAGGTTCGTTTGAACCATATCTTCAGCAACCGCTATGACGATATGGATGCTTTGCCTAAGGAGTTCCGTAATCGCTGGACATACAGTGGTGATGAGGCTTTGACTACTATCCCTGTAATTGCTTCACGTCGTCAGAACCGCAACAATTCACAGTTGGATGTAGCTTACAATGCTTATAACTATTCTGATGTTCGTATCGCAAAGGGTGACTTCATTCGTATGAAGGAAATCTCATTGGGTTACACTTTCCCTGCAGCTATGATTAGAACTATTGGCGTTAGCAGTTTAGCTTTGAAGCTTCAGGCAACTAACCTCTTCCTTTTCTATTCAGATAAGAAGCTGAACGGTCAGGATCCAGAGTTCTTCAATACAGGTGGTGTGGCTGCACCAGTTCCAAAGCAGTTCACCATGACATTGAGATTAGGTCTTTAATAATTTAACGGAGGCTTCATATTCAGCTGAGAATATCCAAATGTTGATAGTAACTTTGGAGTTCCTAACAAGGCGAATGGTTGTAAAATGATACAGCCATTAGACAATAAAGAGATGCTGAATCAGAACCAGAAGTAATTTAATATAGAACGAATATGAAAATTAAGAATATCATATATAAGGGCAGCTTGATGCTTGCATCTGTAGCGATACTTGCATCTTGTTCTGACCAATTGGATACGTTGCCAGACAACCGTACGACTTTGGACACACCAAAGAAGATTGCGGGTCTGCTTGTGACAGCCTATCCTGACCGTACACCGACGCTCTTTAACGAGTGGATGTCTGACAATACCGATTACATGGGAGCACAGAATAGCCAGGGTAACCGTGGTGGTGATCAGTACTTCTTCTGGCAAGAGCAGACAGAAGGTGGTAATGACTCTCCTGAGATGGTGTGGATGCTTTATTATGAGGGTGTCTATAAGGCTAATGAAGCTTTGGCTGCCATTGAGGATCAGGGCGGTCCAAAGAACGATATACTTCGTAATTCAAAGGGTGAGGCTTTGCTCATTCGTGCCTATGATCACTTTATCCTTGCTAACGAATTCTGCCGTCCTTATAATGGCAAGACCAGTACAAAGGATGCTGGACTCTATTATGCAACAGGAATTGCAGACTTCTCTGCAGCTGCAGAACAGAGTAATCGTGGTACTGTAGCTGATGTCTATGCAAAGATTGCTGCTGATATTGAGGCTGGTATCCCATTGCTTAACGATACATATGAGGTGCCAAAAGTATCACTTCAATAAGCAGGCTGCTTATGCTTTTGCAACTCGTTTCTACCTCTATTATGAGAAGTGGGAGAAGGCAAAGGAATATGCAGATAAACTCTTAGGTAGTAACCCTGCTGCTTCTTTGCGTGACTATAGAGCATTGCAGGCTATGCCTTTGAGCAATTCAGACCAGGCAGTGAAGATTGCTGAGGCTTATTGTAGTGCTTCTGCAGGCTGTAACCTCCTTGTTCAGACCAGTGTCAGCAGTGCTGGTATGGCACTTGCTCCATGGGTGTCAAACAAGCGTTATACACTCACTAACTACTTGGCAAATACCGAGTTGTTTATGAGTAATAATATTTGGGGTTCAGCTGCAAACACTATCTGGAAGCCATTTACTGCTAATCAAGGTGAGGCTAACTTTGCTTTGTTGATGAAACTTCCACGTGAGGTGCAGATTATCAATACGACAACTGGTACGGGTTATCTCCGCACTCTGAATGTAGATTTCACTATGGATGAGGCTTTGCTCAATCGTGCTGAGGCTGAAATCATGCTTGGACAGAACGATGCTGCCTGTGCAGATATGAACACTTGGATGCACAACTACTTCAATACCAGCGTGACGCTGACGCCTTCAAGTGTGCAAACTTACTTTAATTCTGTGCCATACGCATACGCTGATGCTGGTAAGATGGTACCAAGTTTCAAGAAGCACATCAGCCCTCGCTTCACTATCGATGCTGAGGGGTCTGTACAGGAGTCACTCTTGCAGTGCTTGTTGAACTTCCGTCGTATCGAGACAGTACATCAGGGATTGCGTTGGATGGATATCCGACGTTACAACATCGTGATTCCTCGTCGACTGATCGGTGCTGATGGTAAACCTTCAAAGAACCTTGATTGGTTGGAGAAGGACGACCCACGTCAGACTGTTCAGATTCCACAGAGTATTCGTGAGGCTGGTGTTGATGGCAACCCTACCAAGACAGCTGTTCCAAACGCAGTACTCGTCAACCCTTCTGCCTACAGCGGACCAAGTTTCTCAGTGGTCAACCAGTATCCTGCTCAGGCCGGTGCACACACTTTTTAATAGCTAATTAAAGGATTAAGAAATGAAGAAAAATATATTAGCTTTATCGCTCTTGGCAGCAGTTGCAGCTGGTTTCACTGCTTGCTCAGATGATGCTTTGTCAAGCGAGAGCGTTATCAAGTCTTCCAAGACAGCAGACACAGCTTTCGATAAGTGGCTGTATAAGAATTTCGTAGTACCTTATAACATTCAGATTCAATGGCGTTATGAGGACAATGAGTCGGATATGTCTTATTATGACGTACCTGCCGATTCTGCTCAGTCAGTTGAGTTAGCACATATCATTAAGTACACCTGTGTGGAAGCTTATACCGAAGCTGCAGGTATTGACTTCACACGTCGTTACTTCCCAAAGCTCTTTAGCTTCTTAGGTGAGTTCGAGTATGAGAACAGTGGCAGCCAGAAACTCGGTACTGCTGAGGGTGGAAAGAAGATACGTCTCTTGGGTGTTAACTATATTGATAAGTATAAGACCAATCGCTCTCTACTTGATGAATATTTCCTCAAGACCATTCACCACGAGTTTGTTCATATCGTTAACCAGACAAAGGACTACCCACGTGACTTTGGTAAGGTGACTCCAAATGGTTATGTTAATGACTCATGGAGTTCTGATACGTATGGAGAAGGCTTTGAGAAGCGTGGTTTCGTTTCAGCATACTCACAGAAGGAAGAGCGCGAGGACTTTGCTGAGGTGGTAAGTACTTACATTATCTCTACCGATGCACAGTGGAATGCTATTATCAAGAAGGCTACTCTTGTTGATGCGAATGGAGACCCTATCAAGGATCAGAAAACAGGAAAACCTGCTCCTCAACCAGGTGTAGAAGCGCTTGAGAAGAAGCTTGAGATTTGCAAACGTTACTATAAGGAGACCTTTAATGTCGACCTTGATAAGGTGCGTGATGCTGTCATCAGACGTGAGAACAACGTTGTTAGTGGCAGTTATAATCTTACAAGTCTTAACTAACAAGAAAGGATTACTATAATGAAAGCAACTAAATTATTTATATATCTCCTACTTGCTTTGCCAGCATTCTCCTTCAGTCTTGTCAGACTGAGGAGGATAATGTCTTTGATAAGCCTTACTCTGAGCGCATGGGAGAGTTCCTGCAGAAGACTCAGGATACATTGACAGCATCGCAATATGGCTGGGCTTTAGACTATTATCCACAGAGAAACCAGGCTTATGGTGGCGTGGCTTACACGATTAAGTTTACTAATGATGATGCGATTGTACGCTATGAGAACAATCCTGATGATGGTGAAGTAAAGTCATTGTATAAGATGAAAGAAGACGACGGACCGGTTTTGTCGTTTGATACTTACAATACTTTCCTTCATAAGTATGCTACACCAAAGAAGGGTGAGTATCGTGGTAAGGAAGGCGACTTCGAGTTTGTTATTGATAGCATTGGTGCTGACTGCATCAAGGTTCATGGCAAACGTTCGTTGAATACTATGTATCTTCGCAAGCTCTCTGAGCCTGCAACTGACTATATAGAGAAGGTGACCGACCTCACCAACCTCTTTGTTTTCTCTGATTTCAATCTTAGTATCGGTGGAAAGACTTACACGCTCGTTATTACCGATAGGGATAATCGTCAGTTAGCTATCTATGATGGCAATACTCCTATTGCCGAGTCAGCTTATACCTTTACTGATAGGGGAATCCGTTTGTACGAACCTATCACGATTAATGGTGCTGTTGTCTATGACTTGACCTTTGATAAAGAGACTGCAAAGCTCTCTGGTAACGGTGTTCAGACTACTTCTTCAAAGATTGATGTCAACGTTATTGCCAATCTGATTGGTACTATTGATGTCTCTAATGGTGCTAAGAAAATTAAGAAGACAATACCTTATCTTAGTTGGCTCAACGTCAGCTGTGACGCTTCATGGGTTCACCTAACTAAGGAGGGCAACACGCTTACCATCGATGTAGACGCCAACGTGATTGCTACCAAGGCTCGTGGTGCTAAGATTAAGATTTCTAACGGTATTGATGAAGCAAGTGCAGCGGTTATGCAATATGACCTTTCTGCTCTCATGGGTTACTATGAACTCAAGATGACTTCATACGTCGTTGGTGACAATAATAAGGAGGTTCTCAAGGTGAATACACGCCAAGCTCGACTGAGATATGAAGGCTCTGGTGCGAACCGTAAGTTCTATTTGAATGTTTCCAGTCCTTATGGTGACGACTTTGTATTCCCATTGACCTATGTGGCTTCCGCAAAGGCGTTCTTAATGCAGAGTGGTCAGAATGTGATAACAATACGAAATAGTAGAGCAACCTTCTACATTGCCAACGCATTTAATATCGATGAAAACCGTGGTACGGGTACATATACAGATTTCTATAACCTTATTAGCTTCTCTGTAAATGAGAATGGTGATATCAGTGCATCACTCTGTGGTCCATTATTCGTCAACGCTAACGGACAGCTAAGGTACGTGAATTTGACTACTGAACGCTTCATTCTGAATGCTTACACGAGCGAACCATTTAGTGATGGGAATATTGCTGGTATGTGGGATATGTGGCTTAACCCAGTAATCACCAAGAAGGCTTCTACATCTTCATCTGCCAAGCCTTCTATCTTGCCAGAGGATTCATTCGACAATACAGCGTCTGTATTGATGCCACAGTATCTGCCAAACCGTGTTGCACGCTTCGATGTAGACTGGAACTCATTCCTCACAACATCTACAGCGTCTCAAGTAAAACTAAACAAGTAAGTGTTTTATGAAAAAGATATTTAATATTTGTCTTCTCCTTGCTGTTACTGCAGGCTTCGTTGCCTGCAGTGACGACAATGATGCAGGTAGTAATTACTTGCGTAAGAATCCCTGTCAGCGTGGTAAAGTTCTAAAAGCTTTTCTTTCTGCTGCGGCACAGAAGGGTGGGGTGAAGTTTACTGCACCAGCTGGCTCAACCGTCTCTGTCAGTGATTCATGGGCTACAGCACAGCTGCTGAATGACTCGGTCGTTGTCAGTGTTACTAATAACCCAGCCGTCGACAGTCGTTCTGCTGTGTTGACTATCAAGAATGGGAATGACTCTACTAATCTGCCTATCTTGCAGTCGGGAGCTGTCTTTAAATATAAAGGAGCTAAGAATGTTGTTGTTAGCGACAAGGATACAACCCTTACGTTGCCTTATTCAAAGGTGGGTGCTGAACCAGCCTTAGTGCTTGCCGATTCTGCTGATGCTTCTGCGGTATCATCTGTTGAGGATAAGGACTCTGCTTTTGTGGCACATATCAATGCCAATTCAACAGGCGAGGTTCGTACGTTCTTGCTCGTTTTGAAGAACCAAGAGCAACGTGATACGATTACTGTAACGCAGGGTAGCATAGATGATTTCGATGGTAAAACGTATAGTCTCTATGGGTATGACTTGTTGAAGATGACAAGCTCAACAACTGATATCAACTCATTGGTTACTCAGTTTGTTGGTACTTTTAAGAAGTTATCTGATACTAAGTTGTCTTTCGCCTCTGATGATACAGGTTTGAAGATGCTTTTCTATTTCGATCCTGCTACCCTCTCACTGACATTGAAGGGTGGTGAATATATCCTTTCACAAACGAAGGATAATACGACGTATCGCTATCGTACAGCTTTTTGGGATATTAAACACTATGCTGTATTGATGAACCTTATCCAACAGCAGACGGCAGCACATAATGCTGGTAAAGTGAGTGATGATGACTTTGCTAAATTCCAGAGTATGGTTACTGCTATCTATGATATCTATGCTTCACCTAATCTGTCAATGACAGCACGAATGACTTACTCTAAGGAGGATGGCATGGTTGCTGGTCTCCTTGAGAGTAACGCTGCGAGCGCTGCTTACATCCAGTCTTATAATGCTTTAGGAAAACTGGGTTTCCCTATTGGTTCATTTAATGGAAATGCACTCGCTATCTATAAGTATGCCCAACAAGGACGCACGCTAACTTTTAACAATGTTTCCTATATGCTTCAGCCTGTGATGCTTTTCCATCCTTTAAGCACAAAGTGCTAAGCCTGCTGCGTTCATGCAGAAGAGATAATGAAAGGTTTGAGAGAACTTTAAGTGGACTCTTGTAAGTAGACGGAGTACACAAGTAAACGAGTTGACAAGTTAATTGTTTTGAGGGGTATGGCTCCTTGGGATAATTAACTTGTCAACTCTTTTTTGTGGTTTTGCATTCCTTGATGGAGACAGAGTAATAAGAGACATGGTAACAGAGTAATGGGAGACATGAGACAGAGTAATAAGAGACATGGTAACAGAGTAATGGAAGACATGGTACAGGGTAATGGAAGACATGGTACAGGGTAATGAGAGACATGGTAACAGGGTAATAAGAGGCTCTTCCGAAATATGGAGGATAAATTAAAAGGCTTATATAATAGGCACACGGAGTCACGGAGGGACGGAGGTAATGCAATGTTACGGAGGTGCCGACGGCACAAAGAGCGACGGAGGCGTAGCGTACAGATTTTTGATAACTATTTTGGGATAAACGTTTTGTGTATAAATTACTAATAGAAATGGCAAACAAACTCCGTCGCTCTATGCACCGACGGTGCCTCCGTGACTACCATTGCTTTTCCTTATAATCCTCCGTCCTCTCCTTTTCTCTGCGTGACATTACGTCAAAGCGGATTACACCAGAATTATGAATACTCAAAAGAAGGGTCTGAAATTTGTTTACAATAATACCTCTTTCAAAGCTAAAAGCGGAATGAAAAGCGTTGATTTTTCTGCCTTTGTAAGTTCTCTATAATCAGATAGTTACAAAGTTGGTTGGTAAAAGGTGCTTAATTGGGTTCTTAAAGGGCGTCTTTAAGAGGTCAAAAGGGCGTCTCTTGGAAGCCAATTAGGCGTCTTTTAGAAGCCAAAAGAGCATCTTTTGAAATAGAGGTAGTGAAATTTTATTACAAAACCGAGGGTAAAGGGGGATTTCCCCAGCTCCCATTGAGTTAATAATTAATCTCAATGGAAGTTGGATAAATTCTGTAAGGATCGAAATATTCGGTACAGCTATTAATCATGTCTTGGAGATTTGCCTTCACATTCTTTCGATAGAGCTCTTTTCCGTTGACGATAACTGTCACAGGCTTGTTCATGTCTATGAGTTCGCTATTCAGATAAATACGTAGCCTACCGCCCTTTGCATTTGTGTAGCTGCGGTTAAATCTCATTTCAATACCCCAATGTTTGTCCCTCTCAACAGCGGTATATTCCACCTCTTTGATATTAATCTTCACTACATTGTTGTGGATATTCATGTCATAGTAAGTGCGATCCTTCGAGGGAGAGGTTAACACTTGTAGGTTGTAGAAGCCCGAACGATGGCGCCCATCCATGTCATAATCTTCCCAGAGAACCGTCTTTGGATAGGGATTACGAACGAAATTCTTGAGCCATGGAGTAGTGAGGTCGTATTTAATATGATGCTGCATGCCAGGCAGTAGGTTGATGCGATGAACAAAGAGCGGACGCTTGTCGGCATCAAGCGGTCGTGCCAACTGAGCAGAGTCAAATGCAATCTGCGTATAATAAGTTAGAATATTACGGTAGAAACCAGTGTCATCCGCTCTGTGAGGAATGAAAAACCAATGTTAGCACAGTTTTCTACAGGTGCATTCTTCAATGGTTCGCCACCAGCCATTGGACCCGCTGCAGCCCAATAGTCGGCATAGAAAGAGGCAAGACGCTGACTGCCATAGCCACCTTCAGATATACCGAAGACGTAGAGGCGGTTAGCATCAACATTACCCTCGACCAGTGCTTGTCGGATAAGCTTCTCCCAAGCAAACTGTTTAGCTACTTGCCACCAGCGATAGTAGTCGCCTTCATTAGGAATCTGTGGAATGAAATAGAGAGAAGGACCATCTTGGAATCTGTTTCCTAAGATAAGTCCGGTCGCCCATTCTTGTTCCTTTGGACCAGAACCATGCAGGTAAAGGAACAACGGAAGCTTGCCTGCTGCGCTTCCCTTTACACCATAGTAGTAAGGCATGACGGCATTCTTTTCCAATGCTTCAGGCAAATTCCACGATGCTTTCACGCCCTTCCGCAAGTCTTCAGGCTTTGCGAGCTTCTGTTCATTTAGTTCGTGATTCGCCTCACACCATGCATCCCATACCATCTTTTGGTTTTGAGCGATATCTTTGTTCTTTATCAGTTGCTGTATATCCGTAGTATAAGTCTTGTTACGTTGAAAGGCATCCTTGCTTTTCTGTTCTTCATTCTGCTTCTTTTTAAGCGTTTGAAGGAAGTAGTTTTTCACCTTCTCCTGCATATTACTTCCCTGTGCGTGAGCGTTGTTGGTGATAGCAGAGAGTGCGAGCGTCAAGCCCACAGCTGCGATAAAGTTCTTGATAGGTTTCATTGTCTGTATTTGTCCTTTCAATGTATTTGTTTATTTGGGCTTAACCCCTTGTATTATTTAGATTTGTAGACAAAGGTAAGCATTTTTAGAGGATTGTGCAAGAGCCTCACCCCCAACCCCTCTCCGAAAGGAGAGGGGAGTAGTCACCGATATACCCTACAAGATGGATTGCTATGATACCTTTTAGCATCTTCTAGGGAATCACGTATCATCCCTCTCCATTCGGAGAGGGGTATATGAGGCTTCTCCCCTTTCGGAGAGGGGCTGAGGGTGAGGCTATTAGAATCCACCGCCCATTGGTGGACGACCTGCAGGGCGACCACCGCCAAAGCCTTTCTTTCCACCTTCACGTGGACCCATACCAGGACCATTGCGGTCGAAGTCTGGACCATCCTTTGGTTTAGGCATAGCGTTCTTACCACCAAAGAGGTTCAGACGGTAGGTAGCACGCAGCATGATATAGCTGTTAATACTGTTGTATTCAGTATCTGTACGACTCATAGAGTTGATGACACGTGAGAGGTTACTCTGCTGAAGTAAGATGTCATAGAACTGCAAACTGAAGGTCAGTGCATTACCCTTCAACATACTCTGCGAGATTTGCGCATTCCAAAGAAGCTCATTGGTATTCAATGAAGCATCGCTATATCCACGACGACTGTTCTGGTGAAGGTCGGTCGAGATACTCATATTCCAAGGGAGGTTAAGACTCAACGTACCACCATATGCAAACTGCCATGTACGTAGATTGCTCATACTCTGAAGATTATTCTTCGTGTTCGTATAGTCTACTGAACCGTCTAACTCTAATTCTAACCAAGAGGTACGATAGCTGGCAGCGAGTCGTTCACCTAAGGTCAATGACTTCGTTATATTCTTCTCTAAGTTGCTTGTTCTGTTAAGCTGCAGATAGCTGACGTAACGATTGAAGTTAGCACGCGTAAAGGTGTGGAGATTCCATACGCCAGCAGAGTCGATACTTGTGTTATACATCAATCCTGCATCAGCATCCCAGTTACCATTTACGTTCACTGGCCGTATCGTACGTGCACCTGTAATCGCATCGTAGGTCACACTGTTGCCAATTGCATTTCGTGTCGTTGAGAAGTTCGCAAAGGTCATCAGTGCCTGTGAATGACTCTGCTTGTACGTGTTATAGAACAAGCGGAAGTTATTGGTGAAGGCTGGCTTCAATCCAGGGTTACCAATTGAAATATTCTGTGGGTCAGTGTTGTCGACGATACTCAACAGCTGACTCATCGTAGGTTGAGTGATCGTACCCTTATAATTGATACGCAGATTGCTCTGCTCGCTGAACTTATAACGGAAGTCGAAAGTAGGACTCCAGTTGAATACAGTGCGTGCTGTGTCAACGTGTACACCGAGGTAATCCTGCATATAGGTAGAGTGCTGTGGCTGGAACATCACACCCACGTTCATCTTCCACTTTATCACGAATCATTCGCATCATCACCTGCATGTCGTGTGTATAGGGTGCGATACTCAGAGTAACGACTCAAGTTATCATCGAGATAGCTTGCCAAAGGGTTGGTCAGCAGTCCGAGATAATTGTCCCATGAACGGTAAGCAGGCTGCAGACTACCGAACGCTCCTGATGGCATAGCAGAGAGATCGTAGGTGTCACGGTCGCTCTTTGAGAAGCCATACTTAAACTGATAGCTGAACTGCAGGTAAGTCTTTGCGGGCTATTGGCTCGCTATAAGTTGCCTGTAGGGCATAGTCCCAACTCTTTGTTGGCATAAGGTTGTAACGATAGGCACGATAAGTAGAGTCGTTTCCGAGTGCATCTTGCAACTGGAAATACTGAATATCTTGCGTTGAGAAGGTCTTTGAATCTGAATCACTATAGTTACCATCTACGCGCAAAGTAACGTTTCGTCCGTTGCTTGAGAGCTTGCGATTCACCTGCAGCATAGCACCCAAAGCGGTGGTATTACCATAACTTATGGTCATATTACGCTGTGTATTCACCATCGTTCCCAATGCTTTCAGCTGTGCGATAGAGGCTGCTGACAATGGATCATCCACTGTTTCGTATGGGTCAGCGTTATAGGCAGCAGAAGAACTAACCACCTGTCCGTCGTTCTTAGTGAGTCTGAAGTTTAGGACGGAACATAATATTCCATACAGAGTCAGGTCGCCACTCCAAGCGGAAACGGCCGTCCCAAGAGTTCGTTCTGGTGTATTCTTGTGAGAGACGGTTGGCAAATGAGCCCTGACTTGCTACGAAGTTCTCACTTGATACACGTGTGTTCAGATCGCCATTAGAGTGGTTCCAACGCACACTACCATCCCACTGCAGGGTGTTTCCATTGTCATAATTCATGTTCAGACCCACCATCTTGGTCGCATTCAATCCCTGTCTTACGCCACCGAAACCGCCACGTGGACCACCACCGAAGCCCATGTCGTTGACATTATTGGCTGATGCAAAGCCCATCATACGGAACTTATTATTGAAATAAGCGCCCATCGCCTTCTCTGAATAGCGGTTATGGGTACCGATACCGAGGTCAATGTTAGAGAATAAACCCTTGTTCATTCCCGCTTTGATACCAAAGTCGAGTACGGTTGACTCGTTACCATCATCGATACCCGTCACACGACTCAAGTCACTCTTTTGGTCGTAAGCCTTAATAGTTTGTACGATAGAGGTAGGGAGATTCTTCATAGCGGTCTTGGTATCGCCCACCATGAACTCCTTTCCATCAACAAGAATCTTCTTAACTTCCTTACCATTAATCTTAATGGTTCCATCACTCGACACTTCCGCACCAGGTAATCTCTTTACAAGAGCCTCAATCGTCGAACCTTCTGGTACACGATAAGCCGAAGCATTGTACTGGAATGTGTCGGCTTTTACGACAACTTTCGGTGCACTTGCCACAACTTTCACCTCTTTCAAAGTGCGTGAGTCTACTTGGAAGTCTAACTGACCCACTGCCACATCCTGCTCATTGGCAATGGTAATGTTCTGAAAAATAGTCTTGTAACCTACATAAGACGCTTTCAAAATGAATCGTCCATTGCTCGGAGCCGTAATCTTAAAGCTTCCTGCCTCGTCTGAAGTGGCACCAACAACATAGCTACTGTCCTGCTTCAACAGCTGAACAACAGCAAATGGTACCTTCTCTTTTAACTCTCCATCGTAGAGTGATCCCGTAATTGTTCGGTTCTGTGCCAGCATCGATATAGAGCCAGTCAGCAGAAGAACAAATGTCAACAGTCTTTTTACCATAAGTTTATTGTTAATTTCTAAATCTTGTCGTTGAACGATATATATGACGACAAGACTGTGATAAGGTTTAATGCAGGTTAATATTTTATTGAAAAAGATTTCAAGAGGCTTATATATAAGCGGTGTTTGGAGTCTAAGGAAGAATGCTATTGGTTCTTTTGTAGTGCTGAAGGCATTTGATAGTAAAGAACTTGCAAACACTGCACACGGAGTAAGTGATGTGCGCAAAAACATTGGTTTGAGTATTAAAGTGTGTGAAATAAGTATGTAATTCTATGTTTGTGTAAAAAGAAAAGGCGTATTTTTGTATTGAATATTAAAGGAGAAGCTTATGAGACAGAATATTATTATATCAAAACAGTTCAAGAGTGAATTGGCAACAGCCATCTCAGAATGTGAGAAGGATAAGATCTTTGTACTCGTTGATGAAACGACACGTGAGATGTGTTGGGAACTTATCAAGGACTATTTCTGTCTGAAGCAGGCACAAGTAATTACGATTGGTACGACTGATAGCAGTAAGACGCTTGACACATTGGCTTCTGTATGGGAAGCATTGCAGCAGGGAGGAGCCACACGCCACTCACTGTTGATAAACCTTGGTGGTGGTATGGTGACCGATCTTGGTGGTTTTGCTGCTTCAACTTTCAAGCGTGGAATCAACTTTATTAATATTCCAACCACGTTGCTTGCGATGGTAGATGCCAGTGTGGGTGGTAAGACGGGTGTCAACTTCGGAGGATTGAAGAATGAGATTGGCGTGTTTAGTGAGGCTGATGTCGTTCTCCTTAACACCGAATGGCTTAAAACACTTGATACGGCAAACATCCGTAGCGGTTATGCTGAGATGTTGAAACATGGTTTGATAGCTGATGAAGCCATGTGGGCAGAGCTGATAAACTTCAATCTTGCTCAGTTAGACTTACAGCAATTGAGCGAAATGCTTGGTAAGAGTGTGCGTGTAAAGGAGTGTATTGTTCAGGAAGATCCACATGAAAAGGGTATTAGAAAGGCATTGAATCTTGGACATACCTTTGGTCATGCGTTTGAGTCATGGGCATTAGAAAAGAGTCCAATTCTTCATGGTTATGCAGTAGCTTTCGGTTTGATAGCTGAGCTTTATCTGTCTGTTGTGAAGACTGGCTTCCCAACGGAACGTATGCGCCAGACGGTCAACTTCATTCGTGAGTATTTTGGCACATTACCTATTACATGTAATGATTATCCTAAACTCATTGAGTTTATGCATCATGATAAAAAGAATCGTGGTAATGAAATCAATGTCACGCTCTTAGGTGGTATTGGTGATGTCCGTATCAACCAGTCTGTCAGTGAGGATGAAGTTAAGGAAGCCCTTGACTTTGTGCGTGAGGGGTAAGCCTTTAAACTTTGAACTTTGAGGTTTGAACTTTGAACTTTATGATTTGCGTTTAACCTTTGAACTCGAGGTTTGACCTTTGAGTTTTATCCTTATCTATTTATCAACTTCACTGTACCCCACTTTAATCTATTTGGGCTCCCCTCCTTTCGGAGGGGTCGGGGGAGGCTTTTCGGGGAGGCTCCTACACCCCCTCTTCCTCAGCCTTCTCCAACTCACTCTTTGGTTGTTGTTGTGGTTGGTCGCTTGGTGTATCAAGTTGTGTAGCCTTACTGATTCGCAGACGGCTCATATTATCGATGGTTACATCCAATGGCACATACTCATCGCTCTTTGGATCAGGTGAACCCACACTTGCACCAAAGTAGAGTTTGTTACCCTCTGCACGGTCGAACATGAAACCAATCAGTGCACCATCCTTACCATATTGGTTATCAGTGTATTCTCTGAAAATCATCTTTCGTAAGTGTACGCTCATAAAAAGATGAACCATCTTGACGAAGAATCTGTACCTGGAACTTGTTATCGTAGTATTTACGTCCGTCTTCATCACTGACGATTGACAATGACTTGTCTGCAAAGCGGTGGATACGAATCGTATAGGTACTACCCATCCATTCTATCTTCTTCTCATATTTGAAGTCGGTCATTGGCTGTGGACCGCTTGGTACCTTTGGTTTAGGTGCTATCTTGGTGATAATATCGTTTGATTTCTTTTCTTGCTTGCAGGCTGTGATACCAAAAAGTATCAAGCCCAAGCTTAATAATTGAAATATCTTTCTTGTCATAATGCGTAATTCTTGTACGCAAAAGTACGTATTTTCTTTGAACCCTGCAAGAATGAAGTGTAAAAGATAGTTTTTCAAGTGGGCTAACGATACCGGATTATAAGGATACGGATAGGATATAAAGAGGAAGATTCTCTATTTCCTGAAATCGCTAATCAAACATGAATCTCTCATTAGTATGCTCAGCATAAAGTCACAATTAAAATGGTGTTGACCCTGCGCACCAATGGTTCGGACGCTCCGCACCGTTGATGTTAGGCGTTAACACGTAGCTTATCGATGCTAATGAGGTAGGATGAAAATACTGGATATAAAAAAAGGATGCACGAAATGTGCATCCTAAAGAGATTCTATTGAGAAACAACCTGTTACACAATGAGTGAAAAGACCACCTTAGGCGTCTTTGATGCACTCCTTTAGTAAATTGATAAACTTCTCTTCGCCCAATCCTGAACGCTCAGAAGCGGTGCGGACAGTAGCTTTCTTGAGAATCAACTTACCCAATGGTGTGTTTAGCATTTTGAAAGATGGATAGCGAGAAGCGAGTTCTTTCTTCAGATTTGGATAAGCTGTAAAGAGGTCTTTCAGACGTGTGTCTGGTGTTATCTCAATAGGAGTGTCTGATTGTGCAGCAGACGCTTCGTCGTCCTCATTGTCAGAAGGAGTAGTGTTTGCAGCACTTTCCTCTTCTTTTCCAGCCCATGTCAGCAAGGTCTGTGAACCTGTCAACTCACGGATATGTGTGCAATCCTGCATCATCTCGAGTACACCACGGAAGCGGCCTTCTGCATCGCGCACAGCAAAGTAAACGATGTAGATAAATACTTCTGGCTTGTTAATCCAGAACTCGGCTTTATCTTGTTCACCACTACGGAATTTCTCTACGATTTCCTCAACGATGTGTACACTCTTACGTGGGTGGCAGTTAGACACCTGTCGTCCGATAACATTCTTCGATCTTGGGAAGATACGATGGTCGGTATCTGAATAGAACTTCACCAACTCGTTCTCGTCCACGAAAGAGATGTCTACTGGCAGATGCTTATAGATAAGGTTTATCTGCTCTAAGGTCAGCTTACCTGTTGCCACATCCAACTCCTGCTGTGGACCTGCAGAGTAGCCATACTTGCTGAGCAATGCCTGCAGGTCTTCTGCAAAGCCCTTTTGAGGCGTTGAGTGTTGAGTGTTGGGTGTTGATGGTGTGTCTACTTTGAAGAAGGCAAAACCAATCTCTTGGTCGCCCGACTTCATATCCTCAAACTCCTCTGCCGAGATAAGAGCGTATGAAGTAGGGTAGAGGATAGTCTCCTCCTTTTCCATCAAGTCGCGTGCATAGGCGATAAGCTCATTTTGTTTAGCGATGAAAGCTTCATCTTCGCCAGCCTCTAAGAGTCGGAGTGAATCCTTAATCTCATCACGAACGATGTCGTCAAAGTTCCACATTGTTGTCGTTGGGCGGTCAGAATCCTTTCTTCTCCAAAAAGTGGATAGAGCTGATTCTGCTTACGGTGATAGTGGATAGGATACTGACGAATCTGGTCGTAGAGTTCTAACCACTGGTTTCTTTAATGACAGGATATTGTACAAGATCCTCGACCGCAAGGAGCAGTCTTCGCATCTCGTCATTCTCTTTATAATAATGTGAGAGTGGGTGATCCTCTGGTACATCAGGGCGGCTGTAGTCCATGAAACCTTCAACGAGTTCAATAATCTTGCGCATGTCTGCACGGATACACTCGTCGTCCTCACGCGACTTCATGTTTTGTTCGATGAAGGCAAGGTGATAAGGGCGAATCTTTCCTATCTTTGTCTTCATCACTTCGCGTGCCTCTTCTAATGAGAGCTGTCCTGTTTCATACTTTTCTTCAAGCTCAAGCATTGCCTGCATTTTCTCCATCTCAATTGCTGGGAGAAAGTCTTTCATCTTATTTGCCATAACTTTGTTACTGATTTTTATTATTTCTAATGCAAAGATACTGAGTTATTGGGAAATACAAAGATAACATATGTTACCTTATTTAGTTAAATAATGATAATTTGTTGTTTGGGCTTTGATGTGATGTTTTAGTCTGATTAATGTTTTCCTCCTCTATTATTTTCATTACTTCCTCATAATTTGTTATCTTTGCCATAGTTTCGTTGGATAAATTATTTTAGGGATAATTTATGACCTGCTTGTGCATGAGAGAATAAACTGAAAGCTCGGACTTTATCTATCTAGACGATTGGAAGAAACTGCATCGGTATTTTGAAATAAATTACAAAAGAGGTTATGACAAAAATAAACTTAATAATTATGCTTTTCCTTGTCGTATTTATGATTCACGAATACGAGGAAATTATTATGTTTAGGCGTTGGATTGACAGGAATAGGGAGAAATTGAGAAAAACGATTTCCCTAAAATCGAGTCGTTCTTTACTCGACATGGACCTTTCGATTATTCCACTTCCACCTTTGCCGTTGGAACTGCTCACGAGTTCATACTTGTTTCTGTTGTTTCGTTTTGCTCGGTTTGGACAGGTCAATATCAATTGTGGTTTGCTGCATTGACAGGATATTCCGTTCACTTGTTAATGCATATCGTACAGTGGATTGTATATCGAAAGTATGTGCCAGTTATCATTACAAGCCTCCTAACATTGCCTTACTGCATCTATTCTTTTGTTGAATTCTCAAAAGTAACAGTTCTATCCTTCTCGCAAATGGTTTTATGGGCAGTTATTGGTATTGTTCTTACCATACTAAGCGTGTTTTCTGCATTCTTCTTTATGGATAGGTTTCAACGTTGGGAAGAAGGTAATAAATAAGAAATAAATGATGGAAGAATATTATAAGATAAACAAAGAAGCGTGGAATGTAAGAACAAGAAATCATTTGTATTCTTCCTCATAAATTTATTATCTTTGCCATAATTTCTATGTAATATTCATAGCATTATGATTAAGTTTTGCAAAAAGCATTATGTATAGGGATAATAATTATACCAGAATTGTTGGAAAAGAATATGATAACGAAAACATTGTTTTGCCCTGATATTCTTCTGTAATTCATTAAAAAAATAGTTGAGAATATGACTTGTAATGTTACAGAAATGTGGATTATAATCAGATTATTTGTAACTTTGCAAACAGATATATCAAAAGTTGATAAAGGTATGAAAGGATTAGGAATTAGTGAAAAGGAACTGCTATCTGCTTTATTAATTGTAGGATAGGATTAAGTCCATCTAAATAAACTTGCTAAGATTATTATGAAGCAAAAGAAACATTATGAAGGATTGACTGACACAGAGGTGTTGAAGAGTCGTGAGCAATATGGGGCTAATGTGCTAACGCCCCGAGAGAAGGAACCACTATGGAAACAGTTCTTGGAAAAGTTTGAAGACCCACTGATTATTATTCTGCTTATTGCGGGTTTTCTCTCTATTGCTATCTCTTGTTGGGAGTATTGGGGCCTTCATGTTGAAGATGGCGCAGCCGTTTTCTTCGAACCAGTCGGTATATTCCTCGCTATCTTCTTGGCTACGACGATTGCTTTCTTCTTTGAATTAAAAGCGGATAAAGAGTTTGCTATCCTCAATCAAGTGAACGATGAAGAGGAGGTGGAGGTCATCAGAAATGAAAATACAACGACTGTTGCTAAAAAAGATATTGTAGTTGGCGATATTGTTATTATCAATACGGGTGCTGAGATTCCTGCTGACGGTAGGTTGTTGGAGGCAATCTCATTGCATGTTGATGAGTCTACACTGAATGGAGAGAGCGTACCTGCTTATAAATCGGTAAAAGAGGAGGAGTTTGAAAAGGATGCTTCATACGCTACGAACCAGGTGTTACGTGGTACGAAGGTAATGGAGGGGCATGGTATCTTTCAGGTTGAGGCTGTAGGCGATAGGACAGAAAATGGTAAGGTGTTTGAGGCTGCACAAATTGATGATAGCGTTAAAACACCTCTTAGTGAGCAACTTGATGGACTGAGTGTGCTTATTACTAAACTAAGTTACGTCTTTGCAGGACTTATCATTGTAGGTAGATTAATGGTGTTTTTCCATTGGAGTCCTATTGTTTGGACCTTAACCATTCCTACAATCGTATTTTTTTGGCTTGTTATCACGAAGTTTGATGGTTGGAAATGGTATTCGAAAACAATTAGCACTATAGCGTATTTCTGTATTCTGATGGCGTGTGTGATTGTTTTACACGATTGCCTTATACCCGATAAGAGTATGGCAGGATTACTTGCTCATGCACTGAATACAATGATGATTGCCGTTACATTGATTGTTGTTGCGGTACCAGAAGGCCTTCCTATGGCTGTGACGTTGAGCTTGGCTTATAGTATGCGCCGAATGATGAAGACCAATAATCTTGTACGTAAGATGCATGCGTGTGAGACAATGGGGGCTACAACAGTTATCTGTACGGATAAGACGGGTACGCTGACGCAGAATCAGATGCGTATTTATCAAACTCAATTCTATGCTTTAGCTAATCAGACATTAGATGATGGTCTTGCTTCTTGTTTGTTGAAAGAGGGGATAGCTGTCAATTCTACTGCCTCAATAGATTATACGGATGCAAGTAATCCTAAGGTTTTGGGCAATGCTACTGAAGGTGCATTACTACTTTGGTTGAAGGATAATCAGGTTTCTTATCAGGAACTGAGAGAGGCTGTGCAGGTTATTGATGAACTCCCTTTTACTACGGAACGGAAGTATATGGCAGTGCTTGTAAACTCTGCTTTGATGGAGGATAAGCAGATTCTCTATGTGAAGGGTGCGCCAGAGATTGTCTATGGTCTTTGCAAACAAACTGATTGTAATGTGCCGAAAGAGGATATTGAGCGTCAGTTGGAAGGCTATCAGGAGCAGGCTATGCGAACTTTGGGCTTTGCTTATCAGATTGTAGATGGTAAGACAGAGGTCTTTAAGGAGGGACGGGTTGTTGCTGATAATCTAACTTTTCAGGGTATTGTCGCAATTAGCGACCCTGTGAGAAGTGATGTGCCTGGGGCTGTGGCTGAATGTATGAAGGCGGGTATTGATGTGAAGATAGTAACTGGTGATACCGCAAGGACAGCTAAAGGAGATAGGTAGACAAATTGGCTTGTGGACAAGTAATGATACGGATAAGAATATTATTAGTGGTCCTGACTTTGCTGCACTTTCTGATGATGAATTGGATAAGCGGGTGAAGGATCTGAAGATTATCTCTCGTGCTCGTCCGTTAGATAAGAAACGTCTTGTGGAATCGTTGCAGCGTTGTAATGAGGTGGTAGCTGTTACGGGAGATGGAACTAACGATGCACCTGCGCTACAAGCGGCTCATGTGGGACTTTCGATGGGTGATGGTACTTCTGTTGCTAAGGAGGCTTCGGATATTACGATTATCGATAATTCTTTTTAGTAGTATTGGTAAGGCTGTGATGTGGGGACGTTCGCTTTATCAGAATATACAACGTTTCTTACTCTTTCAGCTAACTGTCAATGTTGCGGCTTGTTTCCTCGTACTTGCTGGTGCGTTTATGGGTACGGGAGTCTCCACTGACGGTAACGCAGATGCTGTGGGTAAATCTTATTATGGATACCTTTGCGGCAATGGCGTTGGCTTCTTTACCTCCGTCAGAGAAAGTGATGAAGGATAGTCCACGTGATAGGAATGCCTTTATTATCAATCGTTCTATGGGCTGGAATATCATTGGTGTGGGTGGTTTCTTCTTTGTGTTGCTGTTGGTATTGCTTTATATCTTCGAACATGCTGATATTACTGCATTGAGAGATATTCTTCATTTGCAGCTTGGTGAGGTTAATGGACTTAGCCCATATGAGCTGACTTTGATTTTTACTATCTTTGTGATGACGCATTTCTTCTATCTGTTCAATGCGCGTGCTTTTGAAACTGGACGTAGTGCGCTTCATTTTAAGGGGCTGTCGTGGATTGCTCTTTATTATCTCAATTATCTTCATTGGACAGATTGCGATGGTGGAACTTCCTATTCTGCAGAAGTTCTTTAATATCGTTAAGGGTGGTCTATCTTTTGAAGATTGGACTATCATCTTGATTGGTTCCTCTTTAGTCTTATGGGTTAGAGAGGCTTGGCATCTGATAAAGTCGTCTAAAGAATAACTGAATGGGGGGGATGCCACCTTTTGTGAGTGATTGAACATTTTGATGGGATTGCCCATGGTGCTGTGATCACAGAAAGTTTTATCATGGATTGATATATATAATAAGGTGTAATGAGGTTTATTTCCTCTCTAACGAAGAAAAAACACTTTTTCGATAAAATTTTCTCCCAAAACATTTGGAGGTTACACGGAAAGTCTATAACTTTGCATTCGCTTTACAAAACAAGCCACCTGGCAAGTTACTTAAAAGCAGTAAAGAAAGAGTTCTTTGAAAAGATTTACATAAACAGAGAAGTAGTACAAGAAGCGTCTGTTTGGTTTTATATCAAATGGATGGGTAAAAGAAACGAACCGATCAATTCATTGTCCCTGCTTTTGAGACATTGTCTCAAAACAATTAAGGAACAAGCGAAAAGGTGCTTTTTACTTGATACTTTTAGGATAAGCGTTCTGAAACAGAGATTACTCGGTGGAGTGCTTGGGGAATATTGGTATTCATTATCACTTATCACCTATCACTTATCACCAAAACATATTTTACAATGGAGAGTTTGATCCTGGCTCAGGATGAACGCTAGCTACAGGCTTAACACATGCAAGTCGAGGGGAAACGGCATTGAGTGCTTGCACTCTTTGGACGTCGACCGGCGCACGGGTGAGTAACGCGTATCCAACCTTCCCATTACTGTGGGATAACCTGCCGAAAGGCAGACTAATACCGCATAGTCTTCGATGACGGCATCAGATTTGAAGTAAAGATTTATCGGTAATGGATGGGGATGCGTCTGATTAGCTTGTTGGCGGGGTAACGGCCCACCAAGGCGACGATCAGTAGGGGTTCTGAGAGGAAGGTCCCCCACATTGGAACTGAGACACGGTCCAAACTCCTACGGGAGGCAGCAGTGAGGAATATTGGTCAATGGACGGAAGTCTGAACCAGCCAAGTAGCGTGCAGGATGACGGCCCTATGGGTTGTAAACTGCTTTTGTATGGGGATAAAGTCAATCACGTGTGATTGTTTGCAGGTACCATACGAATAAGGACCGGCTAATTCCGTGCCAGCAGCCGCGGTAATACGGAAGGTCCGGGCGTTATCCGGATTTATTGGGTTTAAAGGGAGCGTAGGCCGGAGATTAAGTGTGTTGTGAAATGTAGACGCTCAACGTCTGACTTGCAGCGCATACTGGTTTCCTTGAGTACGCACAACGTTGGCGGAATTCGTCGTGTAGCGGTGAAATGCTTAGATATGACGAAGAACTCCGATTGCGAAGGCAGCTGACGGGAGCGCAACTGACGCTTAAGCTCGAAGGTGCGGGTATCAAACAGGATTAGATACCCTGGTAGTCCGCACAGTAAACGATGGATGCCCGCTGTTGGTACCTGGTATCAGCGGCTAAGCGAAAGCATTAAGCATCCCACCTGGGGAGTACGCCGGCAACGGTGAAACTCAAAGGAATTGACGGGGGCCCGCACAAGCGGAGGAACATGTGGTTTAATTCGATGATACGCGAGGAACCTTACCCGGGCTTGAATTGCAGAGGAAGGATTTAGAGATAATGACGCCCTTCGGGGCCTCTGTGAAGGTGCTGCATGGTTGTCGTCAGCTCGTGCCGTGAGGTGTCGGCTTAAGTGCCATAACGAGCGCAACCCCTCTCTTCAGTTGCCATCAGGTTAAGCTGGGCACTCTGGAGACACTGCCACCGTAAGGTGTGAGGAAGGTGGGGATGACGTCAAATCAGCACGGCCCTTACGTCCGGGGCTACACACGTGTTACAATGGCCGGTACAGAGGGATGGTGTAATGCAAATTGCATCAAATCTTGAAAGCCGGTCCCAGTTCGGACTGGGGTCTGCAACCCGACCCCACGAAGCTGGATTCGCTAGTAATCGCGCATCAGCCATGGCGCGGTGAATACGTTCCCGGGCCTTGTACACACCGCCCGTCAAGCCATGAAAGCCGGGGGTGCCTGAAGTCCGTGACCGCAAGGATCGGCCTAGGGCAAAACTGGTGATTGGGGCTAAGTCGTAACAAGGTAGCCGTACCGGAAGGTGCGGCTGGAACACCTCCTTTCTGGAGAGTTCGCTTATTAGTTGATTTAGTTGATAAGTATTTAAGTATACAAGTCAACAGGTTAACGGTAATCAAGAAAATAAAAGAACCTTTGGTTCGTTTCTTCTTGTACTCACTGACACTGTTTTAAGAATAAGAGAAAGGAAGTCTGGCATGAGAAGCCGCAGTGCTTTCTTCCAACTCAGTCCTATAGCTCAGTTGGTTAGAGCGCCACACTGATAATGTGGAGGTCGGCAGTTCAAGTCTGCCTGGGACTACACATCGGCGTTAAGCCAATGTGTATCAGGCACAAGTCTTTTGGGACTACACATTGGCGCTAAGCCATGTGTGACAGACTTAAAGTCCTTTGATACTTTCTCTATCCCTTGGGGGATTAGCTCAGTTGGCTAGAGCACCTGCTTTTGCACGCAGGGGTCAACGGTTCGAATCCGTTATTCTCCACTTCGCTGTCATCTGCTTCTGAGGCATTGCCTCAGAACACACAGAGTAACAGCACAAGATCTTTGACATATTGACACAAGCAAGACTGTAATGTAGAACTATTCTTTCTATAAATGGGAAGAATTAGCATTCTAATTATTGAAGAAAAAACTTCAAATTCTTTAGAATCACACAACAGCTGAAAGTATGAGCTACATTCTTTGTAAGCAATTACAAAGAAGGCGAAGAAAGTAAGAAAGGGCGCATGGCGGATGCCTTGGCTCACGGAGGCGATGAAGGACGTGATAAGCTGCGATAAGCCTTGGGTAGGTGCAAATAACCTTTGATCCAAGGATTTCCGAATGGGACAACCCAGCAGGTTGAAGACCTGTTATCACTACAAATAGTAGTGAGGCGAACGAAGGAACTGAAACATCTTAGTACCTTTAGGAAGAAAAAATAAATAATGATTCCCCTAGTAGTGGCGAGCGAACAGGGGAATAGCCCAAACCTGCTTTGTGGCAACGCTTAGCAGGGGTTGTAGGACCACGCTGTCGTACTTAGATTGTGAGAAGAATGTTCTGGAAAGAACAATCATAGAGGGTGATAATCCCGTATTCGAAGCATGACGAGACGTAGTGGTATCCTGAGTAACGCGGAACACGTGAAATTCTGCGCGAATCTGCGGGACCATCCGGTGAGGCTAAATACTCCCGTGAGACCGATAGTGAACGAGTACTGTGAAGGAAAGGTGAAAAAGCACTCCGATGAGGAGAGTGAAATAGTTCCTGAAACCATGCGCCTACAAGCGGTCGGAGCCGCGTAAGCGGTGACGGCGTGCCTTTTGCATAATGAACCTACGAGTTACCATGTCTGGCAAGGATAAGCGTCATGAGACGCGCATCCGCAGTGAAAGCGAGCCTGAATAGGGCGTCGAGTCAGATGGGGTAGACGCGAAACCAAGTGATCTACACTTGCCCAGGTTGAAGTCCGGGTAACACCGGATGGAGGACCGCACGGATAAGCGTTGAAAAAGCTTCCCGATGAGGTGAGTGTAGGAGTGAAAGGCCAATCAAACTTGGAGATAGCTCGTACTCCCCGAAAGGCATTTAGGGTGCCGCGTGCGACGATTTCCATAAGAGGTAGAGCGACCGATAGGGTCAAGAGGGCTTCACCGCCTATCGAGACCTGACGAACTCCGAATGCTTATGGACTGCAGTCGTGCAGTAAGGGGGCGGGTGCTAAGGTCCGTCCCCGAGAGGAGAAGAATCCAGACCGCCGTCTAAGGTCCCGAAATTCTGTCTAAGTTAGTCTAACGAAGTCTGGTCCCCGTGACAGCTAGGATGTTGGCTTGAAGCAGCCATTCATTCAAAGAGTGCGTAACAGCTCACTAGTCGAGGGTCCGGGCATGGATAATAATCGGGTATAAGTCAGATACCGAAGGCGCGGGATAGTAATGTATATTAAAAAGTATCGGTAGGGGAGCATTCCATCGGCGTTGAATGGTGAGGGTAACCGATCCTGGAGCTTATGGAAAAAGCAAATGTAGGTATAAGTAACGATAAAAGGGTGAGATTCCCTTTCGCCGAAAGACCGAGGTTTCCGGGCGATGCCAATCAGCCCGGGGTTAGTCGGGTCCTAAGTCTCAGCCGAACGGCGAAGGCGATGGCAGATGCGGTTAATATTCCGCAACTCGCATATACAGTGATGTGGAGACGGAGCAGTGACACTGCCGCGCCCTGACGGAATAGGGCGTTTAAGTGCGTAGGCTATGAGGAAGGCAGGCAAATCCACCTTCCGAGCTGAACCATGAAAGTACAGGTAATCCTTCGGGATAACTTGAGTGCAGGTAATCATACTTCGAGAAAAATCCGCTAAACTTAATGTATGTGCGACCCGTACCGCAAACGGACACACGTGGTCGGGTAGAACATACTAAGGCGTTGAGAGATTCATGGTTAAGGAACTAGGCAAATTGACCCCGTAACTTCGGGATAAGGGGTCCTCATAGCAATATGAGGCGCAGAGAATCGGTCCAGGCAACTGTTTAACAAAAACACAGGGCTGTGCAAACTCGAAAGATGAGGTATACAGCCTGACACCTGCCCGGTGCCGGAAGGTTAAGAGGAGATGTCACCAGCAATGGGAAGCATTGAATTGAAGCCCGGTAAACGGCGGCCGTAACTATAACGGTCCTAAGGTAGCGAAATTCCTTGTCGGGTAAGTTCCGACCTGCACGAATGGTGTAATGATCTGGACGCTGTCTCAACCATGAGCTCAGTGAAATTGTAGTATCGGTGAAGATGCCGATTACCCGCGATGGGACGAAAAGACCCCGTGAACCTTTACTACAGCTTAGCATTGACCTTGGTCATCCGATGTGTAGGATAGGCCGGAGGCTTTGAAGCGGGTGCGCCAGCATTCGTGGAGCCATCCTTGAAATACGGCCCTTTGGCTGTCTGAGGTCTAACGCGCCTATGGTGCGGACACTGCTTGGTGGGTAGTTTGACTGGGGTGGTCGCCTCCAAAAGCGTAACGGAGGCTTCCAAAGGTGCCCTCGGGCCGATTGGTAACCGGCCTTATAGAGTGCAATGGCATAAGGGCGCTTGACTGGGAGGCAGACATGCCGAGCAGGCAGGAAAACTGGGGCATAGTGATCCGGCGGACGTGTATGGAAACTCCGTCGCTCAAAGGATAAAAAGGTACTCCGGGGATAACAGGCTGATCCCCCAAGAGCTCATATCGACAGGGGTGGTTTGGCACCTCGATGTCGGCTCGTCACATCCTGGGGCTGGAGAAGGTCCCAAGGGTTGGGCTGTTCGCCCATTAAAGTGGCACGCGAGCTGGGTTCAGAACGTCGTGAGACAGTTCGGTCTCTATCTATCGTGGGCGTTGGAGTTTTGCGTGGTGCTGACACTAGTACGAGAGGACCGTGTTGGACAGACCTCCGGTTTACCAGTTGTGCCGCCAGGTGCACCGCTGGGTATCTGAGTCTGGATTGGATAAGCGCTGAAAGCATCTAAGTGCGAAGCCAGCCGCAAGATGAGAACTCCTCATAAGGGTCGTCATAGACGATGACGTTGATAGGGTGTAGGTGTAAAGACGGTGACGTCAAAGCCGAGCACTACTAATTGCCCGAAACTTTCTTCGGGTCTCCCGCCTCCAAAGTTTGGAGTGCGGGGACCAGTGACTCAGACTTTGAGCTGTGTATTCTTCTTGAAGGAAGAAAAGTTCTATCATGTTTTGCTTGTGGAAATACGTCACCTTATACGGCTGACAAGTCAGTAGACGAGTTGACAAGATAACGAGTAAACAAGTTATTAGTTCTATGGACAATGTTTAACAACGGATCTACTGATAAGAAGACAGAAAGAAGACAAGGATAAAGACAAATAACTATTCAACTTGTCAACTGTGAAGTAGTCATCCGAAAGAAATATCAGGTGGTTATTGCGGCGGGGTCCCACCTCTTCCCATTCCGAACAGAGAAGTTAAGCCCGTTTGCGCCGATGGTACTGCAATGCAATGCGGGAGAGTAGGTGGCCGCCTCCTTTTACGAGAGCCTTGAAGAGAAATCTTCAAGGCTCTTTTTTTTGTTGGGTGATGGGTGGCGGATGTTAGGTGTTGATGAAGTGTTGGTAGGACTGAAGCTGCCATATTGGGCTAATTGGATTAATAAGGCTTATAGGGCTTATAGGGCTAATAAGGCTTATAGGGCTGATACGGTTAATAGCGGTTAAAGGCTAATAAGGCTAATATGGCTAATGCTTTTTTAAAAGGCTGATGTGCCTGATATGGCTATAGGCATATATTTAAGCAAGTCTAAATAGAAAGAAACTTTAATTTACTGAGCCTAAAGTTTATTGGGCTCATGAGGCTAATTGGCGTAATAGGGCTAATTAGAGGAATATATTCTTTAATAGTATTTTTTTAAGTCTTTTATTTTCTTATTTGGTTTCTTGTCTGTTAAGGAAAGAATTATTTACTGTTGCCTACTTTCTCGTTGTAGAGGTCGTCAAGGTAATCATAGAAGCAGTATTTTTGCCATTTTTTATTTAGTTGTTCATAAGTAGGGTTGTGCTTCGTGTGGAGTGTGGTACCATTTGGCGCAAATGTTTCTTCGAGGAGGTAGATTCCTTTTGTATAGTCTCTTATGAGTTTGGAGTATAAAACAAACTTATTGTTGGTGTATTGATACATCTTCCATGTATAACAGTTTTGGTTATCATCACTTTGTTGTGTAATAAGAAATTTTAAGTCTGAAACAATAATAGGATAGCTATTAATGCTATCAGACTTTGCTTTTATGTATTTACCTCGAGCAGTAGACCATAGATAGATAATTGGTTTAGAATCTTGCTGTGGATAGAAACAGATGTCACGTTGTCCGTCAAAGTTGTAATCTTTTTGTTCAATTGTGTATAATTGTGACTTTGTAAGCTGTACTGATTGGAGGTACTTATGATTGACATAGATGTTGGCAAAGTATTTTTCTTTTACCGTTTTTATATCCCAAGTAACTACTTTCTCTTTATTTTTTCTCCACCATTCCCGTTGCTCTTCAGCAGTAGCTCTCTGATAGATTTTGTTATCTGGATCCATTATGTTCATATAGGAATCCCATCCAAGATGTTGTTTGGAAGGATCAACCCTAAACTCACTACTTCCAATATCTAATCCATTATCATTTGGAATGCGCCCAATACCAAAATTTGCTTTTTTATAGCATTAGTTTTATACGATTTCCACACTCCTTCATACTGATTATTATAATAGCCATCTACTCCACTATATATTTCATCCATATAGACAGAGTCTTTATATATGAAGAAGTCAGACTCTAACTGACCAGAGAATAACCCTGCACCATATTGTTTAGTATCTTCTTTAAATTCATACTTTGCAAACATTTTATAGCGTTTGATAGGATAGAATTCGGCATCAAGCTGCTTAAATCTGCTGATATGAATATTACCCGTAAAGAAGCATACGTTATCTTTTACACGGCTTTTGCCAATAACATGATAAAGTTCAGCTATCTTCTTATCCTTGTAAATGGTATCAAAGTGTATGTATAGCCGTTGCCCATTACCGATGCAACCAATAGTATTGTTATTCAGCAATAAACGGCTGTAATCGTATCTCATGCAATTGTCATCTTTTTCGTGCATTAATTGGAAAGATATAACTAATAGTAGGATGAGTATTAGGTTTTTCTTCTGCATTGTTATATTTTTTGTTTCTGCAAATATAATCTTTATTTCTTTACAGAAGTCACTTTCTCTTATATTTTTTTGTTTATGATAGGGTATAGTTACTTGTCAATCGATGATGTCCTATAAAATAGCGTTTACTGTCTTTGCAAAACCAACGCAGATAACCGTTCTCCTTGCTTTTTTAAATGGTGCGATGAGAACCGCAATAAAAGCATTTTTTTTGTCATCGAAATGTTTTTGCTCAAAACTATAGTAAATAAAGGGATTACAAGAGATTTTAGGTCTCTTTTTGTCATATAAGCCCAAATGTGAGCATTTGAGTAGAGTATTATTAGGAGGGAAAAGAGCACATTAAGTAAGCTGTAATGGCAATACTTAATGTGCTCTTATATTTTGTTTATAGTGTGTTAATCTATACTATATTCCAAGTGAGAATCATTTGGTTTGGAGTTTTCGATTCTACATCACGCTCTATGTTGTCAGGGAGATTACAGAAGAAGTCGATGCCAGTTTTTGCTTCGAGTTCTTTGATGCTGATAACATATGGCTTAAGGGAGGTACCGTTATTGTTTTCGTGTTTGAACCAGAAGGCAATAGCTTTATATTGCCAGTCGCCTTGACCTCTCACTTTGTATTTCATCAGTGCTGCAGAGAAGAAATAAGTCGGTACAATAAACTTATTTTTTAATATAGGTGTACTGGTCTTGTTTGTCAATAGTACCGCCACGACAGATGAATAAAGTATCTTTAGAGCCACTTGTATAGGTGATGTATGTTCTCATCTTTCTCTCCATCACTTCCCAGATACCAGCGTTGAAGCCGTGAACTTGTGGCTGCATATTACTGAGATAGAAGGTTTGGTCATTAGACTCTCGGCTGTTCACTCTGTCTTGTGATGGACAGAGATGGCCGTGGTCGTAGCCAGATCTATAATAAGGATCGGATGAAAAGAAGGAATTAGGAGTCCACAATGGGTCTTTAGGATAGAGGTCAACACTCAGTTGACTTTCTCTTTACAGTTTGTTGAGCATTGCTTGCATAAATCTGATAGCAGGTCCAACGATTGGACATCTTTTCAATGTCCCATTCAACGCTGTAATTAATCTCACCATTGCTTAGTTTATGAGTGAGGACAGTACTGTGCCCACCCTTTAGCTTCGGAAATTCCAGGCGGTGCGTTGCTGTACGTAAATCTTTGAGATTTGAGTTTGTGTTATTGATTATAGTTTCTGCAATTCCTGAATCATTAGAATTATCATCGTCCTTGCTACATGATGTGATTGTGCTAACTGTAAGGAGTGTTAAGCCCCACACAGTTATGTATCGTATTATCTTATTCATTGTTTGTCTTTGGATGGTTGACTATGAAGTTTTAGCTTGTTTGAAGCAGACGGATTATGAGTAGACGTCTGTTCTACGCGTTATCCCGAATCTTTAGCTTTCTATGAAGCTTTATCCTATACAATAAACAGAGTAGTATTCGTTTCTGTTCTGTTGAAAGCAAAAGTGCGAGCAAACGTATATGCAACTACGTTTGTCCGCACTTTGTATGTAATAATGTCGAAGGGTATTATCGATTACTTCTTCAACTTACCGTAACGGCTCATGAAGCGGTCAACGCGACCTGCTGTATCGACAAGCTTACTCTTACCAGTGTAGAATGGGTGAGAGGTGCTTGAGATTTCGACTTTTACCACTGGGTAAGTTTCGCCTTCAAATTCTACTGTCTCTGAAGTTTTGCATGTAGACTTTGTAAGGAACATATCGCCGTTGGACATATCCTTAAATACGACGGGGCGATAGTTTTCTGGATGAATACCTTGTTTCATTTTGTTGTTATCTAATTGTTAATAATATACTTGTTGTAGTCTTTCCTTTAACTAAAAAGGATACAGACACTTTTCAGGGTGCAAAATTACGAATAATTCTGTAGGTAGCCAAATATTTTAAGCTGTTTTTTAGGCTCATTCGTCATTTCGAGTGATACAACTAAATATCTACGTTATAAACTTTAGCTTCCCTTTAGGTCATTTCGTAACCAATAAGTTTCCTTATACTTAGTAATTCCGTGTGCCATGAGCCTCCGCACCATTGGTGTTTACCATGCGCACCAGTGGTGCGGGGCTTTCGCACGTAGATAAGATAAGGGAACTTTACTTAACTTCTACGTCCTTGATTTCCCATGTACCAGCTGCAGATGTTCCATCACAAGTGTAGAGAAAACCTATGCGGACATTGCTTTGACCAGCATAAGCAGAAAGATTACATGTTGAAGTAACAAACTTCCAATCTTTAGCAGGATATGTAGAAACAGGGACATCATGCCAAGTTGTTCCGTCAGTTGATACTTGAACCTTGAAGTTGTCAGCTGCTGTTGTGAAGAAGTTTGCTGCAACTTGGAAAGTTAAGGTTGCTGATGTCTTTCCAACAAGACTAAACGCTGGTGACTCTAAGCGACTTTGTGCTGCATAATTGGTATTATTCTTATATGATGATGCCTTCATATAATTTTTTACTTGCATCATGCTTCCATACGAAAGAAAGGTCTGCTGGGAGTGTAATGTTATTGATAGTAAAGTTATCCATACCAGTCTCAAACTTAGCGGTAAGACCAGTAGCAGCAGGCTGAGGAGTAGAAGCACCACTGATAGAGATAATCTTATTGTTCTTGTCAATCTCCATGATAACCTTGCCCTGCTTATTGGTGAAGCCTTCAAGTTACCCTTAACAACTACCGTCTGACCAGCTTGAAGATCAGTCTTAGCAGCGAAGTCAGCACCATTGAGACCCTTACCAGAGAATACCTGGAGCGTCTTGTCTGTACCGTTATCAGAGATATAGTAAGTGATACTCTTATAGTTCTCGTTATAAGAAACGACCTCAGAGATAACACCCTTTACATAAGCCTCGCCCGTAGCAGTCTGGTTAGCCTGAATCTTTTGTACAGCTTCAGTAACAGTCCATGCAGAAGCCTCAGTATTCAAGTCAGCTGTTGGTGTTGGCTGAGCAGCCTTATTACCATTGAGAGAGTAGATATAGTTGCCCTGTGTGAACTCCTTCGTACCCTTGAAGTTTACAAGTTTACCATATACAACAACCTTATCGCCAGCGTTAAGTTTATCGCTTGCAGTGAACTTCTTATTACCAAGTGCATAGCCACGATATACAGTCAACTGTCCGTTAGTTGTTCCGTCGTCAGAGATAAGATAAGTAGCATTACCATAGTTGGCAGCATCAATCTCCTTAACGCTAACGATAGTACCAGAAACATATACATCCTTATCAAGGTTCTGACCAGCATCAATATACTTCAACGCTGCAGCAACGTTGAATGGGTCAGCCTCTGTACCAGTTCCAGCAGTAGGAGTGGTAGGTGTGTTTGTGTTGTTATTGTTGTTCTCTTCAAATGTAACACTGTATGGAGCTGGAACATCCTCACAGCTTGTGAAGACAGTTGTTGTCATAGCCAGCGCCATCATTGAATAAATAATCTTTTTCATATTCTGTATAGTTATTTGCTTTGTTAATTAATTGAGATAATCTTGCTATTACGTCCAACCTGTGGAGTTGATGTACCTTCGTAGAAATCCAAGGTACCAAGGATAAGAACCTTCTTTCCTACACTAATCTGTGAAGGGTCAGTGAACTTATCACCATTCAAGTACAAGCCACGGAACACCTGCAACTGGTCAGTTGTTGTACCATCGTTAGACAGATAGTAACGAGCATTACCATACTGAGTTGAAACCTCATCAATCTGTGAGATGATACCCTTGATATAGTAAGTGTTAGCATCCTTCTTATTCAACTTTGCATAAGCCAAAGCACGTGTGATGTCCAATGGGTTAGCCTGTGTACCATCACCCTTGCCAGGGAGACCCTTGAATGGATCAACCTTCTCTGCAGCCTTGATATCATCAAGAGAGCGGATGACAATCTCCCACTGGTTGTTGAAACGTTTGAAGATACCAACGATGTCAACCTTACCCGTTGGAACCTTGCTATTAGCGAATTTAGCAAAGTTACTATTATACACGATAACCTTTCTGCCATCCTGCTCGTTTAGGGTCCAGCTAACGCTACCCGCACCGCCATTAGCATCAGCGAAGGTATCAGTGACCTTGCTGCTATTGCTGCTCTTGAAACTTACGTTACGAATAATACCCAGCTTGCCGCCATCAGTATCGAGGTCCCAAGTTGTTGCGTTGGTACCAGAAGCAAACTCGGTAGGTTCAACCTTATTACCAGAAGAGAGAATCTTATAGTGCTGATCCCAAACAGTACGGCTGATACGTCCAATGGTTGTTGCACCAGAAGCATTCACAGAAGGAACACCAATCTGTGCCTGCTTGCCATAGTTGCCTACGTAAAGGTCCTTCAGACTTACCAAGACTTCCGTGCCGATAGGTAGTGCACCATGCAAACCACCCTGAGCAACACTAACGATAATAGCACCTGTTGCGTCCTGTAAAGCTAACTCCTGATAGATGTTACCAGCAACGTCAGAACTTGTAATGATAGCCTTTATCTTGATATCGTCTGTAACCTTAGCATAGCTGACGCCATCACGGTAATCTGTCGCAATATAGTTAGCAAACTTACTCTTCAGCTGAGCAATAGAAATGACATTCGTTTCGGTCAGTTCATTGTTGCCGTATGGCGCAGAACCTGTTTCAGCTGGCTCTGCGTAACTATCACCCATACAAGATGCAAAGAGTGCGCAGACAGCTGCCATTATTAAATATTTCAGTTTCTTCATAATCGTTTCCTGTATTTAGTTTTAGAATTTGTAAGCTACGTTCAACATACCATTGATACCATTCACGTAATACTTCTTAGGATTGCGGTAGAAGTCGTAAGCACGAGTTGTAGCAGCTCCAGTCGTCTTATTGACAGTATAGTTGCTGCGGCCCTGCTCATAACCACCACTTACAATCTTCTGATTGTTCAGTAAAGTTGGTAATCATCAAGTTGATTGACAAACTTCCATGGCGGAGATAAAGACTCTTGCCGATAGAAGCATCGAGCATAAAACCACCATGTCCCTTGCTCTGTGCATAAGGAGTATAGTTTCCATCAGCATCCATACCACCAAGAGCAGTACCCATTGTGCGGAGTGTGTTACCATAACGGAGGCTTGGAGCGTAAGAGAGGTAGATACGATCATAGTAGTTACCGCTCAAATCGATGAACCAACCACCCTTGTGATAACTGAGGATTGCACTGTAAACACTCAGAGGAGTGCTTGCTTCGTGCATATTCTTATTGTAAACAATATCCTTGTTATAAGTGCTCCTTGTAGAGTTCAAGTAGATAACATCAGCATTGTTAGCGTTCTTAGCCTCGCTCCAAGTACCGAGAGCCTTGAAGTTAAGGAAGCTTGTGAGCTTGAAGTCAAGACCCAACTCAATACCATAGTAATTCTTCTTCATGTTAGTCATGCTAACGTATGTGAAAGAGTTAGCATCATCAAAGTAGAAGTTCTGCCACTCGGTTACGTGTGTCATATGGTTATAGTAACCACTGAGGTTAGCACGGAGCCAACTACCAGAGTACTGATAGCTGAGTTCACTTGAGAAGATACGCTCATTGTGGAGGTTGAGAACGAAGTCATTGTTCATTTCAGGTGCTGAGAAAGCAGTATTTGCATTTGGTGCACGATGCTCATAACCCAACCGAGAGAGAACGCATTACCACCACCGAGGGTAACGGTAGCATTAGACTTCACACCACCTGTGAGGAAGTTAGCATCTTTGCCTTTACCAGCAGAGTTGTCAGCAAACATACCATTGCGCATGTTACCTACGCGATACATGTTGTCATAACCAACTCTACCAGCTACCATATAGTGAAGTTTGCCGATAGTTTGTGCATAATTAGCCCAAAGTTTAGCACGGCGTACGTTGATATTATAGTCGTAACCGAATGTATCACCCTCATACACGAGCTTACCTAAACCCAAAGTACCGGTTGTATTAATGTCATACTGAACACGTGGGTCAGCTGCAGCGTAGGTTCCGAGCGCATAAGTATTGATATTATGGAAACTCTTTGCACCCAAGAGATCCTCCATTGTCTGATAGTGACGAGCTAAAGTCTGACCGAGTGAAAGCCCAGCATTAAACACCTTGTTCTTACCAAGATGGTTAGTAAAGGTAGAAGAAAGTGTCGTTGTCATTGCATCATTGTGCTTAGCCTGCACGTAGTAAAGTGCATCCTCGCCGTTGGCTGCAGCCTGGCGGTTAGCATAGTAAAGTCGATCCCACTGAATCTGGCGGTTCTCCTTATTGCCCCACCAGTTGACAGCTGTCTGCCAATCAGAGAAAGCCTGTGCTGTACGATAGCGTGCATCGCTCTTGATCCCACACGTCATAGTAGCTACTTGGAAGGTTCTTCCAGTAGTCAGGCTGTGGGTTTTCGCTGTTGTTATAGTTTAGCTTAGTGCTCTTATACATAGAATACTGAGCAAAAAGACTTGTTGTCAACTTCATCTTCTTATTGATATCCCAATCCCAAGTGAGGATAGCAGAAGGTGCGAAGTCGTTAACAACGCGGCTATTGCGCTTGTGACCATTCTGATAACCCCAATATGGGTTGTACTGATAGTCGTTAGCAAGCCAGTAAGCCTCGTCAGTACTTGCGCCCTGTGTAGAACGCTCAGTAGGGTTACCCCATGTAGACAAAGCTAAAGAATGACCATTGTTCCACTTCTTCTGAACACCGAAGTAGTAAGACAATGAGTTATAGAAAGTACCCTCAACGTAACCACGGTTAGCCCAACGATAAGCGACGCTGGCAGCAATAGCCCAGCCCTTAGCGTTGAATCCACTCGCATAGTTGTACATACCACGAAGGGTATAGTTACGGTTAGCAGCAGAAAGCGTAAGGCGATGTCCGCCAGCCATTGAACCAGCACGGAAGTCATAGTTGTTACTTCCAGCCAAGGCAGTTATTGAGAAGTTGTTATTCTCAAAAGGAAGTGCATAGTCAATGTTACGTGTCTGCTGGTTGATACCACCTACCATAGAGTATCGGAACTGTCCGCTTTCCATATCGTTCATGGGTGCACCATTGATATAAACATCGTTATATTTCTGGTTCAGAGCACGGTAACGGAACCGCATGGGCGAATACAAGAAACCCACTTGTGAAGCATAGACGTTACTGTTTGAGTTGAGAATCGTTACATTTTCGTTCATGTCATTGTTCTCACCTAACTGCGCTTCAGTGAAGGTGAACGCCGATTCATCCATAGCGTTGGCCGTCTGCGCCTGCTGGTTCGTCTTTGTGTCGGTATTCTGTGCGACCACCATAGACGAACTGCATAGTGCTAAAACGGCAAGTTTCAGCTTTTTCTGCATAGTTGATTACATTAAATAGGTGTTATACTATAGACTGCAAAGTAACGAAATAAATTTGGAAATAGAAAGTCTTTTTGATGAATTTTTTTCGAGAATTATGCGTAAATGTCGGATTATTTACCGATATTTTGCAAACTAAACGTGACTGTGTCCAGGATTCAGTTATAGGCTTTGTGTGTCTATACTTAAAAAGTCGAGTACATATCAGCTTATGCTTTTGTTTTCGTATTCTTGCTGATTCCCAGGGTACTATAAGTCTTTGTTTAGACGCTCTGATAAAAAAACAACAACATTAAAAATAATGAGAAAGTTACTATTAGTTCTTTTTCTGTGCCGTTCTTTTCGGTACGTCAGCTTCAGCCCAGAAGAAGTTTTCTGTTTATGCTATAGGCTTTTTATAATGTAGAAAAACTTGTTTGATACAACACATGATGAAGGGAAAAACGACCACGATTTCACGCCGACTGGTAGTTATCAGTGGAACGAGATGAAGTATAGTCATAAGTTGCATAACATGGCATCGGTATTGGCAGAGATGGGTACAGATGTTCTTCCAAATGTTGGTTGTGCGGTTATTGGCTTGGCTGAGGTTGAGAACGACCACGCAATGCGTGACCTCACAGCACAGCCAGAGTTGGCGAAACGTGGCTATAAGTATGTACATATCGAAGGTCCCGACCATCGTGGCATCGACTGCGCCTTGATTTATAACCCAAAGCTCTTTACCGTAAGAGATACAAAGTTGGTACCTTATGTTTATGATTTACCAAAGGACAGCACTCGTGCTACACGTGGCTTCCTTACTGTAAGTGGTACATTGGCTGGCGAACATGTGACCATCATTGTGTGCCATTTACCAAGTCGTGGTGCAGGTTCTTACTATCGTGAGTTGGGTGGTAAGCAGGTAAAGGCATTGAAGGACTCACTTCTTCGTGAAGACCCAAAGGTGAAGGTGCTTGTAATGGGTGATATGAATGACGACCCAACGAATAAGAGTATACATGAATGTCTGTCAGCAAAGGGCGAAATCAACGAGGTTGGTGCAAATGATATGTACAACCCTTGGTATAATGTCCTTGTAAAGGAAGGAACAGGAACCTTGCAGTATCAGGGTAAATGGAATCTCTTTGATCAGATTATCATGACTCCTAACTTGCTGAATAAGGATGGTAAGAAAGACTTTCAGAGTTGAAGTTTTGGAAGAACCAAATCTTCCGTCGTGATTATCTCTTCCAGGAGTCAGGTAAGTATAAGGGTAATACCAAGCGAACCACTGCTGGTGGTGTGTGGCTCGATGGTTATTCAGACCACTTACCAGTTGTAACTTACTTTGTTAAACAGCAGTAAAGATTATTAGGCTTATTAGCCCAATTAGCCTAATAAGCCCAATTTGATAATAAAACAATGGAAATAGAAACTCATCCTTTTGAGCCGTGGCTCCCATCCAATGCCAAATTGTTGCTGTTAGGAACCTTCCCACCAGCACCAAAACGTTGGTGTATGGAATGGTATTACCCTAATTACACGAATGATATGTGGCGTATCTTTGGTCATATCTTCTTCGGTGATAAGCAGTACTTTGTGGATGAAGAAAAGAAGACCTATAAGCTTGATTTACTAAAGCCCTTCTTAAAAGAGAAGGGCATAGCTATCTTCGATACTGCCTTACGTATTTATCGTACAACAGGAACGGCATCTGATAAAGACTTAGAAATCATTGAGCGTGCCGACCTTGATGGAATGCTTCGTTCATTGCCAGAGTGTAAGGCTGTGTTGGCAGCAGGTCAGTTGGCTACAACGGTCTTTACAGAGCATTATGGTATTGATGCGCGAAAGATGAAGATGGGTGATCGCAAGGAGTTTAGCTTTGAGGACCGGACATTATACCTTTATCGTGAGCCAAGTAGTAGTCGTGCTTATCCGATGAAGGTCGAGAAAAAGGCAGAGTATTACGAAAGGATGTTTAGGGATTTAGGGATATTAGGCTAATAAGGCTAATTGGGCTAATAAGGCTAATAAGCCCAATAATAAGAATAATAAAATCAACCAATATGAAGGATAAAATAACTATTATAGGAATAGCTGGTGGTACTGGTTCGGGAAAGACCACCGTAGTGAAGAAAATCGTAGAGAGTCTTCCTCCTCATTATGTGGCTGTTGTGCCGTTGGATTCTTATTATAATGATACGACAGAACTTACCGATGAAGAGCGCAAGGCAATCAATTTCGACCATCCAGATGCCTTTGATTGGAAACTACTCATTAAGCAGGTGAATGAGTTGCGTGAGGGAAGAGCTGTTGAACAGCCAACATATAGTTATATTCTCAGCAATCGTTTGCCAGAGACAATTCATGTAGAGCCAAAGCCTGTAATCATCGTTGAGGGTATTATGGCATTGAGCAACAAGCGTCTGCGTGATATGATGGATCTCAAGATTTTTGTTGATTGTGATCCTGATGAGCGCCTTATCCGTAATATTCAGCGTGATACGATAGACCGTGGCCGTACGGTTTCAATGGTTGTTGACCGCTATCTGGAAGTGTTGAAGCCGATGCATGAGCAATTTATCGAGCCTACTAAGCGTTATGCTGACGTGATTATCCCACAGGGAGGCGAGAATGTAAAGGGTATCAACATTCTCTGTAAGTATATCGAAGGCTTAATGCCAGAGGGTTAAGAATAAGTAAAGACAGGTGAATACCTGTCTTTTTTATTAAGGATATTAGGCTAATCAGCCCAATTAGGCTAATCAGTCTAATAAAAAAAAGCGACAGCATCAAGGGATAACCTTTAATGCTGTCGCTTTTATATTGGAATCTTTGTTTTATCTGATTCTGTCAGCTGCTCTTACCAAGGCTTCATCAGCAAGGATAGAGTGGCGTGCAAGCCACAAGAGGATGAAGGCTACGAGTGGAAGACAGGCTGCAAACTTTATGTGGAAGTCGAAGCCAGTCATCAGTACTTGGCTGAACACACCATAAACCACATACCAACCAATAATCATTAACATGGAGAACGTACAGAAACGAGCCTGACGCTTGCGGTTATGATAGTCGAAGATGGCGAAGAGGTTGATAGGACAAGTTACTAAAAGAATAGCAAACAACGCCCATACGTTAAAGTCCTTACCACCGTTAGCATCGCTTATCCAGAGATTCATTAACATGCTCTCTGCACCCATACCCTTTTGGCTCAAAAGCTACCTACAGGTAGACAGAGACACGCAATGGTAGTAAGCAATGCAAGAAACAGGAATACAGTTTGTTTCCTTTGTATCATAATTTAATCTTCTTCCTCGTTCAGAGCATCCTTAGAAGGATCGCGCCAATAAACGTCACCATCGATGAACTCCTGAGTAGCCAACAATGTTGGCTTAGGTAGTTTCTCGTAGTAACGGCTAATCTCAATCTGCTCACGGTTCTCGAATACCTCGTCAAGAGAATCGTTATAAGAAGCAAACTCAGCAAGTTTCTTACTCAAGTCCTGCTTAATTTCAACCGAGATTTGGTTTGCTCTCTTTGCTATGATAGCAACACTCTCATAGATGTTACCAGTATCTTTCCAAAGTTCCTGAACATCTCGGGTTACCGTGTTTGACGGTGCTTTTGACTTCTTGTAATCCATTCTAATTGTCTATATTTTATAAGTCTGTTATTCTTTAATCTTTTGTATATTGCTTACACTTCTTGATATATTCCTCAGCTGTCTTACGTTCCTTTGACTCTGGGTACTCGTTGATAAATCCGTAGCACTCGTCTTCAGCATCCTGAAAACGTTGTACCTTCTTCTCCTCAACACTCATTTGAGCCAATTCAAACTTACTCTTCATAACAAGGATAGCGAAGTTCTCGCGTAAGTCGCTATAAGGATAATCATTCAAAGCATTCTGTGCGGTGATGATACAAGCCTCATAGTTATTACCACCACTGGTGCAGTTACCAAAGTAAGAGCCAAGGTTATAATATAACTTTGCATTGAGATACTCCTTGCGGACAAGCTTATCCTGCAATGCAAAGAGTCGCTGCTGAGCAGTTTCTTTCATCTTGCCATTTGGGAAGATGTCCAAATACTCTTGGAAAGCTGCGATGGCTGCGACGGTAGGAGTCTGGTCAAGACGTGGCTCAGGGGTTCCTTCAAAGAGACTCTGCCCAATGTAAAAGGATGCCATTTCAGCATACTGACCACGTGGGTAAGTCTGGTAATACTTCTTGAATGTCTCTGAAGCAGCTTGATAATCCTTCAAGCAATACTCCGCCATAGCGAGCATATAGAGACATTCCTGTGCGTTGTCAGTACCTTTCTCGATTGTCACAAGGTCTTGCAAAAGGGGGCACAGCAAAGCCATACTTCCCCTTTGCAAAGCATTCCTTTGCAAATTCGTATTTATAATCGTTGTTAGTTGTCTTGTAGACTTGATTATATTCGTGTGCGCAACTTGTCAATAGCAAAACAGCGCAAATGCCAATGAGAATTCTTTTCTTCATAATTTGACTTTGAACTGCAAAGTTACATATTATTCTATAAATACGCAAAGGAGGTCCGCTTTTTTAGCAAAAAATCACTATTAATTATATACTATCAGCGCTTTTTTGTATCTTTGCATTCAAAGATTGATTCACTTGACGTATAGAAAATGAACTTCAAATTAACATCGAAATATAAACCGACAGGCGACCAGCCGGAGGCAATCAGAGAACTTACAGACGGATTAGAGCGTGGTGATAAGAGTCAAGTGCTCTTGGGTGTGACGGGTTCGGGTAAGACGTTTACGGTTGCGAACGTGATTGCGAATGTCAATAAACCCACACTTATCTTGTCGCATAACAAGACTTTGGCTGCACAGCTTTATGAGGAGATGAAGGCTTTCTTCCCCGATAACGCTGTGGAGTATTATGTCTCTTATTATGACTATTATCAGCCAGAGGCGTATATGCCTGTGACGGATACCTATATTGAGAAAGATCTTGCGATTAATGACGAGATTGATAAGTTGCGTTTGTCTGCTGTATCTTCTTTGTTGTCAGGTCGTAAGGATGTTATTGTCGTGTCTTCCGTTTCGTGTATCTATGGTATGGGAGCACCGATAGCCATGAAGGAAAAATGTCATCTCCATCAAGAAGGGACAAGTCATCGATCGTAATGATTTTTTAAGACGATTGGTTGATGCACTTTATATGCGTAATGACATCGAACTACAGCGTGGAAACTTCCGTGTGAAGGGTGATACGGTGGATATTGCAATGGCTTATAACGACAATGTTCTGCGTATTACGTGGTGGGATGATGAGATAGACTCAATCGAAGAGGTGGATGCTGTCGATTTCATCGCCTTGCTACCTTCGATGCTTACGAGATTTACCCAGCCAATCTCTTTGTTACGTCTAAGGAACAGACCGAAGGAGCTCATCTCGTCAGATACAAGATGACTTGGTGAAGCAAGTTGATTTCTTCACCGAGATAGGGGATAACATCAAGGCACAACGTATCAAAGAACGTGTGGAGTATGACATAGAGATGATTAAGGAACTCGGTCATTGCTCTGGTATTGAGAACTATTCACGCTATTTTGATGGTAGAGAGGCGGGAATGCGTCCTTACTGTTTGTTAGACTTTTTCCCAGAAGATTACTTGATGGTGATAGATGAGAGTCAGTGAGTGTACCGCAGATTTCAGCGATGTATGGTGGCGACCGTGCCCGAAAGAAAAATCTTGTGGAATATGGTTTCCGTCTTCCTGCGGCCTTTGACAACCGTCCGCTTCGCTTTCGAGGAGTTTCATGATTTGATTCATCAGATTATCTATGTGTCGGCTACTCCAGCTGACTTTCGAGTTGGCTGAATCAGAAGGTGTTGTCGTTGAACAGCTTATTCGTCCTACTGGTTTGCTCGACCCAGAAATAGAGGTGCGCCCATCAGAGAATCAGATTGACGACTTGATGAATGAAATCGTTATCCGTGCAGAGAAAGAAGAGCGTGTGTTGGTGACGACACTGACCAAACGAATGGCAGAGGAGTTGACCGAATACCTGCTGAACCACGATATCCGTACGGCTTATATTCACAGTGATGTTGCCAGTTTGGACCGTATCAAGATTATCAACGACCTCCGTGCGGGTGTCTATGATGTCCTCGTGGGTGTCAATCTCTTGCGTGAGGGATTAGACTTGCCAGAGGTTTCATTGGTTGCTATCCTTGATGCTGATAAAGAAGGTTTCCTCCGCAGTCATAGAAGTTTGACACAAACGGCAGGACGTGCGGCTCGTAACGTGAATGGAAAGGTGATTATGTATGCTGATAACATCACAGAGAGTATGCAGAAGACCATCGATGAGACGATGCGAAGACGTACGAAACAGCTGAAATACAACGAGAAACACAATATTACTCCGACACAGATTGTCAAAGCAATTAAGGGTACACTGCCAGTGGGTGGTGAATCGAATCTCACCGCACAGACAGCTTCTATCGGTAGGAATGTCGGACAGGCATACGTTGAACCAAATAATGGTGTCCTCTTTGCTGCTGACCCAATTGTTGCGAAGATGAGTAAAGCACAGTTGGAGAAGAGTATTGCTAATACAACTATCCTCATGAAGCAGGCAGCAAAAGACCTCGACTTCCTACAGGCAGCGCAGTATCGTGATGAGATAATACGTTTGCAGAAGGAGTTGGAGGGAAATAAACAAGACAACAACCCCAAGCAACCAGCCAGCCAATCAGTTAGAACCAGCCCTTCTGACCCCTCCCCAAAGGGAGGGGAGTGATTAGCGAGATACCCCTGAAGTTTTAAATGTATAGATAGTAGCCTCATTTCAGCCCCTCTCCAATTGGAGAGGGGAGTAAAATGCGAGATACCCCATATCTTAAATGTAAAAAGAGGGATAAAAGATGGTCGAAAAAGTGTTTGTTTAGCTCGTTTGCTTCGTGTTTTTATGTCATTGCTGAGGGTTGAAAAAATATTACAAGATTTTAGGTAAAGGGTCCCTAATATAGGTGAAAAATATGTGTAAAAAGTAAGTTTGTAACTGTTAGTAAATCAGTATGTTATAAAACTGCTTTTCAAAAGGTGCTTAATTGGACTTCAAAAGGGCGTTAGTAAGGGTCTTAAAGGGCACCTTTTGCAAGCCAATTGGGCGTCTTTAAGAAGCCAAAAGAGCATGTTTAGGAAAGTGGGATATGAAAAATATAGGACAAATTATGCCTCTATAAACATTCGTTCTTTTGTTACTTTGTCTTTTCATTACCCTATTTTTGTTCTTTTGTTACTTTGTCTTTATCTTATTCTGTCTTACATTATCCTGTCTTCTGTCCTTCTACTTTGTCTTTGCATTACCCTGTTTTGTTCTTTTGTTACTTTGTCTTTATCTTATTCTGTCTTACATTATCCTGTCTTCTGTTCTTCTATTTTGTCTTTGCATTACCCTGTTTTGTTCTTTTGTTACTTTGTCTTTATACTTATTCTGTCTTACATTATCCTGTCTTCTGTTCTTCTGTTACTTTGTCTTTTCATTATCCTGTCTCAATAAAAAAAGATAAAAACTTACTGAAAGGTTCGATAAAGCAAACAATAATTTGTATCTTTGCTTGTTAAATTGTCATTAGATAAAAGTTTGAACATATGAAGAAATTTTTGATATTCTTGTTTATGTGCCTTCCAATGATGGCTGCGGCACAGACTACGCTGACTCCAGAACAGAAGTTGGAACAGGCACAACGCCAGTTAGAGGAGGCTAAGGCTGCCTTGGAACAGGCGAAGGCAAACGCTGCAAAAGCGAAGGCTGAGGCTGAAGCAAGAGCCAAGAAGGAAGCTGAGGATAAGGCGAAAGCAAAGGATATAGAAAAGAAGATTGCTGATATGAAGGCTGAGGCTGAACGATTGTCACGTGAGGCTGAGGCACCCAGTGAGGCTGCTAATAAAGCTCAGACGACTACGGTAGCACCAGCAACAAAGGCTGCGGCAACCACTACAAAGGCTGTTAGCAACGCTTCATCAGATGCGTGGGTTGTTCCAACAACGCCAGCGACTGCTGCAGCACGTGCAAATAAGAACGTGAGTACAGACACTAAAGCAAACAAAGACCTTTATCTTCAGAAGGGTATCATACCAGAGGTGAACGGTCAGGTGGTATGGACTGAAACATTCAATGTACCCGGAGCAACTGCTGACGAACTCTATGACAAGGCGTTTGCTTATCTTACAGAACTCACACAGGGCGACAATCAGTTGAGTGGTAGTAAGGTTGCCTTGGTGAACAAGGGTGAGCATAGTATTGTGGCAACGGTACGTGAGAAGTTGATTTTCTCATCTTCGTTCCTCTCATTAGACTATACGCAGTTTAACTATGTGCTTCAAGCAACTTGTCGTGATGGACAGGCAACATTGACAATGAACCGTTTGACTTATCGTTATGATGTTCAAGGCAATGTTTCTGACCTATCGGCAGAGCAGTGGATTACCGATAAGTATGCTGTCAATAAGAAGCAGACCCGTCTCTTGCCTGTATCTGGTAAGTTCCGTCGTGCTACTGTTGACCGTAAGAATAGTATCTTTGAAGGCTTCGCTCAGGCATTGAAGTAAGACAAAGAAGGGATATACTTTTGGGTGTGTCAGTGGTGATGGGTAGGGATAACGACCTTATGTACGTTTGTTCTTTGCCTATTCTAATGCGCTGAATAAAGCGTTAAATCAAAGCCGCTGGCAAATACTTTTAACACAATAAAGAATAGAAAATGGAACTACAGAATAGTACGGCACGTCGTCCAGAGCGTCGTCGTCATAAACGTGAGACAGAAGATAGGTTTCTTCCTATCCGCCAGTGGCTTAACATTATCTTTATGTTAGGTGCGCTTGTTGGTGTGATTGTCTATTTCTTAACCGATAACACTACGACTGGTACAATTATTATTCTTGTTTCGATGGTCTTTAAGATGGTCGAAAGCGTACTCCGTTTTATTCGTTAAATGAAGAAACTTACTATCTTATTTTCCCTTTTTGTGTTAGTGGCTAATGCTGCTATGGCACAGACAGACGGCACCACTCCGTATGATGATGGTACTTTCACGGCTGATGGTTATAGAAACAATCGTAACATAGGACGTTCGGATTCTATACAAAGTGAGCACAAGGAGATACCACGTGGCTTGAAGGTGTGGACGATTGATGAACGTTTCGGTGACCGCAAAGCTGCTGTTCCCGATACGTTGTCGTATATGTATATGAATTCTAACCTCACTTACGGAAAGCGAGGGGAGTATAACACCTTAGGAAACTTGGGTTCTCCACGTCAGAATCGTATCTTTATTGATCGTCCTGCCACGTCAGAATTCTTCTTCCTCGACCCGTATGATATGTTTATCGTACAGCCAAACAACTTCCAGTTTACCTCAACCCTTTCGCCAATCACGGTTCTCTCTTATAATACCGCTGGTAACAGAAACAACGGAGAAGACCGATTTAAGGCAATCTTTGCGGTGAATGCGGGTAAGGAGTGGGGCTTTGGCTTTAAGTTTGATTACCTTTATGGACGTGGATATTATAGCAGTCAGAGTGCTTCTCACTTCAACTATTCAATGTGGGGAAGCTATTTAGGTGAACGCTATCAGGCACATTTGCTCCTTTCTTTGAATCATCAGAAAGTCGCTGAGAATGGTGGTATTGCCAATGATGCCTATATTACGCATCCAGAATCATTCCGCGATAGCTATAGCGAGGAAGAGATTCCAACCATATTGAAGCAGAATTGGAATAGAAATGATAATCAACATGTGTTCTTCAATCACCGTTATAGCCTCGGTTTCTTCCGTAAAGTGCCGATGACGGAAGAGGAGATTAAGGCAAAGCAGTTTGCTCTTAAATCTCAGAAAGCACAAGAAGCACAGCAGGATAAAGAGAAGGCTCGTCGCCGTGCAAAGGCAAAGGGCGAGAAGTTTGATGAGGAAGCTTACGATAAGGAGAAGCGTTCTGCAGGCCGACCAGATGATGCTGTCATCGCTGGTGATGTGTCACAAGTGAAGACAACAGCAGACAATGCGAATGCCAATGAGCGTATGACGGTTAATTTGGAGGACTCTACTCAGATGGCAAACCTCAAGAAACAGGATGCTTTGGCTAAGGATTCCACTCAGAAATGGATGAAGGACGAGTATGTTCCTGTGACGAGTTTCATTCATACAGTGCGTTTCGATAATTACCGTCGTATCTATCAAGCATACGAAACTCCGACTAATTTCTATGCGCAGAACTACTTTAACTATGGTACTGCAGCCAATGATTCGATTTATGATACGACAAAGCACTGGTCATTGAAGAATACCTTTGCTGTCGCTTTGCTTGAGGGATTCAACAAGTGGGCGAAGGCTGGGCTGAAAGCTTTCCTTTCCTATGAGTTGCACCATTATGCTCTTCCTTCAATGATAACGCCAAGTGGGAGTACTGTTGCCTTCTATAATGGTGATAAGACATGGAACCAACATGACATTTCTGTCGGTGGTCAGCTGTTGAAAACACTCGGTAAGACGTTCCATTATGATGTTAGTGCTGAGGCTTGGTTGGCTGGAAGTAGGGCAGGGCAGGTTCATGTTGATGGTCATGCTGACCTCGGTTTCCCTCTTTTGGGTGACACAGTTCAACTCGCTGCAACAGCTTTCTTCCACCGTTCTGCTCCATCCTTCTATATGGGTCAGTACTATGGTAAGCATTATATGTGGGACAATAACCTCAATCAAGAGATACATTCTCGCATCTTGGGTGAGTTCTCTTTGAAGAAGACACGCACCAAGTTGCGTGTTGGTTATGATGTTCTTAAGAACTATACCTACTTTGGTATACAAAACGACCGCATCCAAAGCGGTGATAACTACCTTGTACAGCATAACAACTTGAATGTTCGTCAGTCCAGCAGTCCTATCAACTTGCTGACTTTACAGCTACAACAAGACTTCCGTTTGGGTATCTTCAACTGGCAAAATGTACTGACATTCCAGAAGTCAAGTAAGGCAGAAATACTCCCAGTACCAACATTTAACGCATATAGTAACCTGTTTATACGATTCAAGATAGCACGTGTGTTGGATGTTGACCTTGGTGTTGACGGTCGTTACTTCACAAGTTATTATGCGCCAGAGTACATACCTGGAATCGGTGCTTTTGGTATACAGGAGACCGATGCGAGCCGTACAAAGATTGGTAACTATCCACATTTGAATGCTTATGCTAACTTCCAGTTACAGCATACTCGCTTCTATGTGATGTTCACGCATGTAAACAGTGCTGATGGGGGTAGGTATTTCTATACGCCTCACTATCCATTGAATCAGCGTGTATTGCAGTTTGGTATCAGCTGGAACTTCTTTAACTAATCGTTTAGACATTCAAATACGTGATTTCAGAGAATGACAAGATAAAGACCAACAGTCTTTCTGCATGGGTACTTGCTGCGCGTCCGAAGACGCTCACAGGTGCAATGGTACCTGTAATGATAGGAACTGGTTGGGCTTGGAAACTAAGTGGCGGAGAGAACTTTCGGGTTGTCCCTGCCATTCTTTGTTTTCTCTTTGCCTTTCTGATGCAGATAGACTCCAATTTCATCAATGACTACTTCGATTGTTTGAAAGGTAATGATGATCGTGCCACTCGTTTAGGTCCGAAGAGGGCTTGTTCTGAGGGCTGGATAACTCTTCCTGCCATGCGCATAGGACTTGTTATCACTTCGTTGTTAGCTTCTCTTGTTGGTATTCCCCTCATCTTCTTTGGTGGTTGGGAAATGATACTTGTTGGTGCTGCCTGCGTTCTCTTTGCCTTTCTCTACACCACTTACTTCTCTTATCTTGGCTTAGGCGATGTCTTGGTACTGGTATTCTTTGGTATTGTACCCGTCGTTTTCACCACCTATGTCATTCTTCCTGATCATTCTCAAGCCCTGTGCTTTGAGGTTATTATGTCGGGTGTTATTTGCGGTTTGGTGATAGATACCCTGCTTGTTGTCAACAACTACCGTGATAGAGAGAATGATAAACGTGACGGAAAGATAACCCTCATTGTGAGAATAGGCGAGAAAAAGGCAGAAAAGCTGTACTTAGCATTAGGTCTTATGACCTATCTTCAGATGCTTCTCCTTATCTTTTTAGGAGAGAGAGACAATCTCCTTTCCTTTATCTTCTTGTTTGTTATCTTCATACCTTATGGTATCATGCATTACAAAACAGCCATGCAAATGAAGCAAATAAAGAAAGGTAAGGAGCTAAATATCATCTTGGCGCAAACCGCTCGGAACATGCTAATCTATGGTATAGCAACCACGATCGCATTAGTTGGTTTATAAACCCGCTTTTAAATTCCCTCACCCAATATCTCACTTCATCATCACCCAACATTCATCACCCCTCACCCAATATCTCATTTCATCATCACCCAACATTTATCACCCCTCACCCAATATCTCATTTCATCATCACCCAACATTCATCACCCCTCACCCAATCCCTATGTCCCAACCCAACCTCGAACTAATGAACTTTGTGGAGCGACAGATACTCCCACGTTATAATGACTTTGGAAAGAGCCATGGACTCGGACACGTGCAGCGTGTCATTAAGAGTTCACTTGCTTTGGCAGCCGTAACGGGTGCCGATGTGAATATGGTATATGTCATTGCCGCCTATCACGACCTTGGTATGGCAGGACCACGAGCCATTCATCATATCACCAGTGGTAAGATTCTCATTGCCGATGCACGACTCCGAAAATGGTTTTCTGCCGAGCAGTTGAAGATTATGAAGGAGGCTGTCGAAGACCATCGTGCAAGTAGTTCACGTGTACCACGTAGCATCTATGGTAAGATTGTTGCTGAGGCTGACCGTGACCTTGAGCCAGAAGTCGTCTTCTCACGTGCCATTCTCTATGGTATTGAGAACTATCCAGAGAAGAATGATGAACAGATGTGGCAACGTTTCCGCGACCACATGAAAGAGAAGTATGGTCGTTCTGGCTATCTGAAACTATGGATTCCCGGCTCACCGAATGCAAAGAATCTTGAAATAATCCGCAAGACGATTGACAGTGAGGCGGAGCTAAGAAAGGTGTTTGACCGCATCTATCAGCAGATACGTGAACAAGACGAAAAGAACTAACAAAATACAACTGAAATGACGAAAGAAGAATTGATGCGAAGAGCTATTAAACTCTCTGCCGATAGTGTACGTAATGGGGGCGGTCCATTTGGTGCTGTTATTGCTCGTAATGGTGAAATCATTGCAGAAGGAAGCAATGGTGTGACCATTTACAACGACCCAACAGCGCATGCGGAAGTCTCTACAATCCGCAAAGCGTGTCAGAAATTGAATACCTTTGACCTCAGTGGTTGCGAAATCTATACCTCTTGCGAACCCTGTCCTATGTGCTTTGGCGCTATCTATTGGGCTCACCTCGATAAGATCTACTATGCCAACGACCGCAAAGATGCTGCCGACATTGGTTTTGATGACGATTTCATCTATCAGGAGATAGCCGTGCAACCGCAATATCGCAAGAAGCCATCAGAAATCCTTTTTGCGCAATGAAGCGTTAGAAGTCTTTAAGCAATGGACAGCAAAGACGGATAAAACAGAATATTGATATCCTCTAACGATAAGTCAATGTAAGCATACTGCTGTTTATATTGACCTTTTTGTTTATGAAATACTTACTACGAATAAACTTTTTAGGTGATGAAGAGAAGAGTATTAAAGACGAGGAATATAATACTTTTTATCACAGTGTTCCTTTCAACGTTGATGATAGAATTCATCTTAGTATTCCTACAAGGCTGTTCTGATGGCGTAGGTCTTGCTTTTCGATATAGATAAACAAGCTTTCGTTGTGGAGCAAGGTTGTGTCTGTGGTGGCTGCTTATACTTTAGCGGTGAAGATGCTGCAGATGAGTTCTCTGTCATTTATAATAAGAATGTACACGCCTTTTTGGTATGATAGTTACAATCCATCTGTCCTTGAAATCAACAACCTCCCCACTTGTTGTAATGTTGTTTTACGTGAAGATACCTTGTTTCTTCGTCGCCTTCCTTTACGACCAAACACCTCCTATGAAGTTTACCGTATGTCAGGGTTGCCGCGGACTTCTCCCCTTACTATCAAGACCGACAAGCAGGGTAGGGTAGTCAGTGCAGGAAGAGGGCTACAATAAAATAATATTGATCGGTCAATAACTCCCACAAACCCCTGCCATTCGTATCTTATAATATCTGATTAAGCCTTGTCCTTACTCTTTTCTATTGATGTGTTGATGCTCCGCACATGTGGTGCGGATGCTTAGCACGTGTGGTGTTGATACTTAGCACCAATGGTGCGGAGTACTAAAAGCCTTGCTATATATTCTCTGTATGAAAACAACTTATGCCTAATATAATGCCATAAAAACGCTTTTTAGTTTACAGCCAGACACTTCAATGTTATAAAGCGGCTAAGGGTATTCCTATCTACCTTGCAAATTTTTGCTATTTTTCGATGAGAAATATCGTTTTTAGCAGTTCTGATATAGGAATCTCTTTGCCTGATAATTTATACTTATATGGCGAACATTTCCTATCTTTCAGGCATCCGAGGAACACTCTTTCTGCTCGTTTTCGTGCCAACGCCTCCTTTGTGCGCTGACTAATAAGATGGCTCAGTAGAAAAAAGGTGGGGAAATTTTCTTAATCCTTTGTACGACGATAAACGTGCTTCATGCAATATATATCTTGATAGAAAGTCAGACTGCTATCGCATGAAAGACTTTGGAAATGATGCTTATTCTGGAGATTGTTTTTGGTTTGCTGCCACAATGATAGGATTGGATGTTAAGAAAGATTTTGTTAAGGTACTTGAAACTATTATTCGAGACTTACAACTAAACATCTACATAGGAAAGCAAGAACGCTTTGAACAACGAGCTATGATAATGAAACCTCCTATTTCGCAACCAGCAGACCAACCAAAGTTAAAGGAAGAGAAGAAGTGGTTTAAACTAATAGAACAATCTTTTGGTATCGAGAAAATGAAATATTGGCAACAATATGGTATTGATTTCAATACCTTACAACGTTTTCATGTAAAGTCGCTTGCTCGTTATGAGTCTATCTCTAATCAAGGTAAGCCGTTTACATTAGGAGCGACACATGAAGAGCCGATGTTTGCTTACAATATGGGGACGTTTGTAAAGGTCTATCGCCCCAAAAGTAAACTACGCTTTCTTTATGATGGTGAGAAAGTGACCGATTATGTCTTTGGCTTCCAACAGTTGCCCAGTAAAGGAGATATCATATTCATCACTGGTGAAGAGAAAGATGTACTATCTTTATCTGCCCATGGTTTTAATACTATTTGTTTCAATAGTGAGACGGCAGAGATTCCTGAGAATATTATCGAAGGGTTACAGCTTCGTTTTCGACATATAATCATATTATATGACACTGATGAGACGGGAATAAGAGAAGCCAAACAACAAACAAATGCACTCATTCAATATAAGGTTTTGAGCTTGACCTTACCATTGCAAGGAATTAAGTCAGAGAAAGATATATCTGACTTCTTTGCCTTAGGAAATAATTCGAATGACTTGAAAGTCCTCCTTTCTGATATGTTTACCAATATGTATTCGCAGACAATGATGATATTAAAATCTTGTGAAATTGACTACGATAATCCACCTGACGCTTCAAAATCAGTTGTGGCAGTCAATGGTGTTCCACTCGGAACACAGGATAATCTGTTTTGTATCATAGGTGGAGAAGGAACAGGTAAGAGCAACTATATTTCTGGAATCCTTTCAGGCACACTTGGTTCGGAACGATTACAAGCTGAACAGACATTGGGATTAGAGATAACTGCTAACCCAAAAGGATTAGCAGTACTCCACTATGATACGGAGCAGTCTGAAGCACAGCTGCACAAGAACTGGGAAAGACACTTCGTCGTGCAGGAGTAAAGACTGTTCCAGAGTTCTACCATTCACTCTACTTGGCATCACTATCGCGCAAAGACAGGCTAAAAAAATCATTCGTGAGTATGGACTTGTTCTATCACAAGCATGGTGGTATCCATATTGTGGTAATTGATGGTATTGCTGACTTGATACGCTCAGCCAACGATGAAACGGAAAGTATAGCCATTGTAGATGAACTCTACCGATTGGCAGGTATCTACAATACCTGTATTGTCTGTGTGCTTCACTTTGTGCCTAATGGCATAAAGTTGCGTGGGCATATTGGTTCGGAACTTCAACGTAAGGCGGCGGGTATTCTCCCCATAGAAAAGGACGACAATCCTGAATATTCGGTCGTAAAGGCATTGAAAGTCCGTGACGGAAGTCTCATTAGATGTTCCTATGATGCTTTTCGGTTGGGATAAAACTGAAGACATGCACGTCTATCGTGGCGAGAAGTCGAAGGAAGATAAGGAAAAGCGCAAGACCGATGAACTCTTGCTTGTCATCAAATCTGCATTTCGGACCAAACTAAAGCTTTCATACCAGGAACTTTGTGAGGTGCTGATGCGTGAAATGGAAATCAAAGACCGAACTGCAAAAAAGTACATTGCATATATGAAAGAGCAGCGCATATTGACGCAAGATACAAGTGGAAACTATCAAAAAGGAGAACTATGCCATACTTAAACGAGACTTCAGAAACAGATTGGTGCAAACAATTGTTTGATAAACTAAGAACTGTCGAGAATAAACTCGACCAGCTACTTGTCCTGCAAGAGCAATCCGTCGATACAACTGTCCGTCCACCTTTGAAAACCGGAATATCTGGACATCATAGATGTTTCTATAATCTTGAAAGTTGAGCAAAAAGACTATCTATAACTGGTTTTGGGTGGGTAAAGATCCCATTTCTCAAAAGCTAATGGTAGGCTGCTGTTTCTTCGTGAAGAGATTGATAGTATACTGCGTAAGCGAGAGTGTAGGTAAATTCTCTCAAAAATTGGATCCTTCCAATATTCTTCTATTGTTCACTATTATTGAACAAAAATTAATTTATTGAACAAAAATATTTGGTAGTTTCGTGCTTGTTCATTATCTTTGCAGTGTTCAATATTATTGAACAAGTAATAAACAATGAACAAGTATGGGAGAAATACATATTATAGAACAGGCAGTAAGTGCAATGAAGCAACAATGGGGAGAAAGTGGACTCAATATCACCTATGATTTAACCCCACAAAGTAATCCTATACTTAAAGGACGAGTTAACATCATAGGAATAGACTTTCCTTGCCTTGTAGAAAACGAGGTGAATAGTATCAACATTGGCCGCATTCAGGATATGATAAAAGGGTGTGCTGAACTACAAAAAACTCCTATTTTGCTTATAGCACGATATGTTCAACCAGGTGTTTATAACATTTTACGAACGGCAGGCATTAATTTTGTAGATACTGTTGGTAACTATCAAATCCTATATACAAAAGGTAAGAAGTTGATTTTTCAACTTTCTCACACAGGTGAAAAAGCACCTATAGCGCTTAACAAGGCTTATCCAATCTTTCAAGAAGCGGGCTTAAAAGTCATTTTTTATTTGTTGCAAGATGTAGACAATGTGGGTAAAACTTTTAGGGAAATCAAAGAACAGTGCGATGTTTCGTTAGGTACTATAAAAAATGTACTTGATGAATTAGAAGCTCGAAAGTTTGTATTGACTACTAAAAGAAAGCGTATACTGAAAGACAAACGCAGGTTGCTTGACCTATGGGTGGAAAACTATCATCATGTTCTTAAGCCAAAACTTTTGGTGAAGCATTTTGCCTTTCGAGATGAACAGTCTAAAGCACAATGGGATAAAATAGTGTTGCCCGAAGGAATATGCTGGGGTGGAGAGTGTGCTGCTTATCAAGTAAACGGATATTTAACTCCACAAAAGTTTGAAATATATACCGATGTAGCTTGGGGTAATCTGATGAAAACAGGTGCCATGCGTGCTACAGAAGGAGAAATTACAATGTATCAGAAGTTTTGGAAAGGCAGTACAATGCCAATAATTCTTATTTATGCAGACTTATTAGGTGATGGCAATAGTCGTTCGATAGAAGCTGCAAACAAAATATTGAATGATGAGCTTTCAAATTTCAAGTAATAAGATAGACAATCCACTTTTGGTTGAACTATTAAGAACCGCCAGCGAATGTTTTAAAGAGGTAGGACAAGACTTCTTTGTAATTGGTGCAACTGCACGTGATATACTGATACAGCAATTAGTAGGCATTAGCTCTGGTCGAAAAACGAGAGATTTAGATTTAGCTATTGCTATCCCTAATTGGGAAAGTTCTTGACGAAATAAAACAGATGCTTTTGGCGCATGGTTTCACTAAGGATGAGAAAATGTATCAACGCTTCTATTATGGGGTTTATGAAATGGATATTGTTCCTTACGGAGATGTTGCAAAAGAAGATGGATATATTTATTGGCCACCAGAAGAAGATATTGCCATGTCTGTAAAAGGTTATGAGGAAGTACTAAAAGATGCTATAACCATAAGTATTGATAATGAATTTGACATCAAGCTAGCATCACTTCACGGACTTTTTATCCTAAAATTTAATGCTTGGTTAGATCGTAACCTGCAAACAAATAAAGATGCTGATGATATGGGGTTTATCATTGAGAACTACTTCATAGCCAACTTAAATAGGAGTGTGTACCAAGAAGTTTTTGATTGGGACGATTTTGATGAGTTTATTGTCGGTGCATATTGGCTTGCCAATGACATTGTAGGTTTTCTCCCCATAAAGTATTTATCCTATTATGAAAAATGCCTACAAAAGGAAATCGCAAAAGAAGAGGACAGTAGGCTTCTTCAACAAATACTGGACAGTAACTCAGTTCTTCAGTATGAGCAAGTTTTATATGCTTTCCAAAAAATGATAGAAGTTTTTAATAAGTTTACCCGATGAAAATATGTATTGCTTTTCAAAGCATAGCTGCTAACGAAATGAATGGAGACTTTATTCTTCAGAAGAAAATAGCAGGCGGAACTTTGGTTTTACTTGCTGATGGTATGGGAGGATTAGATTTTCCTGAACAGGCATCAAAAATCGTTTGTGAAGCAATCCTTGATTACTTTGAAAGTTACAATGCGTCTCGATCCCTCAAAGATTATTCAAGAGAGCTTAGAATATGCCGATAAAACCTACGCAAGGCATGCTACCAAAGAAAGTGTAAGATGGGTACTGCCCTCACGCTTGTGTATCTGACGGATAGCTTTCTCTATTATACTTCATTGGGGGATGTTCGTCTATATCATGAACACATTAATGGGACAATCACACTGCTGACGTCCGATGATGTAATCAACATTGGAGGTGAGAGTTACCTTACAGTCTGTATTAATGGAAGAGGGTACAGAAGTCCAATAGAAGTATATCAAATGTCAGTACAAACAGGAGATCGCTCTATACTTTGTAGCGATGGATTTTACAAACAATATAATGTAAGTGAGTACTTGCAACAGAGAACTTCACCACCTTTACAATGCACTTGGGAGATGACTGTTCTGTGGTTGATATTAATATAAAAATAAAAATGTTAGATTCTGGCAGCTATATATACTACCGAAAAATCTACTCTTCTATATATTGGAGAATTAGTACCTCCATTTTGGACGAAAATCTGGTGAACGACCATCCTCACTGTCTTCATGTATCTTAGATTGTTTATTATCTATTTGGTTAGGTAGTCCACTTATGGATATGGAATTGTCTTGTTCTACATCTCCTTTTGCCTCTTTATTGGTAGAAATTGTCAATGCAATCTTTCTGTCCAATTCAGCAGCTTCACTTTTAAGTGAGCGAAGCTCGTCCTCTTTCTTCCAAGAACTGTTGGCAATGTTGGTGTAAACTTCTTTATTGGCCACAACCTTTGCCATTTCCTTCTCATGCGACTCTATCACCTTTGGAATACGCTCCAAGGCGTTAATGAAGTTCTGACACGCAAAGTTTCGGGTCCGTAGCCAACTTACCGTTATTATAGGTATAGTAGATACCTCCTGCCCTTTCACAAAGAAGCGGTTCACCGAACAGTCGAACAAGTCTTTGGAAGTACTCTCTGTCTTGACCATTATGGAAAAACCATAAACTTCACCGATTTTGTTGTACTCGCCTTTGGTGCGTACTTTTTCGTCTATCTCCTGCAGACGGGCAGCAATGGCCTTGATATCGGTGCTGTCTTCTACACCTTTGATTGTCAGTTTATTTATAGGTGTACCTTCATCATCACGCTCCACACGCTGCTCAAATAGAGCTAAGTCAGATTGTGCCTCCTTGATTTTGTCCGTATGGAAGGATACAGAACTCTCAATCTCTGCCAGCTCGTCCGTTGCGTTGCTCCAAGTCTGAAGGTCGCCAAGGCGTGTCCAAATGATGGACCGCAACGGCACGTTGCTGGGCATTCACACCAGTACCCAACATAGAGGTAGAACCGAAAATAATACGGATATCTCCACGGTTCATCGCATCTACCATCGCCTTCTTTGCCTTCTCGTTCTTGCATTCCTGAATGAAGCGTATCTCGTAGGATGGGCTATGATAGTCTTCCACCAGCTTGCGCTTGATTTCCGAATAGACATTGAAGTTTCCACCGGGCTTATAAGTACCTAAATCAGAGAAAACAAACTGCGTACCTTTCTGAACATCGAACTTTTGGTAATAGTCATTGAGCATCTTAGCACAGTGGCTTGCCTTGTTGTCGATATGATCTGAGTAAGCATTTTCATCTATCATTCTGAAGTCAAGGCTCATCTTGCGGGCATAATCGGTAGCTAAGAATTAAGGGAAACAAAGGGAAATGCAGGGAATGTAACTATTTGAAATAGTATTATTTAGCTTATTCTTACTATTTTGAGGGTAAGCGAAAACGAGCATCAAACGGCAGGAGTTCCGTTACCAAATCGTAACCCATCAAGGGAAAAGCAAAAAGGGGTTACGAATTGAATGTAAACAACTGTGTCATAGTTTTTTATTCTTCATCTTTCATTTTTCTGCATCGCTCAGGAATACCTGTTCATCTGTACCTTTGCAAGCAAAGGAAATTTAGAAAAAACGACAGAAAAATGAAAGAAAACAAACTCAAAGTATCGTTCTTCGTTCAGGCGAAACGAACCGACAAGAAAGGACTTGTGCCTGTTATCGGGTGGATCTCAGTAGGCAGAACCCATTCTGACTTTTCTACCAAGTGCAAGACTCCGCTCACTCTTTGGGATAGCCGTAAGCAACGGCTCGTCGGCAAGAGTGCAATGGCTGTGTCCGTCAACCAGAAACTCGGTGAATGCACCGCACTCATCCACGCACGCTTTCATGAACTCAGTGAAAGAGAAGAATCTTTTACCGCCACAGACGTGAGGGATGCCTATCAGGGGCAAATCCACCGTCAGGCCTTGCTCTTGGAGAGTTTTGGGGAGTATCTCACACAGACAAAGGAACGTGTCGGTATCGACCGAGCCTTAAAGACGTTCAAACTCCGTACCTACCAACTCTCCCTGCTCCGTGAGTATGTGCAGAAGAAGCACAAGGTAAGCGACATTCCCCTTTCACAGTTGGACAAAGCCTTTATCGAGGGCTTCGAGTATTATCTCACTATTGACCGCAAACTGAAACGCAGCAGCATATCGAGTACCGTGTCTACTTTGCAGACCATCGTCCGCATGGCGGTGAAGAAAGGTGTGCTGGACTTCTATCCGTTCTTGGGCTACAGTTACGAGCGACCAAAGGGCGAACCGAGAAGCATTACGCAGGAAGAACTTGAGCGCATCATCGACTTGGAGATTGAGTGGGAGAACTACCGCATTGTCCGTGATCTCTTTGTCTTTTCCCTGCTTTCACAGGTCTGGCAATCTCAGATGTCCGCAATCTTCGGGAGGAAAATATCGTCTTGGAAGAGGGCGAACTCTGCATCAAGGGCAGGCGAATGAAAACCAAAACTCCGTATCGTGTACAGGTGCTTCCCCCTGCGCAGACTATCATGAATCGTTATAGAGGGATAAGGGCAGGCTTTGTCTTTGACGTTCCAACCACCGACGTTATCCTCAATGGTATGCACTATATACAGCGAAATATCGGTATGAAAACTCCGCTGACCTTTCACATGGCAAGACACACCTTTGCATCGCTTATCACACTCTCGGCAGGTGTACCTATAGAAACGGTGAGCCGTATGCTCGGACACACAAATTTGAGAACAACACAAATCTATGCAGTTGTTTCCTCCGAGAGAATCCATCGGGATATGCAGAAAGTACAACAACGCATACAAGATACATTCACCTTAAAACTTTGAAATCATGGCACGAAGCACATTCAAGACACTCTTTTATATCAACCGTTCCAAAGAGAAAAAGAACGGCAAATGCCCGATTATGGGACGCATCACCATAGATGGTGAGCAGGTGCAATACAGCACGGGCAAGGAAATCGCTCCCGAACTTTGGGACAGTCGTAAGGGACGATGCAAGGGTATAGGCGAAGAGACAAAAGAAATCAACCGCTATTTACAAAGCAAAGAGGAACAAGCCAAAGCGAAGTATCAAGAATTAGTCTGGCAACGTGGCTATATTACCGCTGAACTCCTCAAACGTGAACTTTTGGAAGAAGACAAGCCCAAAGGTTTTCTTATGGAGGAAGCCCAACTATTTATTGAGGAAAAGCGTCCTTGTGTGGGAATAACGGTAGCCAAGCCGACCTTTGCCAACTACATCTATGCAGCACAGCTTATCGAGTCCTATCTGCGTGAACGCTTGGAGCTGGAGGATATTCGATACGCACAGTTGGACTATGCCTTTATCGAGGGATTGGACTTCTACCTTAAATCAGAGCGCAACCTCTCCCTTGCCACCATTCAGATTGTAGTCATTTTCCTACGGAAACTCATCGGCATCGGGCAGCAGAAGAAATACATCCGCATCGATCCCTTTGTAGATTACAAGGCGGAACTACCACATCGAACACGCAGATATCTCACAACCGAGGAACTGCAACGAGTACTACAAACGCCCATTATTGACAAGCAGTTCGAGCGTGCAAGACAGCTCTTCCTTTTCTGTGCCTTTACTGGTCTGGCTCGTGTGGATATGCAACGGCTCAAACCGAAGCATATCATCCGTAATGCAGATGGTACAGAGGAAATCCGCATCAAAAGGCAGAAAACGGACGTGGAAGCCATCATTCCACTTCTACCTATTGCGAGGCAAATCCTTTCGCTCTATATCAAGGACAAGAAATCGGACGACTTGATATTCCCCAATCTTACAATAAGGAAAGCATCCTGTGCGTGTGTGAACATCGGGCAGATATGCCGGATAGATAAGGGCTTGACCTTTCACATAGCTCGCCACACATTCTCAACCACGATTTGCCTTTCCAATGGTATTTCGATGGAAACGCTCAGCAAGATGCTCGGACACAGCAATATAGGTACGACACAAATCTACGGAAAGATAACCGACCACAAGATACAGGAGGATATGACTGCACTCACAGACAGGGAGCATACTGTATTTGAGGGTTATTGTGAGTCGATAGCACGGCAGAACATTCCATTGCAACAAGCATAAAAAGGAAGTAATTACCAAACATTTATTATTCACGATTGAAAACCAAACGATTATGAAAGAGAACAACAAACAGGAACTTTCCTACTTTCGGTTGAAATTAAGAAGTTACATAAGTGAGCATCACCCCGAGAGATTGAAAGATACGGAGTTTATCACCACACGAGCAGACATGGCTCTAACTGCTTACTGCGATGCCGTGGCGCAAGGTTTTTCGCACCTTGAAGCAGAGAGCATAGCAAGTGAGGTTTTGTATCACGGTTTGCACTTTTCCAAGTACGACACGCTTGTTTCTGTCTTGGAGAACGAGTTTGAGAGGAACTACCTGCACCACTCCCTGAGAAGCTCGCACCCATATTGTTGTCGAACAAGGCTATTCAAGCCACATTCGACAAATTCGGTTTGACGGACATATTGGCTTCTGACGAGCAATACGGCCGTCTTTATACCGAACTCACAGGCACAATAGTGCTGCTCACCAAGAGCAATCATTTGCCAATCGTCGGTCAGACGAAGGGGTAAGCCCAAAGGTGTTGTAAACAAAGGCACACGCAAAGCCCCTGATGCCGTTTCTTATCGTGCAAAGGTACAACGGCAGCCTGTCTGCCCTGACAAGGTCGAGTCCTGCGGATGGAGAGAAGAATCTCCACCGCAGGATTTTTCTGTTTCAAGGCGGTATTGCCATTTTCTGTATTCGTGCGGTCGTATTCATCTCTCCCAACCTTGCAGGGCAGGACTGCCGTAGAGAGTACAGGCACGACAAGAATACGGCATACTCAGGCTCTTTGGACGCAAGGCGTAACAACCAACAACAGATAGGACTGACGATAATACGGACTATCTGTTGTTTTGTACTAATTTGTTGTCATGACTATCTGTTGTCAAAAACTATATATCGTCAAAATAATCTATCGATAAAACGATATATCGACACTTCGACATCTCGATTTGTCGAACTATCGAATTATCGATAAAAATAACAAAAATAATAAAAGGAAAGAACCGGCACCTCTTCTCATTACCGCAATCATACCATCTTATACAGAACATAAGATTTTTCAGCGACAGCTCCAAATCTGATAGGAAAAACTACCAGCCTTTGCCCTTAAAAGATTATAAGCTTTCTATGAAAAGCTTATAAGCAATCTATAAAAAGCTTTATAAGTTATTTACAAAAAAGCTTATAAGCTTTTTGCTAAAAAGCTTAAGAGCTTTTTAATGAAAGCTTAGGAGCTTTTTCAAATTGACAGACTAACTTCTTTTCTCTTCCTTCTATTTCCCTGCTTTTCCTCATTTCTTGCAGCGGTGCTTCCGAGGGTTTACTTTTGCACTCAATAAGTACGGCAATGGACTGCATATTAGTTCGTTTGCCGAGTAACAATAAAGTAATCAAAACAAAATCAAGGCAATGAAACTCATTATCATCGACCGCAAAGCGTGGGAGCGACACCACTCCGAATTTGCAGACTTTATCCATCGTATCGAACAACTCATCGGCAATCCGCCCGAAAAGGACGAATGGCTCGACAACGAAGCCGTATGTCGCAGACTCGGTATCAGCAAGCGCACCCTGCAATCCTATCGGGATACAGGCAAGATCCCTTTCTCTATCATTGGACACAAGTGCTATTACAAGGAGAGCGACATCACGGAGTTACTGAACCCAAAAACTGAATGAACTATGACAGAGAATGAAATCATTACGCAGGAAGACCCTCAGATGCAGATGTTTGCACAGTTGATGGAGGGTACTTTGAAGAAACTGGAGCGTTATTGTTCTACAGCCCGTCCGATGTTAGGCGGAGAGGTTTACCTCACTGGCGAGGAGGTTTGCAGCCAATTACGGCTCAGCACACGTACGCTCCAAGAGTACAGAAATGCAGGAATACTTCCTTTCTACAAAATCGGAGGGAAGATACTTTACAAACAGAGCGACATACAAACAATGCTTGAAAGACATTATAACGCAATACCCAAGAAATTATGGCAAGAATAGATGAACAAAGGAAACAACGTCTGGAACAAGCCCTTCGAGATATGGGCAATTATGGCGTTAAGCTCCGCAAGCCCGAAGAATTGCCCGATTTTGATCAGCCCATAGATTATGAAGAGGAAAAGAAAAGGTTTGAGCCTGTTCAATTAGAGGAACTGGAAGAAATGGAGAACCACGATGATTTCTCCCAAACATCATATCAAGATACAGGATTGTCCTCAACGGGAAGGGCTGTTTCTGCCGAAGAAACTCACCAGCGAGTGGGAAAAACCAAGTGCAGAGAGCGTTTAGCCGAGTTTCAGGGGAAATACCTCCAACCACTTCGTGTCAGCCACCGTAAAGCCGTGTATGTCTCGGAGGAAACTCAAAGGAGACTTGACTATGTGGTGCGGAAGATTGGCGAGCAGGGTGCAAGTATTTCGGGATATGTGGAGCAGGTGCTCCGGGAACACCTTGACCACTACAAAGATGATGTGGAAACGTGGCGGAAACTCTGAAGTACTGCGTTCACGGAACGCAAGCCAGTGCCGAGTTGCTGTATTCGATGAATGCAGTAAAACGGCAGGGCTTATCAAGATTATTCTTGCTACAGCAAGGTGTGTCTTTGTGACACAAACTGCCGTTTGTACCACAAAGACCCTTGCCCCGAAAGGGGGATTAAATCATTCCAAAGTCGTGATTAGAAGAGCAAAAATAAGAGAATATGGCAAGCGATAAATCAAGGAAAAGAGTAGCGAAAAAGTATGGTGATATGCCCGATAAGTGGGACGATTGGCACGTCCGTTTACCAGACCCGAAAGACCAAATACGAGTGATAGACCTCTATCAGAAGTCAGGCTCAATGTCCAAGTCCGAGTTTGTGCGTGCAAGGTTATTAGGAGAGCATTTCAAGGTGATAACGGTAGATAAGTCCGCCGTGGAGTATTATCGCAAGCTCTCCGAACTCACAGCCCAAGTACATAAGATTGGGACAAACTATAATCAAGTAGTACGTCTGATGCACCTTTATACGGCTGATAAAAGCGTAAAGGCATTGTTGCGGGAGCTTATAAAACTTACCAATGAAATAAAATCCATACAGGAACAAGCAATGGACCTAACGGTTGAATTCAGAAAGAAAAAGGAGGTTTGATACGCTAAATCATAATTTTTAGGTATTGTGAGTTTTTAGAACAGTTGCTACCTTTGCACCCGCAAATCAGACAGAGAAGAATGGTAAACATCTCACCTCAGTCTGAAAAAGTATGGAATAAAGCAACGGATAAGAGAGAAACAGTCATTGCCCATATCGTTCCTTACATATTATATAATAAAGATATAAAAAGAAGTTTTGTTATATTTATATCGCTAAGAATGTGCTAGGGCTCGACGTATAATTACTCCTTATGGTACCACAAATTATTTTCCATTAAAGCGGAATAACTTTGATATGATAAGAAGCAATTATATGTGTAGGGGTGTATTGGCTCTATGTACATTATTTATTACAACAGTAGCATGGGCACAGCACGATTCAGACTCCCTAAAAAATGATTACAGAAAGTCACACCTGCAGGATAACAGCAGAACAGATTTGTATGGTGACAAGTTTAAACAAGTCCAGCATCTGGATGAAGTAGTGGTTCGTGGCAACCAAGTGAAGCGTGTCAATTCGTCAGCATTCAATGTTTTGGCGGTAGACACCCGACGCTTGCGTAATACCAACCTCGATTTGGCGCATGTCCTTGATCGTGTGCCAGGTGTGATGGTACGTGAGGACGGAGGTCTTGGCTCTGGCACAAGCATTAATCTTAATGGATTTACGGGAAAACACGTGAAGCTATTCATCGATGGTGTACCGATGGATGGTGCATCATCGAGTTTTAGTATTAATAATATACCTGCGAGCTTTGCTAACCGCATCGAGGTGTATAAGGGTGTCGTGCCTGTAGATTTCGGTGGTGATGCATTAGGAGGTGCCATCAATATTGTTACAGACCACTCTCCACACACCTATATTGATGCCAGCTATAGCTATGGCTCGTTCAATACTCATCGTAGCAACCTCTCGCTTGGCTTGTCGGGCAAATCAGGTCTTACCTTCCGCCTAAATGCCTATCAGAATTATTCTGATAATGACTATAAGGTAAAGACACAATGGACTGACCTTAATACCAATGCTGTAAGCAATGATGAGGCGTGGTTCCGTCGGTTTCACGACAGATACCATAACGAGGCTGTAGTATTACAGGTTGGTGTGGTGGATAAGAAGTGGGCAAACAAACTCATCTTCGGTTTGAACTATAGTCATGAATATGCACAGATACAGAACGCCAACTTGATGAAAATAGTGTTTGGTGGGAAGTATCGCACGGCACAAGGATGGACTCCCTCACTGCTTTACGAGAAGCGTAATCTTGCGATTCCAGGTTTGAACTTCCGATTGTCGGCTCGATACAATATGGTGAAGACCAATAATGTGGATACGCTCAGTCGCACCTATAGCTGGACAGGCGAGTATAAGGTTAATGCCTATCAAGGTGAGGGAGTACCTACGCTTGCCGAATTCAAGGGGTACACTTTGGCTACCGTTGCTAATCTGACCTATCATATTGGCGACCAGCATTTCTTTACACTTAACGATACATATACCCATTACCGCCGTCGCACCACTAATACTGCTTCAAATAACGTGCAGAGTTCAGCAGCAACCTTTATGCGTCGTGTCAACGCTAAGAATACCTTAGGAGTATCGTATAAGTTCATTCCCAACCAGCATTGGAACATGGTGGCTTTTCTGAAGTACTATGATTCGCACGTGCGAGGACCCGTCAATGTAGCTTCGTCTGGACGTGCCGATTATCAGGAGCAGGAACGTTCTACGAATGCTTTAGGCTATGGAGTGGCAGGAACTTACTTCCTCTTTCACAAAGACTTACAGACAAAACTCTCGTACGAACGAACCTATCATCTTCCAACCGACCGTGAGCTCTTTGGCGATGGTGATTATGAAGATGGTAATGCTACGCTTCGTCCTGAGAAGAGTGATAATCTGAACTTCAACTTGAGTTATCAGCACACTTTCAATGATACACATACGCTAAGTGTGGATGCCGGTTTTAACTACCGTTATATGCAGGATTACATCATACGTACCATTGGTCAGAAGGGTGTAGCTGTTAGCAGCAACCACGGTAAGGTACAGGGAATGGGTATGGACCTCAGCCTACATTATTATTTCAAGGATGTAGCAAGTGTCGGAGGAAACTTGTCCATACAGAACACACGAGACAAGGAGCGATACAATAGTATTGGACAGCATCGATTACTTATGGCAACCGTGTTCCAAATTTACCTTACACCTTTGGAGGTGCTGATGCAAGCTATACTTTCAAGCGTGTATTAGATAAGGATAATCGACTTACGATAGGCTGTGATTTGAGATACATACATAAATTCTATCGCTCATGGGTCAGTGAAGGAGCAAAGCTCTATGTACCAGAACAGTTGAGCTGTGATGCCAACATGGTCTATGCAATACAAGGTGGAAGATACAACGTTTCATTAGAGGCAAATAACTTTACAAATGCCTTTACTTTATGACAACTATAGCCTGCAAAAAGCCTGGCAGAAGTTTCAGCATTAAGTTCCGCTATGTTTTTATAAACAGTAGAACATAAACAAACATTATCAAAGGATTGTTTCAGAATACAAAATTATTAATTAACAACACACGTATAAAAAGAATGAGAAATACTTTATTATCATTGTCTAAAATGACAAAGGCAGGACTATTCATCTGTTTGTTCGGAACAACTATCGGTTTCGCTGGTTGTAGCGGCGGCGACGATACTGTCAGCCCGACTAATGACGGAGGTTCGACATCGAGCTTCCTGACAAGGCAGTAAAGAACGGAAAAAGGTTCATACTTTATAGCCGTTAAGAGCGACAACGGAACTGAATATATCATGCAGACCAATAGTCTGACAGCTGGCAACCTTGATATAAGAAACAATATAATGGAATTGCCTCAAACAGAATATACCTGGATGTTCAACAAGCACAATGCTATTGGTATGGTCTATCAGCAACAGTTTGCTGGTCTGGGCTATGGATTGCGTTGGACATCTGATGATGCTCAGTTCTCGAAGTTGGGAGAGTTTCGCGTTGATACCCGTTTCTCCAACTATGGTTTCTTCAATGGTCAATTATTGACAAGTGTAGGAGGACAGGTTTCTGCTGATGGCAAACGGAATGACGGAGCCACCTTTGTCTTCTGGAATATCACAAATAATGGTGTGAAACTCGATCATACTAAGACCATCTGGACAGAAGATATCACAGGTAATGGACAGCAGGTGACCTTCTCCAGCATCATCGATAATGGTGACGGCACATTCCTCACCGCTATGGTTCAGTCTGCATTCCACCAGACAGGAACTGGTGATGGCTCCAGTGTCGGCGAAGTGAAGTACCCTGATAGTGTGTGGGTAGCTAAGATGGATAAAGACCTGAACGTGCTGAAGGTGTATCGTGACAACCGAATCAGCTATGCTGCTGGTCAATATCGCTCTCAAGTACTCCACGAAGTGTTCAAAACCAATGATGGGACGGTGTATGTATTCTCCAATGCATTTAACACCGCAACCACTCGCAAAGCTGGTGCTCTGCGCATCAACAAAGGCGCTGAAGAGTTCGATAAAGATTATTACTTTGACATTCAGACCCCTGCTGATGGCTATAAGTTCCGACGTGTCTGGTACATAACAGACAGCAAGTTCCTCCTTGAAATATACAACGAAAAGAATATCAACACTATGACTGCTGGGCATCAGTTTGCTATCGTTGATATGGCAAGCAAAAAGTTCACTTGGGTCAGTGGTATTCCTGCAAAGAATCTCATCACATCAGGAGCGGAGACAGGAGGTGTCCCGATGTATGCAGATGGAGTGATCTATCTACCTATCAATCAGTTCGGTCAAGATGCAGCCATCTATCAGGTTAATCCCGAAACTGGTGTGGCAACAAAGGGTATCAGCATCAAGGGTGTGACAGAAATTAGAACACTTGGAAAGTTGAACTAAGTAACATCACTTTCCTTTCACTTGAAAACAAGGTAAGTTTATATCAATAATTAACAAGAACATAATAATAAACAAAAAAGAATCATGAAAAAGTTTTTCTTCTCAGCTGCGCTTATTGCGCTCGCATCAGCTATGACACTTACGTCATGCTCTGACGATGACAACAACGAGCAGGGTGGTAGCCCTTCTGTCATCAATCCCTAAAGAAGTTAGTTTTATCGTAACTTCTGGCGACCCTGCTACCGACCCTAACTGGTGGCGTTTATATGAAGGTGTATAATAACTTGACAACCAGCAAAAATGGTGAGAACGTGTATGGTGCTGCAGATGCTGTAAGGTCTTATGACAGCTTCACACAGGTGACTTACAATAAAACCAGTGGCATTTTTACAGGTTACATCTATGCTCGTGGTGCTTCAGCTGAGGGTATTGGTAGTATGAAGGCTGGCCTCCGTAGCTATAAGGTGGAGAATGGTAAGCTGGTAGAGGTTGGCTCACCTGTGTTGGTTTCTGCTTTCGGTAACACGGGTACATTTGGAACTTACTCTTATGCGGCACATATTAGCCAGCCATACTCTATGGTAGTGGATAAGAATGGTGCAGGCAACAACATTAGTGTAAGCTTACCTCAGTATGCCATTGACAACGTAAACCCTAACATTTCCAACATCGTTGATATGGGCAACAATCAGGTTGCTATGGTCTTGAACTACAATAACCGCGATTCAGCTGCAGTTGCTATCTGCGATTATAACCTGAATATCAAGAAGGTGATTTATGATAACCGCATTGGAACATCAGTAGGAGCTATGCGTTCTGTTCGTTACACGCTTAGCGGTGCTGATGACAATGGCAACGTTTACGTGTTCGCTGGCTCAAGCGCAACAGACGGAAAGGTTGGTGCTCTTCGTATCAAGAAGGGTGAGACCGAATTTGACAAGAACTATCAGTTCAATATCTTTGCCGTATCTGATGGTTATCGTTTCCGCAAGGCTTTCCACATCAGTGGCAGCAAGTTCTTACTTGAGTTCTATCTCGACAAGAATAAGTATGGCAATATAGACGCTTCTGGTAAGATGGCAATCGTAGATATGGATGCTAAAACCCTGACATGGGTAACAGGACTCCCTGATGCTTCTACCGTATCATTTGGTTGGGGTGATGGCTACGCAGGTGCCTACTATCTCCCAGTGGCAGCTCCAACACGTATGGGTGGCGGCTCTGGAAATGGCGGTGGCTGGAAACCATGGCGGAAACGGAAACCATGGTGGCAGAAATGGAAACCAGACACGTAGTACATCTTCTGTTATTCCAACCATTTACAAGATAGACGCAAACTCAGGTGTTGCAAGTCCATTTATGACCTTCGGAAATGGTGACTTACTCAAGGCAATAACAATTCTGAAATAATAATGTATTATTTAAATCGTATGTATAAAATCAATAAAATGCTCATAACCGCATTGGCGGTTATGGGCTTTATCTCAGCAAAAGCACAGACTACACTTCCAAGTAGTATCGCAGAAGTAGTTAAGGAGAACCCAAGTGCAAAAGCAGTGTTGGAGAACATCATGACTCGAACAAGTATAAGGAAGTTCAAGCAACAACCAGTAGAAGATGCCAAGATTGAGGCTTTGCTACGTGCTGGTATGGCTGCTCCTACATCAGGAGACAAGCAACCATGGCATTTCGTGGTTCTAAAGGAAAAGAAAGATATCGAGAAATATGCTGAGTCTAACAAGTTCCATGCTGAGGATATCAAAAAGACTCCTCTCTTTATCTTTGTCTGTGCAGATACTACTCGTATGGCAGAGGGGCAGGGTAAGGAACTATGGATACAAGATTTGTCCGCAGTCTCAGAGAATATTCTTTTAGCTGCTCACGCTATGGGTTTAGGTGCTTGTTGGACTACCATTTATCCTATTCAGAAGAAGATAAACGGTATCTCAAGAACCTTGAACTTGCCAGGTTATCTGATTCCATTGAATGGTATTATCATTGGTTATCCTGATGAGGCTGAGCAACCTAAGGATAAATGGGATACAAAGAAGATAACCTATGGAATACAGTAATAGCACCTGCTATTACTGGCTCAGCGTTAACTTCTGAATTTTAACCCGTGTTTATCCTTTATTAATGCTGTCCAATAAATCTCAATTTGTAAAATACAACTCTATATGTGAGTTCATTGAAATTAACATTTCTACATTGATTCTCTGAAAGTAAACTCCCAAGCTAAGATTTGTGGTCAGCACAGCTCTTTTTCAGTAGGATATTGCACTCCCTACCAGTATTATCTTACAAGGTGGGGGCCTCAACACGAGGGGTGCGGAGCATCCACACAACACGTGCTGGGGCTCCGCACATTTACAAATAGTACTGTTATATTTTTGTAACGATGATAGATAGCAAAGCACTAATAACTCATTTGCACAGAAGAAGTTTATTAGACAGCATTGATTGTTTCTTTGTTTCTCAGATGTTATGAGAGGGTTTGGGAAGCCTGCTATACGTCAGTGATACTGGATGCTATTTCCAGTTTTTCCCAAACGACAAAGCAATCAAAAGAATAATGACGATTGAGAAAAAGTAAAATATGACGTTTAAGAAAAGCATTTGTGTTAAAAATTCTCCGTATCTTTGCGCTCAGAAAACAACAAATGGGATATGGAAATAAAAGTGTATAATGGTATGGATTTCGACCAGGATATCAGTGTAAACAATTACGCAGATACTTTTTTCTTATGTCACGTGGGCAAGAATAAGCTTTGTGAAAATATGGTGATAGAGCATACGTTGGTCTATATGGTAAGTGGAGAGATGGACGTTTTCCTGCCTGATGGAAGGACGATTCATTATAAGAAAGGGGATACGGCCTTCCTTCGTCGCAATCATAAAGTGAACAAAGAAAAGCATCCGAATGCCAAAGGAGAACCATTCGTGGGTTTATTCCTGCATCTTGATGCTGACTTCCCTAAAAGCGGATAAGGAAGGAGCAGAACATTGCTGTACCTCAGAATGAGAACCTGAGAATCACCAAGCAGAATGTGTTTACACTTCCTCAACATCCTTTTTTGGATAGTCTGTTTCAGAGTTTGATAGGTTATTTCAATTCTGACATTTATCCTTCTAAGGAACTAATGGAAAGTAAACTGCGTGAGGCTGTCTTCGTCTTACTTCAGTTACGCCCAGAGTTGGTGCCTGTTCTCTTCGATTTTGTACAGCAATGGAAGATTGATGTGAAGGAGTTTATGGAGGAAAACTACAAGAGTGACCTTACTGTAGAGCAGTTTGCACATTACACAGGGCGCAGCTTGACAAGTTTCAAGAAGGATTTCGATGAGGCTTTCCACCTCACCCCTCAACGCTGGATTACGCGCAGAAGACTTGCTGAAGCCAAGCGAATGATGGAAGAAAACAAGAAGACAGCTAACGAAGTGTATTTGAAGGTAGGCTTCAAGAACCTCTGTCATTTCTCCACAGCATTCAAGAAAGAGTATGGTTTTCCTCCTTCGCAACTGATAGCAGGATAAAAAAAGAGGGATGGGATTAAACCTTCTTTATTAGTTATCGTCATATAGATGGTTTTGGTAGAAACCAGGGCATTCAATCTCAGCCGAAGTAACTCCATTTTTGTTCATACATGCGTGTATGAATATGTGATAGTAGTAATATTTAGGAGTCAAAACAATGAAGAAAAATTTTTATTATTTGTTATGGGCCTTGTAATGAATATGGTTCCTGTTATGGCAGAAGGTGCAACTTATTCTGCGGAGTATGTAAAGTTAGGGCATCAGTCAGCTGTAGTCTATCAGCCAACAATAAAAACTACCAAAACTGGTATCGGTGTTGTTGTAATGCACTCTGATGAGGATTATATGGGCTTTCTGCTCAATCCAGAGTTGGCAAAGCGTGGCTATACCGTCATTGCGACAGCACCCAAAGAGGGGAAATTAATCAGTGAGAAACTATTGAACATCAAGGCTTGTGTTGCGTATCTTCGTCAGCAACCTGATATCAAGAAGGTTATACTGTTAGGACATTCTGGTGGTGCCACCGTGATGACAGCTTATCAATTGGTAGCAGAAAAAGGTAAGGAAGCATTTGAAGGAAAACTCTATAACGACTGGTCAGAAAAGCTTGCCAACCTGGCTAAGGCCGATGGTGTTATGTTGCTTGATGCCAATTTCGGCAATTCGGTGATGACACTTCTAAGTTTAGATCCGAACATTACCGAGCAAGATAAGGGCAACAATGTGACAGTCCGCTACAACCTAAAGGATGCTGCGAATGGTTATGTGTCTGGTGGCAATTCCGTTTATAAGAATTCTTTTGTTTCAAGTTATAACCAAGCACAGCGGAGCCGTTTGCTTACGTTAATGGCAATGGCAAACGAGAGGTTAGCTCAGATGGAGGCTGGCAAAGGCAAGTTCTCTGATGACGAACCATTCGTTGTGGCAGGTGCTGCTCAGATGCGATTCTATAACAAACTCTTCCCACAAGATCTCTCCTTGCTGTCACATACAAAACAGGCGTGGCCAATCATCAAAGCAGATGGGAGTGTTAAGAATGAAATAGTGAAAAGCGTAAGGGCTCCATTCGGTATGATTGGAGGTTCTGACCGTCTGACAGCTTCTCTGAATACTACTGTAAGGGGATTTCTCAGTACCTGTGCCATCACTACGGATGCCAACTTCCGTGTTAATGAGAATGGATTGCAGGGAATACATTGGACTTCCAATATCAATAATCCTATTGGCAATAGTGAGGGTATTACCGTTCCTTGTTTGTTTATGGGTATGACAGGTAGCTATGAGTATTTAGCTGCAGAGGAAATCTATCATCATAGTGCATCAAGTGATAAGACCATAGCATTTGTTGAGGGTGCCAGTCATAACTTCACTCCAGACAAGGATGCGGAAAAGTACAACAACACCAGTTATGGCGACACCGTAAAGCATCTCTTTGATTATGTAGATAACTGGCTGAACAGTCGATTCAATAAGTAATATTAGTGACTATCGTTATAGTAAGTTAGTTAGGTTTCGTTAGAAGATAAGAAGTAATAAACGATAAGAAATTAAGAATAAGATATGAGACGTATATTATTATCACTGATATTAGCTTTGTCAATGCTGAATATCAATGCACAGACAGAGAATAGCTTTAAGGCAATTGAAGTGCTGGATAGCTTTGAGATAAACCCTTTTACTTACTTTTTAGATGCCCCAATTCTTGCTGCAGGTGATAAGGAAAGTTATAATGCTATGACTATCGGCTGGGGTGGAATGGGAACACTTTGGGGAAGAAACCGCCCAGTTGTGACAGTATATGTGGCACCGAAGAGATTTACACACCAATTCATGGAGAAGTCGAGATACTTCACCGTGATGCAGTTCTCTGATATTAATGTGGTACAGTATATGGGTAAGCATAGCGGTCGTGATGGTGACAAGGCGAAAGCATTAGGGTTGCATGTGGCTTATACCAAGAATGGCACTCCTTATTTCAAGGAAGCCGATGCGGTAATAGAGTGTGAGATTATGTATGCTGCGCCTTTTGGGGAGAAGAACTTCCGCAATGATGTTCCAAAGAAAACATACAGCAACTTCCCTGCAAGGTATTCACTCGATGTATATTGGTGAGGTTGTAGGTGCGTGGAAGAAATAAAAACCTCTCTCATATCAGACATTAAAGCTGATGTGGAAGGTGTATGAAGGAAGATTATAAGACAATAACATGAGCAATTATTCAGGAAAACTACAGCAGTTGTTATCTTTGCTGACCTGTGTTCTGCTGGTTATGGCAGTCAGTGTCCGTAGAGACGGAAAGGTAGTAGGACATGAACTGAAGCAGCAACAGACAGATTCGGTAAAGACAGAGACGATGGTTGTCCTTGAGGATGGTTCAGTACGGCTGAATACTACTGAACTTGGTAAGGACATCATAGGTTACGGAGGAACAGTACCCTTGGAGATTACCTTGGAAAAATGGTAAGGTAAAAGAGTGTCAAGGCACTTGAAAAATTCAGAGACACCCTGACTTCTTTTAAGGAGGCTTCAGCACTTCTTACCAAGTGGAACGGACGTACTGTTGAAGAGGCACAGAAGCTGAAAGTGGATGCCGTATCAGGTGCTACATTCTCGTCAAAGGCCATCATTGGCAAGGTACAACGTGGTCTTCAGTATGCTGCAAAGAATCCTGTACAGGATTCAATATGGGCGGAGATGGACTTCTCAAGCAAGGCTATAGCAGGACTGATAGTAGTACTTTTGGCTGCCATCGTACCGCTCTTTGTCAAGGATAGACGATACAGAATAAGCCAACAGATACTCAACGTGATAGTATTGGGTTTCTGGTGTGGCTCGTTCCTGAACTATACATCAATCGTTAGTTATATGTCAAATGGTATGAATGTGCTAACATTGATAGTACCCGTCATTATGCTTATCATTGCTTTTGTGTATCCCCTCTTTGGTAAGAAGTCATACTATTGCACGCACGTATGTCCGTTTGGTTCGCTGCAAGAGCTTGCAGGGAAATGTGTAGGCTATAAAATCAAAATGAAACCCAAGACAGCTAAACGTTTAGATATGTTCCGACAGCTGCTGTGGGCAGTCCTTATGCTATGTTTGTGGACTGGTGTATGGTTCGATTGGATTGACTATGAGCCATTCTCAGCATTCGTATTCCAGTCAGCTTCATGGGTAGTCATCACCATTGCTGTCGTCTTTGTGGTACTCTCCACGGTGATTGTGCGACCTTACTGTCGCTTTGTTTGCCCAACAGGTTCGCTCTTTAAATATAGTCAACAATCAACTTCAAGAAACAAGAAATAACCGATATGAAGATTTCAATGATTATCAATGCAGTGCTTGCCATAGCACTTGTGTTCCTTAGTTATAAACTTGCTGTAACTGGGAATGACAAAGGAAAGGAACAAGATAGCTCCGAAGTAGTACTCAATACGATTCTCAAGCGCACATCTATCCGCTCTTATGAGAACAAACCTGTTGAAAAGGAGAAGATAGAAAAATTGCTTCGTGCAGGAATGGCTGCGCCAATAGCTATGAACAAACAGCCTTGGCATTTTGTCGTTGTTACGGATAAAGGGCAGCTGCAAAAGCTTTCTGAGGCTAATCCCTATGCTGCTATGGCTGCAAAGGCTCCACTGGCTATCGTCGTTTGTGGTGATATGAACAAGGCTGCTGAAGGTAATGCACGTGAGTTCTGGATTCAGGATTGCTCTGCAGCTTCGGAGAATATTCTTTTAGCTGCTACAGGAATGGGACTTGGAGCCGTGTGGACGGGCACCTATCCTTCAAAAGAACGTTGTGCTGACGTAGCAAAGGTACTCGGACTCCCAGAGTCTTTAATCCCACTGAACACGATTGTTATTGGTTATCCTGATGCTGATGTGAGTCCGAAGGATAAATGGAATACGGAGAATATTTCATACAATACCTATGGTGAGGAGTAATAAGCGTAAGATATAAAAGTAATTTCAATAAAACAATAAATATGAAGAAACTAATTATTGCATCCTTAGGAATGATGCTCGCAATGAATATGAATGCTGCAAAGAAACCTAAGACAAATGCTTTGCAGTTTAATCCTGAGAGTGGAGTGAAGGCTTCATTGACAATGCCTGATGGCAAAGTGGTGAACTACACGGCTTATAACAAACTTTATTTTGTTACCAATGTAGAGGATTCTACCTATCAGTATATGAATATCTTTGTGCCAGAAGGGGGCTAACGAGCAGACACCTATCTTCCTCCGCACCTACGTGGGAGGTTATATGGCAAGTCAGGCAGGTAACCCACAAGCACAGGATGCCAGCGGGCGTGCCTTGGCAGAGGGTTATGTTCTCGTTATTCCCGGCAGTCGTGGCCGTACTTCTACCGTGAAGAAAGGAAAGAATACAATTTATACTGGTCGTGCTCCGAAAGCTCTACTTGACCTAAAAGCGGCTATCCGTTACCTGCGTCACTTTGACAACCTGATACCGGGTAATACGGAGAAGATTATTACTGACGGTACCAGTGCAGGTGGAGCGATGTCGAGTTTGATGGGTGTAACAGGCAATAATCCAGCCTATGAACCTCTACTCAAGGCAATGGGTGCCGCAAATGAGCGTGATGATGTCTTGCCAGTGTGTGCTATTGCCCGATTACCGACCTCGATCATGCAGATATGGCATACGAATGGTTGTATGGCAATACTGATAGTCGTAAGAGCCTCGCTGCAAGTAAGCAGACTCTGATTAAAGAATTGGCGGCACAGTTCCCATCTTATATTAACTCACTTAGCCTGAAAAAGACTGATGGTGCACTGCTCAATGCCGACAACTATCTTGACTATATCAAGCAGATTATCATCCGTAGTGCTCAAGATGCTAAAGATGCAGGTGCAGACATTCCTGACTCTATCGGCTTTACATTCAGCAGTGAGGCAGCTTTTCAAGCTCCTATCAATGGCGGTGTAGGTATGGCACGTCCTGCAGGAATGGGTGACGGTGTGCCTCCGATGATGATGGGTGGAGGAAAAAGGGTTGGTGAATACATCACAGACCTTGATATGAACAAGTATCTTAACTACGTAGTAAGTACGCAAGCCCTCAAGGGAGTGCCATCTTTTGACAGCTACAACGTAGACGGAGCAGCTGCAAGTGGTGAGAATGGTGAGTTTGGAAACGAGCAAGGTTCTGATGTTAACTTTACTGCATGGGCAGCAGCAAAGACGGGTAGCACATTGTCTGACGAGGTGAAGGAGAATGTCCGCCTGCTGAACCCTATGTATTTCATCGGTGATGCAGCTTCCTCTGTTGCTCCTCACTGGTATATCCGACATGGTGCACGCGACCGTGACACTGCTTTCCCTATCGCCATTAATCTGGCGACAAAACTGCAGAACGCAGGTAAGGATGTTAACTTCAAGCTACCTTGGAACCGTCCTCACAGTGGCGACTATGCCCTGAAAGAACTCTTCAGCTGGATAGCTAAGATTGTAAAATAAAACAATGAGCGATAAATATACATTCCTGACCCAGGCGCCTGTCCATCGTGTGATAGGCGCCATGGCTATACCTACTATCATCTCTATGCTGCTGACCAGTATGTATAATCTGGTCGACACGTTTTTCGTAGGTAAGATTAATACGCAATCCACTGCTGCGGTAGGTATCGTTTTCAGTGTGATGTTCTTCATACAGGCCTTTTCTTTTTTCTTTGGTAATGGTTCGGGCAATTATATTTCCCGTCAGTTGGGTGCTCAGAATACCAAGGATGCAGAGGTGATGGCAAGCACTGGACTTTTCTACACATTAGTATTTTCGCTGATTGTCATGCTACTTGGATGGATTTTCCTTGAGCCTATCAGCATTCTTTTAGGTAGTACGCCAACAATCCTACCTTATACTCGTCAATATCTGGGCATCAGTCTGCTGGGTACTCCCTTCATCATGGGTACTTTCTGCATCAATAATCAAATGCGTTTTCAAGGCTTTACGAAGTATTCTGTTTATGGTGCTATCAGCGGATCGATTATCAACTGCCTTCTCGACCCTGTATTCATCTTTGGTTTTTCTATGGGTGTGAGCGGTGCTGCAGTGGCTTCAGTCATTGGTCAGATATGTGGATTTATTATCCTGCTGATAATGAGTCAGAAGGAAGGAGTGATACATTACACACATCGTCGTATCTCATTTGAGGGACGATTTGTAAAGAAATCATAGCTGGTGGAACTCCCTCTATTTCTCGTCAGGGCTTGGCAAGTGTCAGTACGATAGCTCTTAACAGCGTAGCTGGTAATTATGGCGATGCGGCTATTGCTGCAATGAGTATCGTGACGCGCATCAGTATGTTTATATTCAGCGTCATTGTCGGATTAGGACAGGGTTTCCAACCGATGTGTGGATTCTGTTATGGAGCAAAACTATATGACAGAGTGAAGGAGGGATTCTGGTTCAGTACGAAGATAGGAACGGTCTTCCTATTGTTTTGGTCGGTGGTTCTTATCATCTTCAGCGGTGAAGTGGTCTCACTCTTCCGTGACGATCCAGAGGTAATAGCCATCGGTATTCCTGCATTACGCTATCAGATGATTATTTTCCCAGCCTGCAGTTTTATGATGATGGCAAACATGATGATGCAGACTTGTAGAAAGACTATTCGTGCGAACATCCTTGCTGCTTCTCGCCAAGGTCTGTTCTTCATACCGCTGATATTTGTGCTGCCTTACTTCTATGGACTCTTTGGGGTTGAGATTTGCCAGGCTGTAAGTGACGTTATCTCACTGATCGTGACAATCCCTATTGTGTGGACAGCCTTCAGGAAATGAGATAAAAGTTGTATAAGCGAACAACTTTGTCGTAATTTTTCACATCCTCGATTTCAAAAAGGGCGTTAATAGCATTTGAAAAAGACGCCCAATTGGGCTTCTAAAAGATGCCCTTTTGAAGTCTTACTAACGCCCTCTTGAAGTCCAATTAAGCACCTTTTTAAATGGAGTTTTCTAACGCTTTGATATCAAGCGTATTACAAACGTACTGAAACAGCTTACTTGGGGGCTTTCCCCCACCTTTTAGTCAGATTTTTTGTAATAATATTTCGCAGGTCTTGAATACTCGTTGGCTATCTAAAAAAATGAGTAGGAAAGATATTAATAGGTTGAAAAAAAGCCGTTTGAGAAAAAGTAAACTTTGACGTTTGATATAACAAACTCTGCTGATATTTGCCGTACCTTTTGCACTCAGAAACAAGAACACTAAGTTCGCAATTTCACAGTGTCCCTATTGGTCACACATATTAAATAGATAGATAACAATAAAAAAATAAAAGATTATGTTGAACGAAATTTATTGGCCTGAAGAGTATCTTCCTGGCACAACAGACAACTTTGTAAGTAATGAAGTAATTGTAAAGGATTTGAAGGCAGAGGATGTATGGCCCTATCTCACTCATGCTACCGTGTGGGAGAAGTACTACAGCAATTCGTCTGACGCTCGCTATAAGGAGGAGGGCAAGACAGAACTCTATCCTAACGCACCCTTCTTTTTCAAGACTTTCGGTTTCCCTATTGATGCTGAGGTCGTAGAGTTTGAAGCACCAAAGGATGGTATTGCACGTATCGCATGGCATGGCTGATCAGAGGGAGATGCTGACCATCGATTGGATGTAATTCATGCATGGTTGCTCGAGGAGCTTCCTGGTAATCGTCTTCGTATTCTCACACAGGAGAGTCAGATTGGTAAACCTGCTGCTGAGTTGGCTGGAACAAATGTCATGATTGATGGCCATCAGAGCTGGCTCAATGGCTTGGTAAAAGCTGCTCAAGAGAAACTGAGTTATTAAGGAATATGCGATTCGGAGTTATTGGTTCAGGTGCAATAGGCGCCTACTATGGTGCACGGCTTGCTCAAGGGGGCGAGGATGTGCACTTCCTCTTTCATAGTGATTACGACTTTGTGCGACAGTATGGACTGACTATCAACTCAATAGTAGGCGATTTCCACCTTGATAATGTGCAAGCTTATCATAGTACCGAGGATATGCCTAAGTGTGACGTGGTCATTGTAGCATTGAAATCAACTAATCAACATCTGTTGAAGTCGCTCTTGCCACCTCTACTTAAAGAAGACACGTGGGTGCTGCTTATTCAGAATGGTATCGGACTGGAGGAGGATTTCGTTAGTGACTTGCCACATACGACCGTACTTGCAGGATTAGCATTTATTTGTAGCACAAAGTCTAAACCGGGTGTGGTAGACCACACTGACCTTGGTCGATTGAATATCGGTGACTATAATAGTCGTAATCCTGAACGTCTCGCTGCTCTTGTGGAAACCTTCCGTCATGCTGGTGTGGAGACGGAGATCGTAGACTATGCCCGTGCCGTTGGCAGAAGGCAGTGTGGAATATGTGCTTCAATGGGCTTACTGTAGTCCTTGATACGCCTGTTAATAAACTTTTGGAATGTGAGTCTACAGCACAGCTCTGCCGTGATTTAATAGGAGAAGTCATTGAAGCGGCTACTGCCTGTGGTGTCAGCGGTATCGCCTCCGACTATGCAGATGCTATAATGGAGATGACACGGCTGATGAAACCCTACTCACCAAGTATGAAGGTTGACCACGATCATCATAGGCCAATGGAGATATACTATCTCTACACACGCCCTATTGAAGAAGCTCGCAAACATGGCTACGACATGAAGCGTATACGTATGCTTGAGCAGCAACTAAGATTCATAGCAGCACTATCAAGGCAAGAAAAAATTACTTGATAGTAAAATGCAACCACAAGCACACTTGCACAACTATGTAAGAAAATCAAATATATAGTCCAGACTCGTATTGTTCCTGAAGTCATAGATGATTGATAAAAGTTTTTGGTGTATATTCCTTGATTTCTTTCAATTATTTTTTTGTTTTCTTCGACGAAAGTTACTATTTTTGTAGCATTGAACAAAGGTTCTTTGAGACATTGCAGAATAAAGAAAGGGAAAGTAACTCGCTCGTTTCCAACTCGTAACCCTTTTATTCTTTATTCTTTCTTATTCTTTTGATTATCTGAGAGATACAATATTTTTGAATCTTTTGCGGGCGTAGTCTGTTGCAATAAGCATCTTTGCCTTTTCCTCGCTCTCACTCAGAGGTGCTCGTCCCAAAAGCGTGGCATCGCCACTCTTGGCAAACTCCATCAGCTTGCCGATAAAGACTTCCTGTTTGGGTGTCGGTGGTATATTATGTAGTATCTCGTTCTTCTCTGGACGGTCAATACCGATGTCCTTTGCCGTACGGAAGTCGCAAATCTCCGCATAAAATCATCTCACGAATAGTAAAAACCTGATTCTTAGTAGTTTGAGAAGGATATATGTCAAAGGGTGAACGAATAAGAAACGAGCGAGCTTCTTTCTAATTCTTTATTCTGCAATGTCTCAAAGAACCTTCTATTAATGCTGCAAAGATAGCAATTTTCTCGTAGAAAACGAAGTGGACGGGAAGAAATTGGACTATAAACTTTGAATTTCTTATCATCTTCGATTTCAATTGGTACTTTTACATTCTTTTTACCACTTTGGTATATTCTATTAACCACACTATGCATATATTCAGGTTCTTCCGTTAAATGCGTAGACGCCTATCATGCAGTGCATATAGTCTTAATGTGAAATATTCTTCATTTCTGAACCCATATATCTGTCTTTTTCAAAAACCTTTTATTTTATTGTTAATTCCTTCTATTGTTCCATTTGTTATATAATGGTCATACCATGCTAATATGTATGTCTTGTATGCTCTAATAGTTGATGCCATTTTCATTAATGGCTGTATTTTTGATTCTATAGCTTGCTTTTACCCATTCATCCAACACAGCTTTAGCCTTTTGCTTACTACACTGATTCCATATTTCCTTAGGATCTTCTTTGAGATAATAGGCAATCATTGGCGGACGGTTTAGGCTTAGTGCGTTCTCCTGTCTATTTCTGTGTGAATAATCAAAGATATCATTTCCATTTCTGAGCAACAACCAACGTGTTCCTTTGATTACTTTACGCTTGTTGACGTCCTTTTCCACATGCCATAACTGTCTTCTTAACAAGTCCAGTTTTTCGTTCATCAGCTTGGTTACATGAAAGTGGTCTACTACAAGTGTCGCACTGGAAAGGTGTTCACTTACTGCTCTTGTATATGCTGCAGAAAGGTCTGTACATACGGCTGAGACTTCTGCAAAACCTACTATCTTCTCAGTCTTCATCTCTACAGCTTCGAATGAGTGAACATTTATAAGAAAATAATGTCGTTGGAGGTCATTTCGGTCGAGAAAGTGCTCTTTTTTAGGTGTATTTCCCCCTTATTTAATACAATTGGACACAATAATTCGCTATAAACATAAATGCGGTTTAATCCATAATACGTGCTAATATCTTGTAAAAAAATAGTTCTACTGTAATTAGTGTGAGTTAACATATGTCTAGACCACCATAGAAGAATAGAATTGCTATCCGATAGCATTCGGCAGTACCATATCCTCTGCCGATGGTCTTGATTTCTTCATACTGACTACAAAGATACGAATTTCGTGCCGCTTAATGCGGGATACGGCATGTTAATTCACACTAAATCCCGCGGAAAAAAAATGGATATATTCATGAAAGAATATTGTTGCGTCAGTAGGACTCAACTTATTAAATGTTAACTCATCAGAATCTATTTTCACGTGCATTTCGAAAAATGCTAGCACATAGTATCCCAAAACCTTGTGTAATTGTCTAATATTTGCCATATATATTTATAAGACGGTTTATATTTTGAAAAATATAAATGATTTTCAATGCATTTACTAAATGCAGTTGATGGCTTATTTCACAGCTTAAATGTATATTGAATACATATAACAAACATAGCTGATTATTACTCTCCTTAGAGCTAAACAAAGTGTCGTTGATGTTGTTCTTGAAACATTGTCAACCCTACAGTCTTTTTATTTCATTTTGAACATATTTGATAACTTCGTTCTTGATTTCGTTTTCATTGTTGACAACGTCAAGTACTTTATCTGCAAGCCAGATAGTAAGTAATTCTTTTTCGTTTACATTGAGTTTTTTGGCAATCAGCTTGACATGTTCTCGCTTTGCTTTTCTTTTGCCAAGCTCTATTTTACTATACATAGGTGTATCAACTTCAATGACAGTAGCCAATTGACGTTGAACAAATCCTTTTTCCTCTCTCAGTTCTTTTTATTTTTTTGACCAAATATCATATGCAGAATCAATTATTGATAGTTTTAAAACAAATTGTTCACCTGAGGAAATAATCCTTTATCGTATTTTTGCTAAAAAGATAAAGAGTCGTTCTATATTGGTTTTGCCAATAATCCTCTTTCCATTAACTATATAGTGACAAAGATTATTCATACTTTTAGTATTTTTATCTTTGACGGCATCTATTATCTTTTTCCCAATATCTAGATTTAATCAATGAATACTCTTCTAATTCAATTAGAGTTAATGCATTGGTGTCAACGATATATTTAAGTGCATTGAATAAATGACAAGGGACGTCCGGATCAAAAATCATATACCTCAACATCAATATCTTCAAGGGAAGATAAATATTTCCGTGTAAGATATTTAATTGTCTCAAGTGGAATTCCTCCATTCATCGCACCCATCCATGGGAATGCAATTGATGTAATCCCAAGTTTTTTTATAGTTATTTACGAATTTCTGCAGTGTTTCTTCTACCCATTCAACTTTTTGATGGATCTTTCCAATCCTCTTTTATTGCAAAAATTCAATATAATAGGAGTCGATTTCTTGTAAGGAAGAATCTGACCAGGTTTAAGAAGGTGTTGAAAACAAATTCTCTGATACTCTTTAAACATTTCAGGAAATCTTAGCTTGAAGTCAAGTGCGATTCCTTTACCCATAGCACCTACACAGTTGACAGTATTAACAATTGCCATTACTTTTGAGTTGAATATATTTCCTCTATGTATGACATATTCTTTCTATTTGTTATTTGTTACGACCTCTCTAAAATAACTATTAATCAGAATCAATTGATATTATCTGACTGTATTATCAACGATTCAAGAACGCTGCATAATTCATCTACAGGAGTATTCCATAAACATCCTTCAGTTAATGATGGTAGCAGTGATGCAAGAGATAACAACTCCTTCCCTTTCTCTGATGTGAAAATTTGATTTCTTAAGAAGGAAGGATTACATCCTTTTCCTGGTAATCTGCTACGATCTAAAGCATCTGCATCTTTAAGAATTTCCCATATTTTATTTGAATGAACATGAGTAGGGACATTTAGAGTCATCAATTGAATGAAATTTTACAGCTTCTAGTACATTTGAAAGCATTTTCGATTATCTAACAACTTATTGATTTTTTTCCTGATACAGTATTGCAGAGTTTTTACCATGAATTTCACCTTCTGTATCACTTTTCTTTCCTAAATCATGTATAAGTGCTGCATACAAAATATTAGAAACCATTGTTTCGTTAACAGAATTATCAATATTGGCAATTAAAAAATGCATTTAGCATTACTCTTATTGTATGTGCTATGCCATGATATGAATATAACATGTAGTCCTTAAACAATGATTTCGAGATTGAAATGTTTAGCTTTGACACCTCAAGTCTAAAATTGTTGATTAAAGATGACGTTATGATAGAGTAGTCAGTATTACTTAATCTTATCTCCTTGCCATTTGAATATATTACCCATGAGTTGCAGTCGTATTTCTGAAGATCCATAAAGCGCACAGTAATAGGAATCGAAGGCTTTACAAGGCTTATTGAAGGATAAGCTTGAATTTTGCCTGTTGATATATTCGTGATGTTCGACTTGTCTGTAATTTCAAGTTTGTCAATATCTTCGCATTCAATGATAATTGAACTAGGATCTCTATAATTTGTTGAGAAATAAAGAGCCTCTTCCGTTTCCTTTACCGAAATAGTTCTGTTTTCACGATGGAATACATCAATTCCAGAGTCTGTATACGAATTTGTTGTAATATGATTACAAATTGGATCATCACCCAACTGCATCTTTAATAGTTCAGCCTGTTCCTCGTTATAACAGATAATTCTGTAGCTTTCAAGTTGTAAAAAATCCAATTCATTCCATACAAGAAACTCTTGCTGAGAATATGCTTTATATGTATCAATTCCGTCTTCAATCGTTGCATATAAATTTGCAGTATTGAGCTTGTTCGGATTATCTGCAACTGAGATTACCAGACTATTGTCTTTTTGCATGTTTCCAGTACTATAATAGCATTTATCTAAGCATTTGTTTAAAACTTCTCTAAGATCAAATTCGAAAAAGACTGGCATTGGACATTTTGGCGAGCCCAAACTTTGAGCATCCCAATATTTTGATGTTGGACATTCAAAATATGAACTCCAAATCTTCTTTCCTCTGCTATCATATCCTCCAAATACCCATTTCTTTTTTGATGAATGGGAATCTTCTCCTAAAGATTCGTTATAATATTGTGTTGGAGTCTGTGGACGATAGTAAAATCTAGCGTAATAATGTGCAGTATCCCTTCTATGTACATTACTTCCTGCTGAGCTTTCAAATAATCCTTTACCACCAATTCTACTTAGTATTTTTTTCTTGATTTAATAATATTTAAAAGCATTGAATAAATGAGCAAAGTGATATATCTTAGGATTACTATCAGAAAAAAACGCTCTATAAATTTTTATACCATTGAGTTTATCTTTAAATGCAGATTCGTATATTTCAGCTTTCTTTTAATTAAAGGATTATTAAACAGAAGAGTCCAATCCCATCTATCAATATACTTTCTAATAAATTCTACTGAGAAATCAATAGTATTTGCTTTTTGATGCTTTTTGTCCAATTAATATAATCAGAGAATTCATTAAAGCAAGTTGGTGTATTTTAGATCTTTTCTTTCATTGATGACACTCCAATCAAGACAGTCTTTGAATTCTTTCAAATTATATCTTGATGGCGTAAAGGCTTTTGATGCAGATATGATAGTCCAATCTAAGAATGATTTATATTTTACAAAAGAAATCCAAACCTAGATTCTGGAAAGTTTCATTCTGACTAATATATTGCCAATTAAGCTTTTCTCTATATGGCTATAAGACATCTTTTGACAAGGAATGGTTCTGCGAAATTGCATCCCAATCCAAGTCAAAGGATGATAATTTTTGATAATACATTAATTGTTGGGCAGAAGCTATTCATTCTTGATACAGCATGCCAATCTAATGACTTGTTATAAATTTTCAGGACAAAGTCTTCTGTATACTGCAGATCGATCTTGATGATAATAAGTTCCAATCCCATGAAATATATGATTTGTCAAATGTTGATAGAATGCTATCATTGTCAAATGGAATGTCCATTCGACCTGATAAAGTTTCCCAGTCCCATCCTGATATTCCTAGGGATAACAGCTCTGCAATTGTCATTCTTAGTGAATTATTAGAGGACAAAAAGTGTCCAATTCCAAGGCCTATTCTTTGTATGTTCTAATAATCCTTTATCAATAGCAATGGTACCTCCTTGAGAAAGTATATCCCAATCCCAGTCTTTATCTTGATTATCTATAAGGAAACTATTTGATATGTTTAACTTCTTGGATGCCGATATTGACTTCCAATTCCAGTCTTCTTCAAGAAAAGTATTTAGCAGTAAGTCGGAAAACTTAACGTCTTCTCTTTTGGACAATAAGTTGAAATCAATATTACCCTTAAACTGCTGGATATTTTTTATTATGTTGTTTTCGTCTTTAGGATGACTTGCAAAGCACCGACTAAACTGAGACAGGTATTGCCAATCCCATTGGCTTCGACGTATTTTTAATATTGCAGGATGCCAATTTATAGACTCATTTTGAGACAGGGTAATGAAATCCCAACAATAATCATCATTGTAAAGGAGAGATTTCACCATCTCAAGCCATAGTTTAAAGCTTAATATGACTTTGTCATAATAGAAGAGTCTCTCTGCTGATTTTGACTTAGATAATAACTCCCAATCAATATCATCACTATACTGTTCAACGTATTCATTGAGGTTAAATTCTTCATGGTCATAAACATACAACAAGTCCCACTGGAATAGACTTGAATAGTCCTCCAATGTGTTTGATTTGTTAATTTGATCATAAAGCTCTTCAAGGTTAAATCGTCTCGTGATTTTGCCCCATAAAGTAGGTTGAATATCTTTATCTTTTTGATTGATAATTGTGGCTATTGTTGGAAGGAATCCTTCGATACACAAGTCTTCTTTATCAAAAATTTCATCAATTAATATTTTCCAATCCCATTTGTCAGCAAAGTCCGTGAGGTGTTCAAGGATAGTTGATTTAGGCAGTCTTCTGGACAAGATAGTCCAATCCCAATAGTTTTGATATTGTGCTATGTAATCAGATACTTTGTCGACTGGAAGTCTTGAGGATAATATTTGCCAATTCCATTTTTCTGCCCAACGAGTGTCTCCTAATTTGTCAATTCTTAGAGAATCAACTGTTTTAGATGTAAGTAGGTTCCAATCCCAATCAAAACTAAAGTTCTCTCTCACAAGTTGGATTGTAGCCAGTTCTGTAGCCCTAGCCTTTGTCTCTGGATGTGACAAAAGGAAATTTTGAATATCTTCATTATCAAACAAGGCACAGAAAGTATCGCTTGAGAATAAATCGAAAGACCTTCTTAAATCGAGTTTTTTTAATATGTCTCTTAACAAAGAGAGTATCAGCTATCCATTCTTTTTTTGACGAAATTATATCCCAATTCCAAGGAAATTTTGGATACTCTTCAACTATTGTAAAATCGCTAACTCGTGATGTTACAGCATTGTAAGCTGGTGCTGTATTTATTCTATTTGAGTAATGATTAAAGAAAGATTTATCCCATATAATAAATTGATTACATTCAAAGCCGCCAACAATAGGAACACACCAGGTTAGAGCTCCTACTTCTTCTAGAAAGTCAATACATTCATAATCCCATATAAGGTTTGATGTATTTACATTGAATGGTGTATGGGAAAATGCTATAGAATTTTTCAGTTCTTTTTTTGAAGATGTCAGATCTGCAAAAAGCTTTTTGAAAAATTCAGTTGTACTAAGAGCTCGTGTTGTTACGACTTTTAAAATTCAGTCGTTTTGAAAGGATCTCAATATTTTCTAAAATATAATTTAGATCATAGCGTCTGATATATAGGGTCCAATCCCAACTTTTTGTCGGGATAGTCTAATATTAAGCCTTTTACAATATCCTGATTTTTCAGTAATTATTGACAAGTCGAAATCAACATCGTCGATATGTTGAATTACGAATTCGTCGGAAAGGGATGGCATTATCTCCTTCCAAAGCCACAGTACAGATGTAAGATGAGGATTCGTTAATAGCTGTTGTATGTTCTCTTTGCTTACATTGTCATTATGGATAATGATGTCAAAATCCCATGGGTATTGATAAGCATATTCTGTTATAAAATCACCATCGAAACGTGCTGATAATATACTCCAATCCCAGTTCTCAGAATCGAATTTTAAATATTTCTTTATGTCACTGATTGGACATAAAGAAGATACGTCATGCCAGATATTAGCATCAATATTGTTGCATAGCATTCTGAAAAGAACAGAATCGTCCCAGCAAAATCTATTATCCTTTACGACGACTTCCCATTCAATGATGTCTTCAAATGGTTTAAGTGCTTCCGAGTCTAATTTTGCATTAGGGTCGTTAAGTAATCGTAAATAATACCCCCATTCAACTTTTATTGATTTGACATTCGAATTAACTTCTGCATTAATTAGTTCTGACGCATTTTCACTTATTGAACCATCGTTAGAATATATAATGACAAAGTCTTCTCTTTGGTCATTGTAAACAGCAATACCTATCTTTTCGCTTTCAATTACAAAGTCATTGGACAATAGATTAGCCGAAAAAAGATTTGTATTGCTAGGCACTTGTTGTAGAAGCGTTTCTACCAAGATTCTTTCATCGTCCTTTACTTCAGGAATAATATCGTACGAAGATAACTGCTTGTAAAATGAAATGCGCTGTTTCTTTTCTACTTGTGTTGTTAGTGCAAGCGCATCTCTAAAAGGAACAGCTCTTCTTTTATCTGTTTTAAACTGAAATTCTCGTAATATTTGCATTCTGCAGAATAGAACAATCGTTTTTTTGTATTTCTTACAGCAAATTCTCCTAATGTGGTTAATTGAATATTATCCGCATCTACGTTAATAAGTTCATCAGACTTTAATGAATTTAGCAAATTGTTAAAAGATAGCGACTTCTGCTTCATCCTTGTATCTTATAGGATTGGAGCTAAAAATCATCTTTTACATTAAAACCAAGAATCGTAGCTAAATCATCAACTGATAAAAACTCCTTCATGTAGATATAAAGTAGAGCATATAATAGTATCAATGTCAGAACATGACACATCTTCGTACAAATAGATTCTGCACTTTGTTTTTAAGGGCCAAGTATTGAACGTTGAATCTGATGCTTGCGACTTATAGATTTTTGTGATTCAGATATTTTATTTGCAAATGTCTTCATATGGATTACATTTTATTATCTTACCATTAGGATTTGCTTTGATAATGTTGTAAACATTGTCATAAATACTCTTTTGCCTGAACAATTCGCTGTTACCAATTATAATCAATAGCCTTTTTGATCTTGATAACGCAACGTTCAATCTATTTGGTGATTGCGCAAATCCCAGATCATGTTGTTCTGGGAATCCTAATTCATATTCAGAATAATCAGGTTGTTGTTGAGAATCCGAAATAATGGTGTTACTTCTGACCATAGAAACAATAATTATATTTCTTTCCATGCCTTGGAATCTATCCACAACATCGATTTTCAACGGCAAGTCGTTAAACGATTTACACATTCGTCTGATTTTATTTCTCTGTTTACTGTAAAAGCTGATGATACCAATTTCTTTATCATCTTCATCAGCCCATTTGTCACAATATTGTTTAAATGAGGTCTGATTCTGAGAATTTTTTCAAAATATGTGATATGACATTAACCTCTCCTTCGTTGACTCTTGATGTTCCTTCAATCATTTCAGGAGAGTTTACATCAATCCAAATTACATGGTTATTTGTAGATAAAGCTTCTCCACAAATAAAATCATCTATTTGAATGCCATGATACCTTGAAAATGGATTTGACATATCTGGATTATTTACTCCTAAATCAATTGGATCTATGAGTCCACATATTAGTCCGTTAGCAGAATCATTACCATCTTTCTCTTCATAGAATTGCTTAATGACTTCATTAATATCAGGATGCATTCTATATTGTCTCGTGAATTTTCCTTTCAAACTAGAATCAATACTTTCATAAATTCTTTGGAAATGTGATATTTCCATTTCATCAAAGTTCTTTATGACATATGTTTTTTTATTTTTTCAGTTGCTTCATCTCTGACTCACCAGTTGCGTTGTCAACAAGGAAGTCAAGAGTATTTATGAACTCTTCTTTGTCGAGCATTGGAGGCAACTGACGATGGTCATCAATCACGATGTTTTTTTTCACCGTAGACAAGGGTAATGCCAATTCTGCAGGAGTGGCTTTGCTAGATTCATCCTGAATGACGGTTGAGAATTTAATTCCATCTTTACAATTATAGGTGGTTATTTCAAATTCATTATCGTCTTCATTGAAATCCATTCCTTTTTTATAAATAGTCTTTTTGCCAACATTGCCAAATACAGTACAATAATTCATATAAAATTTTGTTGGTCTATTTTTAGTATTCTTTTCTCCAATAGAACTACATGTAGCACCAACTACATTACAATGTGATTTGTATTGATCGAAATATTAGCTGTCTAAGAGACTTACTTGGATTGTCAAGCATGTTTTCCCATAATAATACAGATCGTGAATCCATATTACCATAGTTAATACGTCTTTTGATATTTTCTAGCCAATTAACTAATATCATCTTTCCAGTCTTGGTTATCGCTTCATCATCCTCAGCAGATTCTTCAAGATCTTCAATGAATTCATATTTGCCAGTTTCTACCCATTCTTCCATAGCTGCTAGAGAAAATTGTCGACCTTCTACTGCAAGCCTATCATCCGAACCAAAGCGTATTGGCTTGACAAGATTATGCCTGCCATTAACAGTTCTGTCAATGGCATTATCAACAGCGAGGTTAGTTTCTGATGTTAGAAGAATACGTTCCTTCGGATTTAATCTTATATGCTGCCAAATAAGTTCCGCAATAGCTGTTGATTTACCTGTACCTGGAGGTCCTTGAATAAGAGATAGGTCCTTAGCTTTTAAGCATTTAATAATAGCATTTAACTGCGATGGATTGATGTGTTTATTCAATAAATTATGTTTTATATCCTGATAGTAGTCACTAGATTCATTTGTATAAAATTCTATATCCTTTGTAGGTGTAGCTTTCTGGGCATCAAAAATAAAAACTACTGATGTTCGATTTCTTACGCCTTTTCCAGAAGTAATATTATCAAAAGCATCTTTTAATCTTTTAATTTTCTCTAAATCGCCTTCAAGATTTGGTGTTATCTGGTAAAAACATGGCACCATCTTCTGAAAAGTTATAGTCAGCAGATGAAGTGTCGAATAAAAAGTTCAGGAAAAACATATCTTGAATAATTTTTCCAATGGAATGACCTCCAACAGAAAAACTCTGCACCACGAAGACTATTAACTATACTTTCTTTATTTTCCGCTATTTTATTTTGATCAACACGCAGAAGATATTTCTTCTTACCAATTTCATTTGGATGTATCTCGCACTCACATCCCATTTCTCTCAAATGGTTTAAGGATGCAAAAATTGAAAAATGAAATTGTGATGCTTGTTCAGGTGTACTGATATTCTTGAATAAAGTGCATAGAACCATCTTTGGGACTGATATAGGTCTTTAAAGAAGAGTAGTTCTCCTTTAGAAAAGCTTCAATCTTCTCCCATTCTGCATTTTTGTCACTTATCTCTACATTGCATCTACGATCAGAGAAAATAGAAACTTCCATGTCATCGTACTTATTACTAAGTTCAATTTTTAAGATGCTCAGGATCTGTCTCTCCAATCAAAGTCTCACGCCAATTGATTGTTTTTGTTTCACTTACAGATATACCTTCCTCATTTATTATATTTTTGAGATCTTGAAAAACTCGTAACTATTAATATCTTCAACATATTCATGAAACAATCTTGAATCATATGTATAATTATAATCTATATTGAGATCAAAAATTATTTTCTCCAAACTCTTTTTGCAAATGCTTTCTAATAGATCCACTTGCTATTTGGCCATAATGATAGAAGGGTACCTTCTTCATTACTATTATTAGCATTAAAATGATAATGAAAGTATCCGTCTTTTTAGCTTAGGAAAATCATAAAGTGAGTTATCAAAATTGTAACTATTAGCTGTCTTATCAGACAACTTGATAAGTACATCAAAAGAAAACAATCGGAGTCCCCAAATCGTGTTGAGTTTATGAAGAGCTGCTTCTGAGAAATAGTCATTTTTAATGGATAAAAAGCGTCTCAGTCTTCTTTCTTCTTTACCCTCATATTTAATTGTTTGATATTTAATCTCGTATTTGCATTTAAGAGATAACCATTTTCTAAGAAAAATAGGCAGGAGTAGGAGATACACTGAAAAATACCACTTGCTTTTTCTGGCAAAATGTCATGAAGAAAAGAATGCTCTTTATCTAATATGCGAAGAGCATCAACTGAAACTTGCAATCGTCTATTATTATCAACGGAATATTGAATATTAGACTCTTTAATGCTTTTACACATAGTAGAAAATGACGATTTCTGAGATCGAATGACACCATCTATAACAGGATTGGTTGATAACTGAATATAGTATTTTTGACATTCTGTTGCCAATTGTGTAATTTCCGACGTATGCGCCTCAAAATGACCATCGCAGGTAATTGTATCGTTGTCAGAATCAATTGCGTCATCAGATACACCGAAGAAAGCCTTTACTTTATTTATTTTTCGAGTCAAGTTCATCGGTCTGACTAACAATAAGTTTTTAGTCTCTGTCCTGAAACGTTGATAGAATCTGGTTCAATTGCTAATGGTGCAGAATTGAGTTGAAGAACACGTTCTTGAACTTCGATATGTTTTAACCATATCTCTTTTAATAAATCTGTATTGAATCCCATATTAAAGAATTGTTAAGATTATTCTTTTTTTGTTCAAATCAATCTCTTTAATCTCACAGATAAGTTTACTGCTTTCCTCTATAGACAAATCGTGAGACGAGAAATTGGATGGTATAAAGGCTGGTAAATTAGTGCCTACAATTTTCACTTGGATACCATTTTTTGCAATGTTATCAACAGTTGCATTTACTTGCTGACCAGTTTGATATATAAGCCAGGATTTGGACTAACTTGTTTGAAACTTAATTCTATTTTCCTCTTATCCTTATCAATTGATAAAATAACAGCTTTCAATCTATCATCAACGTTATAAATATCCTTTGGCTTTTTAATTTTTTTCTATCCAAGACAATTCGGACACATGAATTAAGCCTTCTATTCCGTCAACTATCTTGACGAATACTCCAAAAGTTAGTAAAACTTTTAATAGTTACATCAACAATATTACCAACTGCAATTTTTTTCATCAATACTACTCCAGGATCACTTGTCATCTGTTTTAAACTGAGAAGTAGTTTTTCTTGTTCCCAATCTATTTTGATGATTTTTTTGCAGTAAGTGGTTGCCCCTATAGAGAAATCTTTAGAAGAAATGTGTGTATCCCAAGCAAGTTCTGACTTGTGGATAAAGCCTTGAATCCCACAAGAAAGTTTTAAAAAATTCCAAAATCCATTATATTGCAGACAGGACCTGTAACAATATCTCCCTCCTTAATGTTTCTATCAAAAGCGTTCCCAAGGTTTTTGAGTTAATTGTTTCAAACCTAAACTAATATTGGTTTTTCCTTTATTCTGCTTTATATCAAGTATTTTAACAGTAATACTTTGACCTACAGAAACAATTTCGGTAGGATTAGAAATTCTCTCCCAAGATAGATCAGTAATATGTATTAGTCCATCAATGGAAGGGAGCAAAGTAACGAAAACACCGTAATTTTTCTATATTCTTTACTATTCCATTTACAATACTACCGATGCTTAGTGTATTTATCTTTTCAAGATTCCGCTCTTCTGTCAATATCTTATGTGATACAATTGGAAGAAAACGGTTTCCTTCCTTTTCTTTAAGTTTAATACTTATCAGTTTCACTTCTATCGTTTGACTCACAAAGCTCCTAAGATTAGTATGATTTTCTACACCAATTTGACCTTCTGGCAAAAACATTGTAGTCCTTCGACAGACACAAGCAGTCCCTCGCTTTGTAATATCAATTACTATGGCGTTGAAAAACGTGACCATTTGAAGCTTTTTGATAATATATTTTTGTAAACTTCATATTTACCATTGTCTTTATATGAATTTCCTTCTGCATCATAATAAATGTCAATTACATCATTAGGTGACATATTTATAATTTCATCAGACTTTGCTCCTTGTAAAAGACTTGTGTCATCATCAGGAAGAGAGACAATAAGTCCATTGTTTGATCTAAACACAACTTTAGTCCTGAGTGCTACAATATCAGAAATGGTATTTGTAACATGTTCAATATCCACAAATGGATTTGATGATTCTATGCTTTTTTATTCATAATAACTTTTTACTCATTGTAAATTCGTGTTTCTAAATACAATAACAGGGGTTACATTCCTCAAGACTTCCTTATCCACAATACTATTATACGGAAGATTTGAAGCATATTCTGATTTAATCCAATTGTTGTTCCACAATGATTTAACATCTTTACCTGCAACTAGCTTACAAAGACGCAGGGTATAAGGAGATTTTCCATGCTTTGCATCTTGGGAGTAAGTCATATTTTGAAGCCAAAGCTGATTATACTGAGAGTTTGGTTGGTCACATAATTTGTGATATACCAAGTCTATAATAGAACTTTTCTCATTTGTATCCTTAAGGGAATCTATCAGGCGACTGATAATACGTAGGGCATAGTGAGCACAACCTACATTTTCAAGGGCAATCTGGGTACAGACAGCTATCATTGCACGCACACTACCTCCAGGGCTGAGTCTAATTCGTTTATATGTTTTTATGGTTGAGAAGACATTCTCCTCTTCCGTATTCTCTTTTGGTTCTTCATCAAGATTTACGTCCTCCCACTTAATATTTTCAGTTTTCATATCAGACACCTTTGGATTAAGCCATTGCTCAATTCTATTATCAATATCAGAAAGCATAGTCTTTAGAGAACCACAGTCTGGATATTGACGTGAAAATATCAAAATATACAGTAGGTACTTTTCGAAACTGTCAAAGTCACATCCTTTTTTGTTGAAGATAGGAGTGTTATAGATGTAGGCGAGCTTGTCTGTTTTTACAGCATCCGTAACAATGCTGTCACTAATCTTTGTCTTACTACTATTCATTCGAAAGTTGAGACGTTCAAGAACATTCTGTAGGGTATAAGAAATGTTCTCGAGGGCGTTCTTGTCATTGCAGAACACTCGATAGTCATCACGATAGCGTATAATCTCGTAAGAAGGAAAGGACTTACCCTCATTTTCGTAGACCTTGGCTTTAGTCTGCAATGCTTCGTGAAGCAAAAGATCTGAATAGCCGAGTATGATTTCGCCAACAAAGTCAAAAATGGAGCTTCCTTGTGGTATGCCCATATTTCGGCCTTCCTGAAGAGCTCGAAGGTACCTCTGAATGTTGTTAGCTATATTACTTTTCTCTGTTCTTGCATGTTGTGTGTCTTTCAACTGAAATGCCCAATCAAAAGCTTGTGGATTTACCGACCCGTAGCAGTTCGTGATGTCAGTCATAAACATGTAGCGATATTCCAAAGATAACTCTATGGCACGCTGTTCCATACTATACCACCAGTTCATGATGGTTGTAGAATTATGGAATGGTTCTTTTTCAGCTCTAACTATAGGTATGGCACAAGATGTTATGTGTGGTACAGTAAACTCATCAAATAGATTCTTCACTATATTCCAATTATTTTCATTACACACTTCACGTACCAAAAAAATAATAGAGAAAAAGGATTGGCAGTATAATAGGACGTACAGCGTAATGTCCGTCTTTATTAAGTAAAATATCTAAGTTAACATCAGATAGATTTTCTGGTAAAAAATTATTTTGAAGACATTCCTCATATAGGGTGTCTCCAACAGTTTTTTGGACGAATTCAAGAACTTTGTCAAATGTGAAGTATTCTGGCAGTTCAAAACCGTGATACTCGATCCGATTTCATAAAGAAATCAAATACTTCTGAAGATGTGAGCGATAGTATATTTTTGCCATATAAGAGAGTAAGATGTACTAGAGAAAAATATCCTCGATTAGATTTGTCACTTCTTGGACACAAAGATAACATATTATTTTTACACTTTAGTATAATCATTAAAGAAAAATGCTTTTTCTAGTGTTTTTTTACGGAAGGAAAAGGTAACTATTCAGCGATAAGGTTTTTATTGATTATCAGCAAGTTACATAAAGACATACAGACAAATTCTAATATAGAATGTCATTTCCAGCCTTTTTGCCACAATGTTAAGTTTATAAGCTCTTGATATTCAACGTTTATTATCGCAGAATAGTTACAGGAAAAGTAAAATAAGTGAAATATTGTAAAATCTACTTTGTTAGAAAAATGACCTTGTATGTGAATTGAACGGATGGGTCAAAAGTGGAATTTTATTTTTACATTACTGGTTTTGAGCCCAAAAGTGGGTCAAAATACAATACCCAACTCCATAGGCAAGAATTTACTTAACCAATCTGCCAATCGGCGAAGCAATCCACAGCCACAGGCATATACTTTGAATGTCGACGGATCCGCATAGGCAGAAACAGGAAGTCCGGGCTTGGTGATGTTGAACACCCTGTAAATCATACCGGCATTTTCTAGCCAGAGCAGTGCGTCCTTATAGTCCTTTGACCGTGCACCTGGCTTCACGACCTTGAAGATGAACTTTCGATTTTCTTTGGCAAGCTGCGCGGAAAGCGAGTAGCAGATGGCATGGATGCGAAGAATATCCCTCGGTGTAGTGTACTTGGCAAAGTCAAGTTTGTAGAGGTCGAGAATATCCTGCAATACCTGCTCTACAGACTCGGACATGCCGCCACACACGAGATAACGTCTGTACTCGGTCTTTAACTTATTGAGAACAATCTCTGGTAGGTGGCTGGGCTCATACAGTTCCTCTACATAGTTGAATGCCCTTTTATCAGCAGCACGCAGGAGTGCCATCTTTCCCATTATGGACAAGTGGTATGTCTGCCATCAGGCTTCTTGCATTTCTGTCTTTTCATTGCTATCTAATCACGACTTTGGAGTGATTTAATCCCCCAATTGGGGCAAGGGTCTTTGTGGTACAAACAGCAATTTGTGGTACAAAGACACACCTTGCTGCTGATGTAGAAAATGGGATTATAAGCCCATACCGTGTTACTGCATTCATTGAATACAGTAACTCAGCGTAGGCTTGTGTTCGGTGAACGCAGCAGTTCAGAGCTTCCGCCACGTTTCCACATCATCTTTGTAGTAGTCAAGGTGTTCCCGGAGCACCTGCTCCACATATCCAGAAATACTTGCACCCTGCTCGCCAATCTTCCGCACCACATAGTCAAGTCTCCTTTGAGTTTCCTCCGAGACATACACGGCTTTACGGTGGCTGACACGAAGCGGTTGGAGGTATTTCCCCCTGAAACTCGGATAATTGCTTCCTGTCCTTTGTTTTTCCCATTCGTTGATAATTCTCTTCGATAGAAGTAGCCCTTTCCGTTGGTGACAACTCTGTTTCTTGATAGGACGGTTGAGAATAGTCCTTGTGACTCTCCTTGTCATTTTGTTCCTCAACTTTAACAGGCTCAAATCTTTTCTTTTCCTCTTCATAATCTATGGGCTGATCAAAATCGGGCAACTCTTCGGGCTTGCGGAGCTTAACGCCATAATTGCCCATATCTCGAAGGGCTTGTTCCAGACGCCGTTCTCTTGGAGCGTGCGTGTGCTGAGCCGTAATTGGCTACAGACCTCCTCGCCAGTGAGGTAAACCTCTCCGCCCAGCATCGGACGGGCGGTAGCGCAATACCGCTCCAATTTCTTCAATATTCCTTCCATCAGTTGTGAAAACAACTGCATCTGAGGGGCTTCCTGCGTAATGATTTCGTTCTCTGTCATAGTTCATTCAGTTTTTGAGTTCATTCATTCTTTGCGTTCAGTATCTCCGTGATGTCGCTTTCCTTGTAATAACACTTATGCCCAATGATGGAGAAGGGTATTTACCCGTGTCGCGATAGGATTGCAGGGTACGTTTGCTGATGCCGAGCCTGCGGCATACGGCTTCATTGTCAAGCCATTCGTCCGTTTCGGGCGGATTGCCGATGAGTTGTTCGATACGATGAATAAAGTCTGCAAAGTCGGAGCAGTGCCGCTCCCATGCCTTGCGGTCGATAATAATGAGTTTCATTGCCTTGATTTTGTTTTGATTACTTTATTGTTACTCGGCAAACGAACTAATATGCAGTCCATTGCCGTACTTATTGAGTGCAAAAGTAAACCCTCGGAAGCACCGCTGCAAGAAATGAGGAAAAAGCAGGGAAATAGAAGGAAGAGAAAAGAAGTTAGTCTGTCAATTTGAAAAGCTCTTAAGCTTTTTAGCAAAAAGCTTATAAGCTTTTTGTAAATTACTTATAAGCTTTTGTCAGATTACTTATAAGCTTTTTGTAGAAAGTTCATAAGCTTTAAGCGCAAAGGCTGGTAGCTTTCCCTATCAGATTTGGAGTCGCCGCAGAAAAACTCTTATGTTCTGTATAAGATGGTATGATTGCGGTAAAGAGAAGAGGTGCCGGTTCTTTCCTTTTTTTATTTTGTTATTTTATCGATAATTCGATAGTTCGACAAATCGAGATGTCGAAGTGTCGATGTATCGTTTTATCGATAGATTATTTTGACGATATATAGTTTTGACAACAGATAGTCATGACAACAAATTGTACAAACAACAGATTGTCCGTATTATCGTCAGTCCTACCTGTTGTTGGTTGTTACGCCTTGCGTCTAAAGAGCCTGAGTATGCCGTATTCTTGTCGTGCCTATACTCTCTTACGGCAGCCCAGCCCTGCAAGGTTGGGAGAGATGAATACGACCGCACGAATACAGAAAATGGCAATACCGCCTTGAAACAGAAAAATCCTGCGGTGGAGATTCTTCTCTCCATCCGCAGGACTTGACCTTGTCAGGGCAGATTAGCTGCCGTTGTACCTTTGCACGATAAGAAACGGCATCAGGGACTTTGCGTGTGCCTTTGCTTACAACGCCTTTGGACTTACCCCTACGTCTGACCGACTATTGGCAAATGATTGCTCTTGGTAAGCAGCACTATCGTGCCTGTGAGTTCGGTGTAAAGACGGTCGTATTGCTCGTCAGAAGCAAATGTGTCCGTCAAACCGAACTTGTCGAATGTGGCTTGAACAGCCTTGTTCGACAACAATATGGGTGCAGCTTCTCTGGGAGCGGTGCAGGCAGTTCCCTCTCAAACTCGTTCTCCAAGACAGAAACAAGCGTGTCGTACTTGGAAAAGTGCAAACCTTGATACAATACCTCACTTGCTATGCTCTCCGCTTCGGGGTGCGTGAATCCCTGCACTACAGCATCGCAGTAGGTGGTAAGAGCCATATCAGCCCGAGCGGTGATAAACTCCGTGTCGTGCAATCTTTCGGGGTGATGCTCACTCATATAACTTCTTAATTTCAACCGAAAATAGGAAAGTTCCTGTTTGTTGTGCTGTTTCATCTTTATCTTCATCTTCATTTAGCATTGATATTCAATGATGGTTGCTTTGCTGTCAAAGGAAAAGTTGCTTGTCCTCCGCTTGGCTTTCTTGGCGGACAGACACGCAGGGCCTTTCGCAGTTCCCTTGTGGTGTTGCTACCTATGAGTGGCTGCATTTCCCGTGCAATCTTACTCTTGCTAACCTTTGCATAGAGTTCGGTGGTTGAAATGAAGCGGTGTCCGAGCATCTTACTGACGGTTTCTATCGGCAAGCCGTTCTCCAAACAGATGGTCGTTGCAAAGGTATGTCGTGCCGTGTGCGAGGTGGCTTCGGTATGAGATGGGAGTCCAGCCTTGATGATGATGTCCCTTTTCTTGCGGTTGAAATGGCTATTCGTGGGGAACTCACGAAAGAGCAAACCCTCCTTTCGTCCATCGTTGACAATGGTGAGCATCTCTTCGGCAATGGGCAATAAAGGAACAATGCTTCTGTTCTGAGTTTTTGTGCGACAGAGCGATATGTACCTGCGCCCATCGTCAAGTGTGTAAACATCGTCCATTCGGGAGTTTCTTTAAATCAGAAAAAGCTAACCCCAGTAAAAACAGCCCAAGAGGAAGATGAGCCTACAATGGTTGTCCACCGAGCGGTGAGGACGATATGAGAGAAGTTTGTGTAAATCGTCAGAAGTGAGGGCATTGCGCTCGTAGGTGGGCGTTTCAATGTCTATCAGTTCAAAAGGGTCTTCACGGATATATCGCTCCTGCTGTGCCTTTCTAATAACCTGATGCAGGTGGCGCAGACGGTTGGAGACGGTGCTCTCCTTGTTTCCTAAGTCCCTAAGCATGAACAGACGGTAGCTTTCTATTAGGGTCCTTGTCGAGCTTCTTTGGGAAGACAATCCTCATTTCCCCTTGTTTTTCAGAAATTGAACAAAGCTCTTCTTGCTGTCCCTAAAAGCCCTGACGGTAGCCTTTCCTATAGTCTTGCCCTGCAATTCCTCCTTACTTTCGCAGACAGCTTGGTAAAGCTCTATGAGTGATGGGGTAGGTTTGCCTTGATGCAGGAACTGCTCCTTAAGATATTCTGCCGTGATGTAGTTCTCTTCTCTTAACGTGAGTTCATAGAATGCGTGAAGTCGTTTATCTATTGAGTTCAGTTGATGATTGACGGCATTCGCTCTGTTAGCTGCCACTTTTATACGTCCTATCTTTGATTGCCAATCATCGGGAGAGGTGTGCAATCCTGTTGAGAATGAAGCAGACGCACCGTTGCAGGTGATACGGCAGCGTATAATGCATTCATTCCTTTCGCTTGTCTTGCTTCTGTCTATATAGAATAGAATTGAAAATGTACTTTTCATTGTTCTTGGACTTTTAGTTGATTAAACGATATTGTGCGATGAGAGGGAGAATCCTCTCCACATCCCGAAAAATACGCTCTGGAGAAGTCTCTGCATACACCTGTGTGGTCTTTATTTGGCTGTGTCCGAGCATTTTCGATACGCTTTCGATAGACACGCCTTCTGAAAGCGTCATCTGCGATGCGAAGGTATGCCTTGCCATGTGAAAAGTCAGCGTTTTCTGAATACCGCAAAGCCGTGCTATCTTTTTGAGGTGTATGTTTACCGTATCGCAGCCTGGTATGGGCAGAAGATACCCTCTGGGAGGTTCGTGACGGAACGCCCTTGTATGGATACCCCTGTACCGCTCGATGATGGCGGACGCTTCGGGCAATAACGGAATGTGGCATAGGTTGCCCGTCTTCACTCTCGGCTTGCGTATCCAATCCATATCGGACTCGTGGATGATATGCTCTGCCGTGAGGTGGTATACGTCCGTATAGGAAAGACCGGTATAGCACGAAAAGAGAAACATATCCCTTGATACCTGCTCGTAGCCTTGCAGTTCGTTATCGCTTAATGCCGCTACCCTGTTTACTTCCTCCCTTGTAATGTATCGGGGTGTCCCCACGTCCCAACGGATAGAGTGAGCGATGAAAGGATAGATGTCTATGATGTGCCGTTTGTGTAGGTCCTTGAGTAGGGATGCCAGCATAGTAAGATAACCAGCCGAAGTGTTGAGTTTAAAACCCTTTTCTTTGGCAAAATACTCCTCCAAGTCTTTGATAAGGGCAGTATCGGCTTTTTTCACGGGAATATCGTCCACATGGTAGCGATGTCTAAGAAATTTTGCCAGATGCTTACGGAAGAGCAGCAGACATTTCAGTCTTCTTTCACTGCGGTCTATGCCCACCCGATCACGGAAGCGGTTGATATACTCGTCCGTATGATGAAGCAGTCCCTGCGACTTGCTGTTTAACCCGAATACAAGTTCCCTTATCTGCTCTGCCGTAACAGTGTTGTTCAACTTGCCCAAAAGCGATTCGTAAACTTGATGGACGCTTACTTGCAGTCGGTCAAGTTCGTTGTTTACTGATACGGCTTCTGCACTCTTGCCTACCAGTCTTTGTTTGCGACTGTCCCATAGATTGGGTGTACAGGCACATTTGCAACTGAACTGAACCATTGAGCGACCGATACTGATGCGTCCCATGATGGGACTTTTCCCGTTTTTGTCCTGCGTACCTCTCTTGAGGTAGAAAAGCAGCTTCATTTTTTCTTTTTCCATTGTTTTTTTGCTTGCAAAATTACACTTCTTAGAGGAACTTCGAGTGATGCAAAACATTGATAATGAAAGAGAAAACACCGTTTTAGTTACCACTTTTAGCCGTTCTTTTCCTTTCATCGATTCTCGAACGATTTGGTAACTGAACTCTTGCTTTTTCACTCCTTTCTTAGCCTATTTCTATTGATGCAACTCAATGAGTAAGCAGGCAATATATCCTCTATTTCAATCAGATACGCATTCTTCGCCTTTTCTTGCTTCCAACTCCCATACTTCCGCATAAAACGCAGCCAGCTCAGGCACCTTGATAAATGTTCTGAAGCGTTCCTTCTGTATGATGTCATTCGTAATGGAGAACTCGTAGTCGGTAGATTTCTTGGCAAAGACGGCTGCCCATGCATCAAAACTGTTGATGCCCTGCTTTTCCAAAGCCTGCGGACGTAGGTACTTAAACAGAAGATACAATTCCGTCAGTGAGTTGCTGATGGTCGTTCCCGAAAGGAAAGTGGCTCCCAGTCCTTGCCGGACCTCTCCTGTATGGTACGAATGGCAAAGAGCATGTTTAAGGCACGCTGTGAGCCATCAGGATTGCCCAAGCCCGACACCCTGTCATGGCGGGTATTGAACATCAGGTTCTTAAATTGGTGGCTCTCATCCACGAACAAATGGTCAATACCCATCATCTTGAAATCTACGGCATCGTCCTTACGCTCGGCGATACTGTCCTGTATGTTCTGTAACTTGGCTTCAAGCGTCTGCTTGCGCTTCTCCAAGCCTTTGAGCATCCCACGGGAGATGTCTCTTCCTTGTTGCCGCAACACTTCGAGGTTCTCTTCCACGGAGTCCAGTTCCTTCTGCATAATTGCTTCCTGTATCTCCAAGGCCTGCGGTATCATGCCGAACTGTTCATGCGTCAAGATAATACAGTCCCAGTCGTTGTTCTTGATGTCGTTAAAAATACGTTGTCTGTTCTGCTTGTTGAAATCGTTCTTACCTGGATAGAGTACCTTAGCATTAGGATAAGCTTTCCTAAAGGTGTCGGCATATCAAAGACGTTTGCCTTCAGGCCGATAATCATTGGTTTGTTCGCCAACCCCAACCGTTTCATCTCGTAGGCAGCCGTACACATGATGAGTGTCTTTCCCGCTCCCACCTCGTGGTCGCAGATGCCGCCGCCGTTGGTTTTGAGCATCCACACAGCATCCTTCTGGCTCTTGTAAAGGTCGGCAATACCCAACCTTCTGAGGTCAAGGTCGGGAAACGTCTGGTGCGTACCGTCAAAGTTGGGTCGCACAAAACAGTTGAAAAGACGATTATAACGGTCAGAGAGTTGTTGCTTGAACGTATCTGGTGTGCGCCCGAGCCAATCGACAAAGCCTTGCCTGATTTCCTCAATCTTGGCATTTGCCATCTGTATAGCATGTCCGTCCCTTACTTTGATAGTTTTCGTCTCTCCCGTAACCTTGTCCGTCACCTCCTTACTCTTGTTGATGTCGGGAATGGTATTGTGCAAGGCGTGCTTCAGGAGATTGATGCCATCATAGCGGCGGAACTCACCCTGCACGGCATACTTGTGCCAGATATTGGCATTCTTTCGGTCGCAGACAATGGAATACTCGTCCATGTTGGAATGGTAGGATACGCCAATATCCGTCCCGAAGAACTCCGAGGCGAACCTGCCATAGACTTTGGCAGGTATCCAGCGTTCACCGAGATTAAAGTCAAGGTCTGCAAATGGAATGGGTGTCGGCGTAGCTGCACGCAAGGCAGCAAGGCTCTGTTTTGCCTCTTCGTGGTCGGGATGGTCCAATAGCCACGACGCGATACGCTCCGCCTTTTCTATTACATTGCCCGAAATGAACTTGTCCGCCACCTCGTAAGCATTCTCTTCGGGATTGAAATAGATACGACCTTCCAAGGAAGAAATAATGTCGCTTTCCTCCATATCAGGTAAAAGCGAACTCATGTAGTCAAGTTCCACCGCGCCGTACTTGTTGAGCGATGCACCCAAGGCTTCCATCGGGTCTGCGGCAACGGACAGTTCGGTGGAGGAAAATGCCGTAGGATGGTCAAAGATATCCGCCTTGACGTACCTGCCGTTCTCAGAGCGTTCCAAGAACAGCATTTCCACGCCTGTGGCGTCCATCTTGATGATGTCGGTGTTCGCCTTCTGGTTAAAGTAGCCCCAACGGGATATATAATCATCATACAGGTGGTTGAGCCTGCTGCGGTCTTCCCTGTCTTCAGCATGGTTTTCTGCCTCGTAGTCATAGAGACGGTGATAGCACTCCCGTATTTCGATATAGGCTTTGAGTCGGGAAAGCTGGGCATACGGCAAGTCCATCGGGTTAAAGGTTGGATGTCGCTTTAAGTCAGAAAGAAACCCCACCTGCCCTTTCTGCACGACAATGGAGCCGTCTCTTAGGTGTGAGTCAGGCGAAGAGAGAAAGGGACGTGGTGAAGCGTCAAACTCTTTTCTGACTTCTGCTATCGGCTGCGGCTTGCGCTCCTCGGCTTCATTCATGAAATCGAAAAGGGACGGCTCACGTGAAGAGGAAGAAGCTACTTTCCTGCTACTACGGGTACGCCGTTGAGGAATGGTCGCTGCCTTTTGCATTTTGAACTCCGATGGTTTCTGGGGAGCAGTTTGTGTTATAGTACGGCGTGCCTGTGAAGTTCCTGAATTATCCTTGATTTCATTGTTCACACGGGTAACTTCTCTTGTCCAAAGACTGTATTCCTCCGGGGCAAATAGTGACAGCTGCTCCGGTTGTCCGATATCTTCCATGTTATTGTCCACCACTGGATGATGATCGTCGTCAAAGAATATTGTCTGCCCGTTCATCTCTCTTGGGGCTTCAATATCCGTACGAATTTCCTGTGGTTCCTGCTCGTATTGATGATGAAGGGTCAAGGCGGGTACGCCTTCGGGCGCAGGTTCTATAGTCATGAAAGGCTGTTCTGATACTAATTGTTGTGGGGCAGACTCTGATGATGACGGCTGTAATGGGATTGTCTCGCCGCCAGAAATGGTATCTTCCATTATCTGCGTATCGTTCTCAGAAGCAATGGGCACAGTCTCCTTAACCTTATTCTCTGTTTCTATCTTTGTTACCACTTCTTCCTTGATTTCCTCTGCTACCACTTCTTCTTTTGTATATTGTCCCCTGACGATTTCTTCCAGTTCGGCTATCTCGTGCAATTTCTTAGGAGAGAAGTACAGGTCACGTTCAATCCCCAGTCCTCTTACCTTCACGCCTTCCATCTCATCGAGGGACATATTGCCAAGCTCCCAGCCGTAACCCATCGTGACGGCACCAAAACCAATGCGGCTCTTAGAATCATACTCCAAGAGGTAGGCTGTGTATGCTCCCATCGGGAAGAAATAGCGTGCATAGGCAACCTTATCGCCTATGAGTTCCTTTTCTGTCGAATAGAGTTTAGGTAACTGTTTCCTGATACTGTCGGGCATGAGGTTATAGGCATCGTTTATACCCTTGTCTTCAGTCTTTGTCTTCTCTGTTTCTTCTTCCCGACTTATGGTAATACCCAACTTGCGAAGCTGTTTCTCTGCTTCTGCCTCTCGCTCTACCTCTGTCATTGGTATACCGGTCTCATATAGTTTACGGTCGATACGTTGTCCCATTTCAAGGGAGAGCCTTGTTCGGAGACTTTCTGCCATTTCTTCAATCCCTCCTGTGAACCGATACTCCCATGCAGGTCTTCGGTCATAGACCATGAAATCTCCAAAAGGAATGTTACTTGTTACAAGGTCGTACTTATCCTTGTCTTCCAGCTCTCCAATAGCTTCAAAAGGCTCATTTCTGACGAAGATGTTCCCTTTTCCATACGGGTGCAGTGCTTGACTGATGCGGGCAGTGAGCAGATCCTTTTCCATTGCATCTACAACACCCGCTTGCCTTGCAAAGGTTTCAGCAAAGGCACCCATACCCATAGAGGGGTCTAAGCATCGTCTTATCTGCAGGTTTGTGGCGGAAAGTGCATCAGAGATGGCAAAAACGATACGGGTATCAGTATAGAAGGAGGTCAGTACGCTTGCCTTGATGCTCTCCCAATACCGTTTGGCGGTATTGGCATCTACGGATTCACGATAAATCATCTGCTTGAGCTGCTGTGTCGGTTCAAAGAGATTCTGCTCTGACTTGCTCCAATAGCGTATATCATCGGGGTTATCTATGCGGTTGAGTACACATTTTAAGCCACCGAAGCCCTGATAGTTCCGTAAGATACTTTTCTCAGTTTCGGTGGCTTCACGGCGTTCTTTTTCTAATCGCAAGACCACTCGGATAGCTTCCGTGTTGGCTTGCAGGACTTCTTTCTTATTGTATGCCATAAGGTATAATGTATTCTATTATGGGAATAACTACTCTGATACCAAAGCTTGACCGTAATGTCAGACTTTAGTATCAGAAATGAAATAATATGCTATTTCCGTTTCTTGTTTTGTTCAAACTCAAAGGTGGTGGTATAATCATCCTTCAAAGCCAGTCGGGCATTGAATTTCTTGCCTGCCTTGCTGGTCAGTCCTTTAAGGATAGGCGTACGACCGGAGCTTATCAAGTCACGGATGTTATCTTCAGAGAGATGTATGCCGCAGACTTCACGAAAAACGTGGAAGCTGCAGGTTTCATGCCTGCACTTGGCTACCTTGGCATAGATGCCGACACTTTGCTGTCCGCATTTTGGGCAGCGGTAGACAGGATAGGACTTCTGCTCAGGAGAATGTGAGAGGAGTTCCTCGCAGATTGTTCCCACGTATGAATTAATGCCCTGTGCGAACTTATCAGATGGCATCTTTCCTACTTCAATAGCGGCAAGGGCAAGTTCCCATGCACCTGTCATCTCCGCATTGGCAATCTTCTTATCTTTGACAATCTCATAGACTGCCAGGCCCTTTTCGGTAGGTATGATGGCTTTCTTGTCCCTGCGGATATAATCACGGAGGATAAGTGTTTCGATGATGTTGGCTCTTGTGGCAGGTGTGCCAATACCGCACTCTGCCATTGCTTTCTTACTTTCTGCATCTTCGACCTCTTTCCCTGCATTTTCCATAGCAGAGAGGAGCGTTGCCTCTGTATAGAGAGGCTTTGGCTTGGTCTTATGTTCGGTGATTTCTACATTGAGGATAGGCAGGTATTCCCCCTCCATTAAGTTCGGCAATGAAGACAAAACCTGTTCATCACCATCTTCTTTCTTATCTGCTTCTGTTGCCTTGTCTTTCTGCACGGCTTTCCATCCCAAGGAGATCTGCCTACACGCTTTCCAAGTAAAGGTGTTGGTGCCATTCGTGAACCGTACCTGCATACGCTCTTCCTCGGAATCGGAGGAAAAGGCTTCTATGAAGCGATTAACTACCATTTGATAGATAGTTATTTCATCTGTCGACAATCCTGATGGTGGCTCACCTGTCGGGATAATGGCGTGGTGGTCGGTAACTTTGGCATTGTCCACCGAGTGGCGGTTAAGCGGATTTGATAGTGTCTTGCCTATATTGCGCAGCAGGACGGGTACTTCCTCGAAGACATCCTCACTGATATATCGGCTGCCTGTGCGGGGATAGGTCGTGATTTTCTTCTCATAGAGGCTTTGGGCTATCGAGAGGGTTTTGTCTGCAGAAAAGCCGTGGCGTCTGTTGGCATCTTTCTGCAAGGCAGTAAGGTCGTACAAGAGTGGTGGCGCGGTATGCGTTACCTTTCTTGTGACCGTTTCTACCGTAAGCTGGCTCTGACTGCGAAGTGCAGCGAGAGCAGTCTGTGCCAATGCTTCATTTTCATAGTCTTTACAGCTAACGGCTTTCAGCGACATGCCCTCTTTTTCTGTAAAAACAGATAATTTCCAAAACGGTGCGGAAGAAAAATCACGATTCTCTATGTACCGACGGCAGACCATAGCCAATGTCGGGGTCTGTACCCGTCCCAAAGAATAGCCGCCTTTGCGGACAATGGACAGCGCACGGCTTGCATTGATACCTACCAGCCAGTCAGCTTCGCTTCTTGCCTTGGCAGAATGATAGAGATTGTCGTAATGGCTTCCTGGCTTGAGATTAGAAAGTCCCTCACGAATAGCCTTATCGGTAAGTGAACTTATCCAAAGACGATCGAAAGGCTTTCTACAACCAAGATGTTGGTAGATATAGCGGAAGATAAGCTCACCCTCCCGACCTGCATCGGTGGCAACGATGATGCGGTCTGCCTTGTCAAAAGCAGGAGCGTATCACTTTGAGTTGCTTCAATGCTGCTGGGTCTGATATATACTCCTTGTCCTTACGGACTTGGCGGACAATAAGTTGGAAAAGATAGGGACGATGGGCAGGTCTTCAGCTTTGTAGGCAGAAAAGCCATAGGCTTCGGGCATGGCAAGAGCGATGAGGTGTCCCATTGCCCATGTTACCACATAACCGTTACCTTCTAAAAAACCGTCTTGTCTGTTGTTTGCTTCTACGATACGGGCTATATCTCTGGCTACCGAGGGTTTCTCGGCAATAATACATATATTCATTTGTTTTTATAATTTTAATTTGTAACTTTTGCACCAATATATTTTCTGCACTTTGTGTGGAATATCATCAGGCTTTGGTATAATCAGTCATATACTGCCTTTATTGATAAGTTTTACAGCAGATTGCTTGACAATCTTAAGTTTTACTAGAAAGGAGAAACAGTCTATGAATTCAAATTATATTATATTGGCTCTTGGGGTTGTGGCAGATAAAGACCTTTGTACATAAAGATGATATATTCCTAATACATATAGTGATTAACCCCACTGCCGCCACATACAGAGACTCGCAAAAGCGAGTCTCTTGTTTTTTACATCTTACGTCCGCGACGCTGTTGTTTCTTCTCGTCCTGCTTCTGCTTTTGGGCGGCAGTGGGCTGCGTCTGCCCGGACTTTAACGGCTCATTTACGTTCTTGGTGGCTTCGTTGGTCTTGCCTTGATTGTTCACGGCCACCTGTGTTTTGTGTTCTTCGGCTACGGCTACCACCTTTTCCTTGCCGGTCTCTTGTTTCTTGTCGGGGTTCCACTTGTAGAAACGTGGGCGGTTCTGTTCCTTGTCCATACGAACGTATGCGTTGAAAGGTTGTCCCTGTTTGTCCACCATATTCTTTAGATATAGTGTACGACCGCTATCCAAGGCTTCACGCTGTTTTATCTGACAGCTCCAAGCCGCAGAGCTTATGAGGTACACCTTGCTGCTGTGTCTGCTGCTGCCGTTCCTTAAATCCACGGTTATTGTCGAAGATGAACTCAATGCCCTTTCGCTCGGCATTGACCTGCAGGGTGGCGTTGAAAGACTTGCCGCTCTTGGCAGTCATACCTTCCACTTTCACGGCTTTGCCTTCCACAAGGTCTTTATACTGAGCGTCAGAAAGGGTTACACCCTTGATTTCCTTAGGGATGTTCACACGGTCGGTACGCAGGGCTATGATTTCATTGGTCTGCGGATCGATAGATACGTAGGCAGAGAAAGGCTCTCCGTTCTTAGGTGTTACCTCAATGGTCTTGCCAAGATTACCCGTAGCAAGGAGTTGCTCCTTTTCTTCGGGAGAGAACTTGTAACCCATATAGGGAAAGTCAAGCTGTGGTTCTTTTCTCAAAGGATGAATTGCCAAACCGATATTGCCGTTATCGTCCGTACGGAACGCAAGGCGTGCTTCAGTGTAGATGGTGGTGCCGCCGATAGGAACAGCAATTGTGATGAGATTGCTCTTCTGCCAATTGAGCATCTTTTCCAATTCTCCACTCTGCTCCAATCGCTCACGGGAAAGATCGAGATCGTCGAGCATCTTCCAATCCACCTTTTCAGGGTCGATAGCGGTGGCATTTTTCTGCTGGGGCAGATAGTCCTCAAAAGGAATGCCCATCTCAGCCAGTTGCTGTTTGCTTTCTAGCTTTTCACGGCTTTGTAGCATGGTGCGCAGATTGTCCACGCCCTGCTCCACATTGTCTGCCAATACCTTGTACAGTCCAAAATGAGTTGGGTTGTTGAACTGTTTGAGGAAGTTGGTCACGAAGTTTTTGAGAAGTCCGTCCTTGTTGTTGAACTTCAAGAACGCTGCTTGATTGGCAGCGATTGCCTCAGTAGTTTTAAGGTTTCCCTTGTCGTCGATACCTGAAACTACAGAAAGCTTTGCCTGCTTCCTGTTCATTTTTTTCACTTCCGTGCGGTCTTCCAGGACTTGCACGTAATTGTCATTGCTGTTTGATTCCATTTTTTTGTATTTAAGATGAATAAATAACTATTTTCCGCAAAAAAATATGTATAAAACAAGTCTTTTATAAGGCAAGGATATAGCAGGAAATGATGGGGAAATATTGGAAATATGAAGATTTTTCAGAATTTCTGTGAACGTTCTTGCTTAATCTGATCAGAAAAAGAGTACCTTTGTGTGGAATTTAATCATTGTCCAGATAAATAAAAATCATCGTATGGCGATAATAAATAGAATCAAAATTATGCTTGTTGAAAAACAACGAACAAGCAAATGGCTTGCAGAACAACTCGGAAGGTCGGAAAAATACTGTCTCGAAATGGTGTTCCAACAAGGTTCAACCCTCTTTGGAAAAATCTTTACGAAATTGCTAAGCTGTTAGATATGAAGTACGTTCTTTAATTTGTTCTTCAAAAAGAATAAGTATGAATCTATTACGTATTCTTTTGATAATAGATACTAAGAAATCTATTAGTGATAGACATTTAGCTAAAAAGCTTTAATTGTAATTCTAACTATGGTTATAACTAAATATACATTTTCAGGACACGAATCATTTCCTGTAAAAACATTGTGGCTTAAAAAAGGTTATGATTTTTGTTCTAGGAAATAATGATTGGAACAATCTTTACTCTGTAGTTAAACTTGGAGTTGGGAAAAATATGGTAGCATCTATACGTTATTGGATGCGATCTTTTGCTTTAATAAATAATGGTGGAGTTACTGATGTTGCTCATCTAATTTTTTTGATACAATTAGTGGTACAGATCCTTTTTATGGAAGATCTAGGTACATTATGGCTTTTACATTACCAACTTGAAAGATCTAATGAAGCAACCCTTTATAATTTATTTTTTTACACGATTTCAGCGGGAACGTATGACTTTTGACAGAAACCATGTTGTTTCATTTGTCAAACGTTTTATGCTTGAGAATGGGAAAAATAAAACAGTTTAACGAAAATACTATAAAAAAAGACATTGGCGTTCTTTTTGCAAAACTATTCTCTTTCACGCACACCCTCTTCTATGGAAGATTATTCTGTATTATTAGTAGATTTAGATTTAATATCGTTATCAAGTGATGAAAAAACAATACTCTTTTTAATATTGAAGGAAAGAGACAATTACCTATTGAGATTCTCCTTTATGCTATCGTTAAGGAAAAAGGTAATACTGATAGTGTAGACTATGATACACTTCAGATGATAGGCAATGTATTCTGTCTTAACGATATGGAGCTCATCAATATACTTATGAAACTACAGGCAAAATTCCCAAACATATTTCGTTATACCGATACAGCAGGATTGAGACAAGTACAATTTCTCAAGAGAGTACTACCCTACGAAGTTCTTAAATATTACCTTAATTCCGTAGCATAAATTCTTGTAAGAACTCCAAGTGTCTGAGAAATAAAGTTCTCAAAACACTTGGATATGTCAGAAATTTCACCTATCTTGGTGCTGCAAACATAACAAGTAAGCAAAAAACTGACATGACAAAGGTAGCAATTAAAAACGAGAATATCACTTCTTTCGGTGGGATTTATCACATTATGGACGTTTTCTCAAAGTTGGGCTTTGAAAAACTTACCGAATCAGTATTGGGCAAACGTGGACGTAGTGGCAAAGCATTCAGCCATGGAAGTATTTTCGGCTCTCTCTTCTTCAGCTACCTTTGTGGTGGAGAATGCCTTGAGGACATCAATGCGCTTATTGGACAGTTCAAGCAGAGACCTAATACGCTATTACCCAGTGCCGACACTGTGGGGCGCGGACTAAAAGGAGCTTGCCGAGAAAAAAATATTGTCTATAAGAGCGAGACCTCCGACAAGTCGTATAGTTTCAATACGGCAGAAAAGTTGAATACCTTACTTTTACGAATGATACGGAGGATGGGGCTTATAAAGGTGGGTAGCCATGTTGACTTGGACTTTGACCACCAGTTTATTCCGGCCCACAAGTTCGATGCAAAGTATTCTTACAAGCAGGGATCGTGGTTATTTCCCAGGATGAGCTTCCATTGAGGGGAATCATAGTCGGAGGTGAGAACCGTGATGGGAATACCAATGTAAAATTCCATCAGGAGGATACGCTCCGTCGCACTATGGACCGTGTGACCTCTGAACTTGGTGTGGTGATAGAGCGTTTCCGTGCTGACTGCGGGTCGTTCTCAAAGGAAATCATCCAAACCGTAGAGCAGCGCTGCAACACGTTCTATATACGTGCTACCAACTGTGGCAGTCGCTATGAGAACTTCCGACAGTTAAAAGAATGGAAGAGCGTTGAGCTTGGCTATGAGAAATGCGATGTCACATCCATCAATATGGACAACTTAATAGAAGGAAGGTCATACAGGCTTGTCGTACAGCGTAGTCCCTTGAAAGACAAGGATGGCAAGCAACAGACGGATATGTTCGGAGTAATATACACATACCGCTGTATCCTCACCAATAACTGGACATCTACTGAGAAAGACATCATTACATTTTATAATGAGCGTGGAGCAAGCGAAAAGAACTTCGACATACAGAACAATGATTTCGGCTGGGCACATCTGCCCTTTTCCTTTATGGCTGAGAACATGGTTTTCATGATGGTTACCGCCATGCTGAAGAACTTCTATCTCTATCTCGTCCGTCATATCAGCGAAAAGGTCAAGCCGTTGAAAAAGACAAGCAGGCTGAAAGCCTTTATCCTACATTTTGTCAGCGTGCCAGCAAAATGGGTGCGAACTGGAAGACAGAACGTTCTGAACCTATATACAAATAAAACCTACTACGCTGAAATCTTCATAGAATAAACTGTATTTCTTTGTAGTTATCATACTTCCCCATTGGTTTGGGTGGGGGATTTTATGCCTATGCAAGAACCAAGAACTCCGGAAAATTCCCAAATCAATGGATAAAGCCCAAAATGTCACTTCAATATAAAAAAGTACCTCACAAGGAATAATGTTGCGGAATTGAGGTATTACTATAGAAATGAAGAATTATAGTCCATCGGCAAATATAGAATCTGGGGTTACAGGTAATGAAAAATACATCATTACACCCAATGTTCAAAAAGTAGCGGGCGAAATCGTTAATCAGTATCAAGCAGGCATTCATTCTTTTACCATCATTGGGACATATGGTACAGGAAAGTCGTGTTTCCTTCTGAAATTAGAACGAGACCTAATTGGATTTGATTCTGAAGCCACTTTGATAAAAAATCTAAGAGTCTTAGCTCCAGTTAGCGGAGTTGACATACTAAATATAGTTGGAGAGTATTCTTCATTAGAGCGGCTAATAATTGATAAATTAAATAAGAAGGCGAATGGAGATACTGCGATAGAAATATTAAAAAAACTATTACAATAGATTGAAAAAGGCAGAATAAAATGCTAGTAATAGTCATTGATGAATTTGGTAAACTTCTTGAACACGCAGCAAAAATGAAGTTGAGAAAGAACTATACTTTGTGCAACAGCTGGCAGAGTTTGTCAATATGCCTGAAAGAAATATTCTTTTGCTAACAACTCTCCATCAAAATTTTAGTTCATATGCATCTAAACTCAGTTCGGTTCAAAAGAACGAATGGACAAAAGTAAAAGGACGCTTCCAAGAAGTGGTGTTTGCAGAACCTGTGGAGCAGTTGTTGTATATGGCTGCGGAGTCTCTTAACAATGAGGTTATCAATGCTGACACGCAGGCATCTAGTATTTATGCAATGGCTCTAAAGTGTAAGCTTATAGTGCCGACACTCAAAGAAGAAACGATACGAAAACTCTTTCCTTTAGATGCATTCTCTGCAGTAATACTCACAAAGGCTATTCAAAAATATGGTCAGAATGAACGTTCTTTGTTTTCATTTCTGAATGCTAATGGGTCTCATGCTTTGAATTCGTTTGAGCCTACGCCTACTTGTACATATAATTTGAGTATAGTTTATGATTATCTTGTTGCTTATTTCATTCATATTTGTCTGATGCAAATGCAGATTCAATGGGATGGAGAGCCATCCTTGTTGCCATAGAACGTGTGGAAACTGCTGACTGGCAGACTGCTCAATTAATGGAGGAAGCAATAAAGACAATAAAAGCAATCGGTCTTCTCAATATATTTGGAGGGGCGGGATTCTCCATGCCAAAGAAAGAGCTTGTTGGTTATATGAAACAAGCTATGTCAATAGATTTTGCAGAGAATTTACTAAATGAACTGATTCGACGCCGTATTATAAGGTATGCAGAGTACAGATCACGGTTTATCCTGTTCGAAGGGACTGATGTAAACATTGAAGACGAAATTATAAAAGCTTCGACCATTGTACCTATTCCAACGAACCCTGTTGATTCTCTTAGAGACATTTTAGGCTATCATGTAGTTCCTGTTAAGGCATATTATTACTATAGTGGTACACCTCGCTATTTTGAGTATATTCTCTCTGAAAGTCCTTTGGATTTAATACCAGTTGGAGAAATTGATGGGCTTATTGAATTAATTTTTCTCAACAAATGAAAATACAATAGATGAGGTACGAAAGTTTAGTGCAATTGCGAATATGCACGTGTATTTGCAGTTTTCAACAATACAGAATCTTTTATTTTACATTTGCACAAAATACAGATTTATGACTATATCATTGAAAAAACATTGATTGATAAGACTGATCATATTGCCTTACGTGAAATCAACAATCTAAAGTCATATGAACAGAACTTGTTAAAAAAAGAGCTTAAAGAAAGCCTATTCTCATATAATGGACAAGTCGTCTGGTTCTACAAGGGAGAAGAAAAGATAATAAAGAATCAACGAAACTTCAATTCTTTATTGTCTTATGTTTGCAAGGATGTTTATCCTCTTAGTCCTGTTATAAGAAATGAACTTATTAATCGTCATAAACTGAGCGGAAGCATATCTGCTGCACGTATAAAATACTTACAAGCCCTTATTGGCGAATCAGAAAAAGACGATTTTGGATGGGACAAAGAGAAATGCCCTCCAGAGAAATCAATCTATTACACTCTACTCAAAACGACGGGCTTACACAAAGGTGGAGAGTTTGCCGAAGAGCCGACATTAGATAGCATTATGCCCTTATGGAATGCCTGTGAGAGTTTTCTTCGTAGCACTCAAGATAAATCGCGAAAAATATCTGAACTGATTAAGATGCTATCCGAAAAACCCTACAAGGTAAAGATGGGAGTATTGGATTTCTGGATTCCTACATATTTGTATATGAAGCGGCTTGACTATTCTCTATTTGGAAGTAATGATATGTATATCCCAGAAGTCAATATGGAATTCTTTGATTTATTAAAGAAGCATCCTTCAGATTTTAGTATAAAGGCATATACAGAAGATGGTATAAAAATAAAATTCTATAACCAATATCGAAGGTTTATCAATGTAAGTGAAGACGAAAAGATTAAAGGAGACAAGTTTATAGAAACAATAAAACCTTTCTTTTCTTTTTATAGCCGTCTGAATGATTATGCTAAGTACACACGTAAATTTGACAATATTACAACTCTTCGTTTTCGAGATGTATTGGCTAAAGCCAAGGATCCGGAGAAGACGTTTTTTTGAGGATTTACCTGAAGCTTTAGGATACGATAAAAAATCTCTTGACAATGAGGTGTTTGTAAAAAATTATTGCAATCTCATCCAAAAGGCTGTGAGAGAACTTCGTTCGTGTTATAATGCGCTAATAGATCGAATAGAAGGACAATTAATCGAAAGGCTTGAACTACAAGGATATGAATATTCTGATTACATCATTGAGATTCGTCATCGTCTTTCACATATAAAAGAACATCTCCTGTCGGATAAGCAACATGATTTTTATAATCACGTTATGACAGTATTCGACAATCGACAAGAATGGTTTCAAAGTATTGCATATGTTGCTCTGGATCAACCTCTTGAGCGTTTAAAAGATGACCAAGAGGAACAACTAATAGATAATATCGTATATCTCTTCCGTGAGTGTGAGAAACACTCTATTGTTTCTGAAGCCATGTCTTTTCAAATAAATGCTGAAGAGAGAAAACGCTCTAAAGAGTTAGAAACGAAAATAGAGAAGCTATTGTCAGAGGATGTTAATCTCAATATCTATGCTTTGATGAATCTATTGAAAAAGAAAATGAAATGACAAACGTAAGACATATACTCGGCATATCGGGAGGCAAAGATAGTGCTGCCCTTTCTATCTATCTAAAGCAGAAATATCCTCAGATGAAGATAGAGTATTACAATTCTGACACGGGTTGCGAGTTGGAAGAGACCGAGAGGCTAATAGATAAACTTGAGCCTATTTAGGGAGTATTAAGCGATTACGTGCAGCAGAAAGGAGTCCCAGAAGCAACTCCCTTTGACCACTTTCTGAAAAGCCTGTGGTGGATTTCTTCCATCTCCACAAGCTCGATGGTGTACGCAAAAAATGAAATTAGCTGAGTTTGAACAATTTGTTGGAGATGATTATGCGGTATCTTATGTCGGCATACGTGGTGATGAAAATCGTGATGGATACATCTCCTCGAGGCCCAATATCCAAGCGGTCTTTCCTTTCCGAAGAAATATTTGGAGCATTGACATTATTAATAAGATTCTCCATAATGATCAGTAGGGAACAACTAATTGATATCTATAATCGTTTTTATTCGGGGTCCCAGCAAGAAAAAAATTATGGGAATATTAAAAAGACCACTTAGTAAACAGTTTTATTATTCTAAAACGCTTAATGCTTTACTTGACATTGATGTAAAATTATTCAACCGCGTAGTTTTTGAGTATCTAAAGACCACAGACTACCCAGTGGGAAAATTGGATTCATTTCCACTAATAGATAATGATGAAGTTCTCGTCAAGGAGGATATATTTCGTTTGTTGCACGAAAGTGGAGTTGGAGTTCCTGCATATTACGAAAAGATACCTTTTGAAGTTGATGGAAAGATTGGAACATACTGTCGAAGCCGTTCAGGCTGTTATTTCTGTTTCTACCAGCAGAAAATTGAATGGGTTTGGCTTTATGAACAGCACCCTGACCTATTTAAAAAGGCAATGGAATACGAAAAAGATGGTTACACCTGGAATCAAGGTGAGAGTTTGGAAGACTTAATTAAACCTGAGCGTATACGTCAAATTAAGTTAGATGCTATCAGACGACAAGAACAAAGAGCAAAGATGAACAGCAATTCTTTGTTGGTAGATATATTCACGGAGGATGATAATGACGTTTTATGTGCAAATTGTTTTATATAGAAAGTATGGATGTGCAGAAAGAAATAAAGAAAGTCGGTTTTACTGTAGATGCTGGACTTATTCAAAGATTGGGATATGAATTGGTCGGTCGTGCAGAAACAGCTGTATCGGAATTGATTAAAAATTCCTATGATGCTGATGCAACAGTAGTTGATGTAGATTTTATTGATTCAAATGAAATTGGTGGAAAACTATTCATCTCAGATAATGGTGCCGGTATGTCAGAGAGTCAGTTGATTAATGGATTTATGAGAATTTCATCGACTGATAAAGTGCATAATCCTACTTCTGCAAGATTGCATAGGACAAAAGCTGGTAAAAAAGGTATTGGTCGATTCGCGGCTCAACGATTGGGAGAAAAATTGGTTATTGTTACACAAACTAAAGAATCTAAAAGTGCTATCCGGATTGAAATTGATTGGAATGAGTATTCGATAGACAGAGATTTAACATCTATCACTTTCCCTATTGAAACTGTTCAAAAAGAAAAATCTGAAGGTACAGTTATTGAGATCCACAGTCTAAGAGAAAGATGGACCGAAGCTGCTATTAAACGCATTTATAGATATGTCTTAGATTTATTTCAACCGGATTATTTGTCTGAACGAAGTAAAATCGACAGTATTGCAGTTCAAAACGAAGAGTCGTTCAAAGTGAATTTCAACTTAGTTTTCAATGATAAAAAGTATCCATTTCTAAACGACCAAATTTCTGTGTTCGATAAATCCTTAGCTGTTTTTGAAGGCTATATTAATAAGGAACATTGTGGGCTGGTAAACGTAAAAAGTGATAGTTTACACATCAATGATATTCTTGAAATTGAACACAAAGAAGATGATAACAAGTTTTCTGCTCTTTCAGATGTTTATTTTAAAATTCATTACTTCATTTACGATAGACCTCAATATTATGGAGATAAGCTTTCTGGTCTTGAATTAAAAAAATACAAGAATTATCAAAAAACAATTGGTGGTGTTAGGTTATATAGAAATGGATTCAGAGTATTACCATACGGAGAACCAAAGGATGATTGGACAAACATTGACAAACGTTGGAGCACGGAGTCTGGAAAAACAAATATCCTCTAAACAATCAGAATTTGTTTGGCTTTTGTGGAAATAATTGACCCAACAGGTGATATATTTGAAGAAACAGCTAGTCGAGAAGGGCTAATAGAAAATGAAGCATTCCACCAGTTGTCTGATTTTATTAACAAATCTCTTATTGCCGTTAGAGGTCGGATTGCAGAGAAAAATAAAAATGCTTCAAAGGCAGCCAAAACAATGATGATTTTACTCAAAATTCAGAGAAAAAAGAGCAAACAACTCTGGAAATGTTCGAAAAATTAAAGAAGATCCTTGACTATAAATCTGATCAAAATACAGAAAAAAACAGAATAGCGAACAATTCTCAGAAAATGACAGAGAAGAAGGGCTGAAAATTATAAAAAAACTGGAAAATCTAATTGAAGAAGCAGGAATGCTTTGAGTATTAGCTGGTTTAGGTCTTACGATTGGAGAATTTACACATGAGATGAAGCAATTTCATTCATCTGTTTATGGATATATCAGCAAATTAAATCAGATGCAACTTGCGGTTGAGGTACAGAGCCAATTAGATGGAATAAAAACAGATTTCGACAACCTATTTAGTTATACTGAGTATTTTGAGAACAACGATATCTCAAAAATATAAATAGAAAGAAATCACCAATAGATTTGTTGGCAACTTTGGATAGATTTTTGCAACATAATAAAAATGACTTGGAAAAAAATCAAATTGAGCTCCAAATTACTGCATTTGACTTTGATGCTATCACAATACCTATGCACAGTTCTGAATGGAATTCAATTTTGTATAATTTATACACAAATTCAAGAAAAAGCCATAAAGAGGGCAAAAAGTGGCAGGTAAAAATTTTGGTCGAAGTTGGCGTTGAAAATGAAGATACGTTTATCAACTTTCACGATAATGGAGACGGTATCCCAAAGGAAAATGAACATAGGATTTTTAATGCATTCTTTTCAACTTCTACACCTGCAAGTTTTGACGCTCCTAACGAAGAACAGTTGATTGGGACAGGTCTTGGACTAAAAATAGTAAAAAGACATTGTGGTTTTCATACAAAGGGAATGTCTGTGTTGTATCCCCAATCAAGGATATTCTACGTGCTTAAAAATTACGATTAGTAAAAAAACAAATAAACATTTTCTATGACAACAAAAATTCTATTATATTGATGATCGATCCCTAATTCTCAAAAATAAAGTACAAGGTTTTGAGAATGAAGATTTAGACATTGTTGCAATGCAACATAAAGACTCTTGGGAAGAAGAATTTTTCGTTCTTGAACGATGAGAAAAAACCGATTTGATGGGATAATTCTTGATTTGAAACTTGATGATTTACCAAATAGTAATGGCAAAAGAGCCGATTTTCGAGGAACTTCTCTTGCACAAGAAATTAGGACGAGACAAAAAGAGGGAGCATGAATAGTTTCCCGATTATCCTGTTTTCCGCGAATGATAAAAACCCAACAAGCATTGGAAAAATTCAGGGAAAAGATTTGTTTGATATTCTTATCAATAAATCAATGTTGAATGACATTGCATTTTCTCGTTTTACTCCTCAATTAATTGATTTATCTGATGGCTACAAGCGTTTGACGGATTCTTCATTAGCAATAAACGAGGTCTTGCAAATTGATGAAAATGATTCTTGACAGTAGATTTGTTAGCGAGTATAATAAAAACAAGGAGTGTCCAGTACACATTCAATCAAGATTCTTAATTATAGAATTTTTGACAAAACAGGGATTAGTAATTGATGAAGATGTACTTGCAGCAAGACTTGGTATTGATAAGTCTAATTCTGATGATTGGCCTAATTTGTTGAAAAAGATTATCAGAAGCCAAGTATCAAGGTGTGTTTTGCAATGGGTGGTCTCGTTGGTGGATGCAATTGGTGGAACAATGGTGGACTGAAACTATCAAAGCTGAAACTTTTTGCGTTCGACACCTGCAGCCGAAAGAGTTGAAAAAGATAAAAGAAGTTACTGAACTACCAGGATTAGTTGCCGCAAAAAAATAGACAAGTCAGAAAGTGACGAATTCTGGACTGTTTGCAAAGGTTTTTGGTCAGCCATTAGATCCAATAGATGGAATGTTAATCCAAGGCCAAGATAATTTGTATTCTTGGCAAGAACCTGAATATGTTTCAATTGAGCTGCACTATGGAGAAAAAAACATTGATAACTGGGTAAGCGTTGCAGATATTGAAAAAGAAAAAAATATGAATATTTGAAAGTATTGTATTCACGCAAAAAAAGCAATAAGATATGGGAAACTATGCAACGGAAATACAAAATATTGCAACCATTCTCAAGAAGAATAGACTATGTTCTGACACTTCTCCATTAACTAATGGTTACAATAATGGAAGATGCAATGTCGCAAAGCTGAAATTCAATATAAGTAATGTTCCACGGAATACGAAACCCGCAGTAGATTTCTTGGCTGTTATTTTAGATGTTGCTTTCGATGAAAAAACGGGTACAGACATTCCCGTTACTAATTATTTTTTTAAGGTAACAGTTGAAGGACTATATGGTAGTAATAATGTAAAATCGTCTTGGCATTTGGATTATGATAGCAATAATGGGCAAGATTATGTTCATCCTTATTTCCATTTAACTTGGGGTGGTGATACAATAAAAAAAATGAATTTAGGGAATGTATTGCTTTTGCCAACTCCTCGAATTTCATACCCGCCTATGGATATTATATTGGGGATAGATTTTGTACTTTCTAATTTTGTAAAAGCAGAAATTTACAAGAAAATTCAGAGTGATTCACAATATAAAGCTGCAGTGAAAAAGGCACAAGAAAAACTATGGAAACCTTATATGTTGTCATTAGCTCATCATTGGTGTAAAAATATATGTTCTAATGTTCATTTGAATACTATTACTGCTACGAATTTCCATCCAACATTGATATAGGTTAATTGCAATGCTAAAAGAAGTGATATTTCCAGCACACGCCATTTTAAATCGCGGACAGAGTGGGAACCGACAGGATTCTTCTCTGATTGTTTGTGTAATGCCACGAGATTTGATTTGATGTTGGGGTTCTTTTCCTCTTCTGCCATTAATATTTTGGCTGATGGCTTTGCTTCGTTTCTATATAATGGTGGACGTATGAAGCTAATTGTGAACGACATTCTGACCGAACAAGATAAAAATGCTATCGCTAGTGGTGAACTTGATTTGCCCATACCATTTTTCGATATAACTGACATCGAAAGACTAAAAAATATATTGTCAGAACGAGATACTCATTTCTTCGAATGCCTTTCCTGGCTTATCCGTAACAATCGGCTTGACATTAGAATTATTGCCCCAAAAGATGGCATTGGTATTTCGCACACCAAAACAGGTATTTTTAGTGATGGAGTGAATAAAGTCTGTTTCGATGGCTCTTGCAACTTTTCACGGTCGGCATTGATTGACAATATCGAAAGCCTTACAGCTTTCTGCGATTGGGACGGCAAACCTGCATCTGCTACCATAAACAAAAAATCAACGGAGAGTTTGAACTTGTGTTTACAGGCAAAGATGAGAATGTTGTTTTTGTTCCAATCGACAGAGTGAAAACCCATATTACTGAATCGTTCAAAAACAAGGAACTGAAGGATTTACTGGAAGATGAATACAAGTTTATTCAGCAGGATATTGCTGATAAGTTATTGCCAAAATCTGTGACTAAGGCGTTGGAAAAAGCCAAAAACAAAGTTGAATTCGAGATAGAGAGAATCAAGAAGCAAGGAGAAGCTATCGAGTCAATTGATTTTGGTAGGCCTAGTTTCCCATACGAATCTGGTCCACGTGAATATCAGAAACAAGCATTTGAGAATTGGAAGCATAACAAGCAGAAAGGCTTGTTTGCAATGGCAACAGGTACGGGCAAAACTATTACCTCTCTGAATTGTCTTCTTGAGATCTACAACAAGTTAGGCTACTACAAAGCCATTATCCTTGTTCCGACCATTACACTTGTCGAACAATGGGAAATTGAATGTAAAAAGTTCAATTTTAAAACCATTATAAAAGTTTGCTCAAAGTATAACAATTGGAAATCGGCAGCGGCTAATCTTCGCCTGCTCGAAATGACGAACGCCGACAACGATTTGTCATACATTATCATATCAACTTACGCATCGTTTGTCCGTTCCAATGTTTTTATGGAATTGAATCAATTTCCCAAAAATAAACTTTTGTTTATCGCTGACGAGGCTCACAATATGGGTGGCGGATTGATGGCTCAACGCCTTTCTGATATACAATATTTGCGTCGCATAGGACTTTCTGCCACGCCCGAAAGGCAGTTTGACGATACGGGTAACCGAAAACTGATGGATTTCTTTGGCTGTGCCAACAATTACACCTTTGAATATTCAATGGCTGAAGCCATTCAAAATGGTGCTTTGTGCCGTTATTATTACTATCCGCACATTGTTCGACTGACCAAAAACGAAATGGCTGATTATGTTGAACTTTCAAAAAAGATAGTCAAAATAATGGGTTTTCACGATGAGGAAAGTCTGGAACGATTGAAAATGCTTTTACTGAAACGCAAACGTATCATTCACAAAGCAGCCAACAAGTTGTCCGCTTTCCAACAGATTGTTCAACAGCGTATGGAAGAAAAAAATAGTCTGAAATACACGTTGGTCTATGTTCCCGAAGGCAACAAGCCCGACAATTTCGAGGCTGATATTTTCGACCAATCCGACGCCATCGCTTCCGACCCTGAAACCGAACATCTGATAGACGATTTCACCCGCATTGTCCGTGATATGAATTCCCATATCATAGTCCGTCAGTTTACTTCTGAATCAACCGACCGCGATGCCATGCTCAAAGGCTTTGCTGATGGCAGCATTGATGTGCTTACCTCGATGAAGTGTTTGGACGAAGGTGTTGATGTGCCGCGAAGCGAATTTGCTATATTCTGTGCAAGCACAGGAAACTCACGCCAATTCATTCAACGCCGTGGCCGTGTTCTACGTACACACAAAGACAAACGCTTCGCCATCATTCACGACCTCATCGTAATACCTGACAATGAGTTTGATGAAGAATGCTACGCTTTGGAGAAAAGCCTTGTGCAAAGCGAGTTGAGACGTGTCCGTGATTTTGCATTATTGTCAGAGAATCTGAATGATACCGACAACGAACTGCAAGAAGTATTAAATCATTATAATTTATCCATATTTAATTAGTGAAATATGAGTACATATAAAACCAACGGTGATAAGATTTTACAGGCTGTAATTGCTGATGAACAGCTTCTCAATTTCTATGGCTACAATCCCGATAATTTTCAGGTCAATTTCAGATGCCTTGGATTCTGAAATAGCAGTAATCAAGCCATAGCACAAATTATCAACCGAAATGAGCAAAAAGCTACCGAAAGGGAAATCTACAATGAAGTCAGTAACTTTTTAAAAAGCAAACATATGATTATCAAAGATATAAAAATAAATAACTTCCGTAGTTACTACGGAAGCAATAACCTTTCGTTATCAAAAGGTCTAACTTTGGTTATCGGAGATAATGGTGATGGTAAAACGACCTTATTTGAAGCGTTGGAATGGCTGTTCGACACGACGGGCGAGAACAGAAAAGATTCACACATTTCCGAAAAGCGTAAATCAGAATTAGAAATTGGTGAAAGTGATGAGGTCTCGGTAAGCATAACCTTTGAACATGATGGGGAGAAAGAGATAGAAAAGAGTTTCACTTTTGAGAGAATATCCGGAGATAACATTCGTACAAAGGATTACAAGTTTGTCGGATATTCCATTGTTGGTGCGGAACGTCATTCCATAGCCGGCGACAAGCTGTTGAATGGGTGTTTTGAGCCTGTCTTACGCAAATATTGTTTTGTTCAAAGGGGAAAAACGAACTCAATGTTTTTCGACAATGACACCGCGTTGAAAAACGTTGGTTGATACGTTTTTCGGGAATCAAGGATTTTGACAAATTGGTTGATCTGACATCAAATTTTGAGCAAAGCTCTGCAAGAGCTGCAAACCGTGAATTGCAAAACGATAAGAAAGTATCGAAGCAGGCGAAAGAATTGAATACACAACTGAATGATGTTACAAACGACATTCAAAGCATCAAGACAGAACTCAATCAAAAGAAAATCTCAATCAATGAATTTTCGTCGAAGTTGGAATTGCTAGAAAAGAACCAAGAAACATCGGAACGCTACCAAGCCATAAAAGAACGTATCAAAGGGTTGAAAGACAAGCAGGCGAAGTTGGTGGCGTGGTCATCGTGCGAGTACAGCACTAACTTGTTGGATGAATATTGGATTTTACGTTCCTTCCCTGCAATCATAAAAGAGTTTTCTGCAAAAGTTTCTGCTTTGAGCAAAGAGAAAACGAAGACTTGACAAACAGGAAACAGAACGTCGTGCGAAAGAGGCTGGAGAACGTGAGGCTATCTCAAAAATTCAAAAACTTGCCAATGATGCCGTTCCTTTGCCATGGAATTTGCCCGATGAGGCGACAATGAAAGAAATGATTGATGATGAAATCTGTAAAGTCTGCGGTCGCCCTGCCCCCAAAGATTCGGAGGCTTACGAATTTATGTGTAATAAACTGAATGAATATCTTGCCCATATAGCAGCGAGGCCAATAAAAATTCAAGTTTAAAAGAAGATGCTGATAAGCCGCTATTTCCAAATTTTTTTATCAATGAATTACATTCTCGCTCAAATCAAATTGAGTGGCGACACAGAGCAGGAGATTTGCAAAGATTGCAACAACAATTTCAGATCGTTTGGAATTTGTTGCGAAAAGAAAAGCGGAATTAGCAGAGGTGGACAAACAGCTGCAAGAGTTGGAAATAGCACAAAATGATTTGCTGATGCAATCAGGGTTTAAGCACAGATTTGTTAGATAAGAGTATATCTGATTTAAGAGGTTTCTTTGATGCTAAAAGTCGTGCTGAAAGCCGTGTTTCAGAATTGGAAACCACTCTAAAAATACAAGGAGAGTGCAAGAGACGAAATACAAGAAAAAAACTGTCGCAACTTGAACCGACAAGTTCTATGACACAGGTATATCAGCGTGTGCATATTGCATTTGAGAAGATAACCAAAGCATTCTGCTAACGCAAGAGAGCAGAATGTTAATAATTTTCTTCAAATTCTTGAGAAGGAATCAAATAAATATTTACAGAAGTTGAACAAAAAAACGACTTTTTACGGAATAATTCGCATCAGAAAAACCCTCAACAATTCTGCACGTATTGAACTCTATAGTGATAACGGAACTCGAGTCGAAAATCCAAACGGTGCACTGAAGACAACTATGTATATGTCGGTTCTGTTTGCCATTTCTCAAATCACAACATTGAAACGCGAACAAGACTATCCATTGATTTTTGATGCCCCAACATCCTCATTCGGCGGTTTCAAGGAAGAGACCTTCTACAATGTAATAGATACCATTGATAAGCAATGTGTTATCGTTACGAAAGACTTGCTCAATATCGACAAAGTAACAGGAAAAAAGATGTTAGATTTCGACACAATCAATATACTTTCTTGTTCTGTCTTTCGGATTGAGAAAGTAGAACCATTCAATGACAAGGATTTGTCAACTATTCGAACAATTGTTAAACAGGTAAAATAACAAATTATGGCGACAGAAAAAATATATGATTTGTGGGCAAACCGAAATCCACAATGGGAAAAAAGATACGAAGACAGCATCATCAAAAACTTTTGTGACTATGGGCGTGGTGCAACTTCTTTACGTGAAGACAGAGGAAAAGTCTTTGGTGGTGGTTATGAAATATTCATTGTCGCATTTTTTATAGGGACTTTATTTCGACCAAAAGCGACCACTCATAGAGGACACACAAAAACGCAAGACTTTCGGACAGCCCATTCAGTATTGGGGCAATTTAGACTCTGTCAAAGGACGAAAAGCCTATCCGAAACTCCGGGAGTATATTTTTCACTGCTCTTGTTTCCCGTACCGACATTGATTTCATTGCTTTGGAAAAAGGCGAAATGACATCACGAAAAAGCAGTTGACATGCTTATGCAGACAATGGAGGAGTACGCCAATTGGGGGTTTCATTTTATGGAGGATAAACTGACCGATGCCCCTAATTATTTCTTTCGTGAAACTGCATTTTTAGAAGTATTTTTAGCTTTTGATGCCGCAGCTACTGAAAAATATAAATGAAGATGAACCAGAATCATTAGATTAAGCATATTCATATTGATCGAAACACAGTAGAAGAGAATGTCTTATTTATTTTATATCTAATTGAATTTATTGTATATCAGATTCTATTACTAGTACTGGGATTCTGAACTTAGGTTTCACTAATCTCCATTCTTTATTAGATGACATAAACTTGGAGTGGTCTTAATTATTCTAATCTCATTATCAACAAGTGTTAGTATCTCTTTTTTTACACGCTTATAGTTGGCTTCGATGGTCTCGTTGAGAGTGTCGGAGCCATTTTCGTTTGTAAAGTCTGCTATCACAGGTATGGGTTGGTAGGCTTTCATCTCGGCAGATACCTTGACACTATCCATCACAATCTCTGCATGAAAAATCTTCTGGTCAATGCGTTCATCAAAGTTGTCTGATACTGCCCCCACAAACATTCCTTGCGTAAGGTTACTGATTTTGGATGCAGGGATAAGGCTATCCATCTGAGTGGAAATAGATGTGGATTTGTCATTGCGGTTGATGGTCATAGACTGCCGTTGCTGGAGTACCTTACCGAAGCGCTCGCAGAGTGTTTTGGCTGTTTCGCCCACGACTTGACCGCTGAATACATTACCCACTGTGTTCTGTATTACCTTGCTCTCCTTGTCTCCATAATCCCTTGTCAATTGGCTAAAATCTTGAAATCCTAAGCACACTGCGACCTTATTACTTCGGGCAGTAGTGATAAGATTATCAAGTCCACGGAAATATATGGTAGGCAGCTCGTCGATTATCACAGACGATTTGAGTTGCTTCTTCTTGTTAATGAACTTCACAATACGACTATTGTAAAGTCCAAGTGCAGCCGAATAGATATTCTGACGGTCGGGATTATTCCCTACGACAAGCACTTTGGGCTCATTGGGATTGTTGATGTCGAGCGAGAAATCATCACCCCGTCATCACCCAATAAAGGGTAGGGCTTATCATACGCGAAAGCGGTATCTTGGCACTGGCAATCTGTCCCTGTAACTGGTCCTGTGCGCCACCCTCTCATGCGTCCATAAAAGGAGAAAGGTAGTTGGCAAGTTCATCGTAGGAAGTGAGTATCGGGAATATCTGTGCGTAGGGACGGTTGAGAAATTCGATGGCATGGGGAAAGGTGCAATACTTTCCGTTCTCATAAATCTTCAGGAACCAGATGATGGCTGCCAATAGAATAATAGGTGATTCCACAAAGAAATCATCCTGCTTCTGAATCCACGAACTGTTGAGGTTAAGCATGATGCTGTAAGCACTCTCATAGGCATCTAATATATCCGTCTTGCTTGCTCGTTGCTCCTACGATGCCGGCAAAATCTCTGGCTACCGAGGGTTTCTCGGCAATAATATAAGTTGTCATAGTCGATAATAGAATTAAAGGTTACATCTTACGTCCACGAGACTTCTTCTGCTTGTTCTCGTCCTGCTTTTGCTTCTGCTCGGCAGTAGGTTGTGTTTGTCCCGTTTTGAGTGGCTCTTTCACATTCTTGGTGGCTTCATTGGTCTTACCGTGGTTATTGACAGCTACCTATGTTTTGTGTTCTTCGGCTACGGCAACCACTTTTTCTTTGCCAGTTTCCTGCTTCTTGTCAGGATTTCACTTGTAAAAACGTGGTCTATTCTGTTCCTTGTCCATACGAACGTACGCGTTGAAAGGTTGCCCTTGTTTATCCACCATATTCTTTAGATATAGTGTACGACCGCTATCCAAGGCCTCACGCTGTTTATCTGATAACTCTAAGCCGCAAAGCTTATGTGGGGCACCTTGCTACTGTGTCTGCTGCTGCCGTTCCTTAAAACCATGGTTATTGTCAAAGATGAACTCAATGCCCTTTCGCTCGGCATTGACCTGCAGGGTGCATTGAATGTCTTACCACTCTTGGCTGTCATGCCTTCCATCTTCACGGCTTTACCTTCCACAAGGTCTTTATACTGAGTGTCAGAAAGTGTCACACCTTTGATTTCCTTGGGGATGTTCACACGGTCAGCACGCTGGGCGATAATCTCATTGGTCTGCGGGTCGATGGAGACGTAGGCAGAGAAAGGCTCTCCGTTCTTAGGTGTTACCTCAATGGACTTGCTAAGATTGCCCGTAGTGAGAAGTGCCTCCTTTTCTTCGGGAGAGAACTTGTAGCCCATATAGGGAAAGTCAAGCTGTGGTTCTTTTCTCAAAGGCTGAATTGCCAAACCGATATTGCCGCTATCATCTGTGCGGAAAGCAAGGCGAGCTTCAGTGTAGATTGTCGTGTCGCCAATAGGTACGGCAATCGTTAAGAGATTGCTCTTCTGCCAATTGAGCATCTTTTCTAATTCTCCACTCTGCTCCAATCTCTCACGGGTAAGTCCTAGATTATCGAGTTGCTTCCAATCAACCTTCGACTCATCGATGGCAGTAGCATTCTTCTTGGTCTTTGATTTTTTCGTCCATATTACAATGTTTTTAATGACATTAACAGCGGTGCACGGACAAAGGAAAATCAAAGAAATAGTATGTGTTAGCAATTGTAGATAACTGCGTACTTGTGGCGTTGATATGGATGAAAGTGGCAAAAAGAGAGGTATGGATCAAACTCCATACCTCCATATTTTTCATTGATTAGGTTATTGCATAGACAGCAATTTGCAGTACATTCCGTTTTTTGCTGCAAGTTCTGCATGCGTCCCGTTCTCTACAAGGTGTCCCTTGTCCATCACAATAATTTGATTAGCATTACGGATGGTTTGCAAATGATGGGCAATGACCAAGACTGTGCGATTTCGGATAAGGGCAGACATTGCCTGTTGTATCTTATATTCATTGACAGGGTCAACATTGCTCGTTATCTCGTCCAAAAGAATGATGGGAGCGTCTTTCAAGAAAGCACGGGCGATTGAAAGCCTTTGTTTCTGCCCTCCGGAGAGTCCCAAACCGTTTTCTCCGATTTTTGTTTCATAACCTTCCGGCAGGCTGATGATAAAGTCGTGTATCATCGCCCTACGTGCTGCTTCTTCGATTTCTTCCTGCGTAGCATGTTGATTGCCCACTTTGATATTATTGGCAATGGTATCTGAAAAGAGAATAACATTTTGCATCACTACACTGATTTTACCGAGCAGATAATCATAGTCCATTTCTCGAATGTCTATACCACCGATACGGATACTGCCGGTCTGCGGTTCCCAGAAACGGAGTAACAGGCTGGTAATGGTTGTTTTACCAGAACCTGACGATCCGACAAGTGCCGTTACCGTTCCTTCGGGAACATGGAACGTGAGATTTTTCATCTCAAAAACCTTCCTTCTCATAATGAAATCCACTTTTGTCAAAGGAAAGATTGAAATGGGTTTGCTGTTTTCGGCTGTTCAGGATTGGTGATAACAGGAGCATTCAATAAATGGGAAATGCGTCCGTAACTATCTTTTACCTTGATATAATTCAACCAATGATTCTCCATATTGACAAAAGGTTTGTAGAATTCTTTTGAGACGATGATAAACATTAAATAAGCGAAAAGAAAGTTCCCCCTGCTGTGTCCACCAAAGACCGATTGTAGCCATCAGAGCGAAAGCCAATTCTATCAGGAAAGTGTATCTGCCCACACTCACAGCTGCCAAACGAGAAGTATTCTTACTGCTTTCTCCAAATTCACTGACAGAGTGGTCAAGTCTGTCACGGAACATTCCTTTTCCTCCAAACACTTTCAAAACCGGAATGCCCTTGACGTATTCTACAAAGAGGCTGACCATATCTGCCAGATTATCCTGTGATTCCTCCTGTGCTTTCATTCCCGAGCGAATGCCCCGATACAGAGAAAACAGGGCAATAGGAAGAATGGCTACCATTGTCAATCCCATGCGCCAGTCCACACAGAACAGTCCGATGCCAAGTATCAGAGCTACAATGAAATCAGCAGACATCCGTGTCCATAGATGTCCTACTACCATTTCCATGTTATCCACGTCTTTGTGAATGACTGTACTTATCTCTCCCAGACGCTCATTGGTATAGAAACCGAGCGAGAACATTTTCAGTTTCAATATGATTTTCTCGCGGATACGTTCCACAAAGATCGAAATCCGGCAAAATGCTTGCTCATATCGGCAATGGCATTGGATAGGGTTTTCAATACCAGCAGACCGCCAAGTAACCATGCTGCCGAAATGAAAGAGATGCTTTCTCCTTGTATATGACGGTCGATAAGGAACAAGACGGTTAGCATGATTGCCGTGCCACAAAGAGCATAAACCACAAAAAAACAGTGCAGAGATAATCAGATGCCGCACTCCGCGAGCGGTCAATTCTTTTTCAATATATTGCGTACCATTGTTTTATACCTCCTCTTCTTTCAGTTGCCATTTACTTACCTGTTCTTGCGTCTCCGTCATATTGCGGTACAGAGAACAGTCTTTCATCAGTTCTTGGTGTGTTCCTTTTGAGACAACCTGCCCTTTGTCCATAACAACAATATGCTCCATATCCTGAATCGTATTGAGACGATGAGCAATGGTAATGACGGTCTTGTTGCGCTGCAATTCATCAAGAGCTTCTTGGATTAGTTTCTCATTCTCTCCGTCCAATGCGGCAGTGGCTTCATCGAGAATAATTATTGGAGAGTCTTTGAGCAACATTCGAGCTATGGAAATACGCTGTTTTTCTCCGCCAGAGAATTTTATGCCGGCTTCGCCTGCCAGCGTATCATAACCATTCAGCAAGCCCATGATAAAAATCATGAATACGAGCACGCTCTGCTGCCATTTCCACTTCCTTTTGTGTGGCGGTAGGTCTTCCAATACGGATATTGTCCCGAATACTTGTGTTAAAGAGAAAAACCTCCTGCTGTACCATCGAAAAATAATCAGCGATATTACGTTCGGAGAATTCCATAATATTCTCTCCTCCCAGTCGGATAGTCCCTGTTTGGGGGTGCCAGAACCCCATCATCAAACTTGCCAGCGTGGTTTTTCCTGACCCTGACTCGCCGACGATAGCAGTATGGTTTCCTCTCGGAAATTGAAGACATACATCTTTCAGCGCATTGTCTTTCTTGTTTGGATAGGAGAATGTAACATGCTCGAAACAAACATCCGTCTGTGTCGTATCTGTTTTCTTGTCCGCTGTTTCCTTTGTCTGTACCTCTGTAATGGACTGTACTTTTGCCAACGACTGACCATAGACGATTCGGAAATGTTGGAATGTAGCCAACTTAGCAAAGGAGGACGAGAACAATCCGCCCAATATCAAGGCAAGGATAAAACGAGCTACAGTTAATTCGCCCGAACTCATCATCCATAGTCCAATAAGAGTCATTACCACGATACCACCTTCCAAGAACATCGTTATCAATGTCATGGGAACGGTAACGCTAAACATGCTCCGCTTTACCCAACGGATGTAGTCGCGCATACCATCAAGTACCCGTTCCGTTCTGTTTTCCTCGTTACTGAAGGCTTTGATTACCGATATGGTAGCCACATATTCCAAAAGGTCTTCCGACATTTTTTGCGTACTTTCCATAAAGTGTTGAAAGCTCTTTCCCCAAAGTGTTTTGACAGCCATTTGCAGAAGAAATGCCACAGGCAAAAGAGAAATGAGCGACAGCCCCAAACGCCAGTCTAACACCATAATGATTACCCAGAGTAAGACTGGAAAAAAAGCGTAGCCGAAAAGGATTTCAGGGTAATCCATGTGCTAAATAAATTTCAATTTGTTCCACATCGTGAGTTAATAATATTCACCAAGTCGCCAACTTTCCGTTCTTGAAAAGAAACCGAGCGGCAAGCGTTGCAAATGACTTATGATACGCAACCTCAATCGTGTAAGGGCATTGTAAAGCCGACCGGTGTGCGCGCCAAATCGAGGTTCCATAGAATACGCCTCAGAGCATTGCGAATAGTATCATTATTCCTCCAATACCCCAAACTATTATGGGAGGGAGCGTGCCATTTATCAACTTGTCCACAGCCCACACTACAAGCAGTATAGGGGTGTGCCTAAAATAAGGTGCAATATAACCACAGCATTGGAGAGCAGGCTACGGCTCTCCGTTTCCTCATCAAGGGGTCTGACTTTTTGTTTATCCATATATGTGTCGTTTTTGATCTTTCTGCTGCAAAAGTACGGCAACAAACAGGGATAAAATAACTCCCGATAAAGCATGTATACTGCCCCAAAACAACAATTTGCTCGCATATAAACACAATAGGGGTATAAGCGTGGATAATAGGGTTATTTATTTGCTTGGCAGGTAAGTATCTTTGCACAGAATCTCACAAAACAAATATGATATGTCAATCAGCTCAATAGTCCATTTATACAAAAGAATGCTCATTGTCGGCTTTCTATCGTTGTGGTCTTTTCCTATGTTTGCACAACTGCAACCAACAGAAATAAAAAGTTATTGATGCAGAAAATGGGAACAGTATAGAATTTGCCACCGTACAATGGAAAGGTTTGAATGCTCCAACGTACACGAATAGTACGACTACAAACAGGAAAAGGTATTGCAAAAACTAAGTGCATCAAGTAATCAAAAACTTATGCTTATGGTAAGTTATGTCGGTTATCAGACCATTACCGATACGATTACTGCAAATAGGGAGCGTTATACATAAGACTACTCCCGGAATCAACAGAGCTGGCAGATGTAGTCGTAGTAGGAAAAACAAGAGCACAAATACTCAGAAGAGTCGCCTGAAGCAGTTTCTGTAATAAATGCGAAAAGAACTTCCAAGACGAATCTATTTTCGTTAGAAACCGTTTTGAATAAAAACCATAGGTTTGAAAGTCGGACAGACCGGTGGCTTGGGAGCAGTTCGAGATTATTGTTCATGGATTGGAAGGAAACCGCATTCAAATCTTATGGGACGGAATACCAATGAGTACTTCTGGCGGGGCTTTTTCTCTTGATGAAATTCCGATAGACATTATAGAAAGAATAGAAGTCTATAAAAGTATCATACCCTTTCAGTTTCGGATGTGATGGATTAGAGGAGCCGTCAATATCGTTACTAAAAGAGTTTAGTACGGATTATTTAGATGCCTCGTATGAATTCGGATCTTTACCAAACACACAGGAAGTGTCTTCTCTCGCAAGAATTTTTCCAAAGAGTGGCATTCTACTCGGTGCGGGAGGTTATTATACATCTGCAAAGAATGACTACTCTTTCAGAGTTCCCGAGAGAAAAATCTGTTAGTAAGACGTGACCACGACCGTTTTTCGTTCGTATATGTTGAAGGAAAAAAATTGCTTTCACGAAACTTTTGGCTCGATGAGATTAGTACCGAGTTCAGGTATTACAATCGTTTCAATGAAATCCAAGTATCTTAAAAATATACAACATGCCGAAAACAAATCAGGAATGTTTTATGTTGGAAAAACAAATTGATAAAAAGCGGAATGCTGAACGACCGCTATAACTTTGAGTCCCATTTCTCCCTTTTCACATACAACAAACAATTTTGTGGATACGGCACGAGTTAATCACGATTTCGAAGGAAACATATATCCGAGGTCCGAATGGACAGGGAGAAACAGGGGATGTTCCTCACAACTCGAATGACAAAGGATTGGAAAATCAATGAACGTATCAATTTTGATTACAAGTTGTCCGCCAATCACAGTTTGAATCTGAACACACTTATTAACTACGCCATGAAGACAGCCGACGACAACATTGCAAGTCAGCATGCAGGTTTTTGTTATCGGAGGATTTCCCAGTAAAAAGACCAGTTTCATTTCGGGGTTGACTTGAGGGTCAAAACTCTTTGATAAGAAACTGACGAATATACTCTCCGCAAAGTATTTCCACCTCCATTCCGAGATAGAAGATTTGACTTCATACGAGATGATTGAGGCTCCGAAGAAAAAAAGAACAATACGACCTCACAAATAGGCTGGATAGAGGCAATAAAATACGAACTCTTCAGAGGTTTTTCACTTGAAAGCATCTTACCAGCGGGCAAAGTACGCCTTCCCAATTCACAAGAACTATTCGGTGATGGTATCATCACCTTTCCTGCAACCGGATTGAGACCAGAGAAAAAGCCACAACTTCAATCTGGGGTTCTTAATGAGACAAAAATGATGTCCTCAGCTTATCGCGATTGCAGTTTGAAGTGAACAGCTTTTATATGCAGGTAAGCGATATGATAAAATTGATGAAAACAACACATGGCAGCCGGATATGTAAACGCAGATAAGGTACATATTAAAGGTATAGAAACCGAAAATAAAATTGGACATATCGCCAATGGTCTATGCCTGCAAATCTAACTTATCAGGATGTGCGTGATGTCTTGAACTATTTACCCAGTACCCAAGCCCCCAATCCGACAAAAGATTGCGACTACCGAACATTCCCTATTTGTTCGCCAACTTCAGGCGGAGTATCACAGCAACCGATTATTCAAGAATTGGTATGTCAAAGGCTTTCTGGGACGGCAAATTTACTGAGGAGTTCTTCTACTTCAGGGAACTTACCGAATTACAGAAACGACGTATTCCCCACAGTTTTCGTCAATGACATAGGAGCTATTGTTGACCTACAAAAGCAAATATTCCAGTAGCCTTGGAATGCCATAATATAATGAACAAAGAAGTTTGGGACCAATTCCGCCAACCATTGGCAGGACGGACACTTCACATCAAATTCAGATATGTCTTCTCAAAAGGAATTTTCTAATTTAACAAATATAAAAAGATGAATACAACTATTTTCAATCGTATAGCTTTTTCTGCTATGCTGGTCGAAACTCATAGGGCTGACATCTTGTAACAAAAAATGATGAACCTACGCCTACTCCTCAAGAGGTTCAGCAACATTTCACCTGTGCATTATGTGGACAAAAGTGCTTATGTAGGACATTCAGTGATTTGACTCCTCAAGCAACCGACAATAAGAAAGCATTTGAATTCGGGTTCGGTTGCTATCTCTTTCTAAGGGTAATACAGTGCTTGTACCGAAGGAAATTCGAGGGATAAGATACATAAGTTTACAAGAGGTGCCCATGGAGAACTGATAAAAGCAGGTACTATGACATTTGAACAGATGGCTCAACCCGGAGAAATTAACTTCGTTGATGAACAGCGGGCATACGTTGCTTTGCACGGACGTGGAAAAATTGCGTTAATCAATACTTCAACATTGCAAAAGGAAGATGAAATTGACCTCTCGTCTTATGCGGTTCAAGACAACAATCCTGATCCCGGCTGTAATGTCATCCGTGATGGAAAGATGTATGTTGCCCTCAATCAGCTCAATTCGCCTCATACCTCCGTACCGGGTACTGGAGCAGAGGTAGCTATCATTGACCTCAAGACGAAAAAGACTGAAGTTATCAAAGATAACCGCACAAGTGTTGTAGGATTGTTCCGCCATTCTGACGCATTCATAGACGAGCGGGGTGACATCTACTTTTACAGTGCGGGCAACAACTTCAATGTTGCCGATAAGGAAGGTTTCCTGCGTATCCGCAAAGGAAGCGACAAATGGGATAGCGATTATCTGTTCAACCTATCGAAGACAACCATAAAAGGAATAGGCAAAACAGGGCAGTATATGATTAAGTCTTTCTATGCAGGTAATGGTATTGTGTATAGTTGCGTGAAAGTAACGGATACAGAATTTGGAATACTCAAGAAAGACTTCCAACCTGTGAAAATCGACATTTGGAACAAAACCATCGAAAAACTTGATTTGCCAATGACCGATAGCAATGGCTCTTTTGCTATAACTCGCTACAAGGACTTCATCGTCTTTGGAATGATATGTAACAATGAGTGCAGGTATTACACCTACAATACCAAGACAGGCGAATGCTCACAAAAACCAATTATTACTGCCATAGGAGTTCCTTCAAGTTTAGTCGCATTTGAGTAAACTCTCATTAAAAACATTTCTCATGGAGCTATTGGTTCTTTTTGAGAGTAATACGGATAAAAAACTTGCAATAATTCAAGTTTTTATCCGTGTTTCGTTTATAACTTTGCAAAAAGACATGATAAAAATGACCATAGAATTTTTGTGCAATCAATAAGCCTGAAGATTGGATGGAAATGGTTTGCCGAACAATTTGGCACATCAGTAATAAACGATGGATTTTACCATTCCTTCTTCTATTGGTAGTGGATTCTTCAAAACAATATTATCCTCTGCCATGGCTAACATTGACTTATATCAGTTTCGTAGCATACGAGGCCGATAACTATGATACGTCGCTCGGTAGAAAACTCGAAATGGATTCCTGTCATGTTCTATATCAATGAGCATAAACACGAGCAGATAATTGGAACAAGTACAAAAACGGTCGGAGTGGACACGCTCGATGGCATTTTCATGCCTTCAAGTAGCATCCCGACTGAGTGGAGTTTTCCTCCAAAGAAACGATACGAAAAATATTACACTGACTTTCAATAAAGGATTGGATTGAAAAGATTGATGCAGCACATGAAACCTATATCGGTCGGCTTCTCCAATCGGACAAGGCTTTTTATTTGTTTGAGACCATTACACCTGCAATGCAACAGGTCTTGGATAACATTAAGTCTATAACTGAAATCGACAATCCTTTTTCAACGCTTCATTTGCATGGAAAAACTATGGAATTACTGACAATGTTCCTTGAAAAGCTCGAAAAACGTTCGGAAGTAAAATCTCTTGCCAACCTAAACTTGAATGATGTGGAATCAGTATTCCGTGTTCGTCGTAGATTCTTCAAAGTCTCAGTAATGTACCGAGTATTCCCGAATTGGCGCGTGGAGCCAATATGAGCAGTTCAAATTACAAAGAGAGCACAAGCAGGTTATTGGAAAAGCCATCGCAGAATATGCCCTATCCGAAAAGATGAAATGGGCAAAACGACTGCTTTCCACTCGCCTCTACTCGGTGTCAGAAGTAGGCTATAAAGTTGGATATACTAACCTCAGTCATTTCACAGAGGCTTTCTGCAAATATCACAGGATGAAACCTAAGCAATATCTTGATTCATTATAAGTTTTACACAAATATTACTTGCATTTTGAGGGTTATTTTGCCCTAAACAATCTTTCGAACTTAGCCTGCAAAAACATCAGGCAATGAAAATAACGACATTTAAGTTTCATTTTTTTGCCAGAGTAACAATTTTATCATTGTCTTTTTGGTATTTCTGTTTATTATTTAGTCGAACTCTTGTATGCTCTCGACACCTGCAATTGTATCAGTAATGGAGAAATTGGTATGGAGGAATTGGCACACACACTCTCTGAAATCTTCGGAGTGGAGATAAAGAACTGCTACAACGTATATATGAATATAAAGCATCGCAAAGATGACAGTCGCACTTATTTTTCTTGACGAACTCCGTGAAAAAATCAATAAGCGGATGGTGGGGAGCGACCTGAAAGGCGGCAAGTTCAAGAAGTAGTAAATCAAAAGGGAGATATTCCGACTCTGTAATATCTCCCTTCATTCATTCTTTGATAAGCACTTCCAACTTTTTAGCTATATCCTCTGAGG